>Ga0070670_100000296_pt1 | contig 43730 bp, 42 predicted proteins | sample KBSS63metaG_FD_64665 | JGI IMG/M metagenome (GOLD analysis project Ga0070670, IMG submission 64665) | Switchgrass rhizosphere microbial communities from Kellogg Biological Station, Michigan, USA - KBS S6-3 metaG | ecosystem: Host-associated > Plants > Roots > Rhizosphere > Soil ... | reverse complement strand
CGACTGGCTTACAGCATTGCAGGCACTGCAACGTTCAACGTGGGCACATGAGGCGCTGGGAGCTGAGTTCCTAAAGGTTTTTCTGGCGATCAAGTGGCGCGAGTTCCGTAAATTCAATGCTGAAGTCGGAGAGCAGGACTGGCGCTGGTACCTCACTCACGCATGAGTTTTGGTCCGTCAGCAAACCCTGAAATGGACCGCTGACGGAGCGACACCAGCGGCTTAAAGTGATGCCACCAAGTATCTGGTCTGATTCCTCACAACCCGTTGTCTGTGCGGGGTTTGTGCTGATGCGGCGGTGCAGACCAGCGTCGCCAGGTACTTGGACGCGCCGGATGTTAAAACCACGATGGACTTGACCAAGGCTGACCCGCGGATCCTGCTAAAGAAGAGTTGGGTCATTTCTCCCACTGTTCCAGCAGTATTGACACGAATTTTTCCGCTGCCGGAGAAAGTGAGGCGCCTCGCCGGTAAACCAGCCCCAACGATCGGTTAACTATGGGCTCTATTAAAGGGACACTCACCAACGTGGGATGATCCACCGCAGGCATCGCCAAACTGGGCATCGCCGATACCCCTAACCCAGCCTCTACTAAGCCCAGTGAAGTAGAAAGGTGTTGTACCTCATAGAACCATTGCGGACGCCAGCTCAAGCCCGACAACGCGTGGTCGAGCAACATGCGGTTACCGCTTAGGCGACCGACCCCGATAAGGCGGTAATTGCTGAGTTCAGACCAGGTTACCGAGCTACGCTCCGCCAACTCATGATCGCGTCGACACGCTAAAACAAAAGGCTCGTTAACCAATGGCACGAACTCTATGTCTGGGTGCTGGCCGCTCATCATGTTGATGCCAAAGTCCGCTTCGCCGCGTAGAACAGCCTCCAGCCCTTCGTTCGCACTGAGATCAAGCAAGCGAATGCGTATTTGTGGATAGCGCTCGTTGTAGAGCCGAATTACCGAAGGAAGGAAGTAGAAGGCGGCGGTAGGAATACAGGCGAGGGTTACACGGCCGCTCTGCCGCTCCGCCAGTTCTCGGATGTTAAGTACTGAGTCGTCGAAGTCATCCAGTAAGCGTCGTGCCTTGGGCAGGAAGTCTCTCCCAACGCTAGTAAGACTTACCCTCCTTGTCGTGCGATCGAGGAGGGCGGTCCCCAATCCCTCTTCAAGCTTTTTCATTCTCCGACTGAGCGCTGGTTGGGAGAGGTGCAATGCATCAGCCGCTTCGTGGAAGCTTCCAAGTTCTGCGATCTTCACGAAAGATCGAATGTCATTGAGCTCATAATTCATTTTTTATCTCAGCAGATGAGAGAAATTCAGCCAGATCATCCTAAATTTATCATTCGCTAAACGCAATAATCAGGCTGATATTTGCATTGGAAACATTTTTTAAAGCCTGCGACTCTTGCTTACAGGACATCAATTACTCCTATTGATCAACAAGAGTCAGTATTCATGCAGCGAATTCCCTGTGTACTAATGCGTGGTGGTACTTCCAAGGGCCCGGTATTTCTCGCCTGGGATCTACCTGTTGCAATCGAAGAACGTGATGAGCTGCTGCTCAACCTTATGGGTTCTGGCCATGAGCTGGAAATTGACGGTATCGGTGGCGGTAACCCGCAAACCAGCAAGGTAGCGATCGTCAGCCCGTCGCTGCATCCTGACGCGGATGTCGACTATCTGTTCGTTCAAGTCATGGTCTCCCAGCGTCGAGTCGACACAGCGCCTAATTGCGGCAACATGCTTTGCGCCGTAGGCCCGTTCGCCATCGAGGAGGGCTTGGTCAAGGCCTCCAAAGACCTGACCCGCGTGCGTATTCGCAACCTCAACACCGGGACTTTTGTAAATGCTGAGGTTCAGACCCCCGGTGGCAGTGTCAGCTATGAAGGCGACACCGCTATCGATGGAGTACCGGGTACCGCGGCTCCTGTGCAACTGACCTTTCTGGATGCTGCGGGCAGCAAGACCGGTAAACTTTTCCCGACGGGTCGAACGCAGGATCTGATCGATGGTATTGCCGTGACCTGCATCGATATGGCAATGCCAATGGTGATTGTCGAGGCCGGCAAGCTAGGTAAACGCGGTGATGAAAGTCCTGCTGAACTGGATGCTGACAAAGAGTTCCTGCGTCGCCTGGAATCCTTGCGATTGCAAGCTGGCTTGGCAATGGGCCTAGGTGATGTCAGTGATAAAGTGATTCCCAAGCCCGTACTGGTGTCTCCGGCCAAATCTGGCGGCACAATCCAGGTGCGCTACTTCATGCCACACAACTGTCACCGTGCGTTGGCTATTACGGGTTCTATTGGCTTGGCCACGGCTTGTGTGACTGAAGGCAGTGTGGTCGCGCAATTGCTTGGCGGGGTGAGCGAGCCGCGCTTGAAACAAGTACGCATTGAACATCCAAGTGGTGGAATAGATGTCGTATTGTCCTACACCGGTACTCGGGGTGAGACAATTCGTGCCTCGGTGGTGCGTACATCGCGCAGGCTTTTCTCCGGTTTTGTCTACGCCGCAGCTTCCCAACGACTCGCCGGATAATTTCCTCTAGTCATTGCCGTATTTGCATCAGAACAATTCTAAAAATGGGTGATGCCATGAAAGTTGTAAAATCGCTCTACTTCCAGATTCTCTTCGCCGTGCTGTTGGGCGTGCTGGTTGGGCATTTTTGGTCGCAACAGGCCATTGCCTTTAAGCCTCTGGGTGATGCCTTCATCAAGCTGATCAAGATGATGATCGCTCCGGTGGTGTTCTGCACCATCGTCACCGGCATCGCCGGCATGAGCGACAAACGCTCCCTAGGGCGTCTGTTGAGCAAGACCATGTTGCTGTTCCTGGCGTTGACCGTGATCAGTTTGATCATCGGCCTAGTGTCGGTCTACGTGTTTAAGCCCGGTGTGGGCATGAACATTGACCCCACCCAGTTGAGCACCAAGGGCTTGTCGCAGTACACCGATTCAGCCGCGAAGCTGGGAGTGGTCGAGTTTTTCATGCACATCATTCCCGACACGTTCATCGGTGCTTTCAATAAAGGCGAAGTGCTGCCGGTGTTGTTCATCGCGGTGCTGTGCGGTTTTGCGCTTTCGGCCATAGGCGAGCGTGGTAAGCCGGTACTGGATGTACTGGAATCTGCCTCGCAGATGGTGTTCAAGATCTTTTCCTACTTGATGCGCTTCGCTCCGATCGGTGCCTTTGGCGCTTTGGCATTCACCGTGGGCCAGTACGGTATTACTTCGTTGGGCTCGTTGGCCAAGCTGATCATGACCTTGTACATCGCCTGTGCCTTCTTCGTCTTTGCGGTGTTGGGGAGCATTTGCCGGGCGAATGGCTTCAGTTTGTGGAAGTTGTTGCGATACTTCCGCGAAGAATTTCTGGTGGTGCTGGGGACTTCCTCCACCGAGCCGGTGATGCCTCGGATGCTGGAAAAGCTGCAAGCGCTTGGTTGCAAAAAAGGCGTGGTAGGGCTGGTACTGCCAACGGGTTACTCGTTCAACCTCGACGGTACGGCGATCTACCTCTCGCTGGCAGCGGTGTTCATTGCTCAAGCCTGCAACATCGAGCTGAGCCTATCCCAGACCGTGACCATGCTGGCGATCATGCTGTTGTCCTCGAAGGGCGCGGCAGGCGTCACCGGTGCCGGTTTTGTCGCGCTGGCATCGACACTGACCGTTATCCATGACATTCCCTTAGCCGGCCTTGCCCTGCTGATCGGTATCGACCGCTTCATGTCGGAAGCGCGGGCTTTGACCAGTCTTGCCAGCAACGCCGTGGCTACCGTGGTGATGTCCATTTCGGAGAATGCCTGCGATCGCGAAACACTGATGCGGACGTTGGACGGCAAACCTTCGCCCGCCGCGCCTCCAACCCAAGTCCAGAACGCGGACTGGGATGGCCTGAAGGTCACGGAACAGGCCTAACCGGCCGCAGCTGAATAACTCAATAAACACCCCCGCCAGGCACCTTTGATCGTGCCATCTGGCGGGCACGGGGTCGTGCGCCTGCGCATCGGCCACGCTACTGATAAGAACAAGAGAACTGAACTATGCTCGCATTTCTTGGTTTGGCCATGGTGGTGGTTTTCACCTACCTGATAATGTCGAAACGCCTATCGCCAATTGTCGCCCTGACTGTGGTGCCGATTGTGTTTGCGGTGATTGGCGGTTTTGGTGGCACTACGGGCAAGATGATGCTCGACGGCCTGAAGATGGTTGCACCTTCGGCTGCGCTCCTGCTGTTCGCCATCCTCTTCTTCGGCCTGATGATTGATGCCGGGTTGTTCGACCCGTTGATTCGCAAGATTCTTAAGCGCGTAAACGGCGATCCGATGAAAATTGCTATCGGCACCGCGCTGCTGTCACTGGTGGTCGCGCTCGACGGCGACGGCACAACCACCTACATGATCACCTGCGCGGCAATGCTGCCGTTGTACAAGCGTGTCGGTATGAATCCGATGATTCTGGCGACCATCGCCATGCTGTCATTGAGTATCATGAGCGGCATGACCCCATGGGGTGGGCCCGCTACAAGGGCGATCGCGGCACTGGGCCTGGATGCCGGCGAATACTTCGTGCCCTTGCTGCCGACCATGATCGGCGGCGCGATATGGGTGGTGTTCACCGCTTTCCTCCTCGGCCGTGCCGAGCGTAAGCGCATCGGTAATGTGCAGCTTCAGAGCGGTGGCGGTGATTGCTACATCGACGCGATTCTGGGCGATACCCCACACAAGCGGCCTAAACTTGCCTACGTGAATCTGGTGCTGGTGATCGCTGTCATGGTCGCCTTGGTAATGGGGATCATGCACTCGGCGATCCTGTTCCTGATCGGTTTTGTCCTGGCACTGATGATCAACTATCCGCAACTGGATATTCAGAAAGAGCGCATTCTCGCCCATTCCGGAAACGCAATGACGGTGGTATTGCTGGTGTTTGCCGCCGGGATCTTTGCCGGGATCTTCTCGGGCACCAAGATGGTCGACTCCCTCGCGCAAACGCTGGTGGACTGGATTCCGCCATCCTGGGGTCACCTGTTCCCACTAGTAGTGGCGATCACCAGCATGCCGCTGACCTTTGTTCTTTCCAACGATGCTTACTACTTCGGGGTTGTACCTATCCTGGCCAATGCGGCCGCTGCCTATGGCATCGACCCGGTTGAAATCGCTCGGGCCTCGATACTCGGACAGCCGGTGCATCTGATGAGCCCTCTCGTGGCTTCGACCCTGTTGCTGGTGGGGATGGTTGATCGCGATATCGGCGACTTCCAGAAAGCCACCGTCAAATGGGCAGTTCTCACTTCGCTGGTGATCACGGCTATAGCCCTGTTGACCGGTGCGATTAGTCTCTTCACCTGATTCAACTCCACCGTTTGTTTTTTCCCGACGTGCCTCATCAGCGAGGCGCGCGACGTCCTGCACTCTAAATAACAACAATGAGAAGTTTGACAATGACCACTTTGCATACCCGACAGGCGCTGTTTTCACTGCTTGGTTTGTTGCCGCTGGCAAGTGCCAGTGCAGAAGGATTTATCGATGACAGCAAGCTCAAGCTGCAATTACGCAATGTCTATTTCAATGAAAACTTCCGCGACGAGCATGGCTTGAGTGCCAAAGCGGCCAGGACGGCCAAGAGCGAACGAACTGAGTGGGCTCAGGGATTCCTGCTGGATTATCAGTCAGGATTTACCCCCGGCACGATAGGGTTTGGTGTTGATGCGCTTGGCCTGCTCGGGGTCAAGCTCGACTCCGGCCGTGGGCGCAGCGGTACCGGCTTATTGCCCGTCCATGATGACGGTCGTGCGGCCAACGAATTCGCAAGTATGGGGATGACCGCCAAAGCCCAACTGGCCAAGACAACGGTCAAATACGGCACCTTGCTCCCCAAGACTCCGGTGCTGATCTACAACGATGCGCGTTTATTGCCGCAAACCTACCAAGGCACTCAAATTAGTAGCCTCGACATCCAGAACCTCACCCTCACCGGGGGCTATCTGGATCGATTCAAACTGCGTGATTCCAGCGACAGTGTGCCGATTGTTCCTGACGGCTACAGTGGTGATAAATCCGGAGATTTCAGCTATGCCGGTGCCGAATATAAGCTCGGGAAAACCATTCGGTTGAGTTACTTCTACGGGGAGTTGGAAAACTTTTACCGTCAGAATTTTGCAGGTATCCAGCACGACCTACCCTTGGGCGGCGGTGTGCTGACCAGTGATTTACGCTACTTCAACAGTGTGGACACTGGCTCTGCCTACACCGGCAAGATCGATAACAACATGCTGAGCGGGCAACTTTCCTACGCCATCTCCGGCCACACCTTCGGTGGCGGATACCAGACCCTGAGCGGTGATGCCGGTTTGCCCTTCATTAGTGGCGCGACTGTGTACTCATTCAGCAACGCCGGGATAGGTAAGTTTATCGAGGAAGATGAGAAGACCTGGATGCTTAACTACGGTTACAACTTCGCCGCCGCGGGTGTACCCGGTCTGACATTTTCCACCCGCTACCTGAGCGGAAACGACGGTAAGTCCAACACCTCGGTGAAGGAGTGGGAACGTGACGCCGAACTCGCTTACGTCGTGCAACAAGGGACCTTCAAAGGTTTGGGGGTACGACTGCGTAACTACGTTTACCGCTCTGATTATTCCCGTGGCCGGGATAGTAACCGGTTGTACTTCACCTACGACATCGCACTCTGGTGATCCCCGATCGCGGCTCCGCGATGTTCGCGGGCCGCCTTTTCAGCGACGGATTTAAGGAAATGGGTCAAGGAATTCAATGATGTCGTTCAAAACCAAAATACTGTTGCTGACCTTATTGCCGGTGATGTTATTTGCTCTGGTTTTAGGTTTGAGCGCCCGTGGCACCTTACAGTCACAGGCCGAGCAGGAGATCGCGCAAACTCGCGAACGATTGCTTGAGGAGAGCCGCACCCGGCTCAAGGATTACGCAAGCATCGCGCGCACTTCCATCGCTGAACTTTATGATCGAGCGGCACCTGGAGATAGCTCCAGCCGAGTCTTGGCGATTAGCCGTTTATCCAAGGTGAAGTATGGTGATGACGGTTATTTTATTGGTTATGACAGCCAGGTTGTACGCCTGTTTCGCGGTGAAAGCAGTGAAGGTGGGAAATTGCAACCCATTTGACCAGCCATTTGCATTCGACTTGACCAGTCGTTTGCATCGGAAGTGACCAGGCATTTGCATTGGACTTGACCACTCGCCTAGCGAGTCATTTGAAAGGCTAAAGCAGCGGTACTGGTGGCACTGTCTGTGGCGCGCCATCGATGATGCACATCCATCCCCAAGTTCTCAGTGCCGACGTCTTCTTAAACTCCTCGACCAGCTCGGCCGCAATTTCCCCTATGTCCGTCCGCAACTCGAACTGAGGGCGCATTGCGTGCAAAACGTCAATTCCCATGTCCCCGGCAAGCAGCTTGCACATCAGCTTATTACGAAGCTTCCAAGGTAGGGCTTTTCCGCGCCTTTCCGGATGCTGGTAAACCATGGTGTTCAAATGCGCCGACGCGTGGATGTAGTCAGCGCTGCTCATCCAGATATGCAGATGGGCAGGCACTCCAAGGGGTAGGACGTTGAACACGAGCCAATCGATTAGGCCAACGGCAACACCGCGCGCTTGAAGCTCCATTGCCAGCATCAGAAGTACTTTGTGCAAGGTGCCTGCTGCCTTGATAGCAACGGTTTTTCGACCTAGGAGATCTGCTTCGACCACTATCGCGATCAACGCAGCGAGGGCATCCAAGCTTGCCCTGCGTTCGAGTTTTTCGAGTAGAACTTGAGTGATTGGTTCGCGCTGAACACTGTCCCAAATCATGTTGCTGGTGCTGCGATAAAGCACCAGTTGGACATCGGTATTTAACGCACGGAAGTAGCTGTCGAAGCTGATTTTCTGTTGCCGGGAGATCAGCTTCATCAAAGTCCATATGGGATGATTCAGGTCGCGGGACGATCCAGGTGCTAGCAGTTCCACCCTACTCAAGGTCTTGGCCTTGGGGGAGATCATTTTCTGTTCGTACCTAGACCACTTGCTTCGGTAATGCCGGATCGTGCCATTCGTATTTCTTCGAAATGACTCTTTTTCGAAATACAGCTCAAGGGCATAGGCAGTTTTGAGGCCTGTCCGCTGCCTCAGTCCTTCGAACCAGTAGCCCACTGCGAGCATTTCCACTGTGTTGCTTCGGGGGCGGCTATTTTCCGGAATTTGTTCGCGCAAGCTGCCTGCGAACTCCGAATAAATGTTTGCAATTCTCTTAAAATCAGACACTTAAAAATCCCCGAACGATCTTTGTACCGTAAAAAATGTAGAAGTCTTACGGCTGGAGCGCAAGGGGGCGGTTTATTACTATCAACTGTGACCAAACCGGACATTAAGTGCGATGCGCGAGCCCCTTGAAATCCAATTTCTGTCATTCGAATTAGAGCTCGACCTCAAACAGCGATATGGCCTGATGGTGGGTGGCAGCGCGCTGTGGAGAGAGTTGGGTTACACATCGTACGACGCGTTTCGTAAAGCTAAACAGCGAGGGACAATTGAGGTGCCGCTATTTGAAGTGCCTAATCGTCGGGGGTTCTTTGCTCTGTCCAAAGAGGTCGCTTGGTGGATTGCTACGCAGCGCTGCGCACGGCAGCAGGCCGTATGAACTAAGCATATGAGGAGTATCACAATGAGATCAGGATAGGAGCTAGCCGGTGGATTTGGAGCACAAAAAAGCCCAGGGGTGGAGCCCTAGGCTTTTTTGATGGTGTTAGGTTTCAGCCCTACGCGCCGTCATTCTGTGTTCCCTCGCGTTCGGCGTCAAGTCGATCACATTCCGTTTGTCTGCAATTTTCACACGGCGCGACCTGTGAGGTGTTCACACACCTGTCGCGAGGAGAACATATGAGGCTGCCAATAAGTACGCAGCGCGAGGTGCTACGCCTTACGAGCGACCCCAAGCTGTCGAATAGGGCTATTGGCCTATTAGCCAAAGTGTCCCATAACACTGTTCGCACCATTCGGGATCAGTTGGCACAGTGTGGACAAAGCTGGGAAGAACTGAAGCACCTTGACGACAAAGCGCTGGCGGAGCGTCTGCATACCCAGCCAAAAGTCTCATCTCAAAGGAAGGCTTACCCGTCATGGCCTGCCATCCATGAACAGCTAAAACTTCCTGACATCACCTTGGAACTCCTATGGCAAGAGTTTCGTACAAGCGAGCCAGAAGGCGTGTCTTATGCTCAGTTCACACGGATTTATCGTGAATGGGTCAATAGGCAAAAGCTGAGCATGCGACAGACTCACCTCCCCGGAGACAAGTGCTTCGTGGACTTTTGTGGCAGGACAATGCCTGTGACCAACCCGGATACTGGAGCAATCAGCCAAGCTCAGGTGTTCGTGGCAACGCTAGGTGCCTCGGGATACATTTTTGCCACCGCCGTGAGAAGTCAAACGATCCCAGACTGGCTCAGATGCAACATTCTGGCCCTGGAGTTCTTCGACGGGGTTCCACGGTTCGTTGTGCCTGATAATTTGAAGTCAGCAGTGACGAAAAACACGAGAGATGTGGTGACCCTAAATCGTGCCTACGCCGAGTTTTCTGAGCACTACGGATTTCAAATTTACCCCGCCAGACCGCGTAAACCGCAAGACAAGTCGCTAGGTGAGATTGCTGTTCAACTGGTACAAAGATTCGTTCTCGCAAGGCTGAGAGCGAGCACCTTTTTTTCCTTAGAAGAGCTCAACGAGAAAATCAGCTACTGGGTTGATGAGCTAAACAGTCGAATCACTCGAACGTACCCTAAGAGCCGAACCAGCCGCTTCCTTGAGCTTGACTATCCAGCCCTCAAGCCGCTCCCAGAACATAAGTACAGCTACAGCAAGTGGGTGTATCAGGTTAGGGTAGGCAGCGACTACCACGTACAATTTGAAGAGCACAGCTACTCGGTTCCTTACCACTTCGCGAATCTTCTTGTCGATTTGCGCGTGCGAGACGATTGGCTCGAAATCATTCATCAGCGCCGTCTCATCGGCTCGCACAAGCTCAATCGTCAGCGGGGCACTAGCACTCTCAAAGAGCACTTGGCCCCGAATCACAGATATTTCCAGGACTCCCAGCCGGAAGCTCTGATTGTCTGGGCTGAGACTATTGGGCCGGAAACGCTCCGTTTCGTGAAGGACAACCTCAACCTGCGGAAAGATTTCTCGACCGGTTTGAAGGTCGTTGTTGGCCTGAAACGTGACGTTCGCAAAGGGGCAATCACACCGTCACGCCTTGAGTCCGCGTGCGGCTATGCGAATAGCTTGAACATCCTAAGTTCTGAGCGGCTGCGTTCGATCCTTCGGAACGAATCTGACCTGCGCCCCAACTACCGAAGATCCGCCCCCTTGGTCGAACACGCCAACATACGTGGTGCTGAATACTACGCCTCACAGGGAGATGAGCCGCTATGAAGTCAATCCTCGATACTGCCCAAAACCTTATGTCTCTTGGTCTGCACGGGATGGCAGCAGCCTACGAGCGTCAGCTTGAAACACCGGCGCTGCTGAAAGAACCATTCGAAACAAGGCTTGGTTTAATGATGGATGCCGAAAATAGCGAGCGTGAGAGCAGAAAGGTTGGACGTTTGCTAAAGAACGCAAGGCTTCGTGAGAATGAAGCCACAATAGACAGCATTGAATTCAAGGCGTCTCGAGGCATAGACCGCAATACGGTCATGTCCCTTGGTGAGTGCGAGTGGTTAGCGCGACGTCAGAATGTGATCATCACGGGCGCTACGGGCACTGGCAAAACCTGGCTCGCTTGCGCACTCGGAAACCAAGCCTGCCGCCTTGGGCGAGCGACGCTGTATCGCACTGCCACGAAGCTTTTTGAAGAAATCTCACTTTCTTACGCTGACCACACCACGCCTAAACTACGTCGGCATTTGATCCGCGCAGAATTATTAGTCATAGATGATTTGGGCATCGGTGGCATTGACGCCCAGTTGGGCCCGTTCCTCCTGGACGTTATCGACGAGCAGTCACAGAACGGCTCATTGTTGATTACAAGTCAGTACCCTAAAGAAAAATGGTATGACCTGTTCTCCGACCCCACGATTGCCGATGCAATTCTTGACCGTATCGTTCACAAGTCCCACGTTATAGAACTGAAAGGCGAATCAATGCGAAGGATCAAAAGTCGCAAACGGTTGCAATAGGATCCGGTGTTTATCCAGGTGGGCAATACGAATGCAATTGGTCAAATTGAATGCAAGCAGTTGGTCAAATGCAACGCAATCACCTGTTTTTTCAATAATGTATAATTGGCGGGATTAAGATTTTTGCTATGCTCTTTGAATCATCCTACCTTAATCAGATCTGAGGGTTGAAACCTTTAGTAAGTCCCAGCCCCAGTGCTAGCCCTATTTAAATTTAACAGTCCAGAGGTGATCCAGCTGGGTTGTGCAAATGGGGCTTAGCATCTGGCGCTTCATACCCCAGTATGGCGTTATGGGAACATCTCAAGAGCGTACGGTGCCTCGGCCCCATTTTACGTTGATCTGATCCATCATGCTTTGTGAGGCGCAGCGGCCGCACGTTGGCGGAACTATCAGGTAGTTAAACTTCTAGTTTGCGCCACTGACAAAGCCAGGGCGCATGCTAGCCTGTTAATTAATGAGGTTACGGTTTAGCAACGTGCCAGACTTGGTTGACACCGTCGCCGGTTGTATCCCCTGGCTTGGTATCTTTGACCCAGCTGTAAAGTGGCATGCCTTTGTAAGCCCATTGTTTTGTGCCATCGTCTCGAGTGACGACAGAATAATCATGATCCGCTTTGGCGTTTGCCGACACTGCCAGAGGTGGCCAGTTTGCAGCGCATGGCCCAGTGCAGACCGACTTGCCCGAGGTGTCCTTACCGAACGTGTACAGAGTCATTCCTTTCGCGTCTACGAGTACTTTTCCCTTGTCTGTTTCAGCAACCTTGACTGGCGCGTCGGCGAACGCAAAACCAGATATGCAGCAGACGGCAACAGCAGCGGTGAGGATCATTTTTTTGAACATACGTATTCCTTTGGTTTTTGTGAATTTTTGTAGGCTCGCCTGCTATTTGAAATAGTACGCGACCAGACAGTAGACGAACGCCAGACAGTTCTATTCCAGTTCCGTAAAAAACTTCCCAATATTATGTTTTACCGGAACCCTGATCTTTCCCCCCCTGTTGATCCAATGGCGTTCTTATTTGAGCAAAACGACGTTCACGCTCAAGCATCACGAGCTTGGGCGCCTCACTCCACAGCCGAAGTTCAGGGCTGACCCACCAAGCTACAACGAATGCAGAAACGATCAGGGTCATCACAATTACCATTGAAGCAAACATGATTCACTCCTGCTCGGTAGGTTGGTATAGCGTACGCAAATAGGTAACTACAGCAGTTCGTTGTTCGTCCGAGAGCACTGCTTTCCAGGGAGGCATTGCCGTACCTGGTATGCCTTCACGCAAGACGTTCTCCAGATACGCCGTGTTGCCTTTCTTCTCCCAGAAGTTCGCGGGGCGTGGGGAGAGCCCGCGAGATGCAGGCCCATTGCCCTGGCCACTGGCACCGTGGCAGCTAGCACAATTGGTGGAAAATAGAGACTGCCCAAGCGCTACGTCGCTAGACGGCAAGGCGCGCTCGTCCGCTGTATGCAGGCTTTGCACATAAAGCGTGAGTGCCACCAGCGTTGAGTTATCAAGGTCTCTCCAAGCGGGCATTGCTGTCCCGGGCCTGCCGTTCCACAAAACATCGGCTAAATGCCGGGTTGTAAATTGTGCATCGCGCAGGTTAGCCGGACGTGGCAGCAACGTCGGCGCCGCTAAGCCATCACCTGTTCCACTCGGACCATGGCACCCGGCGCAGTTCTCCGCGAAAGCCGCTTGTCCCAGACGTAATGCGATCGAGCGGTCATTTGCGTTAGTAGGTATCACAAAGCCAGGCACTGGCCCATCCAAGCGAGGTCGCGCGGCGATTGCATCTTGGCTTACATTGAGTGACGCCGACATTTCTTCATCTGCCATGCTGTCGTGCGACATCGCGTTACTGCTCTTCTGGGTTGATTGTTGAGCGTCAACCTGCGCCTGAAGCGGATCGTCATAACCCGAAACTTTTCTAGCTCTACCAAGCGTCTGTAAGTAGGCAACGAGGTCAATTCCATCCGATGTCGGTTTGTTGGCATCACCTTTAAACAACCAGGGATAGCCAGGCATTACAGAGTCACGAACGACATATCGAGGATTGAATAGGTGGGTCAGATGCCAATCATTACTTCGTACCTCGGTTTCCCGAGCTAAATCAGGACCAATGCGGCGAGTCCCCCAGAGTTGTGGGTAGTCGTATTTCGTTTCCCATGCTTCAGTGGGCGCCCCCCAGCGACTGACGTCCTGAGCTACGAATCGTACTTGTTGAGTATGACAATAACCGCACCCTTCGCGGGCATATACAATGCGCCCTCGTTCTTCTTTCGCGGAATACTGTTGCATGTTGGCAGGTGCACGGGCCTCGATTTCCTTTTGCAGTTGCTTCCCAGGCAATATCCCGAGCAGCATAAACGACAAGATAAAGAAGCCGATACCGGCTACAAATATGATCAGATAGGCGCTATTGAACAGGCGATGCTTGGTAACCGTTTGCATACCTTAAACTCCCGCTAACGTAGGGTGAATGACGGGAGAGGTACTTACGGCAGCACCGTTGTTTCGGGCTCCTGTAGTTAGGCCCAGGAAAAACGCGATGAAGCCTGCCAGAATCGGCAATCCGCTTAGGTCTCTGATCCACCAGTACGCCAGAGATGCGCGTACAGAGTCCATCCACGGCGCGGTGGTTTCCCATATTTGTGCCTGTACCAAACCGCCGGCCGTTAGTGTGGTGAACATGGCCAGTAGGCCGATAGTTATCAGCCAGTAAGCCCAATTCATCGCCGCTGCGCTGTAGCGGTTGTTTGGTATACGCTGCCAGGCATGGGCAATCCCGCCAGCGGCAACGAAGGTTGCAAAACCCAGCATCGCGAGATGCGAATGGCCAATTACCCAATCGGAAAAGTGAGTCAATCGGTTGACCGGCATCAGAGCCTGGAACGCGCCCTGCAAACTGACGATTAAATAGAACACCGTGCCCGTCCAGACAAACCTCAGAGGGACATCGCTTGCGACTGTCGAAGCTTGGCCTCGCAGTGACATCAGTTGGTTGAATACAACTAGTATCACGTCCATGCCCAAATACACGGAGGCGATAATGGCCGCCTTCTGCGCGTCCATGGGGATAGCCGAATAGACGTAATGGTGAGTGCCATTGAGCGGATAAAAAAAGAATAGAAACCAGAAACCGATCATTGACAAAAAGTGGCTATAGATAGGTCGATTGGTGGCGGCCGGAATAATGTAGTAAGAGATCGCAAGTACAAATGGCGTAACGAACAAACCCACTGCGTCGTGAATCCAAAGCCCGCTGAATGCAGCACCTTGCGCGCCGGGGATAAATGCAGGCGCGAAATTTCCTACTGGATATGCAAGCAGCGTAAATACGGCTCCGCCGATCAGGTACCAAGCCGAAATATACAAGCCTCCTCGTTGCCGCTTAAGCAAGAAAGGCCCCGCGAATTGGGCACATACCAAAATCAGACCGAGTACTACCACTAGGTCCACGATCATTGGGAACTCCGCCCATTCTAAAGACTGTATTGCGAACCATGGGCTATCGAGCCCGAGGGAAATAAGTAACCATCCGGGCAAAAGGACACCAAGATTCCAAATATAGAAAATGACCCAGCCCAATCTGCGACTGAACACCGGGCGATCAGCCAGGCGCGGGACCATGTGGTAACAGAACGCAAAGAAAGCATTGGCAAGCCAACCAAAAAAAATACCTTGTGTGTGATCGAACCTCAGGCGACCCCAGGTCAGCGCTGCGTGGCTACTCAGCAGATCGGGCATTGTCAGCTTCAGAGCAACAAGCAGGCCCGCAAGAGCTGATAGAAACAGTGTGATCACTGCTGCATAACCGTGGGCTTTGATAAGATCGTAATCAATGCGCGGCAAAATATCCGAGGGTTGATTCGCGTCTAGAGCATGCTCTGTTCCAGCTATCAGTCTACTCATGGCTTAGCTCCTTCAACGAAACGGTTTTGGAGCGGCTTAGAATCCATGCTGCCGTTCCTGATCGCTCCTCCGGCGTCAGTGTTATGTCCGTAGGCCCTGCAGAATAACCATCCCATCCTGGTTGGGGATGGGAAATGGCAGCGACCATGACAGCCAATGCTTCGTGATTAAGCGGCTTCGTCCCAATTACAGATTTATATCGTGCAAGGACTGCATTCCAGCTAGGACCTACCGAACGTTGAGTCGCGTCATGACACCCTGCGCAACGCTGTTGGACCACAATTGCGCCTGCGCCGACCAATGCAGTGGTCAACTCGACCTTATCTGTTGAGTCCACTCGCGACGGGAGAGCATCTCCTCGTCGGGTGATATCCGAGGCGCCGTGGGTGCCGATGACCTTCCAAGATATCAACGTGCCGAGCGCCAATACACCAATCAACATAGCCAATGCAGTTCGGGAAATCCCATGGGCCGATGTGTCGCGAACAGGATCACTCATGGTGTCTCCTTGCCATTGAAGAACATCAGATAATCGATGATTGGTTGTACGGCTTCGTCGGGGATGGGCGCTCCATATTCGTCGCGCATTTTGGCGACCTCAGCCGCCCAGGTTTTACGCGGAAATGCAGGTTGGTTGGTAACGTAACGAGGAGAATGGCAGATCACGCATTGTGCCAGAAATTCGCTGCGCCCCGGACCGTCCGGCAAGTAGGGCTCGTCGTGGGGAACAGTGATTGAGTGCACGGGAGCACCAAAATCGACCTTCGGTTCCTCGGCCGCAAAGGCGCTTGGTATCCAAATAGGTAGGCTACACATCAAGGCAAAAAAGAGCATTCTAGGCTGGAGAAATGTCGTCATCTCACACCACCATTCCAGTGGTTTGTTCGATAACCCGGCGCGCATAGCCTCCCCGATTCCACTGGGTGGTCAGTTGACCTTGCCCGGCGCGGTTGGTGGCGCGGACCTTGAACGTGTATCGGCCTTTGTCAAGGGGGGTCCATACGAAGCGCCACCGACGCCAAGAGAACCGGCCGATCTCGGGGTCGAGCGTCGCATCTGCCCAAGTACGCCCGCCGTCAACTGAAACCTCAACCCGAGCGATACCATCGCCGCCATCATTGGCTAAGCCCTCTAGCATGTATGGATGATTTACAAGCAATAGTTCTTCGGGTTCTGGACGTACGAATACGGAGTGAGTGACAAAGCGGTTGATGGGTACCGTTTTCTTGGAGAGGTTTCCTGGCTCCTCGTTGATCTCTGGATTATCAGGAATTCGGTAGGCTTGGTTCATCCAAATATTGCTTAAAGGTTTATCTAGCACCTCAATGTGAGCCAATGATTTAATCCAGTAAGTCGCGTACCAACCGGGTACCACTAAGCGCAATGGAAAGCCATTGAGCATCGGCAGTGGTGCGCCATTCATTGCGTATGCAACCATCACATCACCATCATTGGCATGGTCAAACTTCAATGACTTCACGATCTTTGGCAAGCCTGGCATTGGCGACTCATCCAGCCCAGAAATTGCCACCTCGACTGCTCCTGCTTTAACACCTGCACGATCAAGGAGGTCCTTGAGGCGAACGCCTGTCCACTGTGCATTTCCCATCGCGCCAAATTGCCATTGCCCACCAGGAGGTTTAGGACCAAACAAGCTTCTGGCATTGCCTGAACATTGGTTCATGGCCACCAGTGTCACGGGCTCGAACTCGTTGACCAAGGCATCAAGAGAAAAAGACTGAGGATTGGCAACCTGGCCATCGAGACGCAGTCGAAAGGTTCGCGTATCGACCTGAGTTGGATACCCCGACAGATGCCACCGAACAAAATAGGCTTCGTTAGGCGTCAGGTCCTGGCGAAAATAATGCAGCGGCGTTTCCAACTGCGGCGGACGATCAGTAATCAGAATCAGTCCCGTTTTCTCTGGAAAACGTACAAGGCGTCGTTCGGACTCTGCGGATTCGATCCTATCTAGTTGCGCCAAGTCCGTTCCAGAAAGGGCTTGGCGCGGAAGCAGGCTAGCGAGACCAGCGCTAGTGGCCAACCCGAGTAAACGACGGCGATTCATCATCCAGAACTCATCACTTCCATTCATTATTATTCACCAGGTCGTGGAGTATCAGCAGGCCCTCGAGAAGGCCTGCGTTGTTTCGATCAGTCAGCCTTGAGCGTCGATACCACCTTGTTGCTGGCGAGATCGACGGTGGAGATGCTCAGGTCCTCGTTGAGGACATAAGCCTTCGACTTGTCTTTGGTGAAGACAATGGCCTGGCGGGGTGCCTTCAAACCGGTCACAGTGGTCGTCACTTTCAGCGTTTTGGTGTCTATCACTGACAGGGTGTTGTCACCCAGGTTACCCGAGTAGACGTGCAGTCCGTCTGGAGTCAGGGCTGCACCGTAGGGGTCTTTGCCCACCATAACGGTGGTTGTGATAGCGCGTTTTTGAGTGTCGACAACTGCGATGCTGTTACTGCCGCTGTTAGCCGCGTACAGCGTATTGCCGTCGGCCGATATGGAGATGGCGCGCAACTTGTTGAAGCCAGTGATCTCACCTTCGATCTTATTGGTCTTGCTGTCGACCAGGGTGATTTTGTCGCCAAGAAAGTTGGTGACATAGACGGTTTTGCCGTCAGGGCTTACTCGGATGCCTTGGCGCGGTTGGGAGAAGCCAGGTACCACAGCTACTGGTCGTTGGTGATCAAGGTCAATAACCGACAAGGTGCTGGCGGCCTCGTTGTTGACGTAGAGCAGGCTCCCATCCTTGCTGAGCGTGGTACCAAAAGCACCTGCACCTAACGGAAGATCTGCGATGACTTTTAATGTTTTGGTGTCGATCTTACGAACGACCCCTAAGCTGCTGTCGGAAAGGTAGAACACATCGCCGTTTGGAGAAAAGACAATGTTGCGTGGCGTGATATAGCCGGTGAGAACCTGACGAACCTTGCCGGTTTTCAAGTCGTAGACCACCACGTCAGGACGCTGACTGTAGGAGACTACGGCTGTCGATTCGTCAGGGCTGACAGCCAGTGAGTTGTTATGAATATCACCATCGAAGGTCCAGCGATCTTCCGCTGCCGACGCACTCATTGATGCGGCGAGCGCGATACCCAACGCCAGTGCAGTCACTGTTTTCTTGATCACATTCATCAGAGGTTCCTCACAAGGGGCAGCCAGGCGTGAGATTGCGCCTTGGCAAATGCAGCTCGCTGATTGCTGCTAGACAATGAGTTGACCTTAAGCGCTTGGGATAAATTCCGAAAACAAGTTGTTGTGGTAGTAGTTACCTACTTTTCAAATAGATTTCGTTAGCTTTGGCTCGCAAACTGAGTGCAACTTTGCCAGAACCGTTCAAGTCCGGACGAGATGAATTTTTCCCGGTGGCGGATCAGAAAAAAGCGCCGGCTCAGCCCAGGCAACGCATGCGGCAGTTCAATCAGGTCTTGAGAAGTCAGCAGATCCCGAACGACCCTGCTCGACAGGCAACTGATGCCGATGCCTTGTGCAAGGACGTGTTTGATGGCTTCTGAGCTGCCGATCTGGCGGGTTTCAGCGAGGTCGTGCAGGTGACGCAACAGCAACTGTTCGACTTCCTCCCGAGTGCCCGAGCCAGGTTCGCGGAGAAGCCACTCAGCAGTACGCAGGTCATCAAGGGTGACCTGCGACTTGAGTGCTAAAGGGTGACGTTGGCCCGCTACAATGAGCAGTTCATCTACAAGCCAAGGTTCGGCACTCAGTTCGGGCAAGTGGCACGGTCCCTCAATCAGTCCCATATCAATCTCGAAATCTGCGACCTTCCGGGCGATAGCCATGCTGTTGGCCATATCAACATCGACCCGCAGGTGCGGAGCCGATTGGCGTAACTCGCCAAGTATCAATGGCAAAACATAGTTGCCTATAGTGGTACTACAGCCTACCCGCAAGCGAGTCTTCAGCTCTGCATGCCCTGGAAGGAAGCTGTTTTCTATCTGCAACGCGTTCTCAAGCATGCTTCTGGCCTGGGGCAGTAATGCTTGGCCGTTATTGTTTAACACCAAGCGTTTGCCTACGCGATCGAAAAGCCGGGTATCCAAGGCGCTTTCCAACTCGTTGAGTGCGGCGCTGGTGGCCGATTGCGAAAGTGACACAGCGATGGCCGCGCTGGTGGTGCTGCCCTGTTGCGCAATGGCGCAGAAGATTTGCAATTGACGTAGGCTTAACTTCAATTTTCTACCTCTTTAACAGGTAACGTAAACCTATACTATCCGTTTAGCCGCTAACCTCATCAAGCTATACTTCAGGCAAGTCACATTGAATGAACACTGAAGCGGGAGCGCGAAAATGAGTGATACACGACTCGCAGCGATTATGGGCGGCAGCCATCCACTGGCAGCATTGTCCAATCCACGAGAAGCGATCCGGCAGTTCACACCTAACTGGTTCGCCGCCACGATGGGCACCGGGATTCTGGCTCTGGCTTTGGGCCAACTGCCATTTGCCGCGCAGTGGCCCAAAGTGTTAGGTGAAGCCTTGTGGTTTTTCAATATCGCGTTGTTTTGCCTCTTTACGGTGTTGTACGCAAGCCGCTGGGCCCTGTTCTTTAATGAAGCCAAACAGATCTTCGGTCACTCCACCGTGTCGATGTTTTTTGGAACCATCCCCATGGGGCTGGCGACAATCATCAACGGATTTCTCCTTTATGGCTTGCCACGCTGGGGGGATGGGGTTGTCGCTTTAGCTGAAGTCCTGTGGTGGATCGATGTCGCCATGGCGTTGGCGTGCGGGGTTCTGATCCCGTTCATGATGTTTACCCGCCAGCAGCACAGTATCGACCAGATGACAGCAGTATGGCTGCTACCTGTGGTTGCGGCCGAGGTAGCCGCCGCCAGTGGTGGGCTACTGGCGCCGCACCTTGCTGATGCGAGTGCACAGTTCACCCTGTTGATCACCAGCTACGTGCTATGGGCATACTCAGTGCCCGTTGCCTTGAGTATTCTGGTGATTCTGCTGCTGCGCATGGCATTGCATAAATTGCCTCATGAGAGCATGGCGGCATCGAGCTGGCTTTCATTAGGGCCCATTGGTACTGGTGCGTTGGGGATGCTGGTACTCGGCAGCGACGCTCCGGCGATCTTCGCCGCTCATGGAATGGCCGGCATCGGAGGCGTTGCCGAGGGCATTGGCTTGATCGGTGGTGTGCTGTTTTGGGGGCTTGGATTGTGGTGGATGGTTTTGGCGCTGCTGATTACCGGTCGCTACTTCAGGGAGGGTATTCCTTTCAACCTCGGCTGGTGGGGTTTCACCTTTCCGCTAGGCGTGTATGCGGTGACTACCCTTAAATTGGGCTCCATGTTGCACCTCGCGTTCTTCAATTTTGTGGGCGTGGTACTGGTATTGCTGCTTGCGATCATGTGGATCATCGTCGCGGCCAAAACTTTGGTAGGCGCGTATCGCGGCAACTTGTTCATCTCGCCCTGCATCGCCTCGCTGAACAAGATGAGCAAACCCTGAACCTTTGGCTACTCAATCGACTGTTTGGCGTCACGCAGCGTGGATAGGATGCGTTGCCGAACACTCGGGTGAGTGCAAACAGAAAGCGGGCTGGGGTGTGGCATCTCGAGCAATGAGATATCGGGAAAGGCGTGTCGAACCCGCAGCATCGCCTGCTGAGCGACACGTCCGGCAAATACGACAGTCGCGAGATCAGGAAAATGCGGAAGCAGCGTGATTAGCTTCTCAATTCCCTCCTCAATTTGCGCCCTGCGGAGCGACGCCTTGGGCTTTTCAAGATCGGGCAGCCAAGGATATAGATTCCAGATAACGGTCTCTCGGCGTTCCAACCCAACCTGTTCCATGAAACTTTTGAGGTTGCGTTGTGCAGGCCCCGGATTGTCTCGTGAGACATACCGTGCACGACTGACCGTTCGCGCGGGTGACTCTAGCAATATCAATATTTTGGCGTAGACGCCGCCATCCAACGGATCGAAATACGGCAAGGTTTTGTCGCCCGTGGACTGGGAAATCACCCAGCGCGTCAGTTGCGCAACGTTCGGCATCAGCAGAAAAATTTCTCGCGCTTCAAGCGAAATCCCGAGGGGGGCGGTGCCTTGGTGAGTCGACACTGACAAGACGCTTCCTCTATTGATACGAAATTGCCATTAGGAGGCCACGATATGTTCGATCTTCAAGCTCTTGACCTCGCGCGAATGCAGTTCGCTTTCACCGTTTCATTCCACATCCTGTTCCCGGCAGTTACCGTCGGGCTGGCTGCTTATCTAGCAGTGTTGGAAGGTCTTTGGTTGAGGACGCATGACAATACCTATCGGACCTTATACCACTTTTGGATCAAAATCTTCGCAGTCAACTTCGGTATGGGTGTGGTGTCAGGATTGGTCATGGCGTATGAGTTCGGTACCAATTGGAGCAGATTTTCGTATTTCGCCGGCCCTATAACGGGGACCCTACTGACCTACGAGGTACTGACGGCTTTCTTTCTTGAAGCTGGATTCTTGGGTGTGATGCTTTTTGGTTGGAGTAGAGTCGGCCGTGGCCTACATTTCTTTTCTACCGTGATGGTGGCCGTTGGCACCTTGGTTTCCTCGTTCTGGATTCTCGCCTCTAATAGCTGGATGCAAACCCCACAGGGCTTCAAAATTGATCATGGTCAAGTGATTCCGATGGACTGGCTGAAGATTATCTTCAATCCGTCTTTTCCTTACCGCCTGGTGCACATGTCGATTGCTGCCTTCGTGGCAACGGCGTTCTTTGTCGGCGCTTCAGCAGCCTGGCACCTGTTGGGAGGTCGCGATAACCCGGCCGTCCGTCGAATGTTATCAATGGCGATGTGGATGGCGTTGATTGTGGCGCCGATACAAGCCGTGGTGGGCGATGCTCACGGGTTGAACACTTTGGAGCATCAGCCGGCAAAAATTGCGGCAATAGAGGGCCACTGGGAAAACGTGGGCAATGAGCCGACGCCGTTGATCCTGTTTGGCTGGCCCGATATGAAGGCTGAGAAGACCCGGTTTTCCGTCGAGATTCCCTACTTGGGCAGTTTGATCCTTACCCACAGCCTGGATCGTCAGATTCCTGCCTTGGCATCCTTTGCGCCGGAGGATCGCCCCAACTCGACTATCGTGTTCTGGTCGTTCCGTATCATGGTTGGCTTGGGAATGCTGATGATTTTCACTGGACTGTGGAGTCTATGGTTGCGAAAGCGCGGCACGCTCTACCGGTGCCGCTCGTTCTTATACTTCCTGATGCTTATGGGGCCGTCAGGGCTGATCGCCCTATTGGCCGGCTGGTTTACCACTGAAATCGGTCGTCAGCCTTGGGTAGTGTATGGACTGCTGCGCACTGCCGATGCTTCGTCGAACCATAGCGTGGCGCAGATGAGCATTACCTTAGTGCTGTTTGTCCTGGTTTATTTCGCGCTTTTCGGAACCGGCTTGGGCTACATGATGCGCCTGGTACGTAAAGGACCCCAAAATCACGAAGGCGACGCGCTTAGCCACGGTGGGCCTGGCCATCTGCGAACACCTGCCCGTCCTCTATCTGCCGCCCACGGTGGCGATGCTGATAGCCATCACAAGGGGCATTGACTCATGGGCATTGATCTTCCGCTGATTTGGGCCGTGATCATCATCTTCGGCATCATGATGTACGTAATTATGGACGGCTTTGACCTAGGGATTGGCATTCTTTTTCCTTTCATGAAGGGCTCGGGCGATCGCGACGTAATGATGAACACGGTCGCGCCTGTCTGGGACGGCAACGAAACCTGGCTCGTGCTTGGCGGCGCGGCGTTGTTCGGCGCCTTCCCGCTGGCCTATTCGGTGGTCCTGTCGGCCCTGTACCTGCCGCTGATTTTCATGCTGTTCGGGCTGATTTTCCGCGGCGTGGCCTTCGAGTTCCGTTTCAAGGCCACTGACGAGAAGCGCCACATCTGGGACAAGGCCTTTATCGGCGGCTCCCTGGTGGCGACCTTCTTCCAGGGCGTGGCGTTGGGCGCCTACATCGACGGCCTCCCGGTGGTCGATCGCCAGTACGCCGGGGGCGGCCTAGACTGGCTGACGCCGTTCAGTCTGTTCTGCGGCGCTGCGCTGATAGTTGCGTATGCCTTGCTTGGCTGCACCTGGCTGATCATGAAAACTGAAGGCGTGCTGCAAAAAGCCATGCATAACCTGGCCCGTCCTTTGACGTTGGCACTGCTGGCTGTGATCGCCGTGGTCAGCTTATGGACGCCGCTCGCCCATGGCGATATCGCTGCACGCTGGTTCTGCCTACCGAACCTGTTCTGGTTCCTGCCGGTGCCAGTCCTAGTGTTGGTGACTATGTGGGGGTTGTTCAGGGCCGTGGCGAGCAGTGCTCACTACGCGCCTTTTATCTTGACCCTGGTATTGATCTTTCTGGGTTACAGCGGCCTCGGCATCAGCCTGTGGCCGAACATCGTCCCACCGTTGACGTCGATCTGGGATGCCGCAGCCCCCCCGCAAAGCCAAGGTTTTATGCTTGTAGGTGCTCTGCTCATTATCCCGATCATTCTGGGCTACACCATTTGGAGCTACTCCGTGTTCCGAGGAAAGGTTAACGATCAGGCAGGCTATCATTGAGTGAACTGACACCCTTTAAATGCCTCGGGAATCTCTAGTCCGTTCAGGAATGCAGTCCTTGGGTTACTTCGCCATCAGTGACATTATTGCAGTGCTTGGAGCGTAGCTCGGTACACAGGTGGCCACATCCTTTAATGTGGCGAGTGGTCCCCCTTTTTTGGTTTATACGTAGCTACCGATTTGCGAATCTCTTCTCGGGCCTCATCTGCGCTCCCCCAACGGCCCATCTTTACCCACTTACCCGGCTCCAATGCCTTGTAGCTTTCGAAGAAGTGCTGGATCTGTGCGAGGAGTAATGCAGGGAGGTCAGAGAATTCCTTTATGTTGCTGTACACAGAGCTTAGTTTTTCATGAGGCACCGCGATCACCTTGGCATCCGCTCCAGCTTCGTCCGTCATGTACATCACGCCAACCGGGCGACTACGAATGACAACGCCAGGCGATACCGGGTAAGGGCAAATCACCAAGACGTCCAACGGGTCTCCGTCATCGCTCAACGTATTTGGAATGAACCCGTAGTTGGCCGGATAGAACATGGGCGTGCTGAGGAAGCGGTCTACGAAAATTTGTCCACTCGGCTTGTCCACCTCGTACTTGATCGGCGAGTGGTTTGCAGGAATCTCGATAACGGTGAAGAAGTCATCGGGGATCGCGTTACCAGCTGGAATATCCGTGTAGCTCATGCTCATATCTCCAAGCGTCTAGGAAAGGCCAATGCCACTGACGTTTTTGCCAACAGCGATATGTGGTTCGTTTTTTACGGTAACCAGTACAACAGGTTTACCGGCTATAGGCCGTCAGCGCACGAATGCATCATGTCCTGCATAAAACGCATGGCTGCCAAGATGCTCTTCTATTCTCAGAAACTGATTGTATTTCTCGACCCGCTCCCCTCGACATGGAGCGCCCGTCTTGAGATGGCCAGTACCCATGGCAACAGTCAGATCTGCGATGAAGCTGTCTACAGTCTCCCCGCTACGATGAGAAACCATAGCTCCCCAATTTGCCCCGTAAGCCATTACGATGGCGGCTTTGGTCTCAGTCAGGGTTCCGATTTGATTGGGTTTAATCAGTACAGCATTGGCGACGTTTTCTTTGATGCCTCGTTGAATCCGTTCGACGTTGGTGACAAACAGGTCATCTCCAACCAACTCGATCCGGTTACCCAGCGCAGCATTCAATTGCTTCCAGCCCGACCAATCGTCTTCCGCGAGGCCATCTTCCAGTACCGCAATCGGGTACTTGTCGACCCAGGAGGAATAGAGACTAATCAGCTCTTGAGCATCGACCTTACGACCTTCAGAGCGCAGATGGTAAAGACCGTTCTCATAGAAACCGCTGGATGCTGGGTCGATAGCGATCTCGATCTGAGATCCAGGGGTATAACCGGCCCTTTCAATTGCCTTAATGATCAGCTCAATGGCATCTGAGTTTTTCTTGAGCGTCGGCGCAAAGCCGCCTTCATCTCCGACCGCTGTTGAGTAGCCGGCGTCCTTAAGCACCGCTTTCAGCTCGTGGTACACCTCAGCGCCCCAACGCAAGGCTTCCTTGAAACTGCCAGCCCCTGTAGGTGCAATCATAAATTCTTGGAAGTCAGGGCCTTGCCAGTTTGCGTGAACACCGCCATTGAGAATATTGAACATTGGGACGGGCATTCTTGCTGCTTGCTCGCCGCCCAGATATTGGAACAAGGGCACTTTCATCGCAGAAGCCGACGCTCTGGCTACGGCGAGGCTGACGCCCAAGATGGCGTTTCCTCCAAGCCTAGACTTATCAGGTGTTCCATCCAGCTTAATCATCAGATGATCAATCTGTTCCTGGTCAACTGCATCCTGGCCTCTCAGAGACTCAAGTATTTCGGTATTCACATTGCTAACGGCCTTTAACACTCCTCTGCCGGAATACCTCTTTGGATCATGGTCACGCAACTCAACAGCTTCGTGAGCGCCTGTAGAGGCACCGGACGGGACTGAAGCCCGGCCCAGTGTTCCGCACTCCAAGGTGACGTCGACTTCAACGGTAGGGTTACCGCGTGAATCGAGAATTTCACGTGCATGAATAGCCTGGATTTGCGTTTTCATTGATTTTCTCCAAGGGACGATTCGGGAACGTCATTAACCATGTGAATAAGTCGAGAGGCCTCGATTTCGGAAGTCAGCTCTCCATGAGTATTCTGAACAGCTGCACTGCCGACACCGCAATTGCGGGAACCAAGAAGCCTCCAATAATTAGCTCAGGAATCTCTCCCACCAAGGGCATGAATTGCCCTCCCTTTGCCATCTGGAAAAGCTCCAGCATTTGGTTTGACGCAACCATCACAGAACAGCAGTACGCAGTCTGGGCTTGTAGCATGGCCCGCCTTTGATCTAGCAGATGAAACGTCAGCAACGACACTCCAATGCTTACGATGAAAAGCGCGACGAATTCATAGACGGATCCTGTAAAAAGCCTGCCCATCACAAGCCCGAATACGATGCTCAGCATCACTGCGCTCATGTGGTATCCCATTTCTCTAAAGTGGTTTTGATGAGCCGACGTCGGTGAGTTCCATTTCGCAATCTCATCTTTGGATTGCCCACCACCATCGCGCTCGTAACGTTCAACGTTGCTGTGCTCTCAGCTCGTAGCCAGGTACGCAGGTGATGGTCACGTCTGCCTTGCAGGATTTCTCACTGGGCATGCGCATCGTGACCAAGGCGCCTTCGAGCGAGGTGACGATGTACCAACCCTCGCTCGATACCTTTTGGCTGCCTGCAATGCCCGCCAAAAAAAGCGCCCAAAAAACCAGTCCTACGAGGAGCGGCCTGTTGTCACGAGCCCAGTTGACGGGGGCTGGCTGTGGACGCAGGTTATAAATTCGGTACATGGCGTTTATCCTTTTTACTGGTTGTCCAACAAACCGTGGTTTTCAGCTTTTCGCCTGGCCCACTCGACCGTACTCGATGGGCAATTTGATAAAGCTCAGCGAAAACGCCTCCTTGGCCAATGCTTCCAGCAACTTCTCGCACCCGGGCTCATCAGTGGATATCGTCACTGTGACCGGATGATCAGCACCGCTGAGGAAATGCGCGGTATGCAAATGTCCTAAATGATCCAGGCCTTCCGTACCGCTCACCAGCGTCGCTCCCAACATGCCCTCTCGTTTGGCGAACTCAACCAGCCACTCCCCGAGTGGAAGATGCTGGTAGTTGGTACTCTGTTCAGTGAAAAACGTCAGTTGAAAGCCATTCATGGCAACATCCTCTAATGTGGCGAGAGCGACCAACGGTTAGTCGGCTATGCCTCTTCATTTGCGAACTGTTTCTTCGAACTGAATTACAAGGCTTCACTGAGCGGTAACTCGCATAAGAGAAGAACTGCTCGCACCTTGCGCAACTCGTCAGCGTGGTCGCGCAGGAAGGTGCGCAGCTTGACCTCTGTATCCAGCAATTCCAGACACTGCGGATGACGCATATCACCAAGCTCCGGGTGATGATGGGAAATGCGATGGCCCGTCAAATAGCCCGCAGAAATCGGTTTGAGCATGACCTGATCAATCTTGGCTTTCTGCGCGACTTTAAGAAGGTGTTGGGCAAGTGCGGGCGCACTCAGGTGATGCCAGAAATTTGTAACTCGAGCCCGACTAGCGCCAGGGAAATAGAGCTGCAAAGCTGTCAGGCGATCTTGGCGATGTTCGGTCATTTCTCTTCCCCAATAAAAGTCACTTTGCGCTCGCTGGCGGATTCACTTTGAGCATGAAATTGCTTGATATCGGAGAGCCGGATTTCCTTCGGCAGAGGACGGTGATGCTTGCTGTGACCGACGCGCTGGGCGTGATAGATCCCGGTATGCCCGGATACGAGGTAACTTGCGATACAGGCAATGGCTGCAAGCGGAGCAATTTCAGGCCCGAAGAGCTCCATGGCCATGACAATGGTTGCCAGTGGCGTATTAGCTGCACCAGCGAAGACAGCGACAAAACCGATACCAGCCAGCATGCCGAAGGGAAGATGTAAGAGGGGCGCTAGCGCGTTCCCCAAGGTGGCTCCAATGTAAAACAGCGGAGTGACTTCGCCGCCCTTGAATCCAGTCCCCAGGGAGACAACGGTGAACAACATCTTTCCAAGCCAGTCCCAAGGAGCCATTGGCATTTGAAAGGATTGGACGATGCTCGGAATCCCCAGTCCGATGTACTTATCGACATCGGTGTAATGGTTGCTACCAAGCGCCCACACTGCCACTGCGATCAGAAGGCCGCCGGCGAATGGTCGTAATGGCGAATAGGAGATAAGTCGTTTAACGAAAGCCCCTAGCTTATGGGTGGTCGTCGCGAATAGCAGGCCAGTGAGGCCGAAGATAATCCCAGCGGCGACCACAGCCATGACGCTCCAGAGCTGCACGGGAACCACTTCGCCAATGACGTAATGCGTATGAACCACTCCCCAGGCTTTCCCCACCTGGTCAGCAACGATTGCCGCAACCACGCAAGGGAAAAGCGCGTCGTAACGCATGCGTCCGATGGCCAACACTTCAAGTCCGAACAAAGCCCCGGCAAGAGGGGTGCCGAAGACGGACGCAAAGCCAGCACTGATACCGGCCATGAGAATCACCCGGCGATCTTCGCGGCGTAGCCGAAAGACATGCGTCAATTGATCCGCAAGAGCGCCGCCCATCTGCACCGCCGTTCCCTCACGTCCCACAGATGCACCGAAGAGGTGGGAAACCACGGTTCCGATTAGCACCATCGGCACCATGCGCAAGGGAATAGTCTTTTTAGGATCGTGGATCTCATCGATGATCAGGTTGTTTCCGGCATCAACTGGTTTGCCTATCAGGTGATACGCAAGTCCCACGGCAAAGCCAGCAACTGGCAGGAGCCAGAGCACCCAGGGATGGGCTTCTCGCCACTGGGTGGCATGATCCAAAGAAAGGAGGAATAACGCAGAGGCAGAGCCTGCCAAAAGAGCTACAAGACCAGCAAGCGCAAGCCATTTCGCAATATAGGGCAGTAAGTCGAGTTGTTCAGGTCGTCGAAATTTAGACATTTGGCCAGCCACAAAAATGTAAGTGGGCCTGACCAAAAAGGGGATTCTGGGCGCGAACGCCTACAGACCTGGTTGATCAGGTTTCTGTAGGCATCATCAGCTGCTACGGGCACAGCGGTTGGTTAATGGAGGAATGCCATCTCCAATGAGCCGATCTTAGCGAGCTCTGTCCAAAATGTAAAATCGTGTTTCGGAGCACGAGGCAAGCGTAGGCGTCTTCGAGTCACCGCTTATGAAAGCAGGCCAGACTAGGTGACTTCTGTTCCGGCGAAGCCCATCTCAACTGGGGTTTTTATGTAAAATAACGAGATATCTTCAAGCTCCAATCGCTTGAATAACTGCACAGATTCGTCCTCGGTAATGGCCATACGAATTTCGGTAGGCTGATCCGCTAGTTCAAAAAAATGCGAGGAATGCAGCCGGCCGGTATGCCCAAAGCCTTCGATACCTGTGGACAGAGTCGCACCCCGCAGTCCCATTTCTTTCGCCAAATCAACGATCCAGTCGCCGAGCATCTTTCCCTGATAGCGACGATTCTGTTGAGTAAAGAAAGTGACCAGAAAACCTTTCATGTTCCTCTCCTAAGCGCGTGCTGATTATTTGATAGGACAGAAGCCCGGCAGCCGTCATTGCCACCCGGGCAGGATTCACACTGGCATCATGCGCACTGGTCAAGTCGGATGCAAACGACTGGTCAAGTCGAATGCAAATGGCTGGTCAAGTTCATGCAATTGCCCATGAAGGCGTCGGCATCAATATGAATGACCGCAAAGACGTCAACGGGAAGTACTTGAACCGCGAAATGGTCGAAGCGGCAAAAAATGAAACTCACTTCGTTACTTACTCAGGCGGGGTGGTCAACACCGATAAGGTCGTGCCGAAGCTGGCTTACAGTTTCTTTTTGCCCAAGTGGGACATGGTAGTGATCACTGCGATCAATCTGGACAGCATTGAACTTCAGGTCGCCAAGGTGCGGTCAGATGTAGATCGGCGGGTTCGCAACTTGATGTTCAGCATTGCCCTCATCGCTACCGCATTAATTGGCATTATCGGGGCACTGTCTCTTGTGCTCGTCAAACGCAGTTTACGTCCCTTGACCTTGATTCGAGCTCATCTTGACGAAATCGCTGCGGGCGAGGGTGATCTGACGCGGCGGCTGCCGCTGGTCAGTCGAGACGAGCTGGGACAACTGGCCGGTTCGTTCAATGCGTTTATCGAAAAGATTCACAGCCTTGTCAGCCAGACTGTTGCCATGAGCGAGCAGTTGAATGGGTCCGTCAGTCGTGTGGCCGATCAGAGCCGACAAATTGATCGCGCCATGGACAAGCAGCGTCAGGAAACAGACCTGGTGGCGGCGGCGATCAACCAGATGTCGGCGGCGGCGCAGGAGGTGTCAGTCAGCGCACAAAATGCTGCAGAGGCAGCCGCTGAGACCGACAAGCAGTCCCGACACGCCAGGCAAATTGTCGATGGCAGCATTACTCGAATTCAGGCGCTGACCGTTGAGCTTGATGAGAGCGGTATCTCCATGAAGCATCTTCAAAGCGATGTAACGTCTATCGTCTCCGTGCTCGATGTCATTCGCTCAATTGCTGAACAGACCAATCTTCTCGCTCTCAATGCGGCAATTGAAGCCGCCCGTGCAGGCGCTGCCGGGCGCGGTTTTGCCGTGGTTGCTGATGAAGTGCGAGCGTTGGCTAGCCGTACCCAGCGGAGTACGGAGGAAATCCAGGCGATGGTTGAGCGCCTCAAGAGCGCTACCGGGGGGGTGGTCAATGCAATGCACCAATCCACCGAAGCCGCTCAAGGCGCTAATGCTCAGGCCGACCAGGCGGGCGAATTCCTGGGCAACACTGTCGAGCTGATCGCGACTATCAATGCAATGAACGCACAGATCGCCAGTGCTGCCGAGGAACAGACCTCGGTGGCGGAAGAGATCAATCGCGGGGTACATCAGATCGCGCGCGCAATTGACGCCGTTGCCACCCAGACTCAGCTCGGAGTCAAGACAATCGACGAGATGGATATGATCGGTAATCGCCTGCGAAGCTTACTGGGGCAATTCAAAATTTGATGCCGCGCGGCTCGGCGCTTATCAGGACGATGGGGGCAGGGTGCTGGACAGGACAGACGCCTGGTGAGCCAATCGCTTATTTACGAGAAATTCCTCAAGCCAAGCCACGTGCGAGCTTTCCAGATGCACTGCGAATTAATGAGAATAAATTCGGGAATCTCTCATAATTAGCCATTTTATTTCCGGGTTTTCTCGGATTATTAGCAATAATCAACAACTAAACCCGTGATCGGAAAACTGTGGTTAGCCATACGCCCAAACTTATACGGCAGAGATCTAGGGTATGAACCCGGAGTGTCTGTATTGCTGGACTAGCTCCAGAAATAGATCGCCACGCTCCGACAGGAGGCCGAGGCTCTCAGTGACGTTGAAAATGTCTACGGTGCCGGGGCGATTCAGGCAGGCTCGCTAGAGTCGCCGCAGGTGATGGCGTTTGTAGGATGGATGGAGACTTGCTGGTACTAGACAGCTTGCGGTCGAAGTTGATTGCATACCTGACAGTAAAGCCCTCAGCCACGACGTTCCGCTTCGGGTCCAGGCTGTGTGATAACGCGCTAGATGCGTCGAAAACAGTGAGTCGCGAGGGTTGCCTGTGGAATCAGTGGGCGGAAGTGCGAATTACCTTAGTCAGCTACATAGACGTCCGTAATGCCGTTTGGGCCGCGTCAGCGGCCCAAACGGCTACTCACGGGCGAGCAAGCGGCTGGATTCACGCCCTGATCGCCTCAAGCAGTCCTGCGACGCCGAAGATGCTCATCATTCGTTTGAGGTTGTATGCGAGCACGTGAAGGCTTATTTCGGTACTTACCCGCGGAAGTGTTTTGGTCAGGAAGTGGGTGGCTCCCATCCAATATTTGAGCGTTCCAAAAGGATGCTCAACGGTCTGTCGACGAACCCTCATCATCGCTGGATCATGTTCTAGCCGAACCTGCATTGCGTCGACTACTGCCTCACGTTCCCAGCGCTTCACCCGGCGCTCCTTACCCGTCGTACATTGCTTTTGCATTGAGCAGGACTGGCAGCCCGAGAAGTAGTAACAATGCAATAACATGCCGTATTCCATCGACGAATGCCGCCTGGTTAGAAACTGTCCCGCAGGGCATCGATACTCGTCCGACGCAATCAGATAAATGAAATCCTGCTTGCCAAATCTGCCTTCGGCTTTGCTGCCAGATGTGAGGGGTTTCGGTACGTAGGTAGTGATGCCGGCTTGCTCGCAAGCAAGGATTTCCAGACCTTTGTAATAGCCTCGGTCGGCCACCACCGTTAGCGATTCAGCCTCGATTTCTTCACGCGCCTGGTACGCCATATTGCTCAGTTGCCCACGATCATTACCCACGTTGGTCACCTCATGGGCAATGATCAGATGGTGTTTGTCGTCGACAGCTGTTTGTACGTTGTAGCCAACGGTTCCGGTGCCTCGGCCGCTCGTGGCCATTGAGCGTGCATCTGGGTCTGTGAGGGAGATCTGCTGGTCTGGACTTTCGTGGAGCTGCGCCTCGATTTCCTTGAGTTTCTGCATCTGCTTTTTCAGTGTTTCTATCTTTTCTTTAAGCCGCTCTGCTTTGGCCTCGGCCACTTCGGGCGTGGCCCGATCCGCCGAATCCATCGCCGCCAGATAGCGATCAATGCTCTGCTCAATCTGCTGCATGCGTGCCTTCACCTTGCCCTGAGTGAAGTTGCGGTCGCGATTATTGACGGCTTTGAATTTGCTGCCGTCGATAGCGATGATCGACTGAGAGAAGAGATTGAGGTTGCGGCAAAGAACTACAAACTGGCGGCATACGCTGCGAATGGCTTTGCCGTTGTCTTTGCGAAAGTCGGCAATGGTTTTGAAGTCCGGAGCCAAACGCCCCGTTAGCCACATCAACTCGACGTTGCGCTCGGCCTCACGCTCAAGTCGGCGGCTGGACTGAATCCGATTGAGATAGCCGTAGATATAGATCTTCAGCAACACCGCTGGGTGGTAGGCCGGACGACCCGTTGCGGCAGGATCGACGCCCCCAAAACCAAGTGCGCCCAGGTCGAGTTCATCGACGAAAACGTCGACCACTCGGACTGAATTTTCTTCGGCTACGTAATCGTCCAGACACTCCGGCAGCAAGGTGACTTGCGTCCGAGCCTCACCTTCAATAAATCGCTTCATGATCGCCCCCGCTACGATCTCGACGAAAGAAGTTTAGACAAGCCAAGACCATTTCACCCTGTCTGGTTTGAAAGCGCCTCCTGGTGGAGGCGCCTTAAAGATCACAGACTCCGAGTCATTCCTGAGGCCAGCACCAACCGTTCAAGTCCGATGCCGAACCCAGCTCCTTCTCGATAGGCACCGCCGCCGACAACTTGTTGTTGTGCGCCCAATACGGGACAACGCACCTCGAAGCCATTCCCCTCAAGGTAATAACTTAGTCCACGCTTCACTGCGAGACTGAGTTCATATTCCAGTCCCAGCGAATCAAGAAAGCCAGTGCAAATTGTTTGGCTACGCGCCAAAGCCTGTGCTGGTGTGGGACTAAGAATTTCGAGTCCCAGTTGAGTGAATTCGCGATAACGACCGGCTTGGGGTCGTTCATACCGGTAACATCGCGCCACATAGAAAAACATCGCTTCTTCTCGTGACCCGAGAAGCACATCGTTGCGCTCCTGAAAGAGCGCGGTTGCTTCTGGGATGAGGCAACAAGGACGTCCGGCCTTGTCATTGAAGGCCCACATTTGTCCGATAATTTCACTCCCGCCGGTTTTCTCAATAAAAGTGTCCTGGCCCCATAGCGCAGGAACTATGGCCTCTTCAGCCCCGGCATTGATGAAGATAGCTCCGAAAACGGCCTTCTATCTCACGCATGATTGCAGCTTCTTTCCCAGTCACTATTCGAGTTCCACGAAGCATAGTCATTTTCATAATCTCCAAATTACAGGCAATAAAAAAGGCGCCATTGGCGCCTTGGTTTGGTTCACTGAGTGGTCAGAATCGATGTTTCGAACTCTGATTAATCGATGAGCGTACGCAACCGCGGCACCCTGAGCGAGGTCCGTGATGATGATGGCGATTGCTTGGAATAAATTGAGTCATAGCGAATCCTTGCACAAAAGCGGGAGCGCCTACAAGCCACCGCATTTTTTGACAAACCGGCGACGCGTCCCACCGAAGCCGTTTTCACACAGCCTGGGTCGATTGCAGTCCTTCAATGCTTGGCTGACGCACTCCCCTGAGTATCACCCGCTGACCCCCATCAACGGCAAACAACTGGTCAGCAAGAACGCAATTGACTGGTCAAGTCCAATGCAAACAAGTGGTCAAGTGGATGCAATTACACATTATGCCCTTCGTACGCCTGACCCACTGCTACATACAGACGTCGCAGCCTTCCTGTGCGGGTATGCGTGAACGGAAGAGAAGCGAATCGGTCCCGATAGAGGGCGTGCAGATTTTGGTGTATATCCGAATATATCCTGCTGACTATAAATTATAGCCCACAGGATATATTCGGATATTTTCCGTCGGTAGCTACGCTTCAGCACTGCAGCGCTACCCTTGCGCTCATCACCGAAGGATGGAGCCACACCGTCATCGTGCGCTCATTTAATCGACACGGGGGGAGCCACCCTCGCAGTTGGAGGAGGAGTTCGATGACTGGTACGACTATGAGCATTTTCCGCAGAGGCTCAGTACGCCGGGCTTCATCAGAGGCCAAAGATGGGTAGCGGTACACGGTTGGCCACGGTATCTGGCGCGTTACACATTGAAGAATTACGCTGTCTTCGAATCAGCGGAATATCAAGCAATCCCAGGATCAAATAACAGCCCTTTCTGACCGCGACGCCAAAGGCGACGGTGTCCAACTTTTCGGGGTCAGATCAATTTGAGTGGACACCATTTCTAGCCTTTTAAGCGGGTCTTTCCATGCAGCCACAACGCCGATCCTATCCAAACCCTTCAAGGCGCAGGCAGTCCAAGAGTATGCGTCCGGCCAAGTCATCTCCCCAGCCCTGCAAAGCCAAGGCCTGATGTCCTCTTAATTAGTAGGTGAACACCTTCGCCTGCGAAAACTGGCGCAGAATAGTAGTCTCGTACAGTGCCCTTCCATCATTGCATTGCTGTAGCCGAGTCAGCTCTGCATCAGATGACCCCGCAACATGGCCAGCAACGGATAGGCCGGACGACCAAATGCGGCTCAATCAAGGCAATCAAACCCTTCCAGGGCATAACTCGAATAAAAGCACGCTTGCGGAGCAAGACGATCAAGCGTGATTACGTGGCGCACATGCCCAAGCCGGATCGGGAAACGGCGCTGCGTAACTTTGCGATTTCCTTCGAACACTACAACGAGCAGCATCCACACAGCGCTTTGAAATATCGCTCGCCGAGGGATTTCAGGCGCTTGGCGGCAGCATCAATTTAACGGGGAATTGGTGCCCGGTTTGACAGGGGCAAGTCCAGATTGCTCCTCCCCCAACGGCAACCCTCCGGACATCTCGAGCTCCCTGATTTGCAGAGCGGCACGTTGTAAAGCGTCGGATGGGAGCTCCTCATACAACCTCAAAGATCGTAGTGACGATTTTATGCCCCCCACAAAGAAGGTTGGAGTTTCCGTAATTTCTTCGCAGTTCCAAGAAATTTATATGAAAAAATCGACGTTACCATCGCTAAATCTCTTGAAAAAAATTGATGACCTGGTTTGCGGAAATCATTTTTTGCTAATTTTTGTAGTTGTATTTTGGATTTGTAAATAACTGATGTTCACATGCATGGCGTTCGCTGGATTTCGCGGAAAAAATCAATTTTGGTGATCGTATTTTGGGTGAGCGGTATAGCAAGCAACGCTCGTGTTACTTCATCGATTTAATTAGGAATAATCAGAGTTCGATCGCCGGCATGGCGTGACCCAACCGAATAGCGATCTACAAAAAATCGATTCAGACGAAGAAAAGCTGCTTATAGATTTCTGAATTGCAAATAGGTGAAAAAGACAAGGTATTTTCGATCCAGATACGTGCAAAAGAGTGCACCCATTTTGGGTTGCGTTCTCTCAATAAAAAACCTGAAAACTCAAATTTATCTGAAGGTGCTGTGAGGCGTAGTGTCGAAATGTGTGTTGACAAGAATACAAAATGGAAGTTAAAAATGAAAAGGAACTGGTGTGCCGGACACAGACACCGACGTACCAGTTAGTGACTCGATGGGTAAAAATTTAAAGCAACAAGGCACATGAAGGACTTTAAGAATTTATAAAACACCTTAAAAATGAGGAAAGGTCTTTGTTAAATGTTGACGGTTCGAGCCCACCAGAAGAGATAAATAGGCACAAACTAGCAAGCGAGCGATTTGCAATCATACGTCGCTTTCTGACTCGGAGTATTTCAGCTACGGACGGGGCGCAAGCGTTAGGTATAAGCAAGTCACAATTTTATAAGTTGGCTGCTAGCTGTCACGGCGAAGTGGGATATAAGAAGCTGGTTCGAAGAAAGCGTGGCCGTAAGAAAGGTGGTGTCGCGTTAGATCCCGCAGTTGAGAGCCTAATTGAAGAAATGTTCGGAGAGCACTTCAAAGGTCCTGCAGCCACATATTCAACAGTCTGGTTAGCCTGTCAGGCTGAAGCGGATGCCAGGAGAATTGTTAGACCTAGTTACTATACTGTACGCCGGAGGATCCAGGCTAAGAATCAAAGACTCCTCTTCGAGTTGCGATATGGAAAAGAAGCTGCTAGTCAAAAATATGGAGCTCGCCCCGGCCATAAATTAACGGGACGACCATTAGAATGGGTCCAATTTGACCACACTGTTGTAGATATATTGATAGTAGATGATCGGGATCGTAAAAAAATTATCGGCAGACCCTGGGTCAGTATGGCGATTTGTCTACACACTAGGGTAGTGCTGGGTTTTTATTTATCGCTATTACCACCAAGTGCAGTTAGCGTTGCGATGTTGATTGAGAATTGCGTCCTCCCAAAAGATGAAATATTGAAATCCATGGGGTTGGACAAAAGTCTTTGGCCCATATTCGGTTTAATGGAGACCATTCATACCGATAACGCCAAAGAGTTCGTTTCCGATGTCTTAGTCCTGAATTGTGAGAATTATGGTATTGCCGTCAAGCATCGTGACATAGGTAAAAAGCATCAGGGTGGTCACATAGAAAGCCTGATCGGAAAGTTTATGACGAAAAGAATTCATTTTTTGCCTGGAACTACTGGCTCTAACGTTCTGATGCGAAAGGCTCTTAATAGTGAGGCCCGAGCTGCCATGACTTTTAGAAAGCTCAGAGAGTTTTTTATTTATCAGGTCTGTGCATATCACGAAACAAAACATTCTGGACTCGGATGTTCCCCAATGGAAGCTTGGAACGGACATTTTTGCGATGGATTAGAGCCCAATCAGTTACCTGAATTAGAGCGCAAAACGTTCAGATTCAATTTTTTTCCTGAGGCGTCTAATAAATTGGTTGTTTCAGAGGGGATCGAATTGTTCCGACGTTTTTATTATGCGCCTTGCTTAAAAGATCATGTGAGGTCTCGAGTGCTGGTGAAGTATGACCCTTACAACCTCAATGAGGTCCAGGTAAAACTTCCTGATGAAAATTGGTACACCGTACCATGTGTAAGAAATAACTTTAACAGAAGCTCTGATTTTGAAATGTATCGAGTGGAAAGGCAAACCAAGAGCGCCCGTGATGGCACTGTCTCAGTTTTTGGCGGGCAAGCGCTACTCAAAGGGAAGGAGGTAGTAAAGGAGGAAGTCAGTGCCACAGCCAAAGCCAAGAGAGACAAGAAAAAGCAAGGACTTGCAGAGCATGATGCTTACCAGAAAATGTTGGGGAGCGAACGTGCCCTTGGAATTTCAATTAGTGATCGGGAGTCTAGTCTCGGGGCTCAGGGGGGTCGTAACAAAGCCAACCCTAAAGACGAAATAAATCCCGCGCCTACAACATCAAACTTAATGGTTGCCCTGAGACTAGTAGCAGAAATAGATTATGACAATGATCCGATTATTTACTGAGCCATCTCAAATCCGTTAAATTATTTTGTAATAGTCAAATCAAATTTTAGTATTGCGCTAAGACGAGAACGTCAAATGTCAGATTTTGATCATGTCCATTTAAGTCGTCGCGATTGTTTCACTCTTTCTAATCATGAGCGAATTCTTTCGTGCGCGGAGGATATCTGGGTGCCACATCCGTCCGCAGAGAATCTCATAGCCCGCATGCAAATGATGATGCAGATGAAAAACAAAATTAATGCACCGAGCATGTTAGTTGTTGGTCCAGGTGGATCTGGAAAAACCAGTACAATTGAAGAGTTAAGTCGCCGAAATCAGAGTTCTTATGAGAAGATGGTATTTGTATCCATGCATCAAAGCCCAAATGGTTACTCACTTAAAGAATTAATTATGCAAGAAATAGGTGTGCAGACTTCACGGCGTGCTCGCCAAGCCGAAAATATTTCACCAGAATTACAGTATTTAATAAAAAGCCAAAATATCCGTGCCATTGTGATTGACGAGATTCATGACGCTCTCACATTAACCGAATTTCAGCAGCGCATAAATCTATCTCTGCTAAAAAACCTCGCAGGATCAAACTATGGCTTATGCGTGTTTGCTTTTGGTATTCCCGATGCCGCAAGGGTGCTAAGACGAGATCCTCAACTGGCACGACGTTATGCGGTACGGTCGCTTCAACAATGGGGAAATAATGGAGAGTTCAGGAATTTTGTTGCGTCGTACATAAACAGACTTCCACTCCGGCGCCCCACGAATTTTAAAGATCAGCGTTTATTTTTAAAGATCATGGAGAAGGGGCAGGGATTGACTGATAATATTGTAAAAATCCTACAAGCAGCAGCAATGACAGCTGTGGCGGACGGTAGCGAAAATATAAATCACCAGCACTTAGATAATATAGATTATATCATGGAAGATTTTTGCATTGCACTACGTGATGTTGATGAGCTAGACCGCGGGTTAGCGAACATATGACCTCACGTATCCTTAAAAATAAGGCAATGAAAATTTTAGGTGGGATGCATGCCTATCAGCACATCAGTGCGGACTTCAGGGATTTGGTCGATATTCTTAAGTTTCATACGGAAAACACCAAAGGAGGCCGACTAATAAATGTAGATGGGTTGCCCGGGTGTGGCGTGTCGACTTTAATGAGCGCTGTTAGCTGCTATTTTAATGACGACTCAGTCAAGATTGAGTACATATTTTGCAGGAGCGACTTAACGCTGCTAGATCAATTTGCAGCAAGCGTTAAACTGCGATCTCCGCATGAGCGATTAAACTCCATGCCTAATTACTTGCATGCATATGTAAAAGCCACGGGGTTAAAATATGTAATAATTGATGACCTAGAGCGATTCCTAATTTCGCAAGACAATTTTAAATCTATTGCCATACATCTCCAGGCAATTTCCGACTGCGGTGATGGATTGATAGTTTTATATTCGACTAGGGATCGAGGTCTACGAAATCGAGTGATGTCCAAGGGAGGTATCGAACCACAACACTTTCACCTAAGAAGTATTATTACGACGCAAGAGGTCACCGACATTTCAATAGGGTTGTTCGCTGCTGCAAACAGCATGACGCGTCAGAGTATCAGCATTAACAATTTATCGCGCCTTGAGGCGACACATGAGCTGATGCGGATTGATGAACTTGTTGATTTTTTGGAGTCAGCTTATGCACATGCGACGCTGAACAGGCTAAAAGCAATTAACTTAAACGATTACTTATTTGGATTCTTTTCCGGTGACGAGCGACATTTTACGAATTTGCATGCACCCAAGCGCAAAATACTATAGAGGGGAGAGCCTTTCATCGTGGTGCTATCGTCTTTGTCAATTCCCGGAAGTGCAAATGCACCTTTGGGAGCATTATAAGAGAAGCTCAAGTTATCCAGCTTCTTACTCATCAATCTTTGAATTTGAACAAAACTTAAGACCTGGCATTGACCTGGATTTTGTCGAAGCCCTCCAATCCGAAGGTGCTTTACAATCTATAATTGGTGGACATTTAAATAAGTTTCCGCTACGCGCCTGCCAAGTGAATCCTGTTATTCCTTGGAATTACCGCAGATCATACTGTTATTCGTGTATGGCCGATGCAATGGCCTCGACAAAAGCGCCTGTACTTAAACTTAAATGGCGTCAGTTCTATGAGCCGTTCTGCGAGCGGCATAAAAAATTGTTGATGGATGCCCCCCTCTATGTGGGCCGTTCACTCGACGCTCCACGCACTATTTTCAAGTGGCATCATAGCGACGTAGCTATTTATATTGGGCACGACGAGTACATCAATCAGTGGTCCGATATGCTTCGGCTCGCTTACAGAGTTCAACGGAAAATTCATAAAATCCGAAGTAATAACAATATGAATGTTGTGAAAGTTTTTGATGATTGCATTATGTCGCTTTCGCGAGCGCTATTGACGCCGGAAAGTTTTCTATATGAACACTCTGGTGGGGGGAGGTTACTTGACGTATTTTCGACGGAGAATGAGAGTGTGAATGTCGCTTTGTATTTTCAGCCCTATAGGGCTTCCTCAGCGAGTCGAGCGCGAGCTTTGTTTTACATTGGATTGCTCACTGGATGGGTTAGAAGTTCTGAGGCTGCGCTTGCTTTGAGTGATGACTTTTGGGCACCTAAAACATCTGGGGACGTTTGGGATTCGATTTACAGATCCAACTCTAAAGTATATTCAACGACACTTATGAATTTAAGACTTTTCCAAGGCGACTTGCTAAATATCGCCAATCCCAGATTGGTATATGGTGGGTGATGTACACGTATTTATTTCCGCTCTATGTGACATTAGGCATTCATATGGTTACGCAAGGCCCATATGTGAGGCGCCATCCGTTCATTTGCTTTGTGTCGGATTCTCGTACCGGCAGAATTCATAGCTATGTATTTTCTTTGGGGAAGCCTAATAGTGATCTGTATTTTCGTGTGATGCTTAGCCTTCACTCACAAAACATATCTGAAACGAAAAAAAATGTAAATATGTTCCCCAAAGGATCATGCTTCATAAGTCAGAAAGACGATATTTATTGCGATATTGACTTGCCTAGACTTCATATGAGAGTGAGTGGACGCAGGAGTTTGACCAATATTGCGGCACTTCCATTTGGTGCGCTTTTGATGAATAAACTATATGATTCATATGCCAGCGTCGCAAGCACTTTGGAATCTCCTATGTCTAGCCCGCCATCTACTCTTGCCATAGTGTTGGATGAAGCTATGAATAGAGTTAACTCATTTATTAAGTTGCATCCGGATTCGATATCGCGCGACATGTCTCAGATAATTTGAGATTTGGTTTTTAAAAAATTGCATCCGCTTCCGCTGGCTACCTCTTACGAGAACCTGGCACCAATATCCGCAAACGACCTTCCTGAAGCCACTCAATAGCTTCAAGTTTCCTGGTATCGCGTAATAATTGAAGTATCCACTCACTACCCGAGTGAACCATTGCCCTTGAAACCAGGTGGGTTCATGACGCCGGCGTTTCAATTCATCCCTGATAGCCAGCACTATTGCTGAATACAGAGGGCAAAGCCACGACGAAGTCGAGTGGTGCGTAATGCGATTGCAAATGCCTCTTTGAGCTCCATTGTGTTCGACCCACAAAGGGAACGATGAAGCCTTTTTGAGACATATAGGGCTACAATCTATAGTGTTCATTTTTTGGTAGTTCTTATGACATCTCTTCAAATCAGCTCCAGGCAGGTAGCTGCACATAGCACTGCCGATAGCTTCTCCACTATGGTTTTGGTAGCGGTGGCCACTGTCATTCATCCTGAGCGAGGGGTCGAAATAGTCAAACGCCTGTCTGGGCAAAATTTGGTTGAGCTCTTTGTAGAACTGGATCATCCAGATTCAGTAAAAGGTGTCGTTGGTATCCTGTTAGCGGTTCCTCCACAGCTAAATGGTTCGCGTCAGTGGGTCGCGGAGACTGTGGTCGATTTCGCTCAAGTAAAACTCCGGACCCCCGTTGACCCTTGCGTAGATACCTTTGCGTATCGCCTCGCATCTAGAGAGGTTTTCAGAGATAACGAGAAGATCGATCCTGCGGATATCCTGGACTGGCGTTCACTTTATGAAGTCTGCACGCCCGACGGCCCCGAGGCGGCAGAGTTGCTTTCCCAACAGACCTGGCTGTCCGTTGTCATTGCTCGGTTGGTGAATGCGGTTAATTCACCGAAGGAAACAGTTGATATTGAGTAATCGACGATGTCTTTTCGGCGCTATCTAGCTGCTGCCTCGACCAAAATACTCGGAGGTCGTACCACGGGACCAAAAATGAAAGGAAAACGTAAGATCAAACACGCCAAGTGGCTCATGATGATTCAGCTTCAGGTCGAGTCCCGTCGGACATGCGCAAAACGATCAAAAAATGCGGCCAACACATTCCTGGACTCTGTCTCGCCTTTTGTAATGGAGAGCGAGCCTTGTGGAAGACTTGCCGGTCGGGCTTGCCGAACGGCAACTGAAGCAGCTATGAACCAATATCTCCGCTCCCAGGTTCCGACTCCCATGCCGAATTAGAACTTTGCAGATTTTCTCGCTAGACAGTAGATGCAGCGACGCCTGCCGGTGAATTATTCGTTGCTGAATAGAGGTGAGCAGTGGTGACGGAGACAAGGCAGAAGTGGGTATGGAAATCGAAGCTGTTCTGCTCAGCGAAAGCAAAGGTAAGAAGCTATGACGTTTTGGTCTCTGTCGGTACTTCGGGTGTAGTCCGACCTGCGGCGGACATTCCTGAAATCGCTTCGGCGGCAGGTGCAACGGTTATCCATGTCAACCTGTAAGATGTAGCTCAGCATGAGCCCAACGAGTTGATGTTGCCAGGGCCAGCGGCAGCGCTATTGCCAGCATTGACAAAAGCCCTTTCCGTCTAGAGTTTGCCTCCAATTTCCGATCTGCATCGGTAGAAAAGATCGGTGATGATGTGCTCAATCGCCAGCCATCAAGCAACCAAAAAACTAGCGTTTCTGCCTAATCGCGAAAGGCGCATGCGTAATTGCATGGACTTGACCACTCATTTGCATCCGTGCTTACCAACCTTTTGCATTCGACTTGACCAGCACACGTCGTTGTGAAGATCGGCAGAGAACGGCCACCTCCAGCGACTAGGCCTGCTGGCTACGTGGGGTTTCCGTAAGCTGGTGCTCACGAAGGGCTGCTTCTGGCCCAGAGTGTGTAAAAACGCATTTGTACACTGTCGGCGCGCAGCGCTGAGGGTTGTTAGCTGAGTAATTGCTCACAACAAGTCCTGCGGATCATCACTTGGGCCTGGGAGCCCCCTGCGTCGCTTCTACCTTGCTAGGTGGTCAAAATAAAGACCTTTTCAGGCCGACCGTGCCTTCATTAAACTGCTGATACCGAGAATTTGCATGACTCGCTTCAAGTTGTAGGCGAGCACATTCAAGCTCATCTCCGCGCTCACCCCGGCCAGCTTTTGGGTCAGGAAGTGCGTCGCACCCATCCATTGCTTGAGCGTCCCGAAGGGATGCTCAACCGTCCGTTTTCGGACTCGCATCATCTCTGGTGCTTTGCTCAGTCGAAGCTGCATCTCCTCCAATACGGCTTCGTGCTCCCAGCGTCGAACTCGTCGTTCCGGCTTGGTGTGCACTGCAATTTCAACGCGCAGCCCTGGCATTTCGAACTCCAGTAACGATGCAACCTCATGCCTTTTTCAACGTAGGAGTAGTGCCAGATCAGCGCCTCCCCAGCGGGCAAATGTATTCGTTTTTTGCCGCGTCATAGACAAAGGCATCGTTATTGAAACGCCCGTCAGCCTTGGTTCCAGAGGTCATCGGTTTGGGCACATAGGCGGTGATGCCGGCATCGTGACAAGCCAGGATTTGTTCGCTTTTGAAATAACCGCGGTCCGCCACCACCGACAACGTTTCTGAGGCTATCGCCTCGCGGGCCTGCTTGGCCAT
>Ga0070670_100000290_pt1 | contig 44120 bp, 28 predicted proteins | sample KBSS63metaG_FD_64665 | JGI IMG/M metagenome (GOLD analysis project Ga0070670, IMG submission 64665) | Switchgrass rhizosphere microbial communities from Kellogg Biological Station, Michigan, USA - KBS S6-3 metaG | ecosystem: Host-associated > Plants > Roots > Rhizosphere > Soil ... | reverse complement strand
GTGGCCTCGTACCTAAAACTGCATATTGCGCCACAAGAGCATGAGGTTTTCGGTGTGATTTTTCTCGATGCCCGCCATCGCGTTCTGGCATTCGAAATCCTCTTTCACGGAAGCATCGATGGCGCCAGCGTTTATCCCCGCCAAGTCGTCAAGCGCTCCCTCGCACGTAACGCAGCTGCTGCCATTTTTGTTCATAACCACCCCTCGGGATGTACAGAACCCAGCCAGGCAGATCGCGTCTTGACCGCACGGTTGAAGGAGGCCTTGGCGTTGATCGAGGTTCACGTACTGGATCACTTCATCGTGGGGGAAGGTCGCCCACTTTCTCTTGCCGAATACGGTTGGCTTTAACCCTTACAGGCGCCTTCGGGCGCCTTTCATTTCCTTCTGGAGAAACCTCATGAACCCTTCACCCCAACCCCCAGGTCTGCTGGAAACCTCAAACCCATTTGCTCGTGGCTACGACAACTTGCATATCGAGCGACTGCTACTGATCACCTACGCAAACGACTGCCCTCCCTGCTTTCGCTCCGTACACGACGCACAATCCCATCTGCCTGACGATGCGTTAGAACTCTATCCCTGCGTGTTCAACGACGACTTCGCTCTGATCAGCGAAGGCCAGTGCATTCCAGATGAATTGAATGAACGCTTCCAGTCCACCGGGGTGGTGCGGCAAGTGATCTATGCCTTGACTGGCGAAATGCTCAACGAGCGACATCATGTCGGTGACCTGTACTCGCTGGAAGAAGCCCAAGCCATGGTCCATCGTTTGAGCTTCGAAACGGGCCACTACAGTCGAGCTTGGGAAATCAGTACCGTACACCTGACTGACGAAGCACTGCGCCACTTGGCAAGCCGGGTTGGCAATGTCGACTCCAAGCCAACTGGACTGCTGTTTGAACCCTTTGCCCTGCCAGACTGCAATGGCGTCGGGTGTAAGCTGATCGGCACGCCCTGGACCGACGATAACTTGGTGAAGATCGACGGCAACCCTTACTCTTCGCTGAGGCAAGAGCAGCTCGACGCCGGTACGCCAGAGGCCTTGGTCAACGTACTGTATCTGGCGGCATTAGCGGATGTGAGGTTGTTGATTTTCGACCCCGACGCTGCCGTCTTGGATGGGCTAGCCATTTATGACGAAATAGCAACGCGTTCAACTTAAACACGACCCGCCTTGAATCAACTTACTCACTGAATCGCTCCTTCACCTCATGTCAGGTTCTGCACTGAATCTGACATGAGGTTTTGTCCATGGAGCGTTTTTTCACGCCTGTCTGCCTGCTGGGTTTATTGAGTGCCTGCACGGCGCAGATCCCCACCCCATTGCCGACTAGTCCAGAGAATGCCGATGGTTCCAATCGGGCCCAGCTTTCGAGGAGTACAGCCGAAGAGAGTCGTCCGACAGAGCTCCGCTATGGCCGCTATGCGCTGGTCAGCACCGAGCCCACCACGGAACAACGTAATCTTCTCGCTCAAATCGTCGAAGTGAGCATTCCGTCCAACCTGAATCCTTCGGTACAGGAAGCGATGCACTATGTGCTGCAGCGCTCAGGTTATTCGCTCTGCCCTGCCGCCGAACAAGTAAAGATACTGTTTACCCGGCCACTGCCTGCCGCCCATTACCGGCTCGGCCCGATTTCATTAAGCAACGCTCTACAAGTACTGGCTGGCCCCGCCTGGCAACTCACGATCGATGAGGTCAGCCGTTCGGTCTGCTTCGAACGGCAAAAAAATGATGCTGCCGTCGTGCGGCTCGCACCCAGCGCGGCCCATCAGCCTGAGGCACGCCCATGAAAGCCACGACGTTTCAAACCCTCATTGTCGGCTCACTTTGCCTGGCGGTCTCCGGGCTGAGTGGTGGTTTGTATAACCAGAATCAACGCGTGATCGAGCTGGAAAATGCGAATGCCCAACACCTACAGACCCTGGATACCCTGCAACGTGATTCAAGCACCCTCTTGGATGCTCAGGAGAAGCTGCAGTACGCACTGAAAGACCTGAAGCAGATGGTCGATACCGGTGAGCAACAGGCCAATACCCTCGATCCGATGTTGGATCAATGGGCGCAAGAGATACAGGAGCTACGCGACGGTCTGGCAGACCGTGCCACCGAAGCCGACATGATCGCGCTACGCGCACGACTTGAGCACGTCGAGCAGCAACTCCTGGACCTCAAAAGCCAGCCACCACTCCCACCACCAACGCCTTCCTCGACCAAGCCGAAAAAAACCGCTCAGCCTAAGCCTGCCCCGCTCCTGCCGCCATTTTCAGTGTTGAGCGTCGAGTTCCGCGGTGGCGAGCGCTTTCTGGCGGTCGCACCTCCTGACAGTCGCTCGCTCAATGATATCCAGTTGCTGCACAACGGCGAGCAGTTTGGCACATGGCAACTGAAGGTGCTGGAGCCGAACGCGGCTATCTTCGCGGTGACCGCTCACCCAGACCAGACCGTGCACCTCCCTTGAGAAGCGATCATGAACAGAGCTCCGCTGAGCCCCATCGTCTGTTTCGTTTCATTGCTGAGCACGGGCGCTGCGCTGGGCAACCCTGTCACGACACCGTCACGGATCCAGGACACGCAGTCTGCTCCGCTGGAGCGTTCGCACTCTGAACAGGCGGCAAGCTGGGGTCTGACGGGGCAGGAGTGGACACGCTTCGAACAGATCCAATCCGGCCCGCGTGGTTACTGGAGCCCGAATCTCGATCCGCTGACTGCACTCGGCGTCGAAGCAGAGAACGACCAAGAGCGTCAGCGCTATGCCGAATTGCAGGTAGCGCTGGAAGCCAAACGTGCCGAGCGCGAGCTGGCTTACCAAAACGCCTACACCGCAGCTTGGGCCAAGCTGTTTCCTGGACTGTTGCCGATTCAGGGTATGGCATCCCCGCCCCCTGCCAGCTCATCGGTAGAGCCGCGCCAAGCGCTGTTTGTCGAGGACCATTGCCCAGCATGCACCGCCGAAGCACAGCGTCTGCAAAGCAGTAATACGGCGTTAGATATCTACCTGGTGGGTAGCCAAGGTGAGGATGAACATGTCCGTGGCTGGGCCCGGCAAGCAGGCATTGATCCGAGCAAGGTTCAACGCCGGCAAATCACCCTGAACCATGATCGTGGTCGCTGGTTCAGCCTGGGTGCCCCGAGACCGTTACCCGTCACATTTCAGCAGGTGAATGGACAATGGCAGCGTCTCGACTGATTGCTATTGCGCCCCTGCTGACAGTGCTCGCCGTCCACGCTGATGAGCTTCCGCCTCCGGCTTATCAACTGGCGGCGCATGACGCCAACATCCCTCCTACGGTGTTGTTCGCGATTGCCCTGCAAGAGAGTGGCGCCCGTCTCCGTGGTCGACTGTTGCCCTGGCCTTGGACACTGAATATTGCTGGTAGCCCTTACCGTTTCGCCACTCGTCAGACCGCCTGCCACGCCTTGCTTCAGGCGCTTGCTCAATATGACGCCAAGCGGGTCGATGCCGGGCTTGGGCAAATCAACCTGGGTTATCACGGACAACGTTTTTCCAGTCCCTGCGAAGCCCTTGAACCCTATCGCAATCTGGCCGTGACTGCCGCGCTGCTGCAAGAGCATCACGCCGTCACCGGTGATTGGGTGTCAGCTGCTGGCCGATATCACCGCCCGGCAGGAGGAACGCCGGCCGCGCGTTACCGCGCCGGCTTTTCCCGACAACTCGAACGACTGCAGGTTTCCTTTAAACAGGGCACACCACCATGAAGCGAATTCCCAGTGCGTATTACTTCGCCGTGCTCTTGGCTGCGCTCGCCCAGCCGGGACTGTCGTTTGCAGAAGTTCAGCCTGGCGGTTTCACCCGCCCCCAGTTTGAAGCTTCCAGGCCGCCAATAAACAACAAGACCCAGCCTGCTCGGGCCATACATGCAGACCTATCTGCATTTGCCGATGAAACCTGGATACTGCCCGTGCGCGGCTCTCACTTGAGCCCTGGCCAAATCACAACTCGTACCCTGGACATGCCGGGCTTGCAGCCATTTTTCCTTGTCGGGGAGGATCCCCAATCGTTGGCTTGGCTGCATCAGCGCGCGACTGAACTGCATGAAATGGGAGCGGCCGGCCTCGCCGTCGAAGTGACCGATACTGAAGCCCTGGCCCGAATTCGAGCAGCCGCGCCGGGCATCACCATCCTGCCGGTCAACGGCAACGAAATCGCCTCTCGCCTGAAAATTGAGCACTACCCTGTCTTAATCACAGCCACCTCACTGGAACAGTGAGTCTGGGTCATGGCCGAGCATGCGATGGAGTCCAAACTCCGGCCCGCAGTCGAGCTGTATACCGTGGCGATCTGTGTCGCCGCGGCAGTGTTATGCGTGTATTCGCCCTGGGCCGTGGCCCTATCACCCGAGATCGGTCTGATTGCGGCTCTGGCCTATGCCCTGTTCGGTTTGATCCGCCTCCGACAAGCCTGGGAGGTGTTGCGCTATCGGCGCAATATCCGCCGGCTGCCTCGCTACGAGCTGACCAGCCGGCAGATTCCGGTGAGCCGCAAACGTCTGTTCATGGGCCGAGGCTTTCGCTGGACCCGCCTGCACACCCAGCGCTTAGTCGAGGCCCAGGATCCGGCCGTCGCTCACTACGTCGACCAACCGACCCGTTACCGCCTGGCACGTGGACTCGAACGTCGCCTGGAACATGCACCGTTTCCGCTCTCGACACTGGCCCGTTTCACGGCCTGGGACAGCGCCTTTAATCCGTTGCGCCCTTTACCCCCAGTCGGTGGCTCACCGCTGTTACATGGGGTCGAGCCCGACGAAACGGAAGTCAGTCTGCCGCTGGGTGAACGAGTCGGGCATACCCTCGTGCTGGGCACGACCCGTGTTGGCAAGACGCGACTCGCCGAGGTGTACATCACCCAGGACATTCACCGCGTCGAACATGAGGTGGTCATTGTCTTCGATCCAAAGGGGGATGCGGACTTGCTCAAGCGCATGTATGTCGAAGCCAAACGCGCCGGTCGGGAAAAAGAGTTCTATGTCTTCCATCTGGGTTGGCCAGAGATCTCTGCCCGTTACAACGCGGTGGGACGTTTTGGACGCATCTCAGAAGTGGCGTCGCGCATCGCTGGGCAGCTCAGTGGCGAAGGTAACTCGGCGGCGTTTCGCGAGTTCGCCTGGCGCTTCGTCAATATCATCGCCCGGGCTCTGATCGAGTTGGGTCGACGTCCAGACTACCTGCAAATCCAACGGCATGTGGTCAACATCGACGCGCTGTTCATCGAGTACGCCCAGCAGTTTTTCGCCAAGACCGACCCTAAGGCGTGGGAGGTGATCGTCCAGCTCGAAGGCAAGCTCACCGAGAAAAACATTCCCCGGCATATGATGGGACGCGAAAAGCGGGTGGTGGCCATCGAGCAGTATCTGGCGGTGAAGCGGGTATTTGATCCGGTCATGGACGGACTGCGTTCGGCGGTACGCTACGACCGTACTTACTTCGACAAAATCGTTGCCTCGCTACTACCGCTGCTGGAAAAACTCACCACCGGCAAGACCGCCCAGCTACTGGCTCCCAACTACACCGACCTGGATGATCCGCGGCCAATTTTCGACTGGATGCAGGTCATCCGAAAACGCGGCATCGTTTACGTCGGCCTGGATGCACTGACCGATGCCGAGGTGGCCGCCGCGGTGGGCAACTCCATGTTCGCCGACTTGGTCTCGGTCGCGGGCCACATCTACAAACATGGCATTGACCACGGCCTGCCCGCATCACGCAGCGGCAGTGACAAGCTGCCGATCAACCTGCACGCTGATGAGTTCAATGAGTTGATGGGCGAGGAGTTCATCCCGCTGATCAACAAGGGAGGTGGCGCCGGCATCCAGGTAACCGCCTACACCCAAACCCTTAGCGATATCGAAGCGCGCATCGGTAACCGGGCGAAAGCTGGCCAAGTGATCGGCAACTTCAACACCCTGCAGATGCTCCGCGTGCGCGAGACCGCCACCGCTGAATTACTCACCCAGCAGTTGCCCAAGGTCAACGTACTGAGCAAGACCCTGGTCTCGGGCGCCACCGACACCTCCGATCCTGAGGCCAACACCGATTTCACCTCGTCCTCACAGGACCGTGTCAGCAGCACCAATGTGCCGCTGATCGAGCCCGCTCATATCGTCAGTTTGCCCAAGGGGCAGATGTTCTCCTTCCAGACCGGTGGTCAGCTTTGGAAAGTCCGCATGCCTTTACCTAAGCCCTCCAACGACGACGCCATGCCCAAGAACCTGCAGGAGCTTACCCTGCGGATGCGGGCCACCTATAACGAACAGGCAGGGCAATGGTGGAGCGCAAGCGGTGGCGGTCCAACCACAAACTTCGATCTGGATCAGGTGGGATAGACCTGCCTCGCCACAGGTTTCGATTCACCAAACACGTATTCGGCAGGCGCCGTGGCGGCATCAACTCAACGGTGCGCAATGGAGTATACGATGGCGACTTCCGTCCAGAACACGCCGCCACAACCGATCCAACGCCCGGGAATAATCGTCTCGGCGATTGGCTTGGTTTTACGCATCATCGGTTTGCTGGTCGCCTCGTTGTTGTTTTCGATCCTGATCGAATTCGCTGGCCTGCTGCTGTTCTGGGGTGATCAGGGTTGGCGGCACAGCCAAGCTATGTTGACGAACGAACTGGACTGGCTGAGTGAGCACTTCAAATCTTCTCTCATCCTCCAACAGCCCGGACAAACGATTGTCCAGTGGCTGGATTTTCTCAATCAGTGGTTGTTGGTCAAGACAGGCTTCGCAGATTTTGCCCAGCAGGCGCGGGTATCGAGCCAGGGCAACAGCTTTTGGAGTTGGACCAATCAGCTATACATGAGCATTGAGGATTTCGGGCTGGCGGCGGTCTATGTCACCTTTACCTTCGTGGTGCGCCTGACCATTCTGATCCTGGCCACGCCGCTGTTCTTGCTGGCGATGTTCACTGGTTTTGTCGATGGTTTGATGCGCCGTGACCTACGAAAATTTGGCGCGGGCCGAGAAAGCAGTTTTGTCTATCACCGCGCTAAGCGTGCGGTAGTGCCAGTGCTGCTGGCGCCATGGGTCATTTATTTATCCCTACCTTTTTCGCTTAGTCCCATGGTTCTGTTTTTGCCTAGCGCGACCATGCTGGGTTTAGCCATGACAATCACCGCAGCAACCTTCAAAAAACACCTCTGAGAAATCAAATTTATCCTCCAATGTCTATGGAAAGCAGTGCCGGCTACGCACATTCGCCAGTTACACACCTTCGTTGCAGACTCGTATTGAACAACGGCGAGCATGTGAAAGTCCCAACCTTCCCAACCATCAATGTTCAAGCTACTTTGGCAAAAGTGGTCTATTTCACTGGGGCATCCGTCAGAACCGCTGCACATCTGCCTGCGTCAAACGTATCTGGAACACTCAGGCTCTACTTCGTTTATTACGCACTGACACCAAATGATTTACTTCTGCCACCGTTCTTGAGAGTCGACGGGTTGATTCCGAACTGCTTACGAAACGCCGTGGCGAAATGGCTGGCGTTGGCATAGCCGAGGTCCGAGGCGATGCGCATCACAGATTCATCGCCGCTCATCAAGCGGCTGCGCGCCTGGATCATCCGGGCTTGTTGGAATACACCGTAGACGCTGTTGAAGAACAGTTGGCGGAACCCGCGTGTCAGCTTGGGCTGGCTCAACCCGGACTCACGCGCCAGCTCCGACAGGCTCGGCGCCTTGCCCAGGTCCTCGAGCAGACGATCACGGGCACGTACCAGTCTTTGGCGGTCTGTGTTACTGACGCGACACGTGCATTCGGCGTCCTGGCGCGCCTCAAGGAAAAGACTCACCAAGGTGACGCTTTGCCCATACAGCCACAGGCTGCTGCGCGGCTGGGCCGGCGGCAGGCTGGCGCCCTGGTCCATTGCGGTGCCGAGCATATGCGCGGTGGCGCTCATTTCGCCGCTGCGATGACCATCGAGAAAACAATGATCACAGGCCAGCGCCTTGTTCAGCAACGGGTCGAGTTTGAGTTCCCACTGCGCGAGCACTGCGGGGCGGATCATCACGGTGATGTTATCGATCTCGCCATGCTGGTGATAAACGCCATGGCGGCACCGCCCGAAGCTGATGCTGCCGGCACCCTCGTCAATCGCATAGCGCCGTTGCCGACGCCCTTCCTTGAAGCTGCACGCGGCCTTGCCCTTGAGCAGGTTGGTGAAACTGAAATGGATGCACCCGCTGTCGTCCTGCAAGGGCAACTCGATCGGCTGCTCGAACGTGCTTTGCCAGCGCACGATGTCCAGCCCGTCCTGCAGTGCCACGCGGGTGACGCGACAGTGCGCCCCTGGTCCGAGGTCGCTTCCATACCCTCCCGTAATGATTCGCGAGACCGGCATCGGCTCCCCTGCGCCTCCTTGAACGGCTGACATCGTAAATCTCCTGCCTGACCGGATACGGCTCGAATCAGATCACATCGGGGTGGAATTGTGCAATTGATAATTATTAGCATCTGGCGCGCTGCAAAGGCTCCGCCAAATCGCCGCTGCCACCCAGCAACGCGCGCCGATCAAAATCCTCAGTCAAGGTCCCATCATGTCTGCACGATGCAACACGACGGCTACCAGCCAATTTTGCTACAAACGTAATACTCTAACAATAGCCATGAGTTTGACACTGGCCAATTCGGCGCTCGCCGCTACCACCAGTGAGCCCGTGCAACTGCCGGCCTCGACGGTAACTGCGCGCATGGAGCAGGAAGACCCGAAGGAAGTGCCCATCAGTCTCAGCGTGATCAGCGGCGAACAACTGCGCACCCAGCGCCTCGACACGCTGGAAAGCACACTGCGCAACACTTCCGGAGTGAGCGTCAACTCCTCCGGCGGGCCGAATGACTTCAACGTGCTGATCCGCGGCGTCGGTTCGCTGTACCAGATGTCGATGGATGACAGCTCGGTAGCATTCAATATCGACGGCGTGCCGGTGTCGTCGCGCAGCCTTGGTATCGGCACCCTCGATGTCGATCGCATCGAGGTGCTCAAGGGCCCGCAGGGCACGTTATCTGGCGCAATTGGCCAGGCGGGCGCGGTGAACATCACCACGCGCCAACCCACCCGCGAACTCGAAGGTTATGTGCGTGGCGAAGTCGGCCAGGAAGGCCAGTTCCTCACTGAAGGCGCCATCGGCGGGCCGATCAGCGACAGCCTCAGCGGGCGCCTGGCCGTGCGTCGTGCCGGCTACGACAGCTGGATCGACAGCGACCAGACCAACCACCCCATCACCAAGCCGCGTAACGAAACCTATCGCGGCAGCCTGCTCTGGGACCTCAACGATGACACCCATGTATTGCTCAGCGCCGAACGCCAGAAAACCGAGCGTGCCACTAACTCTCTGGTGCTGCGTCCCTACGGCAGCGACCCCAGCCTGGACCTGACCCCCGGCCTGTTCGACGACAACTACAAGACCACCGAGCGCTATACGCTCAAGGTCGATCACGACTTCGCCAAAAGCCGCCTGACCTCCACCACAGCCACATCCACCGCCGACTTTGAAGGCCTGATCGCCTACGACAGCAAGCTCATGGGCGCCCTGTACGGCACGCCGAGCGAGTTCTGGGTGGTGGACAAATCCTTCGAGCGCAGTTGGAGCCAGGACCTGCACCTGAGCTCGCTGCCTGACTCCGACGTGTTCTGGGTTGCGGGGCTCGCCGCCAGCCGCAACGAGCGCAGCTACGACACGCCACGCAACACCTACGGCACCTCCGGCGCCAAATACCGTGACTTCACCACCACCACCTACGCCGGCTACGGCGAAGTCACCTTCCCCCTCACCGAGCGCCTGAAACTCACCACCGGCTACCGCCACTCCTGGGACCGCAAGACCTACGACGGTCAGTACTTCTCTGGCAGCAGTGCGGTGCAAGACTCCCGCAAGCTGACTGACGACTATGGCACCGGCCGCGTCGCCCTGAGCTACGCCCTGACGCCGCAAACCAACGTCTACGTGCAACTCGCGCGGGGCTATAAATCCGGTGGTTTCAATGACTATGCCTCGCAGGTCACCGACAGCGAACCCTACAAAGCCGCCGTCAGCAAAGCCGCCGAGCTGGGCTTCAAGAGTGAAACCGAAGACCGTCGCGGCAGCCTCAACGGTGCGCTGTTCTTTACCCGTGTGCACGACGATCACCTGCTCGGCTACGACGCAGCAACCTTCGCCACCAATGCCTTCAACGCCGACACCCGCACCCGTGGTGCCGAATTGGAAGGCAGCTGGCGCTTCGATTACGGCCTGACCCTGGCCGCCAGCGCCACCTACCTCGATGCCAAGATCGCCAGCGGCGTGCAAGGCATCCAGGCCGGTGATGTCGCTGCCGGCAACCGCACCCCGGATGTTCCGCGCTGGAGCGGCAACTTCAACGCCAGCTGGAAACACCCACTGGGCACCTTCGCCAGCCTCGGTGAAACCACCCTCAGCACCAGCTTGAACTATCACTTGGTGGGCGAGCGCGCAGCCGACCCGCAAAACCACTTCAACCTGGACAACTACGAGAAACTCGACCTGCGCGCGGGCCTGGAAAGCAAATACGGCGAAATCTATGCCTTCGCCGACAACCTGCTGAACCAGACTTACGACACCTACGGTTTCTACAGTGACCCGGTGGCCTACGGTGCACCGGCACGCCGCCGCACCTTGGCCGTAGGCTACACCTATCAGTTCTGACCCGCCCCCGTCGCCGGCAAGCCGGCTCCTACACTAATGGCAACCTGCAGGAGCCAGCCCGCCGGCGGTGTCCACAACTGGGGTTCAGAACTGGTAGCTATACCCCACACCTGCCGAACGCCCGCGTCCTGGCATGCCGGTCAGTACCTGGTCGGTGGAGTACGAGCCGTACAGGTCGTAGCGCGCATCCAGCAGGTTGTCGCCCCACAGGTAGACCTCCGAACCGCCACTTTCCAGGCCTAGGTGCAGGTCCAGCTTGGCGTAGCCCTTGAGGTCGTAGTGGTTCTGCGGGTCGGCCGGGCGGTTTTTCTGTACGCGGTAATTGAGCAAGGTGTTCAGGCGTGGCGCCGGCAACCCGAGCAAGGCCCCCAGGTTCTTTTGCCAAGCGACGCTGAAGTTGCCGCTCCACAGCGGCACATCCGGCACGCGACTGCCCGCCGCCACGTCACCGCCGGACACACCCGGCGCATCCGACGTCACCACCGCATTGGTGTAGCTCACGGCACTGCCCAAGGTCAGTTCATCGGTTAGGTGCCAGGTGGTCGACAGCTCAGCGCCCTTGCTGCGGGTGTCGGCATTCACTGCGCTGACCGCCAGGGTGTTAAAGTCGTAGCCAAGCAGGTGGTCGTCCTGCACGCGCGTGATGAACAACGCCCCTTCCAGGCTCAGGTCGCCCCCGGCACTTTCATGTTTGAAGCCTAATTCGGCGGAATTCACCTTGGCGGCCTTGTAGGGCTCGCTGTCCTTGATCGACGTGGCGTAGTCGTTGAACCCCGCCGACTTATAACCCCGTGACAGCACCGCATACACATTAGTCTGCGGCGTCAGCGCGTAGCTCAGCGCCACGCGTCCGGTGCTGTAATTGTCCTGCAAACGCCGGCTGTCGCTGACCTGCGCGCCGCCACTGGAATAATCGGCACCATAGGTCTTGCGGTCCCAGGTGTGGCGCAGGCCGGTGGTGAGTTTCCAGTCTTCGGCAATCGGGTACGTCACCTCACCATAGGCCGCGTAGCTGTTGGTGCTGAAGTCGCGCAACTGTTGCGCGCCATTGGTGAAGTTGTTGGAATCGAAACTGCGTTCGGAGCGCGACAGGTTGAGCCCCGTCACCCAAAACACATCGGCATCCGCCAGTGATCCCAGACGCAGGTCCTGACTCCACACGCGCTCATGGGCCGAGTCTTCGATCAGGTATTCGAACGGGGAACCGTACAACGCCCGCGTGATGTTGCGATCGTAGCCTTTGACGGCATTGAAGTCGGTACTGGTGTAGGCGCTGATCGAGGTGATGCGCGAATGCGCCAAGTCGTGGTTGAGTTCGAAGGAGTAACGCTCGTTGGTCTTCTGGTTGCCATCGAAGGTACCAGGCGTGTAGTCCAGGCTCGGGCGATTGCCAAACGGACGCAACAGTTCCAGGCCCGCATAGTGCTCGGCGCGCTGGCGCTCGGCGGTCAAAAGGCCGGTGGTGCCCTGGTCGTTGTCCCACAGCAGGCTGCCGCGCAGGGCCAGGTCCCGGGGTTTGGTCAGCGGGTCGCCGTCCTGTTGGTCATCGACCCAGTTATCAAAGCCGCTGCGACGCACCGCGATACGCCCGGCCAGCGAGTCGGTCAACGGCCCGCCCACGGCGCCTTCCGTCATGAACTGGCCTTGGTTGCCCACTTCGCCACGCACATAACCCTCCAGCTCGCGCGTCGGTTTGCGGGTGGTGACGTTGATCGCGCCCGCCTCGCTGTTGCGCCCCAGCAATGTGCCCTGCGGGCCCTTGAGCACCTCCACCTGCTGCACGTCGAGCGTCGCCAGCGCCGCATTGCGCACTGACATCGGCACGCCGTCCACATTCAACACCACCGAACCGTCATCCATGCTCATCTGGTTCAGTGACCCGACACCGCGGATACGCACATTGGCGTCATTGGCGCCGCCCCAGGAGTTCACATCCACCCCCGGCGTGGTGCGCAGCGCGTCTTCCAGTGTGCGCAGGCGCCGGGTCTCGAGGGTTTTCCCATCGATCACCGAGAGGCCAAAGGGGATGTCCTTGGCACTCTCCTGACTCAAGCGCGCGCTGACCGTCAGCGGTGCCAGTTCGATAGCCTCCGCGGAGGCCTCCGGCTGATAGTCAGCGGCATAGGCCGTGCACATCTGGCTGGACAAGCCCAGCGCCATGGCCTGGGTCAAGACGTTTGCCCGCCAGCCGAGGGGACGGCGCAGCGGTTGGATTAACAGTGCAGATGACATGACAAAGCTCCAAAAGGCAGGGATGGTTCAAATTCATTGCGCAGGGCCCCAGCGCTCAAGCGCAGCGGCAATCGCGTCAGGATCAGGCGCGCCCAACAAGGGCTGGATCGCAGCCGGCCATCCCTGGCCGTTTCGGATGGCGGCGGTCATTGCCGTCAGTTGTTCGGGGCTTTGTTCGGTGGTCCACGCCAGGCTCGCCAGCGCTGCATAGGTGGCGGCCCAGCCATGCTCGCGGGCATCAGCCAGGGTGCCGACGGGTTCGCCGTCATTGCCCAGCGCGCGGGTCAGGTCATCGGCCATGAGTTTCACCAGTGCCGCGCGCGCCTCTGGACCGTCTACATCCGCCACACACAGCAAGCCGATCGCGCCCGCCACGCCCTGGCTCAACCACAGGTAACCCGGCACCTGCCGCAGGTCGCTGGCGTCAATCAACACCCGGCGGGCAAGCAACTCGGCAATATGCGCACGGCGTGCCGAACGCCCGACGCCGGTCGCGGCCACGTCCCAATCCGGCGATTGGGCGAGCAACAGCTGGCCGTGGCTCAAGCGGCTGTCGCCCATGCCGGTCGGCCACTGGCTCACGCCCTCCACCATCGGGCGACTGCCCAGGCGTCGCGCCACACAGGCGCTCATCAGGTCCAGGTCTTCGCGCACTTCAACAGCCGTTTGCTGCCGGCTGGCATCCGCCTTTGCCTGCAAACTGTAGGCAAAATCCAAGGGCGCCGCGCTGTAACCGTTGAAGTCCTGCCCATCAATCTCAACGTGCCATCGCCAGTCGCCCGCCGGCGCGATGGCCTCCACGGCGACGGCGGAACCTGCCAAGGTGGGCACGTCGGCTGCCAAACCGACCTCGCTGCGTTGCACCGGCGCACGCAGTAGCCGCTCGCTGTCCAGCCCCAGGCGCGGCATAACGCGGCGCGCTTGCAGCCACACACCCTGCGGCCCCAACCAGAACGCTTCGCCTTCCGACGGCCAGCCGTTGGCGCTGACCGTCCAGTTCAACTCCACAGTGCAGGCGTTCGTCGCACAAGGTGCCAAGGGAACGCGCAGGTGTTCGGTGGCCTGTTCGAACGCGACCGGTTGCCCCATCACGCTGACTGCCGTCACCTGCAAGCCTGGCGGCAACTCGGCGTCCAATTGGCTGGCCACCACGGCGTCAAGCGTCCACTGGCCCTCAACCTGACGCGCAGCGGAATCCACGCGCAGTTGCACGCGCCCGCCCGCCACCTGCCAGGCCGTTGCGCCGGGCAGCCAGCGCTGTTCCCAGGCGGCGCGTTCAACACGCTCCTCGGCCACCGATTGGTAGTCGCCCTGCTCCACCAGGTGATGGTGCAAAGCCACGCCACTGCCCAGCAGACCCAAGGCGCCCAGGGCCAACACGGCGAGCGGCAAAGGCTGGCCCACGTCAGCGAAACGGCGGCGCTCGGGACCGCGAGGCAATACCAGTGCGGCCACGCCGACCATCACCGCGCAACCTGCGAGTTTCCAGCCTGCCAGGGTGCCGAGATACGGTAACCCGGGCGCCCAGCCGGCGAGCTGCGACAACGCCACATGAGCCGGTATCCCCATCGCATAGGCGGGGTAGCTGACCAGCCCCAATTCGTGGTTGAGCACCAGGAAAAACGTCAGCAGCATTGACGTGGCGTACGCGAGCCCCGAGCGGCGAATCAACGCGTGCACCAGCACCGTCAGCGCGGCCAGTTCCAGCAGCGGCGGCGCGAACACCAGCGCTTGGTAGACCAGTACAAAGCCCGGCGCCAGGCTGTCGGGCACAGCGATGGCGCTGATCAGCAGGCTGGCAATGCCTGGCACCAGCGCCAAGGTCAGGGTCGCCAACAACACACAGGCCGTACGGCCGAACAATCGCAGCCAGGTCGGTGGGGGGGTCGCCTGCAACATCGCCCCGAGGCCTTCGACGTCATCACGCCGACACACCAAGCCCACCAGCGCCGCGATAATAAAGGCAATCACCAGGAACAACGCGCTCGACAACAGCGGCAGGGTCAGATCCGCCCGTGGCACCATCGGCCCGCGCGCATGCCACACGCCGTGGACAAAACCACTGAGCACGCCCATCACCAGCAGCAAGCCGAGCGCCACCCACCAGATCCGCCGTGCAAACAACTGGCGTACCTGCCAGCGCGCTTCATGCCACAAGGCGTGCGTCCAACGACTGGCCGTCAAAGGACCCGGCAATTGCACGTCACGGCTGCGCAGCATCGGCGGTTCCGTCAGCACCGCACCGCTGCGCCTGCCCATCAGGCCCTGGCGCGTGGTGCGCGTCAACACCACGGCCAGCACCAGCAGCGGCAACACACACCACAACGCGCGGTTGAGCCAGAACCCCGGCGTCAGCGCCAACAGCGACTGCGACTTCTGCGCGGTGCTCCAGGTTTCGACCTGGGCCTGGGCAAAGGTAAATAGCGACGGGTCCAGGCTGGCCGCCAACAGCGGGTTGATATGCCCGCCCTTGAGTACGACCACTGCAAACATCCACAGCAGCATCAATACCGTCGCCAGGGCAAAGGGCGCAGCCAGGCCACGGCTGCGCAACGCCAGCAGGTAATTCAACGCACCGATTCCAGTGCTCACCGGCAACAGCAAGGCGACCCAGGCAAAGGCCAACGCCGACCAGACCGGCGCACCGATACTGGCCGCTGGTACCCAGCCGAGCCAGCCCAATACCGGGCTGACCAGGAAGCCGATAATCAACGCACTGGCGAGCAACCCACCCACCAGCGCCGCGCCGATAAAACGCCCCCACAGCAGCGCCGGCAGCGACAGCGGCAAGGCCAGCAGCACCTCTTCCAACTGCGCCTTGCGGTCGCGCAGGGCCGGCTGCGCAAACACCCAGGCCCAGGCAAAAAACAGGAAGAACATGCAACCGCACGACATCAGGTAAATCAGGCTGGGTGCATTGCGGGCGATGTCGCTGGCGCCCATTTTCTGCACGTAGTCGGCATTCGTCAGGGACATCAGCAGGTAGCCGGTGAGGCCGAGAAACACCAACAAGGGAATGCCACTGCGCAGCCCGGCACGGACTTCCACCCAGGCTTCACGCAACAGCAAGGCGAAGGTATTCATGCGTCCACCGCCTCGCCGGCCTGGGCCAGCGCCAGGTAATAGATATCCTCCAGACGCGGCGCGTGGGGGCTGAAACGCGGGTCTGCCGGACGCTCGCCGTGCACGATCACGCGACTGCCTTGTGGGCTGGCGGCCACATGCAATGCTTCGGGCAACGATTCACCACGGCTGAACGGCGCTTCCCACAAGCGACCCTGTTCGGCAGCGAGCAAGTCGGCCGGGCGACCTTCGACAATAATCTGCCCGCCGGCCAACACCGCCAGGCGTCTGCACAGGTTCTCGACGTCTTCGACGATATGGGTCGAGAGCAGCACGATGGATTCGGCGGCGACATCCGCCAGCACTCGATGAAAACGGTTGCGTTCGGCCGGGTCGAGGCCCGCCGTGGGCTCATCGACGATCACTAAGCGCGGCGAGCCCACCAGTGCCATGGCGATACCGAACCGGCGCAACATGCCGCCCGAATAGGTCGCCAGCGCACGGTGGGCCGCCTGCTGCAAGTTGACCTTATCCAGCAGGACCTCGATTTCCTCGCGGCGCTGGCGGTTGTCGGTACGGCCCTTGAGCCAAGCGAACCGGTCGAGCAAATCCCGCGCACTCACGCCGGGGTACGCGCCCAGTTGCTGCGGCAGGTAACCCAGGCGGCGACGCAGATGATCGGGGCCGCGCAGAACGTCCACGCCGTCCAGGTGAATGCTGCCGGCGTCCGGCAGCTGCAGGGTCGCCAGGGTGCGCATTAGGCTGCTCTTGCCGGCGCCGTTGGGACCGAGCAAGCCATACATACCGGGGCCAACACTCAGGTCCACGCCGCGCAGCGCTTCGACGCCATTCTTGTAGCGCTTGCGCAGGCCGCGCACTTGTAAACCCGAATCGACAGACATCCGCAACTCCATGAATAGGCCCTGCAAGAGGGCGGCGAGCGACGGTAGTCAAGGCCGTGGGCCGGGCTCTACCCGATTCAAGTCATTTTCCAACCGCATCGCGCGGCGTATCGACGTCATGTCCCGCAACTGCGCCCGTGCAATCGGCACTGGGCAAACGGATACGGGGCAAAAACGATTCGATCCGGGTAGTCGCCAAAATGAGAATGACTAGCATCTCCCCCATGCATTTGCCTGCCCCCAGCGCCTGGGCCAACCCCGGCCCGGGCCCTAGCGATGAGAAGACGTTGAGCCATGGCCACTCCCAGCACCTCAACCGCAACACTGCTGCGCCAATCCCTGTCCGACGCCCTTGGACTGCCCGCCGACCAGGTGCCCCTGGAGGCCAACCTGATCGAATGGGGCCTGGACTCCGTCACCCTGATCCGTCTTGCCGGCCAATGGCGGCGCCAGGGCCTGGCCGCGCGTTTCGCCGACTTGGTGGCGGACCCACGCCTATGTACCTGGCTAACCCTGCTTGACACCGCCCCCACGGCCCCCGCGCCGGTCAGCACCGCTACCGATGACGGGCTGCCGTTCGAACTGGCGCCGATGCAGCACGCTTACTGGATCGGTCGCGCCCCTGGCCAAGCGCTGGGTGGCGTGGCAGCACACTTCTATAACGAGTTCGATGGCCACGACGTTGACCCGATACGGTTGGAAGCCGCCGTGCGTGCCCTGCTCGCGCGGCACCCGATGTTACGGGCGCAGTTTCTCGATGACGGCCGCCAGCAGGTCCTCGCGCACAGCCCGTGGCCGGGGCTCACGGTGCATGACCTGCGCCAGGCCGGCGCCGAACAGGTGCAACAACTGCTGGCAGCCTTGCGCGCCGAGCTGTCCCATCGCAAGTTGGCCGTGGAACAAGGCCAGGTGCTGGATATCCAGCTGTCGTTGTTGCCCGACGGCACCCGCCTGCACCTGAACCTCGACATGCTCGCCGCCGATGCCTTGAGCCTGCGCACCCTGCTCGGCGACCTGGTGCTGTTGTACCGCCAACATCCCCTGCCCGCGCTGGACTACACCTTTGCCCGCTACCTGGCTGACCTGGGCCAGGAACAGGCCAGCATCGAGCAGCGGGATCGTCACCAACAGGCGCGCGACTACTGGTTGCAGCGCCTCGATCAATTGCCCGGTGCGCCGAGCCTGCCGATCAAGGCCCAGGGCGATGACCGCCAGGTCTGCCGCCGCCACCATTGGCTGCCGCCGTCAGAACGCCAGGCATTCGAACGCCAGGCGCGGGAGCACGGGCTCACGCCGGCCATGGCGTTGGCGGCGGTGTTCAGTGAAGCCCTTGGCGCGTGGTGCGATACACCCGAGTTGCTGCTCAACCTACCGCTATTCAACCGCACGCCGCTGCATGCCGACGTCGATCGCCTGGTCGGGGATTTCACTTCGTCGATCCTGCTAGCTTGGGACGGCCGGGTCGCCGGCACGTTTGCCGCACGCGCCACCACCCTGCAACGCCGCTTCCACAGCGATGTCGCACACAGCGCGTTTTCCGGCCTGGAGGTGTTGCGTGAACTGTCCCGCCAACGCGGTGAACAAGTCCTGGCTCCCGTTGTATACACCAGCGCACTGGGCCTGGGTGAGCTGTTCGCCGAGGGCGTGCAGGCCAGTTTCGGCCAGCCGGCGTGGATCATTTCCCAGGGCCCGCAGGTGTGGCTCGATGCGCAAGTCACCGAGCTGGACGGCGGCATCCTGATCAACCTCGATGCGCGTGAAGGGCTGTTCGCCGACGGTGTGCTGGATGGCGTGTTCAAGGCCTATACCGACCTGCTGCAACGCCTGTGTTTTGACCCGGACGCCTGGCATCAGGCACCGCCTGCGCTGATCCCCGCCGAGCAACTGGCCCTGCGCCAAACCGTGCAAGGCCAGCCTGCTGCCCTGCCCGCCAAGCGCCTGCACGAGGCATTTTTTGCCCAGGCACGCCTGACGCCCACCTTGCCCGCGCTGCTGCAGGGCAACCCTCCCGTCATCGGCTATGGCGAGCTGGCCGAGCGGGCCCTGCAAGTTGCAGCGTACCTCGAAGACCAAGGCATCCAGCGCGGCGATGTCGTGGCGCTGCAACTGCCCAAGGGCCCCGAGCAAGTCATCGCGGTACTGGGCATCCTCGCCTGCAGCGCCACGTACCTGCCGATCGGCATCGACCAGCCCGACGCGCGTTGCCAGAAAATCCGCGAAAGCTCAGGTGCGCGGTTGCTGCTCAAGGCCCTGCCACCTGCGGGCCCCGCGCTGGACGCGCCCCGGCCCGGTGCGGTCAGCGACCTGGCCTACATCCTCTATACCTCCGGTTCCACTGGCGAACCCAAGGGCGTAGAAATCAGCCACCTGGCCGCCGCCAACACCGTGGAAGACCTGCAACGGCGCCTCCAGCTGACCGCCGATGACCGCATCCTCGCGCTCTCTGCGCTGGAGTTCGACCTGTCGGTGTTCGACCTGTTTGCTGCGCTGTCCACCGGCGCGGCGGTGATTGGCATCGAGCCCGAAGCGCAGCGCGATGCCCCGCGCTGGCGTGAACTGGCCTTGCTGCACCGCGCCAGTGTGCTCAACTGCGTGCCGGCGTTGCTGGACATGTTGCTCGGTTGTGCCCCGGCCGACGCGCGCCTGCCGATGCGTGCGGTGTTGCTCGGAGGTGACAAAGTAGCCCCGGACCTGGCGCCACGGTTGTGGGCCCAGGCGCCGGGCTGTCGCTTCATGGCCTTGGGCGGCGCCACCGAAGCGGCGATCCACTCGACGCTGTTCGAAGCCCTACCCGGCCAGCCATTGGCTTGGCACTGCCTGCCTTACGGCAAACCGCTGGACAACGTCAGCCTGCGCATCGTCGACCACCAGTGCCATGACTGCCCGGACTGGGTGGCCGGGGAGCTGTGGATCGGCGGCGCCGGGGTGGCCCAGGGTTATCGCGGTGACCGCGTGCGCAGCGCCGAACGTTTTGTCGACTATCAAGGCCTGCGCTGGTACCGCACAGGCGACCGGGCGCGCTACCACCCCGACGGCACTGTGGAGTTCCTCGGGCGTAGCGACTTTCAGCTCAAGCTGCACGGCTACCGCATCGAAGCCGGCGACGTCGAACAGGCACTGCTGGCCTGCCCTGGCGTGGAGCACGCTGTCGTGTTGCTGACCGGCCAGCAATTGGCGGCGGTGGTCCGTCTGGCGCACGGCGCCGTGCAGCCCGTGCAGATCGACCTGCCGGGCCTAGACGAGCGCCTGCCGGCGTATATGATCCCCTCGCTGATCCTTGGCTGCGCGCAGTTGCCCTTGACCGGCAACGGCAAGGTCGACCGCAAGGCCTTGCACGCGTGGCTCACCCAGCATAGCCCGGTGCAGCAGGCCAACCTGACGGCGCCCTGCGGCGTCATCGAACAGCAGGTGGCCCGCGCCTGGCAGCAGTTGCTTGGCTGTGGTGAGGTGTGCCGCGAACACAGCTTCTTTGCACTGGGCGGCGACTCTCTGAGCGCCACCCGCCTGATGCGCCTGCTCGCCGAACAAGGGCTGGGCGGTGCACGCATCGCCCAGGTGTTTGCCAAGCCGGTGCTGGCGCAGTTTTGTCTCGACCTGCATCAACAGGCACAGGCCGAACCCGCACACACCGTTGTTGCAGACCTGGCGCAACGCCACGTGCCCTTCCCTATGACTGAGGTGCAGCAGGCCTATTGGCTGGGCCGCGACCCCAGCCTGGTACTAGGGGGCGTGAGTTGCCACTTCTACCGTGAATACGACGTCGAGGACCTTGACCTGCCGCGCCTGCAACACGCCTTGCAGCGCTTGATCGAACGCCACGAAATGCTGCGCGCTGTGTTCGACCAGAATGGCCAGGCGCGCATCCTGCAACAAGTGCCGGCCTTCGTGATCGGCCAGGGCCACGCCAGCCTGGAAGAGCTGCGTGAACACTGTGCCCACCGCGTGTTCGCCCCTCACCAATGGCCGCTGTTCGATGTGCAAACGGTGACCCACGGCCGGCACACACGCCTGGCGATCAGCCTGGACAATTTGATCCTCGACGCCCTGAGCATCCTGCGTTTCTACGCCGAACTCGATGCGTTGTACCGCGAGCCCGACATGGCGCTGGCCCCGTTGGATCTGTCGTTTCGCGATTACCAATTGCAGTGCGCCCCGGCACCTGAAGAGCTGCACGCCGCGCAGCGCTTCTGGCAGGAACGCCTGCCCGAATTGCCGCCCCATCCGCAGTTGCCGCTGGCCGCCGATCCCGCCAGCCTGGGCCGACCGCGCTTTGAACGCCTGCAAGGGCAGATCGATGCCAGCGCCTGGCAAGCGATCCTGTCCAAGGCCCAGCAACAGGGGCTCACTGCCTCGGCGGTACTGCTCTGTGCTTTTGCCGAAACCCTCGGCCGCTGGAGTGCACGCCCGGACCTGAGCCTAAACCTCACACTGTTCGATCGCCGCCCCGTGCACCCGCAGATCGACCAGGTAATGGGCGACTTCACATCGCTGACCCTGCTCGGGTATGTGCCCGTGGCGGGTGAGCGTTGGGTTGACCGTGCACGGCGTACGCAACAATCCCTGGGCGAGGCGTTGGAGCATCGCTGCGTGGGTTCCGTCAGCCTGCTGCGCCAGCTGGCCCGGGGCAATGGCGAGCAACAGGTGAGCATGCCGGTGGTGTTCACCAGCGCCCTGGGCGTCCCGGATGGCACGGCGGCTCCGGTGGACGGCCCGTTTGCCCACCAAGTGTTCGGCCTGACACAAACCCCGCAAGTGTGGCTCGACCACCAGGTCGTCGAAGCCAACGGTGGTATTGCCCTTAACTGGGACCGTGTGGTCGGCCTGTTTCCCGAAGGTCTGGTTGAAGCGATGTTCGACGCTTACCTGCAGAGCCTCAACTGGTTGGCCGAGCACGCCTGGGACAGCGCGCAACCCGACCTGCTGCCCCAGGTCCAAGCGCAACGGCGTGCCCAACTCAACGCCCCGGTCGACTGCGTGCCGGGCGACCCGACGCTGCACCAGGGTTTCTTTGAGCAGGCGCGCCATGCTCCGCAGCGCCCGGCCTTGTTATGGGGTGAACATGGCACGCTGAAGTACGGCGAACTGGCCGACCGCGCGCTGCGTATCGCCCACAGTCTGATGGACGCAGGTGTCGCACCCGGCGACCTGGTGGCCGTGTCCCTGGCCAAAGGGCCGCAGCAGGTAGCCTGTGTGCTGGGCATTCTGGCGGCCGGCGCCGCCTATCTGCCAGCGAGTGTCGATCAGCCATTGCAGCGCTGCCAGCGCATCCTGCAACAGGCCGGCGTGACCCTGATGCTCGCCGAGCACGACCCGCAACTGCCCGGCGTCAAGCACCTCAAGCCCTCCACCGCGTTGAAGGCCGAACCGCTGGCGGCGCCACGGCCTCTCGCAGCGGGTGAACTGGCCTATGTAATCTACACCTCCGGCTCCACCGGCCAGCCCAAGGGCGTGGAAATCACCCACCGCGCGGCGATGAATACCGTGGCCGAGATCAACCGCTGTTATGGCGTCCAAGCCGCAGACCGGGGCCTGGCCCTATCAGCGCTGGACTTCGACTTGTCGGTGTATGACCTGTTCGGCCTGCTCTCGGTGGGCGCCGCAGTGGTTCTGATCGACGAAGACCAGCGCCGCGATGCCCGCGCCTGGCTCAAGGCATTGCAACAGCACCGCGTGACCCTGTGGAACAGCGTGCCGGCGCTGCTCGACATGCTGCTGGAAGCCAACGCTCAAGACCGCCAGCCCCTGGACCTGAGGGTCGCTCTGCTGTCCGGCGACTGGATAGGCCTTGATCTGCCGCAACGTCTGCAAGAGCAGGCCCACGGTTGCCGCTTTATCGCCCTCGGCGGCGCGACCGAAGCGGCGATCTGGTCGAATCACTTTGAAGTACGCCAGGCAATGCCGGGTTGGCGTTCGATCCCTTACGGCGTGCCGCTGGCCAACCAGGCCTACCGGGTAGTCGATGCCCTGGGCCGTGACTGCCCGGACTGGGTCACGGGGGAACTGTGGATCGGCGGCGCCGGCGTCGCGCGTGGTTATCGCCACGCGCCGCAGCTGAATGCCGAGCGCTTTGTCGATGGCTGGTACCGCACCGGTGACCTCGGCCGCTACCACCCCGATGGCCTGTTGGAGTTTCTCGGGCGCGCCGACAGCCAGGTGAAGGTCCATGGCCATCGCATCGAACTGGGCGAAATCGAAGCCGCCCTGGCGCGTCACCCCTGTGTGAACAGCGCCGTGGCGCTGGTTGCCGACCACCGACTGATGGCCGCCGTTACGGCCAGCACCTGCGCCGAGGTGCTCGCACAGCATCTGGAGCAGTGCCTGCCGGCCTACATGCGCCCGGAACAGATCCTGGTGCTGGAACGCCTGCCGTTGAGCAGCAATGGCAAGGTCGACCGCCGTGCGCTGCTCGCCCCTTTGAGCGCCACAGCCCAGCCACGGGACGCGATGGATGAGCAACCACTGAGCGCCGGCGAACAGGTGATCGCCGAGCTCTGGCAGCACTTGCTCAAGGTGCCGAGCGTCTCGCGCCACGACAACTTTTTCCGCCTGGGCGGCGACAGCCTGTTGGCCACGCGTTTTCTCGAAATGCTGCGCAGCCGTCTGGGCGTGGAATTGCCCATGGGCCAGTTGTTCGGCGCTGCCAGCCTGTTGGAAGTGGCGCAGACCCTCGAACGCCTGCCCACCCCGCACACCGTTGTAGAAGGCGTTATCTGATGCCCGCGCAACCACCCTATTTTCCAGGAGCTGTCCCCATGCCCGCCGCCAAACTGCTAAGCGAACTCAAGTCCCTGGGCGTCGAACTCTGGCCCCAGGATGGCCAACTGAAATTCCGCGCGCCCCAGGGCCTGCTCGACACCGAACGCCTGGCGCAACTTCGCGAACACAAGCAACAGATCCTGCACCTGCTGGAGACACAGGAACGCCCACTCGTGCAGGCCGATCCGGCGCAGCACCACACGCCCTTCCCCCTCACCGATGTGCAGAATGCCTACCTGCTGGGCCGCCAATCGTCCTTCGGCTACGGCAATGTCGCCTGCCATGGCTACCTTGAACTGAGCTGGCCAACCCTGGACCCTCAGCAGGTGGAACAGGCCTGGAACCGCCTGATCGCCCGCCACGACATGCTGCGAGCGGTGATCGCTAGCGAAGGTTCGCAGCGTGTTCTGCCCGACGTCGACCACTATCCGCTGGCCATCGCCGATCTGCGTGGCGCCACCCGCGAGCAGCACCAGCACGCGGTGCAACAGATTCGCCAGGCCATGGAGCAGAAGCTCTACCCCACCGAGGTCTGGCCGCTGTTTGAACTGCGTATGAGCCGCAGCGACAACGGCGACACGCTGCACTTCTCCATGGACTCCCTGATTGCCGACTGGGCCAGTGCGCAGCTGCTGTTCAATGAGCTGGAGCTGTTGCTGCAGGATCCCCTGGCAACGTTGCCTGCCCTGGACATCACCTTCCGCGACTATCTACTGGCCGAGCGCAGTTTGCTCGAAGGCAGCCGCCACCAACGTGACCGTGACTACTGGCTGGCCCGCATCGACGCATTGCCCGCTGCCCCACAACTGCCGGCGCCCCTGAGCGGCGAAGACACCCGCGTGCCCCGTTTCCAACGGCACTCGGCGCAGCTTGAGTCGCAGCCATGGGCCGCCCTGAAAAGCGCTGCCAGCGAACGCGGTCTTACCCCATCCATCGTGGTGCTGGCGGCCTATGTCGCCACGTTGCAACGCTGGAGCCAGCAGCCTGCCTTCAGCCTCAACCTGACATTGCTCAACCGCCTGCTACTGCACCCGCAGGTGGATCGCCTGGTGGGCGACTTCACCTCGGTCAGCCTGTTGCAGGTCAACGATCCTGAAGGGCTGGACTTCACCGCCCAGGCACGCCAGTTGGGCAGCCAATTGTTTGCCGACCTGGAGCACCGGCTATTTTCCGGCATCCAGGTCATGCGCGAAATCGGTCGACGCCGCGGGCGTGAAGCGGCGGCCATGCCGGTGGTCTTCACCAGCGCCATCGGCCTGGGGATCGAGGCACCGCCGGCTAGTCAACGCCGGGTGGGCCACGGCATCACCCAGACGCCGCAGGTCACCCTTGACTGCCAAGTGATGGATGACGCCAACGGCCTGCACATCCATTGGGACGTGCGCCAAGGCGTATTCCCCGACGGCCTGGTGGACGACATGCAACAGGCCTTTGTCGCCGAACTGCAGTTGCTCGCCCTTGATCCGGCCGCCTGGGAACATCCGGTGCAAGTGACGCTGCCGGCCTGGCAACAGCGTGAACACCTGGCGGCGAATGCCACCGCCGCCCCGTTGCCCACCGGTCGCCTGCACGACGGCCTGCTGGCCATGGCTTGGGAACATCCCCACGCCCTGGCGGTGATCGATGCCAGTGGCAGCCTGACCTACGCCGCCCTTGCCGAACGCGCACTGGCCGTGGCCTCCACCCTGCGTGAGGCCGGGTGCGACGCGCAGGAACCTGTGGCGATCCTGATGCCCAAGGGTCTCGACCAGGTGGTGGCGGCCTACGGCGTGTTGCTCGCCGGCGCGGCCTATCTGCCCCTGGACAGCAACGCTCCGGCCGCACGCCGCGACCGCGTACTGCTAAGCGCCAAGGTGCGGCATGTGCTGGGGCATTCCCTGGCGCAGCCGAACACGCCGTTGCCCGAGACATTGCAATTGCACGCCGTAGACCGGTTGCCCTCGGCGGGCGCGGATTTCGAGCTGATCGAGGGCGGCCCCGATAACCTCGCCTACGTGATCTACACCTCCGGTTCCACCGGCGAACCCAAGGGCGTGATGATCAGCCATCGCGCCGCGCTCAATACCGTGCAAGACATCAACCGACGCTTTGACGTCAACGCCGATGACCGCGTACTGGGCCTGGCGCAGTTGAGTTTCGACCTGTCGGTGTATGACCTGTTCGGGCCCCTCGCCGTGGGCGCAACCCTGGTGCTGCCCGACCCGGCACGTGGCGCCGACCCGTCGCACTGGGCTGAACTGGTGCAGCGTCATCAGGTCACGCTGTGGAACTCAGTGCCGGCACAACTGCACATGCTCGCCGACTACCTGCACGCCGAACCCCGCCCACTCGACAGTCTGCGCCTGGCCTTGCTGTCCGGTGACTGGATCCCGCTGAACCTGCCACCGCAACTCCAGGCGTTGTTGCCCGACCTGAAACTGATAGGCCTGGGCGGCGCCACCGAAGCCTCGATCTGGTCGAACCTACACCCTATCGGCGCCATCGACCCGGCGTGGCGCAGCATTCCCTACGGCCTGCCGCTGGCCAACCAGGGCTTTCGGGTACTCGACAGCCATTGGCGTGATGCGCCGACCTGGGTGCCGGGCGACCTGTATATCACCGGTGTCGGCCTGGCCCAGGGCTACCTGGGCGATCCGGCATTGAGCGACGCACGTTTCTTTGCTCACCCGCTCGACGGCCAGCGCCTGTACCGCACCGGTGACCGTGGCCGCTATTTGCCGGGGGGTGAACTGGAATTCCTGGGTCGTGAAGACGGCCAAGTGAAAATTCGCGGCCATCGGGTGGAACTCGGTGAGATCGAGGCCGCACTGCTCGCCACCCCTGGCGTGGACACTGCGGTGAGCCTGGTCAGTGGCGACCTGTTGGCGTTCGTCACCGCTGCACGCGCCGAACCCGAGCCGCTGCCAGGCGCGCCGTTGCTCACGGCGGTCAAACGTTATGCCGACAGCCAGGTGGGCAGTTTCGATGCGCAACAGGTGCGCGGGTACCAGGCTGACCTGAGTGCCGCCGCATTGAGTTCGATGCTGGAGGTGTTGCTCAAGGCCGGACTGTTCAGCGGCGAACGGGCCGAACCGGACGCCGCCACAATCATGCACGCCTTGCAGGCCGAGCCGCACCACCATTGGCTGGTTCGCCGCTGGTTGGGCGCGCTGTGCGAGGCTGGTCTGCTGCACTACACCCACTCGCACTACCGCCTCACGCAACCTGCGCCCAACCCGGCGCTGGCGTGGGGCCGGGTGGAACAAGCGGTCGCCTCGGGGCTGTGCAGCCAGGCGCTGCTCGACTACCAGCTCAACCATGTGTGGCAACTGCCGCAACTACTCAAGGGCGAGGTCAACCCGTTCGACTTGCTGTTCCCCCAAGGCCAACTGGACTTGGCCTTGCAGTTGTACGGCGGGGATGCCGTGTCGCGCTACAACAACCACAGCATCGCGGCGCTGATCAACCGCCTGGCCACCCACCATCAAGGCGACGGCCCGCTGCGCATCCTCGAAATCGGCGCCGGTACCGGCGCCACCAGCGCGCCGGTCATCGGCTTGCTCGATGGGCTGGAAGTCGACTACCTGTTTACCGACATGACCGCGTTTTTCCTGCCGGCGGCCATGCAACGCTTTGCTGAACAGGCCTGGGTACGCTATGGCGTGTTGGACATCGACCAGGACATCCGCCCCCAGGGTTTGGCCAGCAACAGCGTGGATATCGTGCTGTGTGCGGGCATGCTCAACAGCGTCAAGGACATCGATAATGCCCTCGGCCAGATCACCGAGTTGCTCAGCCCTGGCGGCTGGCTGGTGTTCAGCGAACCGACCGGCGAATGGCCGCCGATCCTGCTGACACAGGGCTTCATGATGACACCGGCCAATGGCGACCACGACCAGGGCCGCAGTGGCCTGCGTGACGCCGATATCTGGCGGGCGCGGGTCAAGGCCTTCGGTGGCGAATGCCTGCCTGCCCTGCCCCAGGCCGATCATCCGCTGGCCGCCCTCGGCATGCAGGTATTCGCCGCGCGCTTCAAGTCCGGCGTGCAGCGCCTGAGTGTCGACAGCCTGCGCCGCGCCCTGGCCGAGCGCCTGCCGGACTACATGCTGCCAGCGCACCTGCAGGTACTCGACCGCTTGCCGCTGACCGCCAACGGCAAGGTCGACCGCAAGACCTTGGCCGGCTGGCGCCCTGCCGTCGATGCCCAGGCCTCCAGCAGCCAGGAAGCGCCGGGCGATCCGCTCGGCGCCGAGTTGTGCCGCCTGTGGGCCGACGCCCTGGGGCTGGCGCAGATCGGCGTCGAGGACAGCTTCTATGAAAAAGGCGCTGACTCGCTGATCCTCGCCCGCGTCGCTGGCCAACTGCGTGAGCAACTGCCCCAGGCCCAACGCCTGAGCTACGACACCTTGCTGCGCCAGATGCTCAACGAGCCGAATGTCGCCGCCCTCGCGCGCCTGCTCAATCAGGGCGAAGCTACGCCGGGCGCGATTGCCCCCAGCGGTGAAGCGCAACGCTCGTCCAGCAGCAACGCGCTGGTGGTGCCATTTGGCGGGGGTGACGTCGGCCCGGTCCGGGTGATGTTCCACGCCGCCCTCGGCACCCTGGATTATTTCCAGCACCTGGGCCGCGCCCTTGCCGACCAGCAGGCCGGCCCGGTGATTGGCTTTGCCGTGGCTGACACCGAACAGTACCTGGCGCTGGAGCCCAAACGCCTGATCGAGCGCGTGGCCGAGGACTACGCCGAGCGCTTGATTGCTGACGGCCATCAACGTTTTCAGCTGATCGGCTACTGCCTTGGCGGGCTGCTGGCCACTGAGGTTGCCCGGCGCTTGCTCGAACGCGGTATGGAGGTGGTCGACCTGAGCCTGATCGACAGCATCCCGATGTTCATCGACACCGACGAAGAGCTGGCCTACGAGGCGATCTTCGTGCCCAACCTGAACCTGGACCCAGTGAAAACCGTGTTCGGCGCGCACATCGAAGACTACGACGTGTACCGCGCCATCGACTTGTTGATGGCGCGAGACAACCGCCGCGTGCCGGCCGGGGCCATGGCGGCGTTGAACGGCGATCCGGGGCTGGACGCGCTGGCGCTGGCGGTCCAACAGCAATCGGCGCGCAGCCAGGAGGAGCGCCTGGCCGAATACGCACGCCTGGCCTCGGGCCAGGCCGGGGTGCCGATCGGCCCCGAACTGGTACCGACGCTGTTTCGTGTGTGCCGCCACAGCATGCGGGCGGCGCGGTTCGACCCGCCGCCGTTCCTCGGCAACATGACCTACCTGCGCTGCCTGGAGCAGCAATCGTTCGGCATTACCGGCGGCGTCGGGCATTTGGCCGCACCGTTCTGGGAAGACGCCTGCCTGGGCCGCTTCGAGCTGATCGACGTGCCTGGCAACCACTTCAGCGTGATCGAACCGCCCCACGTCCACACCGTTACTGCGCACCTGCTTGAGGCCCTTCGGAGAAACTCATGACCACTGCCTTGGATACTCTGAAACGCCCGGTCAATCGCCTCATCCGTCTTGGTGTGGCATTCGCCGCCCTCGGCGCATTGGTCAACCTGGTGCCCTTTATCGGCCTCACCGAACTGGGCCGCTTACTGTTGGCCGGCAGCGCCGACAGCAAGACCCTATGGCTGTGGGCCGCGCTGGTGGTGATCGCCCTGAGTGTGGGGTGGATGGCCAGTGGCGTGGCGCTGTGGTTGACCCATGTGGCTGACCACCGGCTGCAATCGAGCTTGCGCGAAGCCATGGTGCGCAAGCTCGGGCGCGTGCCGTTGGGCTGGTACACCGACACCACCTCCGGCGCCGTGCGCAAGGTGGTGCAGGACGACCTCGAAGACCTGCACCACCTGGTCGCCCACCACGCGGTGGAACTCACCGCAGCCATCGTCACGCCGCTGGCGGGCCTGCTGTGGCTGGCGACGTTGAACTGGCGGCTGGCGCTGCTGGCGGTGCTGACACTGCCCATCTACGCGGTGGCCTACACCCTGATGATGCGCGGTTTTGGCGCCAAGATGCAGTTGCTGGACAAAAGCATGACCCGGGTCAGCGCGGCGATTGTCGAGTTCGTGCACGGCATTGCCGTGGTCAAGGCGTTCGGCCAGGTCGGCCAGGCGCACCGCAGCTATCAGCAGGCGGTCAACCAGTTCAGCGAGCAGTACGCCGGCTGGGTCAAGCCGCTGCTGCGCCTGGAAGCCTTTTCCTCGATGGCCTTGAGTGTGCCGGTGATCCTGCTGGTGAGCCTGGGGGTGGGTAGCCTGTTGTTGGCGCACGGTTGGATCACACCGCTGGAGCTGTTCGCCGAAACCCTGGTGGCGGTGGTCATCCCGCAGTCACTGCTGGTGATCAACCAGAGCCTCACGGCCCAGCGTACGGCCCTGGCGGCAGCCGGTCGCATCGAAGCGCTGCTGGACGTTGAAGAATTGCCTACGCCCAAGGCCTGCGTCCAACCCCTGGGCAGCGACATCCGCTTTGAACAGGTGCAGTTCGGCTACGACGCCGAGCACCTGATCCTCAAGGGCGTCGACCTGCACTGCCCGGCCGGCAGCGTGACCGCATTGGTCGGCGCGTCCGGTGCTGGCAAGTCGACCCTGGCCAAGCTGGTGCCACGCTTTCATGACGTCAACGCCGGCCGGATCTGTGTGGGCGGCGCCGATGTGCGCGAGATCGACTCGCGCCAGTTGTATCAACACGTGGGCTTCGTGTTGCAGGACGCCCAACTGGTGCACGGCACCGTCGCCGACAACCTGCGCCTGGGCAGCCCGGATGCCAGCGATGCAGAGGTCGAGGCGGCAGCGCGCTCGGCGCAGATCCATGCGCGTATCCAGGCCCTGCCCCGGGGTTATCAATCGGTGATCGGCGAAGATGCGATCTTCTCCGGTGGCGAGGCGCAGCGCGTGTCCATCGCCCGCACGCTGCTGGCCGACACGCCAGTGTTGATCCTCGATGAAGCCAGCTCCCACGCCGATCCCGAGTCCGAAGCATTGATCCAGGATGCGCTGTCTGCCTTGGCACGTGGCCGCACGGTGCTGGTGATTGCCCATCGCCTCGCGAGCATCAGCGGGGTCGATCAGATCGTCGTCCTCGATCAGGGCCGCGTGCTGGAAAGCGGCCGCCATGAACACCTGCTGAACGCCAACGGTGCCTATGCCCGACTGTGGCGAGCCGGCACCGAAACCCCTGCCGTGGAGATGTCCCAGTGATTCGCAGCCTTGTGACCTTACTGGGCCCGGCCCATGCCCCGCGTCTCTACCGTTACCTGGCGTGGCTGGTGACCAGCGCCGTGCTGCAAGGCCTCGCCGTGGCGCTGCTGGTGCCGATCCTGCACGCGTTGTTCGCCGGCGACCTGCCCACGGCCACCGCCTGGCTGGCGGGCCTGGCGGCCATGGTGGTGCTGACCTGCATCGCCCACTACCAGCAGGCCATGAAGGGCTTCGCCCTGGCCTTGCTGGTGCTGACGACCTTGCATGATCGCCTCGGCCAGCACCTGGTCAGCCTGCCGTTGGGCTGGTTCAACTCGGAAAAGGTCGGGCGCCTGTCACGCAGCGCTACCAGCGGCACGTTGATGGTCACCGGTTTGTTTGCCCATTACCTGGGGCCGGTGGTGTCCGGGGTAGTGGTGCCGGCCACCGTGGCGCTGACGCTGTTCGTGTTCGACTGGCGCCTGGGCCTGACGGCTGTGTTGTGTGCGCCGCTGATCTACTTCACCCATCACTGGTCGGCCGCCGCCATCGGCAGCAACGATGCGCGAGTGGAAGCCGCCGCGACACTGGCCGGCAACCGGGTGGTGGAGTTCGCCCGCTATCAGCAAGTGCTGCGCGCATTTGGCCGCACCCAGGACGGCTACGCGCCGTTACAGGCGGCCAATCACGCACAAAAGCTGGCGGGTGGTTCGATGCTGTCGCAGACCTTTCCCAAGCTGCTCGCCGGTGGTTTGACCGTGCAACTGGCCTTTGCGCTACTGGTCGGCGTGGGCATTGCATTGGCGGCTCATGGTGAAATCGATGCGATCCAGTTGGTGGCCCTGCTCGCCCTGGCAGCACGATTCGTGGGGCCATTGGCCGAAGCCGCAGCACGCAGCGGCCTGTTGCGCATGGCCGGCAACGACCTGGATCAATTGGTGAGTATCCTGCGTGAGCCGCCGTTGCCCGAAACCGCCGTCAGCCTGCCCCTGTCAGCACCCGGCAGCCTAGCCTTCGAACACGTGAGCTTCGCCTACCCGAGTGGCCCGACGGTGTTGCGCGACCTGACCTTCAGCGCACCGGCGCATTCGATGACCGCGATTGTCGGCGCGTCGGGCTCGGGCAAGACCACCGTCACCCGCCTGTTGATGCGTTTTTTCGACACCACGGCGGGCAGCGTCAAGGTCGGCGGCGTGGACGTGCGCGATCTGTCCAACGCGGCGCTGATGGCGCAACTGTCGCTGGTGATGCAGGACGTGTACCTGTTCGACGACAGCCTGGAAGCGAATATCCGCGTCGGTAGCCCGGACGCCAGTGCCCGCGACGTCGCCGAAGCGGCACGACTGGCCGGTGTCGATGAAATCGTCGCCCGCCTGCCCCAAGGCTGGAACACCCCGGTGGGCGAAGGTGGCGCATCGTTGTCCGGCGGTGAGCGTCAGCGCGTGTCCCTGGCGCGCGCCTTGCTCAAGCGTGCGCCTATCGTGCTGCTGGACGAAGCCACCGCCGCGCTCGACCCGCACAACGAAGCCTTTGTACAGGCCGCGATTCAACGCCTGATGCAACACTCGACCGTACTGGTGATCGCCCATCGTTTGCCGACCATCATGGCCGCCGACCAGATCCTGGTCCTGGACGAAGGTCGCCTGGTGGAATCAGGCACTCACGCGCACCTGCTCAGCCTCAACGGTCGTTACGCCGGGTTCTGGCATGACCGTCAGCGCGCCGGTGGCTGGCGCCTGAATGCGAAGGCCAAGCCATGCTGATCGGGGTGCTGGGCGCCAGTGGCGACGTCGGGCTGGCCAGCGCACAGGCCTTGTTAAGCCTGGGCCTGCAGGACCTGCGCCTGGGCGGGCGTGACGCGCACAACGGCGCGCGCTGCCTGGCGCAGCTCCAGCAGCAATGGCCCGATGCACGCCTGCAATGGGTCGCCGTGGATTTCAACGACACGCCAGCCCTGGCCAGGTTCGCCCGTGGCTGCGACGTCTTGCTCAACTGCGCCGGCCCCGCCTGGCGCGTGGCGGACCGTGTCGCGCAGGCCGCCTTGAACGCCGATGCGCATTACGTCGACGCTGCGGGCGATATCCAGCTCGACCCGGCTTTATGGCGCGGACGCAGCGCGGTGCTTGGTGCGGGCCTGCAACCGGGCCTCACCGGCCTGCTGCCACGCTGGCTGGCGCTGCAGGGGTTTACACGGGTGCTGGGGCTGAACAGCTATTTCGGTCTGCGTGACCACTTCACGGCGGTCGCCGCCGACGACTTCCTGCAAGGGGCGGTAGGCGGCACCAGCGAGCCCTTGGCGGCCTGGCACAACGGCCGTTGCAGCCGCGCACTGCGACGCAGGCGCGATGTGCTGCTGCCGTGTTTCCCCGGGCCGGTGCAGGTGCTGCCCTACTTGAACCGGGAAGGCGAACGCTTGGCCAGGGACCTGCGCCTGGAAACAGGCCAGTGGTTCAACGTGATGACCGACGGCCATGTACTCAAGGCCCTCGACCAGGCGCACAGCCTGCCGCGTACCGAAGCGGTGCAACGCTTATGCACGGCCAGCCAGCTGGACCTCAGTGGCCAGCCTTCCTTTGTCACGTTATTGCTGCAACTCGATGGCCTCTGCGACGACCAGGCGTACACCCGCAGCCTGGTCGTCAGCGGCGGGGGCAATGCGCCTCTGACCGGCGCCATGGCGGCAGTCACGGTGGTGAGTGTGCTCGAAGGCGAAATCCGCCCAGGCTGCCATGACGCCGCGTACGCGTTGCCGCCCGCCGCCAGCCTTGAGCGCCTGCAACGCACTCAGGCGATCCGCGCACTGACCCTGCTGGACCACCCACTCGCACACCTGCAACACGCCGAAGAAGGTTGCCTATGAACACCGCCCTTAACGCACTGGAGCAACTGAGCCTGGGTGTCATGGCCGACGTGCTCCTGCGTACCCAGGCCTTGCCGATGCAGGTCTGGCGAACCGCCGCACAGCTTAACCAAGCGCTCGGCACCGCACCGCGCCACGCCTGGATCGTGCGGCGCTGGCTCGCGGCGTTGTCGCGTACCGAAGCCGTGCAGGTAGACGGCGAGCGGTTGGCCTGGAATGGCACGCCGCCTCAAGCCGCCATCGGCGATTTGCCAGGGTTGTATGCCGAGCTGGGTTTCCCGTCGAGCATGGCGCAACTCCATGCCCAGGTCATCGAGTGCCTGCCCGAGTTGCTGCGCGACCGCATCGCCCTAGCGCCGTTGCTGGTGCTCGCCGGGGACCCGGTGGCAGTACTCGGTGCGTACCAGCACAACCACTTCACCGCCGCGATCAACCAGACGCTCGCGGCCCGTGCGCGAGAAGCCAGCGCCGCCTGCGACGATGTGTTGCAGGTGCTGGAACTCGGCGGCGGTGCCGGCGGTACCACGCGCGCCGTGCTGGCAGCCCTGGAGGACCGTGAAATAGCTTATCGCTTCACTGATATCAGCTCACTGTTCACCGGCGCGGCCCAGCGCGCATTCCGCCTGGAGCCCGGTATGCAATTCAGCCTGCTCGATCTCGACCGCGACTTCAGCGAGCAAGGCATCGCGCCCCGTAGCCTGGACTTGGTGGTCGCCGGCAACGTGCTGCACAACGCCTGCGACCTGCCGCGCAGCCTAGCGCGAATCCGCGCTTGCCTGCGCGACGGCGGCACCTTGCTGTTCAGCGAATCCATCGCCGACAACCCGGCGATGCTGACCTTCATGCACCTGTTGCTGTCTCCGCCGGCCGGCGCGCCGCTACGGGCCACCGATGAGGTGTTCATGCCACCCGAAGTCTGGCGCCAGGCCTTGCACGTCGCGGGCTTTGAGTTGCTCGACCTGTGGCCCGCTGCGACCGACCCGCTGGCCGCCACCGGGCAACGTCTGTTCCATGCCACCGGAGTTTCCCGATGAACGTCGACATCCTGCTGATCGACCTGCCCACTGCGCCCTGGCAACTGCCTGCGTTTACCGACCTGGGCGTTCATCAATTGGCGCCGGCCCGGCTGTTGGCCTTGCTTGAGCGCCAACGCCCGGCTGTGGTGATGATGAGCGCCGAACAGCTGGAGCGCCTGCTGGATTCCCCCGCATTGGCGTTGAGTGATTTGAGCCACCTGCAACAGGTGCTGTTCGTCAGCCACCGCCCGGGTGACTGGCAGCTCGCAGAGCGTGCCGCGGCGCAACTCGATTGCCGCGTGCAAGGTTTCACGGAGCAATGGCACGACTTGGCCAGCGTCAAGCTGGCGCATCAACGCTGGCGTGAGCGCGCTTTGGGCCATCCGCAAGTCAGTGCCGTTGCCCTGCACGGCCAGACGCTGTTCGTGGTGCCGCGTCCCTGCCCAAGCAGGCCGGTGGACGATCACCTGGCCGCAACCGAGGCCGCTCTCGACCAAGCCTTTGAACCCGCGCAACTGGTGGAGGCGGTGCGACTCAATGATCGACTGGGTCACGCCGCGCTCCTCTCCATGCTCAATGGGCTTGAGCAGTGTGGGTTGCTGCCGGCACCGCTTAATGATGTGGCCCACAGCCTGGCACTGGCGGGCATTGCCCCTGGTCACCGGCCGTTGATTGCGCGCTGGATGGATGTGCTGCAGTCCCAAGGCCTGTTGCAACGCGTCGCCGATCGGTTGCAGCCCACCCTCGACGCGACTGCCTGGAGCGATATCGCCCTAGAAGCTATCTGGGCGCAGTTGAGCGTGGAGTGGGCGCGCAACACAGGCGGCAGCGGCACCCTCGCCTATGCGCGGGAAAATGCGCGGCAGTTGCCGTTGTTGATGCGCGGTGAGTGTGCGGCGGTGCACCTGTTGTTTCCCGAAGGCCGCACCGAGCGCGCGGCGGCGCTGTACCGCGAGAGCCTCGCAGCGCAATACCAGCACCGCGCCGTCGCGCACTGGATCGGCGCCTGGGCCGCACGCCAGCCGGCCGGTGTGCCGCTGCGCGTGCTGGAAGTCGGCGCGGGCACCGGGTCCACCACCCAAGCGGTGTTGCCCGCCTTGGCGAATGCCAGCGTGGACTATCTGTGCACTGACGTATCGCGCTACTTCAGCGAGCAAGCCGCCGAGCGGCTCAAGGACTGGCCAGGGGTGCGTCACGGCGTGTTCGATATCGACCGCCCGGCCCTGGCCCAGGGTTATCCCAGCCAGAGCTGGGACCTGATCGTTGCCGGGGGCGTGCTGAATGCCGCCCGCGACACCGAGCGGTCCCTGGCCACCCTGCTCGCCTTGCTCAAGCCGGGCGGTTGGCTGGTGTTCAGCGAACCGACCCAGGAGGAATTCTGGGTGATGGCCTCCCAGGCTTTCATGCTCAACCAGGCCAGCGACGAACGCCAGCTCAGCAGCGCCACCTTCCTCGACCTGTCGCAGTGGCAAAGCGCATTGGCGCGGGCCGGATTCCACGGCAACCGCAGCCTGCCCGCCGCCACACACCCGCTGGAGCCCCTGGGCCATCGCGTATTCGTGGCCCAGGTCCCGGCCCAACGCCTGAGCCGCGCCGCACTGGCGGCCCACCTGGAAGACCCCGAATTGCAGCTTGAGCTGCTCGACCATTTGCCCGACCTCAGCACCCCCAAGGACTTGCCATGACCCCGCTGGCCTACCCGTTCAACCGTTTCACCGACTTGAAGCTGGCCGAGCCCTATCGCCATGCCCAACAGGCACCGGGGCTGCTGCGCATCCAGATGCCCATCGGCGCCCCCGCCTGGCTTGCCACTCGCTATGACGATGTGCGCCTGGTGCTCGGCGACCGGCGCTTCAGCCGCAGCGAGGCGTTTCGCCGCGACGATAGCCCGCGTGCCTTCCCACGCATCGCCGGTGGCATCGTGATGATGGACCCGCCGCAACTCACGCGAATCCGCTCGCGCGCCGCCCAGGCTTTCACCCGCCGCCGCGTCGAAGCCCTGCGTCCCCACGCCCGCGACTACGCCCATCAGTTGATCGACCGCATGCTCGCCGCCGGCCCGCCGGCCGATCTGGTCAACGACTACGCCTTGCCGTTGCCTCTGGCGCTGATCTGCGAGCTGCTGGGTGTGCCGGTGCAGGACCGTGACCGTTTCAAGGTGTGGAACGACTCCCTGCTGTCGACCCGCCCTGAAGATGCGGATCAGACCCAGCGTCACTTGGGCGAACTGGCCGCGTACATCAAAGACCTGGTGGCCGAACGTCGACGCGCGCCACGGGATGACTTCATGACCGCCCTGACCCAGGCCGACGAAAAAGGCGAGTCCCTCAGCGAGGAGCAATTGCTGCTGTTGTGCATTGCGATCCTGGTCGCCGGTTACGAAGGCAGTGCCTCGCAGATCCCCAACTTTATCCAGGTGCTGCTGGAGAACCCCGCGCAGTGGCAACAGCTCAAGGCCGATCCCGAGCAGATACCGCAGGCGGTCGAAGAGCTGCTGCGCTACATCCCGCTGGCCTCGGCGGCGATGTTTGTGCACTACGCGCTGGAAGACATTCAGGTCGGTGAAACCCTGGTGCGCCAGGGCGACGCGGTGTTCGCCTCGATCGGCGCCGCCAACCATGACCCGGCCCGCTTTGAAAACCCGCAGGCGCTGGACCTGCAACGGGATGCCAGCGGCCATTTCGGCTTCGGCCACGGCCTGCATCACTGCATCGGCTCAGCCCTGGCGCGGGTCGAATTGCAGGAGGCGCTGCACGCCCTGGTGGTGCGCCTGCCCAGTCTGCAGCGCTGTGGCGACGTGCAATGGAAAACCGCGACGTTCTTTCGCGGCGCCCACTGCCTGCCGGTGACCTGGTCATGAGCCGCCCGGCTGCACGCAAACGCGTGATCGTCGCCGGCACTGCGTTTGGCCGTATCTACCTGCAGGCCCTGGCACGCGCCCAGGCCGACTATGAACTGGTGGGCATCCTGTCACGCGGCAATGCCTACTCGCGCGCCTGCGCCGCGCACTATGGCGTGCCGTTGTACGAGGCTGTCGAGCAAGTGCCGGATGACGTCGACATCGCCTGCGTGGTGGTGCGCTCCGGCGCCACAGGCGGCGCCGGCAGTGAGCTGGCCCAGCACCTGCTGCGACGCGGTATCCACGTGCTGCAAGAACACCCGGTGCACCACCGCGAAATCGCGGCGTGCATGCAGGCCGCTCGTCAAGGCCAGGCAGCCTACGCGGTGAACACGCTGTACCCGAACATCCTCGCGATCCGGCGTTTTCTCGCCGTGGCCGGGTACCTGCGCGAGCAGCAAGGGCTGGCGTACATCGACGCGGCCTGCAACAGCCAGGTGGCGTACCCGCTGCTGGACATTCTCGGGCGCCTGGCCGGTGGCCTGCGGCCCTGGGTGTTCGCAGCGCCGGCCACCGGGGTCGGGGCGCAGCCTTTCACGCGGCTCAACGCGAGTTTCAACGGGGTGCCAATCAGCCTGCGCATCCAGAACCAGGTGCACCCCCAGGACCCGGACAACCATTCCTTCCTGTTGCATCGCCTCGAAGTGGGCTGCGAAGCCGGCGTGCTGAGCCTGGGCGACACCCATGGCCCGGTGCTGTGGAACCCGCGCCTGCACGCCCCACGGGACAACACCGACCGCCTGATCATGGCCGGCCCCGGCAGCGAACGCCTGGCCGGGCCGACGATGGTGGTGCTCGACCCGCAAATCCCTGCGAACTACCACCAGGTGTTCAACCAGCTCTGGCCCGACGCGGTCAGCCTTGCGCTGGGTAAACTGTGTCGCGACATCGACGACCCCGCACGCCGCCTGCGCAGCGGCGTGTGGGCCACCGAGGTGTCCATGGCCTGGCGCGAAATGAACGGCCTGATCGGCATGCCCGAACTGATCGAGCCCAGGGTGCCGCGTGCGCTGTCACTGGCCGAACTTCATGCCCGTGCCGACGCCGTGCAACCCCCTTGCGGTGACGACACCGCCCAACTGCTGGGAGCCCTGCCGTTTTGAACACTGCCCAACCCTCTTCCGCCTGCAGCCATGTGCTGCTGTGGGTGCGTGACTTGCACCAGGCCGTGGCGAATTTTCGCGCCGCCGGCTTCGAGGTCACTTACGCCACCGCCGAAGCCAGCGCACAACACGCGCACATCTGGTTCTGCCAAGGGCCGATCATCGAACTGTTGACCACGCCGCGCCATGCCTGGCTGTTCAAGTGGCCCATTGACTGCCTGGCCGGCCGGGGTGCCGGACGGCGCATGTTGCGCTGGGCCGCCCAGGGCGAAGGCTTCTGCGATCTGGCCCTGCTCTGCGAAGACCCGGCCCTGGCGCCTCGCCTCAAGGGCCTGGCGGCTTGCGGGGTCAGCATGGGACGTACGGTGAATTGGCGGCGCACCTGCGCCGATGGCAGTCAGACGCGCTTTCGTTTCGTGTACCCGCGCCATGATCGCTTGCCCTTCCTGGTCACGCCCTACTCACCGTCCCAGCACCCGGCGCACAGGGTCCACCCCAATGGCGCTACCGGGTTGGCCGCGATTCACTTGGGCGTACACCCCGACGATCACGCCGCCCTTCACCTGCTGGCCGGCGATGATCCGCTGCTGCGCCTGCAACCGGCCACGCACACCGGCGTACAGGCGGTGCAAGTCACCGGCCTTGCGCACCCGCTGAATCTGCACGGTGCCCAGTTGCTGGGCTGCCCGACTGCCCAAGGAGATTGCCATGCTTGATGGATGCACTGACTGGCCCGACGACTTTATTCGCCGCTACCGCGAGCAAGGCTACTGGCGCGGCGTGCCCTTGGGCGAACTGCTGCGCGAGCAGGCCCGGCGCACGCCAAACAAGGAGGCGCTGGTAGACGGCTCGCGGCGCTGGAGCTACGCCGTGCTCGACCATCAGGCCGACCGCCTGGCCGCCGGCCTTGCCGAGCGCGGGCTGGTGGCTGGCCAGCGGGTGCTGGTGCAGTTGCCGAATATCGCCGAGTTCTTCAGCCTGACCTTCGCCCTGCTGCGTGTGGGCGTGATCCCGGTGTTTGCGCTGCCGGCCCATCGCGAACATGAACTGGCGCACCTGGCGCACCTCAGCCAGGCAGTCGCCTATGTGATTGTCGATCAGCACCTGGGCTTCGACTATCGCCCGTTGGCGCGCAAACTGCGCGAGCAAGTGCCGAGCCTGCAACAGGTGTGGGTGGTCGGTGCCGCCGAGGAATTCGTGTCGCTGGCGCAGTGCGTAGCCAGACCGCGCGAACTGCCTGCGCCGGATTCACGGGAGGTGGCGGTGCTGCTGTTGTCCGGCGGCACCACCGGCCTGCCCAAACTGATCCCGCGCACCCATGACGACTACGCGTGCAATGCGCGCCTGGCCGCCCAGGCGTGTGGGTTCGATGCCAATACCCGATACCTCGCCGCACTGCCGGTGGCGCACAACTTCCCCCTCGCCTCTCCTGGTGCTTTGGGCGTGTTCAGTGTCGGCGCTACCCTGGTGCTGGCGCCGGAACCGAGCCCGGACACCGCCTTTGAGCTGATCGAGCGCGAACGCATCACCCACACGGCCCTGATCCCACCGCTGGTGTTGCTGTGGCTGGAAGTCGCGCAATGGTCCGATAACGACCTGAGCAGCCTGCAATGGCTGCAGGTTGGCGGCGCCCGGCTCAAGGCCGAGATCGCCGCACGCATCCGCCCGGTCCTGGCCTGCGGCCTGCAACAGGTGTACGGCATGGCCGAGGGTTTGCTGTGCTTCACGCCACTGGATGATCCGCAGGCGCGGGTGTTCGACACCCAGGGGCTGCCGCTGACCGCCGACGACGAGATCCGCATCGTCGACACTGACGACCTGCCGGTCACCCCCGGCACCGTCGGTGAGTTGCTGGTGCGCGGGCCCTACACCATTCGCGGCTATTACAACGCCGCCGAGCAGAACCAGCGCGCCTTTACCGCTGACGGTTTTTTCCGCAGCGGCGACTTGGTGCGACGCCTGCCCGAGGGGCATTTGATCGTCGAGGGACGCAGCAAGGACGTGATCAATCGCGGTGGCGAGAAAATCCCCGTGGAAGAGATCGAAAACCTGCTGCTCGGGCATCCGCTGATTCGCGATGTGGCGCTGGTGGCCCTGGCCGACGAGTTGCTCGGGGAGCGCAGTTGCGCCTGCGTGCTGGCCCACGGCGAGCGGGTCGACCTGGCCTCGATCAACGCCTGGTTGCGGGAACGCGGGCTGGCCGCCTACAAATTGCCGGATCGCTTGCAGGTGCTGCGCGAGTTCCCGCTGACACGCCTCGGCAAGGTTAACCGCAAGGCCCTGGCGGAGCAGGTGCTGGCGCTGTGAGCGGCGTTGCATCGCCCTGGCTGCGCGTGCTGCGAGAAAGCGAACAGGCGCGGGCGCGTCTGGTGTGCCTGGCCCATGCCGGGGGCAGCGCGAGTTTCTTTCGCCCGTGGCTGGCACACCTGCCGGGAGATATCGACCTGTTGGCAGTGCAGTATCCGGGGCGTGAAGAGCGTTTCAACGAAGCCCATATCCCCTGCCTGGACAGCCTCGCCGGGCACATTACCGAAGCGCTGCAAACGCTTCCCGCCCGGCCCTTGCTGCTGTTCGGCCACAGCATGGGCGCGGCGCTCGCTTACGCCGTGGGGGTGCGCCTGCAAGCAGCAGGTTCTGGAGCCGCCCATGTGTTTGTCTCGGGCCACGCGCCTCCACATCGACAACCGCCCAGTGACCTGCACCGCCAGGACGACGATGCGCTGGTCGCCGACATCCTGCGCCAGGACGCCGACGCCGCCGGCCTGTGGGCCAACCCGCAACTGCGTGCGTTGTTCTTGCCGACCCTGCGCAGCGACTACCAGGCCATCGAAACCTGGCGGCCTGCGCGCCTCGCACCACTGGCGGCACCACTCGACGTACTGCTGGCCCGAGATGACACGCAAGTCAGCCTCGAACAGGCCCGCGCCTGGGCCGACCTTAGCGACCACAACCCGGATATCCGCCTGTTCGACGGCGACCACTTTTACCTCAGGCATCAGCCGCTACCGGTGATCCGTCACCTGTTGCGTCGCACCGCCTACCATCAGGGAGACTCGGTATGAAAACCCCGGAACACTGCACTGGCCTTTCGGACATTCGTCATGCCATCGACAGCCTCGACCAGCAAATCATCGACGCCCTCGGCCTGCGCATGCAGTACGTCAAGGCCGCCTCCGCGTTCAAGCCTGACCAGACCAGCATCGCCGCCCCGGAGCGCGTCGCGACGATGTTGCCGCAGCGCCGGCAATGGGCGCAGGCCGCCGGGTTGGACGGTGAATTTATCGAAGGGCTGTTCAACCAGATTATCCACTGGTACATCGCCGAGCAGACCGCCTTCTGGCTACAGAAAAAGAGTAAGGTCGTATGAACGCGGCCGCATTGCTCAAGGTGTTCCAGACCGCGCACCAGCGTGCGGTGGCGTATCAACGGCCAGTCATCGCGGTTTCTTCGCACGCCGCACCGACGCTGGAGGCCGTGGCCCTTTACGAAGCCCACCGGCAGGGTTTTTTCTGGTGCGCGCACTCGCCGGACCTGACGCTGTTCGGTCTTGGCTGCGCCTGGCAGATCGAGGCCAGCGGCGCCCAGCGCATGCTAGAAGTAAACCGCCAATGGTTCGCACTGTGCGCCGACGCGGTGATCGATGGGCCCAAGGCGCCTTTGCTGCTGGGCGGCATGCGCTTCGATGAACAGCGGCCATGCGCGCCACATTGGGCCGCCTTCGCTGACGCCAGTTTTCATCTGGCCCATTGGCTGCTCAGCGAAGACGCCGACGGCCGCTGGCTGCGCTGCCAGCGGGTAGTCGAACCTGGCAGCGACCCGGCGGCATTGATCCGCGACAGCCTCGCGGCCTACGCACAACTGCTAAACCCTCCCGCCTTGGCCGCCACCTCATCCAAAGTACTCGAATGCACCGCGCTGCCTTCACCGCAGTGGCAAGCCAAGGTGGACCAGGCGTTGCAGGCCATCGCCGCTGGCGAGCTGAGCAAGGTGGTGCTGGCGCGGCATGTCGACTATCAACTGGACGCGCCCCTCGACAGCGGTGCGGTGATGCGTCGGCTACACGCCCGTCGCAACGCTGCCCACTTGTTCGCCCTGCATCGTGGCGGGCACTGCTTCATGGGCGCCACCCCCGAGCGGCTGCTCAGTTGCCATGACGCCCGCCTGACCACCCATGCCCTGGCGGGCAGTGCGCGACGCGGCATCAATGCCGACCAGGATCACGCCATAGGCGAACGCTTGCTCGCCGACCCCAAGGAGCAGCACGAACACCAGTTAGTGGTGCAGACCATCACCCAGGCCCTGACCGGCAAGGTCAGCGAACTGCAGGCCGCGCCGCGCCCCGGCTTGCTGAAACTGGCCACGGTGCAGCACTTGAGCACGCCCATCGCTGCGCGGCTCAACACCGGCAAACACCTGCTGGACGGCGTGCAGGCGCTGCATCCCACGCCGGCGGTCGGTGGTTTGCCAAGAACCACAGCCATGAACTTCATCCGTCGCCACGAAGGCTTTGACCGAGGTTGGTATGCGGGGCCCGTGGGCTGGCTGGACTCAAAAGGTAATGGAGATTTCGTAGTAGCTCTGCGTTCTGCGCTAATCACGCATCAACACTGTCATTTGTTCGCAGGGTGCGGGATCGTTCATGGTTCATGGCCTGCCGATGAGTATGAAGAGACTCAGATCAAACTTGCCAGCATGGAGGAAGCATTACTGCTGTTTCCATGCCGATCAATATCTAGCAGCGAAGTGTAGCTACAACTGGATAACGTTCCACTTGAAAACTATGAAAATCTTCTTGGAGCACGTGTCGAACTTAAGTGAATTTTCTACCACCACCTAAACGCGACTGAACGTACTTCAGATTTTCTACTGAATGAATTATCTGCTCACTTGATGCTGCCTCCAAACTCATTCGGAACAGCATCATGTTGACTAAAAACATCCGCAGTTTTTTGCTACTTCCAATAGCATTGACCTATAACAGTAGCTATGCCGTTTCCGCCCAAGAGCAGGTCCAGCTCTGTCTTATCCAGCAGCAACTCGACACCATCGAACGCCTTGTGACACGAGCTAAGACAGCCAACAAGGCTGAACCCGATGTCCGTTACCGTTTCGACTATCCCCGCCTGTCTCAGGACATCCAACGTATTCGCCAGGGCGTGCAGCGTTATCTGTCCCCCTCTCGCGCCCAACCCCGCGCCCCCTCTGAATTGGTCGGCGAATACCGCCTCGACACGCCGCCCGCGGAGCCGTCGCCATGAGCATGACTGACGCTCAGATCGCAGCGTTCCAAAACGCCTCCGGCTTCGCACCGCAGAGCAGCTCGACGCTGTGGCTGTCCCTTGTTCTGGTTCTGGCTTTGCTTTGGTGCGCCTGGGTGATGTGGACGGCTTACCGGAGTTGGGCCACCGGCAGTGTGCGCTTCGGCGCGCTTGGCGG
>Ga0070670_100000287_pt1 | contig 44454 bp, 43 predicted proteins | sample KBSS63metaG_FD_64665 | JGI IMG/M metagenome (GOLD analysis project Ga0070670, IMG submission 64665) | Switchgrass rhizosphere microbial communities from Kellogg Biological Station, Michigan, USA - KBS S6-3 metaG | ecosystem: Host-associated > Plants > Roots > Rhizosphere > Soil ... | reverse complement strand
CATTCGCCTGGCCGCCCGCGACGCTGGTACCGCCAAGCACCACGACGGCAATGGATTCCAGAAGGTAGACATCCCCCATGTTCAGCGCTGCACCGCCGGAAAAGCCGGACAGCAGGAAGCCCGCGAGACCACCGGCAACGCCGCAAAGGCTGTAGGCAATAAGCCGAACACGCCCCGCCGATATACCGGCCAGCCGCGCTGCCGGCTCGCTTTGGCCGACGGCCAGAAGACGGCGACCCCAGATGCCGCGCGAAAGGACAAGCATGGTGATGACGGTCAAGAGCATGACGGCAAAAGGCATGAATGGAATGCCCCCAACGCGCCATTGTGTGAACGCAGACAACATGGCCGGCGGCTTCAGCGTCGCCTCTCCGCCAAGGTTGAAGGCGAAGGACTGGAACACGAAACTCCACGCCAGCGTCGCGATGATCGGCGGTAGTCGTAGAAGCGTAATGGCAAGGAAATTGAGCATCCCCGCGACCGCGCCCACTGCAATCGCTGCAAGCAAACCCGCCAGGATCATGCCGTCCTGGGCCTTCATCACGGTCATGGACACATAGGCCGCAAGCGTCAGCACCGATGGTACCGACAGATCGATATTACCCGGCCCCGATGCAATGACCAACATCTGGCCGGTTCCTACCAGCACGCTGAAGGCGCCGAAGGTAAGCGCAGCTGTCAGGGTTGCCTCGGCGCTACTAAAGCCGGCATAGGCGGTGGTGGCAATCCACATCAACAGCGCGACGATGAAGCCGTAGGTCCAGGGTGCAAGAGTAAGACGGGACATCATGATTTCTTCTCCGACAGGAGGACACGCCCGGCCAGCACGAGGAACAGGATCCCGCCCTGTGCGCCGATCTGCCATGTTGGAGGCACCTGCAGGAAGCTCAACAGAGACCCGGCAAGGGAAAGCGTCAGTGCGCCGATGACCGTTCCGACCGGCGAGACGACGCCGCCGTTGAACGAACCGCCGCCAAGAATGACGGCGCCGACCCCAAGCAGCGTATACGCTGGCGCCACGTTGGGATCCCCTGAAGTCGTGAGACCAGTCAACGTTACACCGGCAAGGGATGCAAGCACGCCGGCTGCTGCGTACACCAGCACACGGATACGAGTGGTTGACCAACCTGCCCGTTCGATCGAACGGGGATTGGCGCCAGCACCGCGAAGAACCGCTCCATAGGAGGACCGGGTAATGATCAGGTGGCCCACCGCAGCGGCGACGACGGCTAACAAGATCGGCAGCGGAATGAGTGGTGGACGCCAGTTCATGAAGCCCGACAGCCATGCTGGCACCGAACCGCCCGGCGAGGGCAGGATGATAATGGCGATGCCTAGCCAGATGAACGACATGCCAAGCGTGACGATGATCGAGGGCAGCTGGCGAAGATGGATGAGCAGGCCAATGCCGGCATAGACGGCGATCGTCACCATATAGAGGAGAACCGCCAGCAACGGATGGGGGTCGAGGTTGAGGGCGGTGATGCAGGTGATCAGCCCGACGAAGGCGCCATTGGACAGATCGATATCACCCAGCATGATGATCAGCATCTGGGCAAGCGCTGCAAAGACCAGCGGCGTCGCCAGCTTGAAAAGCAGCGTGAAGCCAAAATAGCTCATGGCGGACGGCCTTATCCAGAAGATGACCGCAAGCATGAGAACAAGCGTGACTGCTGGCAGACCAACCTGCAGCGCCGCGGACAGCCATGCGGGACGGCCGACCGACTGAGGTCGGATCATCACATCAGCCATTTGCACCTCCAAACGAAGCTTCAAGGATTCGGCCATGATCGATGTCAGCGCCGTGTATCTCCTCCACGGCCCTGCCCTCTCGGAATACATAGAGCCTGTCGCAATTATTGAGTTCCTCCATCTCGGTCGTGTACCAGACGAAAGTTCGGCCCCGCTCGGCTTCGCTGCGAATCAATTCATAGACCTCCTGCTTGGTGCCGACATCGACGCCGCGCATTGGGTCATCCAGGAAAATGACGCTGGCGTCGGAGGCGAGAGCTCGTGCGAAAAGCACTTTCTGTTGATTTCCGCCGCTGAGGGACAGGATCGGCGTATCGATGGATGGCGCCTTCACCTTGAGGCGTGCAGACCACTTTCCGGCGAGATCTTTCGCTCCGGCGCTCGATACGAAACCGTATTTCTGCAGGGCATTAAGACTGCGAATCGTCAGATTATCGGCGGTCGACCATAGTCCGAAAATACCTTCCAGCCCGCGGTCGCCGGCGACATAGGCCGCTCGGATCTTGCCGCTCCTTTCGATCGCCGCGAAGATTGCGCGTAATCTCTCTCGCTGGCCGTGGCCGTCGAGACCCGCAAATCCGATGACCTCGCCGGCTGCGGCTTGGATCGGCCGGTCGGCAGCATCGATCCCTGCATGATCTATCTGCGGCTTGCCGAAGCCACGCGAACTCTGATTTTGTCTATGCTCGTGCGCTGCCTCGATGCTGCCCATCATCTCGACCAGATTGGAGCGCGACAATCCTCGAGTTGCGCGCTCCGCAACGACCTTGCCGTCCACCATGACGACAGCACGGTTGCAGACAGAAATGATTTCGTTCAGTCGGTGCGTAATGAGAATACAGGCGACACCCTTTGAGGCTGCCTTGCGGATATAGGCCAGGAGTTGCTCTGTGGCCTGATGCCCGAGGGACGATGTCGGCTCGTCAAGGATAACGCAGCGGACAGGGATATCCGTTTCCGTGAAGGCTCGGGCAATTTCCACCATCTGCCGCAACGCGATCGAAAGCTCCGAGATCTTCGCATTTGGATCAATGCCGTGGCCGGGAAAGATTTCATCAAGCGACCTCGCGATCAGATCTCGCGCGCGGCCGCGCCAGCCAAAACCCCGCAGCTGACGGTGGACAATGCGCGTGTTCTCGGCAGCAGAAAGGTTGGCGCAAAGCGACAGCTCCTGAAATATGCAGCGCAGGCCTCCCGACTGGGCTCGCCCTGCGCTCCATATATCAACGTCTTCTCCACCATAGCGGAAACTGCCTGCTGTGCGCTGGACTGCGCCTGACAGGACATTCATCAGCGTCGACTTGCCGGCGCCGTTGTGACCGACCAAGCCAACCACCTCGCCGGAGCGTAGCTGAAAATCCACACCACCGAGTGCGTGAACTGCGCCGTAGCTCTTACGAATATCGCGAACATCGATCAGCGAGCCTGCTGCAGCCTGCGCCGACGAGGGGGTTGCAAGGTCATTCATATGTCAATTCTCACTTCGGTGCTGGAACAGCCGGAAGAGCGGTCTTGTTGACGTTGGCATCAATAATCTTCGCCACGAGATCCTGCGGGTACTGCGCGTTGACCACGCCACCTTCCGGAACCGTCTTCAACCATGCGTCGAGATCGGGCTGATTGATCTGCAGCAAAGGCACCTCGACGAATTTCGGCACCTTTTTGCCCGCCAGGATCTGCTGGGCGACCCAGAATGCCACCTGTGAAACCGATGGCGTTGCGCCAAGTGAGAAGGTCTCGTAGCCCGACGCATCATGCTCCTGCTTCCACAGCGCCAGTTCATCCTGGCGATTTCCCATGATGATGATCGGCAGATCACGCTTCGCCGCCTTGAAAGCCTGAGCGGCGCCATAACCATCGCCGCCCTGGGTCAGGACTGCATCGACCTTCGGTAGAGATGGCAGGATGCCGGAGACTTCCTTCTGGGCGACCGTGGCCGTCCACTGCCCATAGACTTCGCCAACGCTCTTGTAGGTCGGATGCTCGGCCAGCGCCTTGACGACGCCGTCATGCAGGCGCTTATCGAAGCCATCGCCAGCCATGCCGCGGATCTCGAGGATATTCGCCGGCTTGTCGCCCTGCTTTCCCTTGATGAAATCAAGCTCTGCCTTGGCATAGGAATTAAGGTTGTAGTCAACCACGTAGGCGCAAGGTTCGGTTACGCCGCTGGCGAAAGCAACGACTACGATACCCGCATCGCATGCATCCTTGATCGCGCCGTTGAGTGCTGTATCCGAACCGGCCAGAACGATGATTGCGTCATACCCTTGCAGGATCAGGTTCTGGATCTGCGAGGCCTGTTCGGTAACCGAGTTGTTGGCGCTAACAACCGCCGTATCGGCGATCTTGCCGTCGACCTTCGCCTTTGCGCCCATGTCCTGGAAGCTTTTGATCATCACCTGGCGAAACGAATTGCCGGCATAGGAATTGCTGAACGCGATCTTTTTACCAGCGGTGTCGCCGGTCGCGACACCATCCTCTGCCCGTGCGAGACCGACCATAAAAGTCGTTGTCAAAAGTGCGACGCCAAGCGCAATGGCTGTCCTATTGTAAATGTAATTCATGGGTGCTCTCCTCCACTCCCCGTTAGAGGGCCACGCTCTTGTCGAGACCCTAGGGTTGGCGCAAATCGATCAACGATTGGTTCCACAATGGCATCCACCGTTGCGAACATCCTGACGCAACTTCGTCGACCATCCTCCGCTCCCCAAAAACCAATATATAGGCTGCCATGGTAGTATGTCAATCTCTATGGTAGACTGCCTGGAACGGATATGCGATTTGCGAGTAGTGACGATACACGCGGTGCGGAGAGTGAAGGATGGCAAATAAACGCCGTGTGGAAGAACCAGCAGGGGTCGAGGGCACATTGGTCTCAGGAACCGAGGGGCTTGAAGCGATCAACATTCGCCAGCCTATCGCACCGCAGGTTTACGAGCGTGTCCGACGGGCCATCACCACGCTTGCAATGCTGCCTTCCGAAGCGCTGAGTGAAAAGGAGCTATCAATTCAACTCGGGGTAAGCCGAACGCCCGTCCGGGAAGCATTGATCCGTCTGGCGGACGAAGGTCTTATCGACATATTGCCACAACGCGGAAGTTTCGTAGCGCCCATACGCCTCAAGGACGTAGAAGAAGCTCAGTTCATCCGCGAGTCGCTGGAAGTCGCCGTTGTGCGGCGACTCGCTGGACAGTGCTCACCGCAGTTCTTGACCGACATCAAAGCAAACCTTGCCCGCCAGGAAATTGCTGTGGCAGATAGAAAAGGCGACCTCTTCCTCGAGCTTGACGAAGCGTTTCACAAAAGCTTTTGCGAGGAGGCCGGGTTATCCAAAAGCTGGCGCGTCATTCAAACGGTGAAACTGCAGATGGATCGCGTTCGTTATCTGAGCCTCCCCGATCCTGCTCACTTGAAGACGCTTCTGGCACAGCACTGGGAGATCGTTCATGCAATCGAACACCAGGAACCGCAGCACGCGAGTGACGCCATGACAGCGCATTTACAGGAGGTGCTTCGGACTGCGCGGCGGTTGAGCGTTCAGCGAGCCGACCTCATCGAGCGATGACCCCTCTTTAATCACCTAGCGATTTGAATATCCCGGGACCAACAGCCGGAAGACGATGTCGGCGTCGATCGAATCGGCCAGGCGCGACTGACCTTTCCTCGTTCATGACCTGTGTTGCCCGTTCAGGATTGTCCGTGGGCAGGCTGGCGTTGAATTTCCAACTATCCGGGCGATAACTCATCACTCTCGTTGCTTGCTTGCGCTGGAGCAAAGACGAGATAGTTACGCCCGGATAGTCGGCAGATTAGTTCCAGTTGGACGTCGTAAATGAATCAGAGAATTCAGACGGCAGCAACACCACCATCGACGAAGAGTTCGTGACCGGCAACAAAGCTACTATCGCTCGATGCCAGGAACATCACGGCACGTGCGACCTCCTCGGTCTTGGCCAATCGCCCAAGCGGAACACTTTGCGTGAGCATTTCCTCCACGCCCGGTCGATCATCGAGGTAATTGCGGATCATTGGTGTTTCCGTGCCGGCAGGCGCGACGACGTTGACCCGAATGCCACGGTCCTTGAGCTCGTTCGTCCAACTCCGCGCGAAGGATCGGACTGCTGCCTTGCTGGCATTATAAAGCGATTGGTTCAGCAGGCCTTTAACGGAAACAATCGAGCCGCTCAGGACAATAGCACCGCCCGCTGTCATCAGGGGCAAGGCTTTCTGAACGGTAAAAATCATGCCTTTGACGTTCACGTTCAACATACGATCGATGTGATCTTCGTCGATGTCCTCGATCCCGACGACCTCGTAGATCCCCGCATTCGCGAACACGACGTCTACCCGACCGTGATCAGCCTTGATCCGCTCGTACAGTCGAACAACATCCGCGCTATCGGCAACGTTTCCCTGAACGCCGATGGCTCCGTTTCCGATTTCGGCCACCGCCTTATCGAGCGGCTCCTGCCGCCGACCCGTGATGTAAACCAGGGCGCCTTCACTGGCGAAAAGCTTCGCTGTGGTTAGCCCGATGCCGTCGCTACCGCCGGTGATCACGACAACCTTGTTCTCAAATCGCTTCGTCATTTGCTTCCTTTCGAGGGTAGTGGAGAATTGCCTGATATTCTTGTAAAATTCACGCGGCGCATGCTGGTGCCTGCACGGAAAGGCAGAGCAGCATGGCGTCTGTCTTTCGGGTCAGATCTGAGAGGCCGGCGTCCCGGCACGGAGCGGTGCGAAAATATGCCGCTCTACCAGTTCGGGCGTCCACTGGACGTATTCGACCACGCTGCCGTCGGCATGCCGCATGTACATCATTCGCCCGTTCGTGATGTCTCTGACATCTTGCATCACGGAGGCGCCGTTCGCGAGAAGCATGCCCTTTACGGCCTCGATGTCCTCGACGATCCAGGGACCGTAGCTGCCGCGGATCGGCTCCAGCGCCTCATCGGTTCCACCGATCGCGAGCACATCGCCAATGCCGACGAGCGTTAATGGATCGTAGTTGAACCTGAAATGCGGTTCCGTGCCGTGAACCGCCTTAAGTGTCGCGACGGTGGCTTCGATGTCCGTCGTGAGGATGCGGGTGTAAGTCTTGAGGATCATGAAACTGCTTTTCTGCTGAAATGAAGGTCAAGAAGGCGGCTGGCTCAAGGCTCAACCGCCCGGCGTCCTTGACGAAGATCAGCGCACGAACCGCTCCGAGACCGCCAACATGGTGACGGCGTGACCGGCCTGGGCGAGGAGCTCGTCGAAGGCGGCCCGATCGGCGTCCACGCCGTCCTGGAACGCCGTCAGGGTGGGCCACCACAACTGGCGGGCACCTAGGAACGGTGCGCCGTCGCTGTGCACCTCCGCGCTCGGCCGGTTCACCGCGTGCCGCAGCGCACCGATCCGCAGGCCTAACTCGGCGTCGTTCGCGCCCGCCCAGCCGAGATTGCCATCAAGGTGCACGAACTGCAGGAGATGGATGCTTGTCGGCCGCTCCAGCACGTCCCATTGCCGATCGACGGCGGATACGGCGCCGATTGGGGGCCGCGAGACGATTACATCCTCCTCGGTGATGAAGAAGATGACATTCGGCAGGTCCTGGAACAACGGCTCGTCGGGGCGGATGTTGTCGACGAACAAGGGCTCGTCGACCAGTGCGGCGGCGTCTTTCGGGGAGTCGAACGAGGGCATCGCGACGCCGTCGTACTTGTCCTGACCCGGGCCGAGGCGGTCGGTGTCGAACTGGTGCCCCTGGACGTAGGTGAGCATGCCCGGGATCTGGCGGCCCATGGTGCCGTGCGGGTGGCGCCAATGGTCATGGAATCGCTGGCGGTCGATGTCGGGGCGGCGGGGAAGTAGGGCAAAGAATCGGATCACGGGAAACTCCTGATTTGGTTGAGTTGATGGACATGGTTGGATTAAAACTAGCTTGATTGACTTGTTACGGGTGCCCTCCTCCTTGGGAAGGACCCTCGGGCGCGGCTTCTCAGTCAAGCTCTGTTATCTGCCTTCGAACCAGCACATAGGGGCCTCTGTAGGCCCATGGATGGGAGCGTTGCCCTATTTTACCGAGCTGACTGCCTCAAGAATGACATCAGCCGTCTCCTGTGGGTGAGACATGTAGACCATGTGACTTGACTTCACTTCCGTCATCTTCGTGCCTGAGCGCTGATACATCCACCGCAGAAAGTCGGAGGTGAGCACCTTGTCTTCGGTCGTCACGATGCCGAACGAGGGCTTGTCATGCCATGCAGCATGCTGGAACGGGATCTGGAATGTATCCAGCCTCATCGGCTTGGACATCGCAGACATGAAATCGGTCACATCGCGCGGAAGGTCCGCACCGATCATCTCATGATAGCTCGCTGGATTTGGAACGAACCTCTTGTCGTCGTCGAGCTTCTTCATGTCGATGCCCATGGGAAAGCGGCTGCTAATCTCAAGCAGAGTTTCGCCCTTATCGGGTTGAAGGGCCGCGACGTATACCAGTGCCTTGACGTTGGGTGCTATGCCGGCCTCGGTGATAACGGCACCACCGTAGCTATGGCCGACCAGAACCGTGGGGCCGCTTTGAGTAGCGACAGCCAGATTCGTTGCGGCAATATCATCTTCGAGACTTGTATGCGGCAACTCGACAACGGTGACTGCCAACCCTTTCGCCCGTAGAATTTGGAAGACATCCTTCCATCCCGAGCCGTCCGTGGTCCCACCATGTACCAGGACAACGTTGGTCGCAGCGGCATTGACAGATCCAACAGCTTTGGCAGGTCCATCGGCATTGGCAGGTCCCGAAATTGCTAGAGCCAACAGGGCGCCAGCCAGAAGTCTCTTCATCGTCATCCTATTTCCTTCAACTATCTCTGATGTGCGTCGGGTGAAGTTCGTTTCTTCCCGACATGATCGTCTGATGATGAACATATAGATACACGATGGATATCTGATATCAATTACGCACTTGGATTAGCCTAGATATGGACGAGTATACTGGGCCCGGAAGCCATCGCATCGCGCGCTGGATCATGCACAGGCCGCTTGCCAAGCCTGGAAACTCGGCTCTTAGTCCTCCTGCCAAGATCAGCGATGCGCTTGGCATTGCATCATCCGTCCTTCGATTCGGCTATACGTCAGCAGTAGGGCGACGATCTTCCGCATCGAGCGCCAGCCGAACACAGCGACCCTGTCAGCGGCGATTTACCGTGTCGTCATAGCGCCGCGTGGCCGCCTCGACCTGGTCGCCATTGGCCGCCGCCCAGTCACACAGTGCCTCAAATGGCTCCCGCAGGGAGAGGCCGAGCGACGTGATTGCATATTCCACGCCAATCGGCTGCGTTGGCAGTACGGTTCTGGTCACAAGGCCGTTCCGCTCAAGCCTCTTCAAAGCGTCGGCCAGAGCCTTGTGCGTGATCCCGTCGAGACGCCGCTTGAGTTCGTTGAAGCGCGAGGGTTTGGGACAGATCACCGTCAATATCATGATCGTCCATTTGTCAGCGATCTTGTCGAGTACCGGGCGAACCTGCGCCATGTCGCCACAGGCACGCTGAGAAAGAGCTTCAAGGTCGGTATACTGGTCCATGTCTGGCTAATCCGTGTGGTTTATTGATATCAGGTATCCAGCGTATATCACGGCGAGATTGCTCGGGGAAGGATTTAAGGTGGCTCGAATGCGTAACGAGGTGGCTGGTCGCCAGCGGCGTGAAAGGTATCGGCCTGCCTGTTGCGGAGTGACTTTCTGCCGAGGGTGCACATGTCTTCATCACCCGTCGCAGAGGTGAAGATCCTAAAAAGGCCGCGAAAGGCATCTGGCTGACACAGGTATACTCCTCGATATCTGCTCTACATAAAGTGCGTAATTGACGGTAGGTATCATCTATATATCTTTCGCCTGTCAGTTTTAATGGAACTCACATGACCAGATTTGACAACAAAATCGCCCTCGTTATCGGGGGACACGGCGGCATCGGTGGAGCCGTTTCGCAGCGGTTTGCCGACGAAGGAGCGCAGGTTTATGCAACCAGCCGCAAGAGCACGGATGGCGTTTCAGAAAAAACGGGCACAGGCAGCATACGCGGCGTCCAGGCTGATGCGAGCAACACGGCCGATCTGAACCGCGTCTTCGAGCAGGTAAAGTCGGAACAGGGGCGCATCGACATCCTTGTCGTTAATGCAGGCCTCTCCGAATACGCCCCCTTGGAAGACATATCCGAGGACCATTTCGATCGTGCATTCGGGCTTAACGTTCGCGCGCTCGTTTTCGCGGCACAAGGTGCTACCGACCTCATGCAACCCGGCGGGACGATCGTGCTGATCGGCTCCATCGCGGGCGACATCGGTACCAAAGGATATGGCGTCTACGGCGCCACCAAGGCCGCTGTCCGCTCTTTCACCCGCACCTGGGCCAACGAACTTGCTCCGAAAGGCATCCGTGTCAACGTCGTCAGCCCCGGCCCGACCGATACGGCGATGATGGCCGGAGCCTCGCAAGAGGTCCGGGATGCGCTTTCCGGCATGATCCCGCTGGGGCGCATGGGCCGGCCAGACGAGGTTGCCGCCGCAGTCCTTTTCCTTGCCAGTGAAGAGAGTAGTTTTACGACCGGCGCGGAACTGGCCGTCGATGGTGGCATGGCTCAGGTCTGACGCGCACAAAAGGGCGGTTGGCCGCGCGCTTCGCAGCTTTGCGTGTGCGCGTGGCAGGCAGTCGGAACCAGCGTATCCGCCGCAGGCAACTGGCGGGCATCGTAAACTTAACGGATGAAAGGCCAGCGAAAAACGCCTTCCGCAGAGACCCCTCATGCTCGGGCAAGATGTCGTGTCGTGGGATTGGAAATAGGTCGGCGATTGGATCAGAATGTAGACGAATTGCTGCCCTATCAGTATCTTCGCCTTGATGGGAATCCAACCATCTCCCCCTTACTCATAGAGAGCCTTCTCTGGCGGTTGGCATCCAAGGGAACACGATGGGTTCCTGTATTTCGTCGACATTCGCTAGGGCGTCCTGCCCCCAATTTTCCAGCGCGATATTGATTCGGGACGCAGGTAGACTACGACCCATAGCGGCACTTCCCGATCAGGCATTACCGGAAGCCGCTGCAACAATCTGCGTGAAGAACTCGACCAAACTGTTGGGTGCCCGGTTATCAAAAAAAAGTCCAAGGTTATGTTCACTTTCAGCCGCAAATGGTTCGGTTCGAACGACGAGATCCCTCTCGTACGCAATTAGAGCAGAATCGTAGACCTTTGGGCTGGAAGAAATAAATCGTCCAAGTTCAGCTCCGTCGAAAAGCGCCAAATTTGCTCCTTCACCAGCAAATGGAGACATCAGATGCGCCGCATCGCCAACCAAGGTCACGCCCGGTTTGTGATCCCAACGATGACCGACCGGGAATGCATAGATCGGGCGAACAATCGGTTTTGTCTCACTGTCACAAATAAGGGCGGTGAGCGCAGGAGCCCAGCCTTCAAATTGCGCTGCTATTGTACTTAGGGCTAGCTTCGTATCGGTGAAATCAACGGATGAAAGCCAGTCCTTTGGCTTGTTGAGAGCTATATAGGCCTGCAGAGCCCCGTCCGCGTGCCGATGGGCAAGAATGCCCTTGCCCGGCGCAACCGCCATCAGAGTGCCATTTCCGACGACTTCGGCTGCCGCCTTGTGACGGACATCTGCATTGTGCAAGACAGTTTCGATAAAAGACGTACCCGAGTAAACGGGCTGAATATCGGTAAGTAGCGGGCGAACTTTCGACCACGCGCCGTCAGCGCCGACCAGAAGGCTGGTTGTCACCGATGCACCGTTGGTGAAAGTCAAACGATGTTGCGCGGCGTCTAATGAATGGACCTCCTTTAGCTTATGACCCCAGCGCACTGTTTCATCGGGAAGCGAATCGAGCAAGATCTGGCGCAAATCTCCGCGATCGACCTCGGGACGTCCGCCCATACCGGGCCAATCGACCAATATGCGTCCGTCTTTATCGGCGACCCTTTTGGCGTCCGCGCCTTCAATAATAAGGCTGAGGAATTCGTCGTAGAGGCCGGCAGCCTTGAGCGCGAGCTGACCGTTGTATTCGTGAATATCGAGCAGGCCGCCCTGCATGCGCGAAGTTGATGAGGCTTCAGCTTCATAAACCGTCGAAGGGATTCCGTTGACGTGCAGCACACGAGCCAGCGCAAGCCCGCCAAGACCAGCACCAATAATGGTTATGGGAACGTCCATTATGTTCTTCCTTCAACAGCCAGCATCAAGTTATCAAGTTATGGAATGTCATTCCATTGTATTGGAGCGCCGTTCCATTCGTGTCAAGATGCGGAATGGAGAAAGCCAAACGCACGACCGTCCGACGCAGCAGCGCCCTAACCCGCGAAGGGATCATTACTGCTGCAATCGAGATTCTGGACACTGCCGGAGAAACCGGTCTCACGTTCCAGTCCTTGTCGAAAAAACTCAAAACCGGTCCTGGTGCCCTATACTGGCATATCTCCGACAAGAGCGACTTGCTGGCGGCTGCGTGCGACGCTGTCATCGCTCCGAAACTTGAAATTCAATCCGTTGGCGCTACGCCGCAAAAAATCGTCCGCGATATTGCGGGAGCCTTGTTCGATACGATCGACCGGCATCCCTGGGTCGGCGCAGCGCTGATCCGTCTGCCGGGAAAAATGCCCATGGTGCGGGTTCTAGAATGTCTCGGGCAACAGGTTGGCGCCCTTAACGTCCCGGAAAATGATCAGTGGATCCTCGTCTCAACGCTTCTAATGTATATTCTCGGCGTCGCTGGGCAGAACGCGGCAAATGCCCAACTTGCTCAGGAACTGGCTCTTGAGAGATCCCACTTTCTGAACGAAGTATCGACGGCCTGGTCCAAGCTGCCTATGACAGGTTTCGCGTTTACCCGGAGCATGGCCGCGCGGTTGCAAAGCCACGACGACCGGGAAGATTTCCTGAGCGGGGTAGACATTATCCTTCGCGGCGCAAAGTTCGCATGACTACCTCCGAAATCATCGGATCTTTTTCGGCCCCGCCGCCGCGGCCGGGCCTTGTCGCGTTTGCGATCGCCGCATCCGATCGGGCGAGCACGTCATCGATGGCGGCGTAGTCGATGCCGGGAAGATTTTCGATGTCGTCGACATCCTCCCCTTCCGCGTTGATCGCGACCGCCGACCGAACTCTGGCCGCCGTCCCCTCGTCCCCGCCGCTCGACCCGAACCGACTTCGCTGCCTATGAGGGCTGCCAAAGCGGTTGGCGGACAAGGTGGGAGGTGGATGGATCGAATGCCAAAATTCACTGTGAGCATCGAGATGGATTTTGAGGCCGACGATGAGGAACACGCGTCAGCACTCGGCTACAAAGCGCTGCTGAACAATCCGCCACCGCTCTGGTATATGATAACCGGCACTGACGGCAGAAGCAGAAATATCGTGGTTACAAGGGAGGCTGCACAGTCGTTCGGAGTTAACGATGATTTCATTGAGGTAGCTGATTCACTGCTCTCAGCTTTTAAGCCTCGTCTATAGATCAGGAAGCCCGCGTCGGCCGCATGGCGCACCCGCCACTCAAGTCGGGTGGTCGTTAAGGTGGCAAACGAGTGCCATCTCTCGGCACCACAGAAGCCCGGCTTGGTTAGTCAACTCCCTGTCTGTGAGCCGTCCTGATCGAGTCGGTTCCCCAATTTTCCGACGATACAGGTGTGCTGCTCCTCGTACGGTCCGTAGGAAAGCAAAGGCATTGTTTCGGACACTTCTCTAAAACCGCTACTGTCTTCTGAAGCCGCTTGCCCGGCCAAGGAAAGGTATTTGCCACCATATCGTTTTACCTTCCCTTTCTCATCCAGCTTAAACTAGCCGGTCTTCATGTTATACACTGCGAGAAAGTCGGCATAAGACTCTGGATCCGGATGTTTGATCACGCAGCAGTTGTTGTTGTCGCGATTATGGATCGATGGCACTCTGGTGATCCGTATCATGAACTATCCTCAGGCGGACGGAACTGCTCAAAGCCAGCTGCGTCCATCGGCACCGGCGCACCCGTATGGCGGCAACTGGCCCGGGAAACGGGCCTGAATTTTGTGGCAGCCCCAGCTGCGCAGCGGCCCTGGCATATAGCCATTCAGCGCAATGCCGACCTCATCGTACGGGCTGTCTGCAAGCGCCACGTACATATACCACCTCCCGCCAAACATCACGACAACGGCGACGAGGACGACACAGACGACCTGAATTACTTTTTGCATTGATTACCTTTTGTGAAGGAAAGCTGCCCCGTTGAAGGCAACAGGCATTAGTTTCAGCAACCGGCGTGGTCAATCATTATCATTGATAAGAGAACCGCCGATCACAGATATCGGTAGGTCGCGCTTGCCTTTGATAGCCGCCATCCTCTCTGCAAGTGGCCATCGCCGCGACCGGAGCCACCGCTATTGCCACCGGCTTTCTTCTTTGCGCACCGTCCTCATCGAGCCGCTTCATGTAGCCTGCTAGTTTCTCGTCGGCTTCGTTGGTGAACCTGGTCACCGATCCACGCCTGAAGTTGCGATCCTTGTTGTTCACCGCATTGATGCACGTAAATCGACAGCAAGAAGCTCTCGCCGAAGAAATCGGGTTGCTGGCCCAACTCGCGGAATCCTGCTTGAAGGCCGACCGCTCACACGGCCAAGATCGCCGATGGTGCGCAAGTGACGCTGCGCCGCAGCTGCCAGATCACTTCGATGTTGCGATGGCCCTCCGCCTCCAGCCGCCGGCTGGATCGCACGGTTGATGTAGCCGGAAACGTGCAACTTCAGCAAGATCGAGGCCGTCGACGAAGTCCTGAAGCGGACTGGGTCGTCCGGGCCGACGTACTCGTCCACCGCTTCCGGCAGAAGCAGCAATTGCGCGCGATCTGTTCCTGAAAGATGTCCCATGTCGCAAAAACCCGAGGCGCCGACCGCCTATTGCTGCATTTCCCAAAGGCGGATGACCTTCCCTTTTTTATTGTCGGCAGGTAGAGGATGATCTACCGAAGCCGAACGGACGAAGTCCGACCGCCGACGGAGAGACTGATGGCACGCAAAATCAGAGACGATTTCGCTTCGCACGAGATGCAAGCGGAGCCGATCAACTGCCCGCTGTGCGAGCGGGTGATACCGAACGACCAGATAGAGGACCACCATCTGGTTCCCAAGAGCAAAGGCGGCAAGGTAAAAGTGCCCCTGCACCGCATATGCCACAGCCACATCCACGGGGTTTTCACCGACGCGCAGCTGGCGAAGAAGTTCTCAACGATCACCGCCCTTCTCGAGGACCCCGCGACCCAGAAGTTCGTCGCGTGGGTGAAAACCAAGCCACCAAGCTTCGAGGACAAGGCTGAGGAGCCTACCAGACGTCGCTGACATTCTGCGACGGGACAGCCAGCGTTACGCGTCGTTGACGCCGGCTTCACAACCTAAACGGTAAACCCTTCAGGTATTATGGTTAGCGGCCATATGGATGTGGCGAACTAAAGCAGGTCGCGCTTTTTGAGATTCAGAATTTCGCGAGCGGAAATTGTGATGCACTTGTTCCATGGAAGGAGAACCACCATGGGCAAGCCTCATCCGATCGAGTTGCGTTCGCGTGTCGTTGCGTTTGTGGAAGAAGGTAACACTCACCGCTCTCACGACTGATAGCCGCCGTAATGACGGGCCGGAACGTGAAGATCAAGTCATCCACTTCCGGTGCTCTGCGAAACGATCCGCAAGCAGATCGATGAACAGGCGAACCTTGGTCGGCAGATGACTGCGGTTGGGATAAACGGCGTTGATGGTGAACTCGACCGCATTCACGTCAGGCATTATCCGGGCAAGCCCCGCGGCGAGATCGTTGAAGACGACGAAGCTCGGCGCCAGAAACACGCCCCGCCCTGTCACCGCGAGGTGTCGGAGCGTCTCGGCGCTGTTCGATACCACGTTTCCTGAAACCTTGACGCTCTGTTGACCTCCGGTGGGGGCCTTCGAAATGCTATTCCTCTCCGTAGGGGTAATAGGCGTGGCGAGTTATTCCGCAGAAAGGGTGCCGGCCCAAGGGGCGTGTGAAAATTCGCGCGCGAGGTGCTCGATGACGGCCTTGACGCGCAGCGGACGCAAGGGGCTGGGCGGCGTTACGAGAAAAAGGCCCAGCGGATTTGCCGACCACTCCCGAAGTCCGATTTCGAGCCTGCCGGCCTCAACGTCTTTCCAGACCATGAAGTCGGGTTGCAGGGCGAGACCCTGGCCGGCCATCAAGGCGGGATTCAAGATGTCGGCGTTATCCGTCCAGATCTTGACAGGCGGCTCTACCGTTTCGTCGCCCAGAGTCGGATGGGTGAATTTCCAGATACCCCTCGCTGGGCCACCCGTGTAGCCCAATGCGCAATGGTTTGTCAGGTCACATGGGCGGGACGGCCGTCCATGCTTGGCGAAATAGTCCGGGGAGCCGACGAGCAAGATGCGAACGGTCGCCAGCCGCCGCGCCAGCAATGAAGAGTCCTCGAGGCTGGCGATCCGCAACGCCATATCGAACCCCTCGGCAATCAGGTCCACCTTGCGATCGCTGAGCGCCAGTTCAAGCGTGATTTCCGGATAAGTCTGCAGCAGAGTTGGTAGCGTTCCGCCGAGATAGGCGGTGCCGAACGATAGCGGCGCACTGATCCGGACAACACCGCGTGGCGCCTCTGTCTGCTCGCTTGCCTCTTCCTCAAGCGCTCTTGCTTCTTGGAGGATGCGGGTGGCTCGCTCAAGAGAGGATCGACCGGCCTCGGTGACGGATAGCCGTCGGGAGGTCCGTGCAAACAGCGAAAATCCCAGCCGGAGTTCGAGGCGCGTGATTGCTTTCGACACGGTCGGGTTGGACAGGCCAAGCTCAACGGCTGCACGCGAAAACGAGCCGAGTTCGGCGACCTTCGCGAAAATGGCCCAGGCTTCCAGATCGGGGAGACGGTTTTTCATTGTCATTTCAGGAAACAATATGTTTCCAACGTTTCTATTTCGTCAAGATCGAAACCGCTGCATTCTGTCCTCGTCGGAACAACACACGGTCGCACGGACCGGCAGCCGGCAACGAGATTTGAGACAACCGACTGAACATCATCCGAAACCTAGATATCAATGGAGACGACCATGCCGACGATCAAAACTCAGGACGGAACCGAAATCTTCTACAAGGACTGGGGCTCCAAGGATGCCCAGGCCATCATGTTCCATCATGGCTGGCCGCTCAGCTCGGACGACTGGGATGCACAGATGATGTTCTTCCTCGAAAAGGGCTATCGGGTCATCGCCCATGATCGCCGCGGCCATGGACGCTCGTCGCAGTCCGCCACTGGGCACGACATGGACACCTACGTTGCCGACGTCGTCGCGCTGACGGATGCTCTCGACCTTCGCAATGCAATCCACATCGGTCATTCGACGGGCGGCGGCGAGGTTGCCCGGTATGTCGCCAAGGCAAAGCCCGGCCGCGTTTCCAAGGCTGTGCTGGTCAGTGCTGTGGCGCCGATCATGGTCAAGACCGAAAACAATCCCGACGGCGTGCCGATGGATGTCTTTAACTTCGTCCGCGAGCAGACCGCCACCAATCGCGCGCAATTCTTTTACGACTTCACGATGCAGTTCTTCGGCTACAACCGCGAGGGGGCGGATATCAAGGAAGGCGTTCGTCGCAACTGGTGGCGGCAGGGCATGATGGGCAGCGTTCTGGCCCACTACGAGGGCATTGCCGCTTTCTCAGAAACGGACTTCACCGAAGATCTAAAGAAAATCGCCGTCCCGACGCTGGTCATGCATGGCGAAGACGACCAGGTCGTTCCGTTCCCAACCACCGGCAAGATGTCGGCTGCGATCGTTCCGGGCGCAGTTCTGAAGTCCTACCCTGGTTATCCGCATGGCATGCCGACAACGAACGCCGACGTGATCAACGCCGACCTGTTGGCCTTTATCCAGGGCTGAGCGCCGTCTTTGAGGAGGAGGCCGATAGTCGGCTCCCTCCTCAGATCTCCGCAAACAGTCTACATTCTCCTATGACCATAAGGGATCATCCATGTCCAACCATAACAAACTTCGCAACGGACTACTGCTGACCGTGGGTTTGGCAGCCTTCTTCTCGGCGCCTCTGGCGGCCTTCGCCGACACCGCCGCGGTGGCCGTTGGACCGCAGTACGACACCACCCATGTCTACGTTGACGTCGCCGATGTCGATCGTTTTGTCTCGAGCTTCACGGCGACGTTCGGCGGGGCCTCGACCAAGCAGGTTGTTGCCACTGTGACACCCACTCCAAGCAGCACGAGCTCGCAGTTGGTCAAGACTCCAGTCGGCGCGATTTCGCTCTTTGGGTTCAAGACGCCGATTCCATACCCGTTTGGCTCCGAGCGCACAGGCTATCTGGTCAAGGACATGGACAGCGCCGTTGACGCCGCCCGCAGCGCCGGAGCTGCTGTGATCGTCGACAGCTTTCCCGACCCGATCGGCCGGGATGCCATCATCCAGTGGCCAGGCGGCGTCAATATGCAGCTCTACTGGCACACCAGCGCGCCGTCCTACCCGGCCCTGACGACAGTACCCGAAAACCGCGTCTACATGTCCAAGGACACCGCCGACACTTTTGTTCGCGATTTTATTTCCTTCTCGCATGGCAAGATCAATTCAGATGTCAGAGATGCTCCCGGCACGGATATCGGCCGCGAGGCTGCGGAGGTCTATCGCCGTATCCAAATAGAATCTGACTTCGGGAAGATGACTGTTATGGTCACCGATGGCCACCTGCCTTACCCCTTCGGCCTCGAGACGACCGGCTACGAAGTGGCGAACCTGGGCGAAACGCTGGGGAAGGCGACGGCGTCTGGGGCAGAGATCCTGGTCCGACCATTCAATGCCGACCGCCAGAAGGCGGCGATTGTGAAGTTCCCTGGCGGTTACATTGCAGAGATACATGGCCCGGTGTCTGAATAGCGTTTCTCGATGTGAGGGCGTGTTCTTGACAGATGCAGGCCACCGCAATGGAAGGGGGTTGGAAAGGTCGTGGCGGTGCGCGCTGGGCAGAGCCGCTTCCAAGCTATTGCCATTCCAGGTCTCGCGGCACATCGGGGCTTCGGCGGCAAGCACCGACAGCGGTGGCGGCAAGGTCAGATCAAGCATTGCCTTTCCTGAGCGCGCGCCACAACCTGGCAGGGGACATCCCTCCCTGCTCCACGCTCGCAACAACGACTGCTGGCCCGCCCCGCCGCCGAACCTCGATGCTCTCACCTTGCATGCCTGAAAGCAATCGCACCTGCGGCCCCACGGCTTGGAGCCTGAGTATCTTTAGACATCACCCCTCAATTTCAGACCGGTCGCAAAACTTCATCTGAACCGATGGGGATAGAATCGGCGCTGGCGCGCTTTTGCTGATGATGACGTGCATCAAAATGAGTGCGATGGGTGAAATGTAGATATCCTTTTGCTTCCAGACAAACGAGAGCGAATCTAACGCCTTCGGCCACGGCGGCTGAGGCGCTACGCAGACAAAGCTATACGCTCCTTATTCTCTGGCTGATGTTATCCTTTTTCCATCGGCGTCGAAGACATGCATGTGTTGTGGTGGGAAAAGTGTCGAGACTTTCGGTCCTGCCCGCAAGGCCGCACGATCGAGCGTGAAGATCTTGAAGGGCACACCATGCAGCGAGAGATGGACGATAATGCCAAATCCCGTCGGCTCGATCAGCACGACGTCAGCCTCGATACCCGATCTATCGGCTGTCAGCCCCACATGCTCGGGACGTATCCCGAGGGTCACTTTCTCGCCCGACGCCAGGTCCAGTTTGGTGTCGGTCGCAACGACCGTCCCGTCCCCGAGTTTGATCTGGCCGGCCTCGACGGTCGCATCGAGAAAGTTCATGCCCGGTGAGCCGATGAAGCCGGCAACGAAGAGGTTGGCGGGCCGATCGTAGAGTTCCAGTGGGCTGCCGACTTGCTGCACGACGCCGCCATGCATGGCGACGATCCGGTCGGCCAGCGTCATCGCCTCGATCTGGTCGTGGGTGACGTAGATCGAGGTTGCCTTGAGGTCGGCATGCAGCTTCTTGATCTCGGCCCGCATTTGTTCGCGAAGACGGGCATCGAGGTTGGACAGCGGTTCGTCGAAGAGGAAGGCCTTGGGCTCGCGCACGATGGCTCGCCCCATGGCCACCCGCTGCCGCTGGCCGCCCGAGAGCGCCTTCGGGCGGCGCGCCAGCAGCGGATCGAGCCCTAGCTTGGCCGATGCGAGCGACACGGCTGCGGCAATCTTGTCCTTGGCGATCTTCCGGATCTTGAGGCTGTAGCTCATGTTGCCCGCGACGTTCATGTGCGGGTAGAGCGCGTAGGACTGGAACACCATGGCGATGTCACGGTCCTTCGGATGCAACTCGTTGACGCGGCGGCCGGCGATGCGGATTTCGCCGCCGGTGACGTCTTCCAGCCCGGCGATCATCCGCAGCAGCGTTGACTTGCCGCATCCGGAAGGCCCGACCAGCACGATGAACTCGCCGTCCTCGATGCTGAGGTCGACGTCGTGCAGGACCTGCACATGGCCATAGGCCTTCTTGACGTTCTGGATGTCGATCGATGCCATGTGACTAACCCTTGACCGCGCCGGCCGTCAGGCCCTGGACGAGATAACGTTGAATGAGCAGGAAGAAGAGCGCGGCCGGGACGAGCGCCATGACGCCGGCGGCCATCATCTGCCCGAAATCCACGGAGAATTTCGAAACGAAGGTGAGCAGCCCGACCGGGAAGGTGGCGGCCTGGTTGCCGTTGATCAGCATCAGCGCAAACAGCAGCTCGCTCCAGGCTGCGGTGAAGACGAAGCCGAGCGTGGCGGCGATACCGGGCAGCGTCAGCGGCAGGATGATCTGCCGGAACGCGACGAACTGCGTCGCGCCGTCGATCATGGCCGCTTCCTCGAGGTCCTTGGGAATACCATCGAAGAAGGACTGCATCAGGAAGGTCGCAAAGGGCACGTTGAAGGCGGTGTAGACGATGACCAGACCGGTCAGGCTGTTCGTCAGATGCAGCGGCGACAGGATCTTGAAGATGGGCGCAACCAGCATGACGAGGGGAAACATCTGGGTCAGCAGCATGAGCGCCACGATCCAGTATTTGCCGCGGAAGTCGAACCTCGACAGCGCATAGCCGGCCAACGACGCGCAAAGAGTGACCGCGATGGCTGTCGACCCCGACACGATGAGGCTGTTCTTGAAGAAGGTCGGGAAGTCGCTGTGTTGAAGCACGAAAGCGTAGTGCTCCCATGTGGTCCGCGACGGCCACATCCGTACGCCCTCGGTATAAAGCAGATCGTTCGGCGTCAGCGACACCTTGAGCAGCCAGTACAGCGGGAACAGCGCGAAGACGACATAGACCAGGATCGCGAGCCGGTGGGCGATAGTCTGCAGGATGGATCGTCTCATGGTTCTAGTCCTTGTTCAGCAACGTCTGCCGGAGCAGGATGATCACCATGGAATAGGCGAGCAGCAGGACCAGCAGCACCAGCGCGATGGCGGAGGCATAGCCGAAATCCAGCCGCTTGAAGGCTTGCGTGAAAATATAGCTGGCGACGATCTGGGTCCGGTCGGCCGGTCCGCCGCCGGTCATGACGACGATGAGGTCGGCAAAGTTCGAGACCCAGACGGTGCGCAGCAGGACGGTGATGGCGATGGTCGGCGCCAGGAACGGCAGCGTGATCGACCAGAACCGCTGGAACCAGCTGGCGCCATCGATCGAGGCTGCCTCGTAGAGGTCACGCGGAATGGCCTGCAGGGCGGCGAGAAGGGTGATGGCGAAGAAGGGAATGCCCCACCATACATTGGCGATGATCGGTCCCCACATGGCATATTGCGGATCGGAGAGGATATTCTCCGGCTGGTTCATCAGGCCAAGGGCAAACAGCCAGTGCGGGATCGGCCCGATGACTGGATTGAACAGCCAGGCCCAGTTGAGGCCGGCGAGGAAGGATGGCACGGCCCATGGCAGGAAAACCAGCGCCTGGACGATGCCACGGCCCCAGAACGGCTTGTCCAGCAACAGGGCGAGGATCAGCCCGAAGGCGAATTGCAGAATGACCGACGCACCGGTCCACCACAGGGTGTTGCGCAGCGCGCCGTAGAAGGCCGCATCCTTCGAAAGGTCGCGAAAGTGATCGAGCCCGATGAAGCCGCCGGAAAACGGCTTGAGCAGTTGCACGTCGCGGAATGCGTAGGAAATGCCGATCACCAGCGGCACCAGCATGACGGCGATGATCAGGATCAGTGCGGGCGCACTGTAGAGGTAAGGCTCCGAGGCATCGGCAAGGCGCTTTTGCCAGGCCCTGCGGTCGCGACGCCTGTCGTGTGTGTCGGCGGTCATGGTCATCGGCCAAGGGTCCATTCCAGTTCGCTGCGGCGACGCCGCAGGCAAAATTGCGTGCAGGCGCGGCGGCAGATCAGATCTGCCGCCGCGCCGAGCCTTACTTCTTGGTGAGGAATTTCTGCTGCGCCTTGGTCAGATAGTCAGCCCACTGGTCGGCGAGATCCTTGGCCGAGATGTCGCCGAGCAGGGCCTGCTGCGAGGTCTTGATGGCGAGCGAGTCCTTGAAATAGGCGAACTCTTCGAGATAGGTCGGCATGACCGTGGGCACGGTGTTCTTGTCGGCCAGCTCCTCGAACCAACCCTTGAACTGGTCACCGGCATAGAAGGGGTCCTTCTCCGCCGATGTGTAGGCCGGCAGCGCGCCGATCTTCTTGTTCCACTCGAGATTGCCTTCCTTGCCCTCAAGCGTGGCGATCAGCTTCCAGGACAGATCCTTGTTCTCGCTCGTCGCGAACATCGACCAGCCGGCATAGCCGATGGTCGGGAAGGATTTGCCGGCCGGCCCCTTCGGCAGTGGCGTGACGCCGAAGTCGTCCTTGTTCATGCGCTCGGCAACGGCGATCAGCGCATCCGGATCCTGGTCGAGGAAGGCGCAGGTGCCGGAGTAGAAGCCGGCGACGACTTCGTTGAAGCCCCAGTTGACGCTGTCCTTCGGCGCGTAGCCCTTCTTGTATAGATCGACCATCCACTCGATGCCCTTGGCCCAGCCTTCGCTGTTCATGGTGGAGGTGCCGTCGTCCTTGAAGTACTTGTTGTCGCCGCCCATCGAGGCTGCAAAGATCATCCAGCCGTTGAGGCCGCCTGCTCCGCCGCGCATGCAATAGCCGTATTTGCCGGGGATCTTGGAAACCGCGGCCGATGCCTTGACGAAATCGTCCATCGTCTTCGGCGGCTCGGAAATACCCGCCTGCGCCAGGAGCTTCTTGTTGTAGAACATGGCGCGCAGGTAGAAACCGTAGGGCAGCATGTAGGCGGTGTTTTTCACGTCGCGGCCGAGTTCGAGCGCGCGCGGCGTCAGTTCCTTGGTGGCATCCCATTTCGCAAGGTAGGGCTCGAGGCTTTCGAGCATGCCGTTGTTGCCGTAGAGCGACAGCCAAGTATCCGGCATTTCCATCACGTCAGGCGTGTCGCCGGCGGAGACCATTGTCGCGAATTTCTGGAAGGCCTCGTTCCAGGGCAAGGAAATGATGTCGACCTTGGTGCCGGGATTGGCGGCTTCGAACTTGCCGACGATCGACTTCAGCGTCTCCGTGCGTTCCGGGCTTGTGATGACCTCGACGAGCTTGAGCGTGGTATCGGCAAAGGCGGTACCTGCCATCATCGCGGTAAAGAGTGCGGCTGTGATCAGTCTTTTCATGCTTATTCCCCCTCTTCGGTTTTTCTTCAGGTTGATGGTTCTACGAGGCGGCTGATATCGCTGCCTCGATGTCACTCCACAGGGCCTCGGTTCCTTCGAGACCCACATGCAGACGGACGGACCGCGCGCTGATCCCGAAGGTCTGCGCGGAATTGGGCTGTGCCTTCTGTTGAAGGACGACTTCGCCCGGGACGATGAGGCTCTCGTGGCCACCCCAGCTCACGCCCAGTTTGAAAAGCCTGAGGTGGTCGGCAAAGGCGCGGATGTCGACGCCTTCCCGGAAGATAAACGAGAACAGGCCGGACGTGCCGTTGAGGCCGGCCGGCAGGCGATTGGACAGGCCCGGATGGCAAACCGTTTCGACGACGTCGAGATCCTGCAGCCGCTTGGCGATGGTCATGGCCGCGGCCTCATGGGCTTTCATGCGCAGCGGCAGGGTGCGCATGCCGCGGATCAGCAGCCACGCATCGAAAGGCGAGAGCTTGCCGCCGAGATAGGGATAGGCTTCCGCCTTGATCCGTCCGATGAGCGCCTTCGAGCCCGCGACCACGCCGGCAACCACATCGCTATGGCCGCCGAGATACTTGGAGGCGGAGTGGATGACGAGATCGACGCCGAGCGTCAGCGGCTGCTGGAAATAGGGGCTCGCCCAGCTGTTATCGATGATCGAGACGACGCCATGCCGTTTGGCCAGCGCCGCAAGTGCGCCGACATCGTGCGCTTCCATGACCCAGCTTGTCGGGCTTTCCATGTAGAACAGCTTGGCGCCCGGCAGCGCCTTGGCGACGGCCTCCTCGTCGCGGCCGTCGACATAGGTGACCTCGACCTTCATGCGCTTCAGGATCGTTCCGAACAGGCGGAAGGCATCGGGATAGACATGATTGACGGCGACGATCCGGTCGCCCGGCTCGACGAAGCTGAGAACCGTTGACGAGATCGCCGACATGCCGCTCGCAAATCCGAGCGCATCCTCGGCTGCCTCGAGCTTGGCCAGCATCTCCTCAAACATACGCACCGTCGGGTTCAGGCCGCGCGTGTAGATCGGCCGGACCTTTTCGCCGCGATAGGAGGCGATCATGTCGTCATAGTCGGAGAAGGTGAAGAGCGACGTCTGGAAGATCGGCGGCACAACGGCGTCCGCATAGTTGCCCTCGTCATGGGCGGTGATGAGCGAGGCGAGATCGAATGGCTCGAGCGATCCGGTCATTTGGACATTTCCTTGATATCTTCCTCGACAACGTCGAGAATCCTGAGCGTTTCGACGCGGGCAGCCTCGGGGTCCCGGCTGACGATTGCGTCGAACAATGTGCGGTGGAAGGGAAAGGAGCGGCGGGCGAAGTCCTGCCGCTCGAAAGGGTGGGTCCAGAAGCGCTCGAACGTGCCGCGCATCTGTTCCAGCAGCTGCTTGAACAACGGGTTGTGGGTTGCGTCGTAGATGGCAAGATGGAATGCCAGGTCTTCGGGTCCCGAAGTGCCCTTGGCGATATGCACCCGCTCCATCTCGTCGAGCCTGGCCTCGATGACGGCGAGGTCCTCGTCCGTGCGCTTCCTGGCCGCGACCATGCCCGCCTCGCACTCGATGCCGCGGCGAACCTCCAGCGTCTGCAGCAACGCATCGCGCAGATGCGGCGTGTCCATCGACAACGGCATGTGGAGGGTCGTCTTGGAAACGGGCTTCAGCAGATAGGTGCCGCTGCCCTTGCGGGTCTCCATGACCCCGAGCGCCTGGAAATGGGTCACCACCTCGCGAATGGTTGAGCGCCCGACCGAGAGGGCCGTCATCATTTCACGCTCGGATGGCAACCGCTCGCCCGACTTCAGCTTCGTCTTCTCGATGAAATCTGACAGGGCGTCGATGACTTGCCGCGTCCGATCATGTGTTGGCAGGGGTGTGAGCAATGTGCATCTCCGACTGCCAACAAATTGGTCTGACATCTGCTGTCAGGTCAACTGCTATTTTCGCTTTTCCAACGCATCAAGTGACTGGCCGGTGCGAGATGGGGCTGGCTTCCCATTTCTTCGGGGGTCTCTGTGTTGCTGGAGATGGTTCGCGACCCGGTCGCGCACCCGCGTCTCGAAGCAATCGAGGCCGGGGCAATGGTCAAGCGTAAAGACGATGCGGGTTTTTCACGTTTGCACAGGGGCCGCAGTTGCCCGCAGTGCTTGAAATGCCTTCTCATCATCAAGCACGCGGATTGACAGCTCCACCCCTAACGACGCAGCGACAGGAGGTTGGATGGGCGCCTTTCTGGCCTAAAACTCAAGCCGCAGATGAGCTTGGGCGGAACCTATTCCCGCCAGTTCTGAATCGAGACAAGTCTTCGGCCGACATCGGTCGCCCAACCATATATCCCTGAAGCTGATCGCAACCCGCTTCTCGCAGAAAGTTTGCCTGCCCCTCGTTTTCAATGCCTTCTGCTGTGACAGGGATCGATAAAGCAATGGCAAGCGCAATCGTCGCCTTCAAGACCTCCCGTCCTCGCCCGTCATCGGCTGCCCAGACGAGAGACCGATCGATTTTCATGCTGTCAAAGCCGAACTGCCTGAGCGCACCGATACTGGCATAGCCGCAGCCAAAATCATCAAGAGAAAACCGGACGCCGATCTTCTTAAGCTCATCGATCGCCCTTCGCGCATGAGTTGGGTTTGACATCAGGACCCCCTCTGTAATCTCCAGTGTCAGCCTTGCAGGCTCAAAGTCCTCTTCGTCCAACAGGCTGGCAACCCGCGGAGCAAAGGAAGGATTGCATATCTGGACCGGTGAAACATTGACGGACAACCCAAGCTCCGGCCAGTCGGCGGCCGCTCTTACGGATTGGCGTAAGATTGACATCCCGAGTTGGTCAATCAATCCACAACGCTCTGCCATGGGGATGAATATTTCAGGACTGATGGCCCCCGTCGGGCGATGCCATCGAGCAAGCGCTTCCGCGCCGTTCAACTTGCCAGTGCCGGAGGCAACGAGGGGTTGGTAAGCGACGCTAATGCCGCCATCTGCGACGGCCTGTTTGAGCTCTCCTTCGAGCACGGCAGTCGCCTCGCGGTCGCGATCAAGCTCTGGCTGATAGTCTACAGCCTTTCCCTTGCCTTCGTGCTTCGCTCGATAAAGCGCCATGTCGGCTCGGCGAAGCAATTCAAAGGGGTCGGTGACGTCGCTTGACCGCGCGCTGCCAATGCTAACGCCAACTTCGACTGTCCGACCTTCGATCTCAAATGGCCTTTCAAAAAGCGAAAGCACTCGTGCCCCAAGATCTGTCGACGAATTCAGGGTGCGCTGAACAAGGGCAAACTCGTCACCTCCCAATCTCGCAGCAGACACAATTTGCGGGTGGCATTCGCGAATGGCGTCAGCAACTCGCTGGATGAGAATGTCGCCAATTTGGTGGCCCCAGGTGTCGTTCACTGCCTTGAAACCGTCCAGGTCAAGAAGGTGAAGCGTAACCTCGTCAGCGTTTGCGATTGCTCCATTCAACTCCGTCAGGAGCCCGTTTCGGTTCAAGAGGCCACTGAGACCATCGTGGCTCGCTTCATAACGGGCCACGCGCGCCAGTCTGGCCATCTTTCGTGACTCCGCACCGCCCGCGATCACCACGACAACAAGGAATGCGACCAGAATGACTGCACCGGCCAGGACTTGATTTCTGACCTCCTGATAAACTCGGCTCCCTGGCCGAAGTCTATTCCATCCCAGATAAGCAACGGGGACGCCCGAAGCGCCTCGCAGGGCGACGACGAGCATATGGCGGGGTGCTTCCTCATAAAGGCGCAGGCCTTCAAGCTGATACTGTTCGGCAAGCAAGCCAAGATCAGAATCCCGGACGTGCCGGAAAAGCGACAAGACTGCATAAGGCGTCATGACAGTCTTGCCGCCGTCCGGATGGATCATCGTAGACGCCAGGATATCCACACCGTCCCAGGTCTTAACGAATTCAACCAGCGGCTTGCCGTCGTGATTGAGAGCTGCCGAAGATTGCGTTTCGAGCACCTTTCCAAACCGCGTTGAGGGGTCGAAAACCGATCCTTTATAACTCGCCATAGCGGTCGCCCCACTACGCGTCGTGATAATGGCTCCATCGTAAATTGATGAGGCTCCGCTCGTTCCTCGCCATTTCTCAATCGCCCAGCGAGAGAATTCGCCAGTTTGTGAAACCTGATAGGCGTCACTTGATCCCGCATTGTCGAGAAGTGTCATCGAAACCCGCTCTTTAAGCGATCGGATTGCGGACTGGGCAGCACGGGAGGCACGCTCATCATCCCTAATGTCGGCGGAGTGGCGCATCGTTGTGATGACATTTGTTGTTAGAATGCCGAGTGTGACAAGGACTACAACAAATAAAGCAGTAGAGATAACAACGGACCACTTTGAAAGACCGGCCTGCATTGATAGCATTTATTTCTCCCCCAGAAATGAAGCATCCACGCGGTAAATTTTTAATCAAATATTTCCTCAATTTCGAAAGGTAACCCGACCTTATTATCATGTCGCTTACGCTTGTGGTTAAAAGCCAATTAATCTGACAAACCCGCGAAACTCATGGGCGACTGGGATCACGTTGTTCAAACTCATACGCCGTCAACTCCGCTCCTAGCCCCTTTCAATCACCCGTGCGTCGTTTGACCGGGAAACTCGCGTTTCCAGGCAACGCCGCTTTGAAGGAAAGCTGGGAAGAATTGTGAGGTCCAATGCACAAGACACGACCCCCGCCGAGATGATCCCCGGCGTGATGGGCAGCGAAGCACTGACGGTGCTATGTCAAAGTCCGGCCCATTGGCTATTCATGGGAAAGACACTTTAGCGAGCCCTGCATCAAATCCTCTCGAGGGCAATGGCAATTCCCTGCCCCACGCCGATGCACATGGTCGATAGCGAATAGCGTCCGCCCGTTTCGGCGAGTTCGAGCGCCGCGGTTCCGGTGATGCGGGCGCCAGACATGCCCAGCGGATGACCAAGGGCAATTGCCCCACCATTGCGGTTTACCCTGCTGTCGTCATCGGCGATTCCAAGCTCGCGAAGAACAGCTAGACCCTGAGAGGCGAAGGCCTCATTGAGTTCGATGACATCGAACTGGTCCTGGGTCATGCCGAGCCGTGCCATCAGCTTTCTGGAGGCCGGAACCGGACCGATACCCATCACGCGCGGCGGGACGCCGGCGGCTGCGCCACCGAGGATGCGAGCGATCGGCCTGAGGCCATACTTCTTCGCCGCGGCTTCCGAGGCGATGATCAGCGCCGCAGCCCCGTCGTTGACGCCGGATGCGTTGCCGGCCGTCACCGTCCCACCTTCCTTCTTGAAGGGCGTGCCGAGCTTGGCCAGTGTCTCGATGGTCGTCGCGCGCGGATGCTCGTCCCTGTCGACGACAACCGGATCGCCTTTGCGCTGCGGAATCGCAACCGGCGTAATTTCCTTGGCGAGACGGCCGCTTTCCTGTGACGCAGCAGCCTTTGCCTGGCTCCTCACCGCAAACGCATCCTGATCTTCGCGGGTGACCTTGTAGTCTGCCGCAACGTTCTCGCCTGTCTCCGGCATGCTGTCGACGCCGTATTGCGTCTTCATCAACGGATTGATGAAGCGCCATCCGATCGTCGTGTCGTAGATCTCGGCGCTGCGGGAATAGGCGGTCTCGGCTTTCGGCATGACAAAGGGTGCACGTGACATGCTCTCGACGCCGCCTGCGATCATCAACTCCGCCTCACCCGCGCGGATGGCGCGGGCCGCCGTGATGACAGCGTCCATGCCGGACCCGCAAAGACGATTGATGGTCGTGCCTGATATCGAAATCGGAAGCCCGGCCAGAAGTGACGACATCCGCGCAACGTTGCGGTTGTCCTCGCCGGCCTGGTTGGCGCAGCCGAAGATCACGTCGTCGACAGCCTCCCAATCGACCTGGCTGTTACGCGCCATGAGCGCCTTCAGGGGGATGGCGCCAAGATCATCGGCCCGCACGCTCGCAAGCGAGCCGCCGAACCGGCCGATCGGGGTGCGGATGTAGTCGCAGATGAATGCATCGGGCATCGCAGTCTCTCTTTCAAAGGGCGGGAACGACGAGGTCGGCAACAGGCCCATCGGTATGGAGCTTCGCGCCCGTAATCGCCTGGAGTTCTTCCATGCTCATGTCGACCAATTTCTCGCGGACGACGAATTTTCCGTCAACGATGTCGATAACCGCGTGGCTGGTATAGACGCGCGTGATGCAGCCGACGCCGGTCAGCGGGAAGGTGCAGGCATCGACCAGCTTCGGCTTGCCATCCTTGGTGACATGCTCGGTGATGACGAAGACCTGTTTGGCCCCATGCACAAGATCCATGGCACCGCCGACAGCGGGTACGCCCTTGCTGCCGACACGCCAGTTGGCGAGGTCACCGCTTTGCGCCACCTGGTAGGCACCAAGGATCGCCACGTCGAGGTGCCCTCCCCGAACCATGGCGAAGCTATCGGCATGGTGAAAGAAGGCGGCGCCAGGCTTCAGTGTCACGGCTCGCTTGCCGGCATTGATTAGATCCCAGTCTTCTTCGCCTGCGGCCGGCGGCTCGCCGAAGTCGAGAATGCCGTTTTCCGTATGAAAGATTGCCTGCCGGCCGGGCGGCTGATACCTCGCCACCATTTCCGGAAAGCCTATGCCCAAATTGACATAGGCGCCGTCCTCGATGTCCTGCGCAGCCCGCCAGGCAATCTGGGCGTTGGAGAGCTTGATATCGTCGCGAGTGTTAACTGATGTATCGGCAGTCATGCGTAGGCCACTCCAGCGCGGATGAGTTCTTCTTCCTGTTGCGGCGCGGCGATTTCGACGACGCCGTTGACGAAGATCCCGGGGGTCACCACCAGTTCCGGATCGATGGATCCGAGCGGCACGATCTTCGAGACCTGCGCGACGGTTCTGGCAGCCGCCATGCACATCAGCGGATTGAAGTTCCTCGCGGCCTTGTTGTAGGTGAGGTTGCCATGGACATCGCCGAGATGCGCCTTGACGATGGCGAAGTCTGCCTTCAGCCACCTCTCCTGGACATAATGCCTGCCGTCGAATACGGCGATCGGCTTGCCTTCTGCAAGCTCGGTGCCATAGGCCGTCGGCGTGAAGAACGCCGGAATGCCGGCGCCGCCGGCGCGAATGCGCTCAGCAAGGGTTCCCTGCGGCACCAGTTCAAGCTCGATCTCGCCTGCCAGATACCGGTCGGTGAAGGCGCGTGGATCGGAAGAGCGGGGGAAGGAGCAGATCATCTTCCGGACCATGCCCGCATCGATCATCGCGGCGATACCGATGCGCCCATTTCCGGCGTTGTTGTTGATAACTGTAAGGTTCTTTGGCCCCTTGTCGATCAGCGCATGAATGAGCTCGATGGGCGCGCCGGAGCCGCCGAAGCCGCCGATCATGACGGTTGCGCCGTCGCCGATATCCTTGACCGCCTCCGCGAGGCTCCCGATCGCCTTGTCCATTCGCATCCTCCCCGGCGCATTGGCCCTATGGTCCAATTTCGCTCCGAATTAGTAACGTCACCCCATATCGACGGCAATGATTTTGTGCGATATAGAGTTTTTGTTCTTATATCGCACGAAGGTGAAGCTTGGAGATGAAGCAGAGCGATCTCATGGGTGGGCTGGCGAAGGGCCTTCGTGTCATCGAGGCATTCACCGCCGAGAACCCGCGCCTCAGCATCTCCGAGGCCGCCGCCATTGCCGGGCTGGATCGGGCGACGACGCGGCGCTGTCTGCTGACGCTGGCCGAGCATGGCTACTGTGCCTATGACGGCAAGTATTTCACGGTAACGCCTCGTGTCCTTCGCCTCGGCACGGGCTGCCTGGCATCCATGCCCCTGCCGCGGATCGTTCAGCCGTGGCTCGACCATCTGTCGGAGCGGATCGGCCAGAGCACGTCGGTTGCCATCCTCGACGAAGGCGAGATCGTCTATGTCGCCCGCGCCGCTCAGCGCAAGGTGATGTCGATCGCCCTCATGCCAGGATCGAGGCTGCCCGCCTATTGTACATCCATGGGTAGAGTGTTGCTGGCGGCACTACCGGAAGAGCGGGCTGAAAATATCCTGCGATCCTCAATCCTCGTCGCCCGCACGCCGAATACGATTGTCGATCTTGCATCCCTGCTGTCAGAGCTGGAGCGCATCAGACGGCAAGGCTTTGCCTCTGTCGACCAAGAAGTCGAGGTGGGATTGCGCTCGATTGCCGTCCCGTTGAAAAATCCGCGCGGCCAGATCGTCGCAGCTTTGAACACGGGACTTCCGATGTCCGATGAAGTCATGCAAACGATCGTCGAACGGTACCTTCCACCGCTTCTGTCCGTCAGCAAGGAGTTATCCGGAATCGTTCTGGTTTAGATCCGGTCCGCGTTCATCCGTGAAGGCTCTGTCCCCTAGCGCGCCATAGCCGATGCGGGGAGCCGTCTTCATAACCTAGCTTGTCGAAGCTCGCCACCTCGAGAACCAAGCCCCATGGCGCCCTGAAATAGATCCAGTTGAAACCGGCCAGAGGGCCAGTTTCAACGAGATTAGGACCATCCAGCATAGCGACGCCGATCGAGCGCAGGCGTTCTGCGGCGGCAAAGACATCCTCGACCTCGAAGCAGAGATGCATTCCGCCGACTTCCGAAGGTCGCTTTGGCGGTTCCTTGTTTTCCTCGCCCGCATATTCGAAGAGCTCGACGCTCGTGCCCTCGCCGCATCGCAAAAACGCGAGATCGCGGATATGAGAGTGGGCTGCGGCGCCAAGCTTGTTGGCCATGAAATCGGCATCGACATCAAATGGCCCGGTGCGAAAAACCTCGATCGCGCCGAAAACAGCCTGGAAGAAGCCTATGCCTTCTTCGATATCCGGCACGGTGATGCCGATATGGTGCATGCCATAGACTCTTGGCGTCATTGCACTCTCCTCCTGAACCAAGGGCAACATCAATTCGCCGCGCGTCTCCTGACGCCCGAGTAGACAAGCGCTGCCACGACGACCAGAATCCCCTGGAAGAAATACTGGTAGGTCTGGGTCAGGCCGAGGAAGGTTACCGCGTTGAGGACCTCGGTCAGCAAGATCGCGCCGAGCAATGTGCCGATGAACGTCCCTCTGCCTCCGGACAGGCTGGTGCCGCCGAGAACGACCGCCGTGATGCTCGAAAGCGTATAGTTGACGCCCTGGCGCGGATCGCCAACGCCGATCTGGGTCATCAGCATGATGGCGCCGAGGCTGGTGAGCAGGGAACAGACGACATAACCGGCGATGAATGTCAGGTTGACGCTGATGCCGGCCCGACGCGAGGATTGCTCGTCCGAGCCGACCGCTCTCAGCCGCCAGCCGGCCTTCGTCTGGCGAAGAAGATATTCGCCGGCCAGTGTGAAAGCCACGAGCACCAGGAAGGCAACCGGAAAGGGACCCCACTGCCAGTTGATCCAGTCCGTCACCGTTGCACTGATGTAGCCATCCGGATTATCCCGGAGAAGGAAGCTGAACCCCTGTATCGCGATATACATTGCAAGCGTTGCAGCGATGGGCGTGAAGTTTGCGAAGCGTATGAGCAGGCCGTTGACAGTCCCGGTGATGAAGGCGCCGGCGAACATCAGCAGGAAGCCCATCACCATGATGGCGGTCGATTTGTCGTCGTTTATGAAGAATGACGCGACGACGACAAGGAACCCCGCAAGTGGGCCGACGGAAAGGTCGATGCCGCCCATAAGCAGCGCCACCGTCTGACCCATCGCGATGAAGCCCAAGGCCGCGGCCAGAAGGAAGATATTGTATATGTTGTACACCGAGAAGAAGTTGTCGTTCTGGCTATAGACATAAAGGCCGAGAAGAATCGTTACGATCGCAAGCGGTATGGCCGGCGCATTGTCCGATTGCAGTAGATGCCGGATACCGCCGGACTGCCTCGTATCGGCCTTGGAGATTTCTCCGACATGGGTCGTTGCGTTGACCGCAGCCGCGACAATGCGGCCTTCGGTCACCTCGCTTCCCGTCAGGGTCTCGACGACATGCCCGCGGGACATGACGATGACCTTGTCGCAGAGACCCTCGAGCTCGACGGCATCGGAGGAATTGACGATGACGGGCGTGCCCGCTTCGGAGACCTCCCGCAGGATGCGGTAAATCTCGAAACGTGCGCCGACATCGACACCCTGCGTCGGTTCATCGGCTATGATGAGGCCGGGGTCCGACAGCAGAGCGCGTGACATGACGACTTTTTGCTGGTTGCCGCCGGACAGCGCCAGGATCGGCGCCTCTAGACCAGGTGTCTTCACGGCGAGCTCGCCGAAGATCGAGTTGACCTGTTCGATCTCTCTTTTTCGGCTCATGATCCCCGCGACAGCAAATTTCTCGAGGGCGGAATAGGTGGCGTTCTCGCGAACCGTCAGGCCGCTGGCAACACCTTCGACGAGTCGATCCGAAGGCATAAAGGCGGCAGCGCGCAACAGTTCGCGCTGATCGATCGACCGGCCTCGCAGGACGATGGAGCCCTCGGCAGGTTCCAGCCCGGCAAGCACTCGCATAAGCTCGGGCTGACCGTTGCCGGCCACGCCCGCGACGCCAACGATCTGGCCGCGCTGAACCTCGAAACTGACGTTTTTCAGATCGCCGGTGCTTATTCCGGTGACCGACAAGCCTGTTTCCTCGGAAGCAGACTGTGCCTTCGTCGGGAAGGCTGCCTTCAGTGTGCGTCCCACGATGAGGTTGACGAGTTCGGAGTCACTGACATCCCGGACCATCGCGCCGCCGCGAACGCGACCGTCACGCAGGACCGTTACGCGGTTGGCGATCTGGCGAAGCTCGGCGAGACGATGGGTGATGTAGATGACGGATGTTCCCGCCGCCGCGACTTCCCGAATGCGGTCAAACAGCATGTCGGTCGATTCCTGGTCGAGCGACGCGGTCGGCTCGTCGAGGATAAGCACTTTTGGTTTGAGCGCGAGGGCCTTGGCGATCTCGAAGAGATGCTTCTGCGCGACCGTCAACCCGTCGGCGCGCATCCGCAACGGCACTTTCAGTCCCATGGTGTCGAGAATTTCGGTGGCAACGTCATTTGCGTTGCGCGCAGCGAAGATAGACGAAGGCAGGGCAACGCGTAGGTTTTCGAGGATCGACAGATCTTCGAGAATGGCCGGATGCTGGAAGCAGATGCCGATGCCGCGCGCCTTGGCCATATCGGGCCTCATCTGGCTGATCGGCTGGCCTTCGAAGCTGATTTCTCCTTCCGTGGGTCGAAGCGTGCCGGAAATGATGTTCATCAGCGTCGACTTGCCGGCGCCGTTCTCGCCAAGAATGGCGTGGACCTCGCCCGCGTAGAATTCGACATTCACGTCGCTGAGCGCCGGGACGACCGAGAAGAACTTCGTAATGCCCGTCAGGCGGATGATTACCTCTCCCGTCTGCGCCTCGATCTCTTGAATCTTTGCTTCCGCCATGTGCTGTGACCCGTCTTGAGTGCTGGCCCGGAGGGATGTCCCTCCGGGGAGTTTTCATGGTGGCCTGTCGCTTAGTGGCTGACGGCTTTGGCCTGGTCCTCAGGAGAAAGCGCAGACGACATGTAGATCGCGCCCGGCAGATCCTTGCGGCACTGCACGGCATTCGGCTTGCCCGAGACAGAGTCTTCGAACGCCGATGCCTTGAAGATTTCGTCCTTCGGCTTTTCGCCGCCTGTGGCAAGGGCGACGGCCCACTGCACGGCGAGCCGTACATTGTCATTGCCGGTTGCAACGGTGAAAAGCTTGAAGTCCGGATTGCTTGCGTGGTTTTCCTGCCAGAAGCAGCCGAGCGAATTGCCGTCGGAGGTGGCGAGCGCCGGGATTGACTTGCCCTGCTTGGTGAATGCCGGCAGTGCGCCGACCAGGGATGGGCCGAAGTCGGAGATGATCACATCGATCTTTGGATTCTTGGCGATCTCAGCTGTCAGGACTTTTTGGGTCAGTGCCGGATCCCAGTTTGTCACGTCGAACGGCTGAGGGTTCACGAAGACATATTCGGCACCGAGCACGCTCTTCAGTCCCTTGAGTTCATCCAGTCCCTGGCTGTTGCCGGCAGGTCCGCTGAGGAACAGAAGGTTTCCACCCTTGGGCAGTATGCTCTTGATCCAGTTACCCCAGGTCACGCCATCGTTTTCGAAGGATGAGCCAATGAACTTGGCGTAGTTTGTGCCTTCCTTGCCGCCGACTGCGACGCGGTATGGCACGATTATCTTGCCTGCCTTGTGGACGCTCGTGATGGCCGGCAACACAGCGGGGCCGGCGTCGCCGAAGACAACGAGCGCATCGATGCCCTTCGCTGCCATGCCCTTGATGTCGGAAATCGACTTCTGGGTGTCTCCCTGGCCGTCGGCATATTCGTATTTGGTGATGCTTGGGCAGAGGTCGACGACCTGCTTACCCGATGCTGTCGTCACCTGGCGCCAGCTGTTGCCGCCGTAGCCGTCGAGCAGGGCAAGGCTCGCTTTCTTGGGTCCGCACCAGGATGGTGTTTCGGCCTTGGCGAGACTGGCACTACCCAGCCCTGCAATAATAGTTCCGACCGAAACGGCGAGAACCTTGGCGAATTTTGATTTTTTCATTTTCTCTCCTCCACAGTTTTTGTTCCAGTCGTTTTTCTTGAGTTTACCGTCCAGCGGAGCGAGTAAACACCGATGCCAAAACCCAGGGCCAAGGCCTGGATGATGGTTTGAGCCGAATAGGGCACCCCGACTGAGAGTGCGAATTGGCTCAATTGGTTGAGGAAGAAGGCTGCGATGACCGTCGATATCGGGTAGCCGCGGCCCCCGAGAAGCGAGGTCCCGCCAAGAACGACGACGGCTACCGACGGCAGCAGGAGACTGTCTCCCTGGAAGGCGGTCGGTTCGCGGGTAATGCCAGCGATCAGGATACCGGCCATGCAATAGAGCAACTGCGCATAGACATAGGCCATCATCTGATGCACGCGCACGTTCAGACCGGCCGCCCTGCCCGCCGGAGGGCTGGCGCCGATCGCCTCGAACCGGCGACCGGCCACTGTCTTCTTGAGAACGAACGAGACGACTGCCGTGGCAGCCACCGCGAAGAGAACCGAATTTGGTACGCCCAGGGTTTCGCCGCCGGCGATCTCAGCCAAGAGGTTCGTGGTGATCGACGGGACACCGCCCGACGTGGCAAAGACGGCTCCGTAGAGCAGCGCGTTCACGCCAATCGTCGCGATGATGGCATTCAGCCGGAAAAAACTGACGAGTATTCCGTTTAGGAAGCCTGCGGCCACGGCGAAGGCCAATGCGAGCAGGACAGCTTGATAAAGAAGTCCATCGTTCTGCTGCGGATAGTGCGTCGATACAACGACGGCCAAGGATACCGAGCCTGGCAGCGAAAGATCGAAGCCACCGTGCTGAACGACCAGCAATTGCCCGAGACCAACAATCGCGATGATCGCCGCAAACGGAAGGCTTCCGGACAACGCACCCCAGGAAACGCTCGATGGCGCTAGGATTCGGCAAAGTATGAGAAGCAGCAGCGTGGAGAATACGACGGTGACGAAACTGCGCGCCAAAGGCATGGCGAACAATCCCTGCTTTTCCAGCGTAGCGGGCGTCATCGAACTCGCATTCATATTGCGCTACCTTCCATGGTCATCTTGTCCTACCTCTTATTCTGCCGCGGCTCTCGGCCGCGAAATCTGGATTCAAGGCATCTCAGTTCCGCCACAGGCGTGGCGGTCTGTGTCACCATGAAGCCAGTGCCGCGCCGTTTACAAAGCCGCAGCAAACTCATTCCGCCGCCTGGAACAGCATTTCGTTCAGTCGATCATTACGGGGAGACCAGCAGCGATGACGGTCGTCGTCGCTTCGAGAGCCATTTTCTACCTCCTCCGAGAATAGGCGTGTCTAAATTTCAACCGTCTTGCGTTTTTCGTTTCGACGACACAGTCCAGCTACTTCGCGTGTGTCCACAAAAATGGACACCGCAAAACATTACTGGCAGAGCTCGTGTATCGAAAGGAAAGCGACTCCTCCTAAACCGCTTAGCAACAGCTTCATGCATTTCTCGCCGCGTGGAAACACTGAAAATATCCGGTTTGGATAAGTGCTTAGGAGAGGGCAGAACTCCGCTTGACGGCTGAACGCCGGGAGGTCGCCCCCAACCCGAAGCCCATGCTGGCGGAGCGCGATGTGCGGGAGGCAAGCAAGGGATATACCGCCGCAATGCTGCGGCAGTTGAACAGGTTGTTCTGAAGCTAGAGGAACTTACAGCAGCCGCCGACATCAAGCGCGGCGCCGATGATATCGCTCGATTGTTGGATGGACAGAAAAAATGTGCTGTTGGTAGGTTTGGTTGTTTTAGCGGCTAGCCAGCAGAGGTTTTAGCCCACTCGACAGTCTGCATTTCCCAAGAGGAGATGCATCGCTTCTCGGCCTCCTCAGCGCCGGCAAGGCTGATTGCAAGCGCAAAACGGGGAACTCAAGACAGTCGACAGACGCCAACCTGCAGATGGATGTCTTTTACCAACAGCGGCATGACGTTCTCCTCTTCTTGATAGTTTGTGCCGGTTCACCTGCTGCGGCCACGCCTCACCGTGTGCCGGCAGCAGCCTCATAGGCTTCAATCAGAAGCTTCGAGTTCTCGACTTTCGCTTCAAGCTTGCCGCTCTCGATCTCGAAAGCGATCTCCATGATACGTTGGTTCATGGGCGCCGGCTGGCCGTGCGCCTTCAGGATGTCCACGACCCAGCCGTTGACTTCCTGGATCTCCGCACGGCGGCCCTTCCGCCAGTCCTGAAGCGACGTTGTCAAGGTATCGGCCTGCGAGAAGACCGTAAGGACCTCTTCGAAGATCTTGTCGACATAGCGCTCGGGATTGTTGGTGGTGACGGGCGGCATGCCGATGATCGGAACGATCGTTGCACCATCGGCAAGCGCCGCATGAATCGCTTCGTAGCCGGCGGCACGCATGGCCTCCAGCATGCCGGGGGCACGCGCTGCGTCGCCGAGGGGCATGTTGATGATGGCAGACGGGATCAGTTCAGCAGCGTTGACGACGAGCTTCATCCACTTGGCGGAGCGAATATCGTCGAAAACTTCGACGGTGCCGGAATTGCGCAGCAACGCGGCGACGGCTTCCACGCGCGGCTGCGTGTTCGGATCGAGCGCGCCGAGAGCGAACCAGGACGTATCGTGATCGTTTTGCCGATTGGTAACACCCGGCTCCCACATGTTCGAGGCGATCTCGATCACAGCGCCAATGGTCCGCTCGCGGCCGACGATCGCGGCGATATCCTCGTGCGTCATGCCGTTCTGCAGGCCGACGATCAGGCCATCCTTGGCGAGCACCGGCTCGATAAGCTGGCAGGCCCACTTCGTGTCGTAGGCCTTCACGACCATGAAAACGAGATCGAAGGGTTGCTTCACCTCGGCCACCTGGCAAAGGTGAAGCGCCGGCACCTTGGCGTTAATCGTGCGCGTCGGCAGGTTGACTGTGATGCCCCTTTCGCGGATTGCGGTAACGTGATCCGGCCACTGCTCGATGAACGTCACGTCGAGACCCGCCAGGGCGAAGTCGGCACCGATCGATGCGCCCTGCGCGCCCGTTCCCAGAAAGGCGATCCGTGGTCCGCCCCTTTTGTCCCAAGTCATAGTTTGGCTCCTCTCAGAAATGCGATGTTTATTCCGGCGCGTAGTTCTGATGTTTATACCCCGGCCAAAAGCGGCCTCGGGATGTTGCGACGGCGTTGGCCGCGCCATGAAATTTCTCGGTTGCATAAGCCACGAAACGATAAGCGGTCGAGACCTGCGCCCTGTGCCCCCCTCAACGGCGACGAGCCATGAAGCGGGTGCCTGCGCTTACCTCACCGCACTATCCGCGCAACGTCGAAGCCGGCGCGCAGACTGTCAGCCGAACCCGAAAGGTACTTGCGCGCCAGCCGCCATCAATTGAAGCGGCTTGCGCTCAGGCGTCGTCAGCTTCGTAGTCGACCTGGTGCCGCGCGATGCGCATGCCCTCGAGGTCGGCTTTGACCCTCTGATGTGCCGGGTGCTCGGCATAGACATTCAAGGCGTCGACATCTGCAAACTCGGAATAGAGGGCGACGTCGCAGGCGTAGGAAATGCGACTCATATCGATGCCGATTTCCAGCTTCTGCAAGCCGGGTATCTCTCCCACCAGCGCCTCGAATTTCGCCTTGATGAGCAATGCGGTCCGCCGCTTTTCCTCCGGCGTTTCGCCTCGCACGTTCCACATGACGATGTGCTTGATCACGTCAGCCTCCTAGCTCCTGACAAGACGGGCCGGATGTAGCTTCGCAATGATGAGACGACATCTGGGTCCTGGGGGCAATGTCGAATTTCAACCGCGCCCGGAAACCAGATACAGTTTCGGCGGCTGCTTCTTACCCGGCTGATCTTGCTTATCGTTGCTTCCATCATCGACGACATGTGCCGAACTAAGGGCGGACAGCCAACTCACCGTCTTTTGCCAAAGGCCTGCAATAATCCTACCCACGTGCTTACCTCCCATTGCAGTTCCCGCTTGTTGAGCGATCGAGCCAACCGACCTTGCTCGGTCTTGATTAGCCCTAAGCGCGACGAGGTCTGGTGCCTTCGTATGCGTTCGACAGCAGCTGCCGCAGCCCATCCTTGACGAGCGGCTTCGGATTCCAGTACGCGTTCAACATGGCCTGCTCTACCGCCTCATCGATACCCTCCTTGGGCATTCCCATGGACTGCAACGCCATCGCGGCACCAAGACCCGATGCCAGGTCGAAGAGACCGGTTGCCGCGTCATCAACACCCAATGCTTTTGCAACGCGCGCCATCGCCTCCGGCGTGGCCGAGGCGTTATAGGCCACGGCATGCGGCAGCACTGCGGTGTGCATCGGCGCATGCGGCAGGTTGAACATCCCGCCGAGCGTGTGGCAAAGCTTGTGATGCAGCGCCATGCCCACGGACCCCAGGCAGACACCGCAGAGCCACGCACCATAGAGCGCCTTCGCTCTGGCTTCCCTGTCGTCAGGCGTCCGTGCGATCGCCGGAAGCGCTTGGGCAAAGGCCGCGATGCCCTGTTCCGCCAGCAGCGAGATGATCGGATTGGTCTCGCGCGCATACAATGCTTCGACAGCGTGGGCGACGGCGTTGAGCCCGCTCGTGACGGACATCGATACCGGCAGCGTCATGGTCAAATCGACGTCGTACAGGATGACTTCTGGAAGGATGCGCGCATCGGATTTTGTGACCTTCCGGCCATTCTCCGTCTCGCCCAGGATCGGCGTTGCTTCGGACCCGGCGTAGGTCGTCGGAACGACGATCTGCGGCAGGTCGGTGCGAAAGGCGATCGCCTTTCCAAGGCCGGTTGTCGAGCCACCGCCGATTGAGACGACCGCGTCCGCGCCGAGCTTCTCCACAACACTCATTGCGTCGGAAGTCACGTCCACAGGTGTATGCATCGTCGCCTTCGAATAGACGCCGACAACACGCGTACCGAGATGACGGGCGATGTCCTCTGCCTGGCCAACCTGCTCGGGCGTCGAGAGGAAAAGCAGGCGCTTCGCGCCCAAGCGCTCAGCCTCATCCCCCAGGCGCGAAACCGTGCCGCTGCCGAAGATGACGCGGCCGGGATTTCCGTTATAGACGAAGTCTTGCAAGGCTATCTCCTGGTGCTGTTGGTCTACGGCACGAGCACAAAATCGAAGTCGGAACGCCAGAGCGTGTCGCCGCCGTCCACCCTGGCAAATGGTGCGACCAGCGTCTTCTTCACGCCGAAGACAGCATCCGAAGTCAGATAGGTGTCGCCGCCGACAAAGGTGTGCGTAACGAGCTTCTGGAAGCCGTCGGCACGGATCATGTAATGCATATGCGCCGGGCGATAGGGATGGCGACCGAGGTTTGCCAGCATCTTGCCAACCGGGCCGTCATCCGGGATCGGATAGGAAACCGGCCTGATGCCGACAAAGCTGTAATGTCCATCAGCGCCGGTGACGAAGACACCGCGGTTGTTCCATTTCGGCTGGATGTCGGGCTGCTGCACATCGTAGTAGCCCTCCGCATTGTCGGACCACACGTCGATGCGCGCACCTTCGATCGGCCTACCATCGATATCGATAACGCGTCCGACGAAGAGACAGCTTTCGCCTTTCCCGTCGAGGCAGATTTTATCGCCCATTTCCCGCACCGGAGCGCCCTCGACGTGGAACGGGCCGAAGACCGTATTTTCCGTCGCACCCTCCGGTCGGCGATTGTTGATCGCATCCACCAGCATCGACACTCCGAGGGTGTCGGAGAGCAGGATGAATTCCTGCCGCTCCCCGCTGCAGATCTGCCCCGTCTTTGTCAGAAAATCGACGGCGTATTCCCATTCGGCCTGGGTCAGTTCGACCTCACGGATGAATTGGTGCAGATGTTTCACCAGGCTTGCCATGACGGCGGCCAGGCGTGGTTCGACGTCCTTGCCCATGCGGGCGTTCACCGTCGCGACCGAGTTTTCCTCGGTGAAATAGCCGATTGCCGGCGTTTGGGTGTTAACTGTCTCGGTCATGGTCCGTCTCCTTCAGATCAAGGAATGATCCGATCGGCTCGCAGGCGGTCGAAAGCGTCCGTGAAGGATTCGGTGGTGTCCTGGTAATCCAGGAAGCCGAGCTTTCTGCTGCGCGCCATGTCGTTGAACGTTTCCACCTGGCGTCCGAGATCGGCATCGGTGTGCCAGAAGGATGCCACGCGGGAGAGTGGGTTTTGCTTGAGGTGGTGCTTGACGACGAGCCCGTCCCAGATCGGCGCTGCGTCCGCCATCCTTCCCTCGAGCGGCTCCGGCGTGCCGGAATAGGGGGCAGCCTCGATATTGAAATAGGCTGCAATGCGCGGCCAAAGCCACTTCCAGCGGAAGACGTCGCCGTTGACGATATTGAAGGCCAGATCGGCTGCAGCGGGCGTCGTGGCAGCCCATGCCAGCTGCTTGGCAAGCATACGGGCGTCCGTGACGTCGGTGGCTGCCTGCCATTGCTCCGGGGAGCCGGGGAACGAGAAGGCCATTCCGGTCTCTTTGCAGATCGACGCGTAGATCCCCAGTGTCGCGGCCATATTCATCGCATTTCCGACGGCATAGCCGATCAGCGTGTGGGGGCGATGGACAGACCAGGTGAATTTCTCCCTTGCTGCTGCACTGAAAATCTCGTCTTCCTGCACATAATAGAAATTCTGATTGGGAAGGCGCGCCTGTTCCTCGCGGAATGGCGTCTCCGGTGCGACCTTTGCGTAGGATTCGAACGGGCCGAGGTAGTGCTTCGTGCCGGTGACGAGAGCGACGTGTCTGACACCGCGCCCGCGCAGCGCGTCGAGCACGTTGCGGACGATACCGCCATTGACCTTGCAGTTCTCATCTTCCGTCGCCTGGCGGGACCAGGCGGTGATGAAGACATGGGTCGGGCTGACCCCTTCCAGCGCGCGGCTGACGGATTGCGCATCCGTCAGGTCGCATTTCAGGGTTTCGACGCCCCTCACCGGGCTCTCGGACCTCGAGAGGCCAGAGATTTTCCAGCCGCCCTGCGCAAGCAGGTGCTCCGCGAGATTACTGCCGGCAATGCCTGTAGCTCCGACGATGAGCGCGTGCTTTTCCATGGGTTCAACCGTTCAACAGAGTGATCTTGATGCTCTTGGTCGCGTCTTTGCCGAAGCTGAAAGCCTGCACGGCATCGGTCAGCGCGTAGTCGTGGGTCTGGATCGGCGAAAGGTCGATGCCAGTCCTTTCGAGGAAGCGGATCGCCGCGGGCCAGACGCCCGGCGATCCGATGCAGCCCTTGACGGTCAGATTCTTCATCTGTATCTGGCCAACGACGACGGGGACCTTGCGGCCGATGTTGATGCCGACCATCGACATGCGACCGTCCTCCCTGGCGTAGTCGAAGGCAGCGGCCAGCGATGCATCGTGCCCCGAGGCTTCGACGACGAGATCGGCGCCATGACCGCCCGTCATTTCACGGATTCTCTCTGCCGCACCGCCGTCCGACGGATCGATCGCTGCATCGGCGCCCAGCTTCAGGGCAACTTCGCGACGGGTGGCGAGGGGATCGACGACGATGACGCGGGCGCCCGTGCCGATAGCCGCGGCTGCCGAAACCAGGCCGATGGTCCCACCGCCTGATACGACCACGGTCTCGCTGGCATTCGTGCCGCCGGACCGTAGGACCGCATAGAAGCCGCAGGTAAATGGTTCGATCAGCGCCGCTTTCTTGTCGTCGACCGCATCAGGCAGTTTGTGCAGCCACTCTGGATTGACATTGAAGAACTCGCGGTCGGCGCCACTCATCGAGAAACCGAAATGGTGAAGCCGCTCCGGCGTGCGCACCACGCACTCGCCGACGACGCGATCGCCCGTCTTGAAGCCCGTTACATTGCGACCGACTTCCACGATCTCGCCGCTCCATTCGTGGCCTGGGGTCACCGGATAGGAGATCGGGATGATGTATCGCCCGGCGAGAAGCTCGTAGTCGGAATGGCAGATGCCGACCGCGCGGGTGCGTACGAGCACCTCATTTGGGGAAATTTCCGGCATTGCCGCGTCGATGATGACCGGCTTGTCGGGCGCCTCGAATACCAAAGCCTTCATGCTACTCTCCCTGTCAAAGTTGCTCGACGACGCCGGAGCGCGCGGATCGGATAATCGCTTCGAGGAGCGCGATGTTGTTGATCATGTCCTCCCCGGTTATCGGGTACTCTTCGGTGCCGCGGACGGCCCGTGCAAAGGCCCGCAGATTGTCGCGAACCGGCTCGGCGGGTGCCACTTCGCGAACGGTGATCGGCTTATCCTTCCAGCCTTCGGTAACGATCCAGCCGTCCGGCGATTCCACGTGAGCCTTGTCGCGCACCTCGATCCAGCCGAGCGTGCCGAAGACGGCGAAGCGCGAGACGAAGGGCGTTGCAAGTGTCGCCGAAACGTAGGAAGAGCCGCCATTCTGGAAGCGGATATGGGCGCTCATCGTGTCGCCCTGCGGGATGCTGGAAGCGAGGTTCTCGCAGACCACGCGAACGTCTCTGGCCGGCCCCATCAGCTTGACGGAAAGATCGGTCAGGTGGATGCCGGTCGCAGTCAT
>Ga0070670_100000284_pt1 | contig 44731 bp, 39 predicted proteins | sample KBSS63metaG_FD_64665 | JGI IMG/M metagenome (GOLD analysis project Ga0070670, IMG submission 64665) | Switchgrass rhizosphere microbial communities from Kellogg Biological Station, Michigan, USA - KBS S6-3 metaG | ecosystem: Host-associated > Plants > Roots > Rhizosphere > Soil ... | reverse complement strand
TCTTCCATCGATCCGGTGGGGATCTTGAAAGCCTGAAAGGCGAAGATGCGGGCAAAGTTGACGAAGATGACGGCGATCAGGAGCGCTTCGTAGTACTCACGGATCGTCGATTTCTTTTGAGTTTCATCGACGGCCATTCGGCGGGGGTGTTCCCTTCAGGTCGTCCGCGATGTACGCGGCGGCAAATGATTGTACGACAGCGGATGGAACGAACAGCGTGTTTCCGCGGCGGCGGTAACCGCGGGCGTTGTCCTCCGTTTTGATGATCGTCGCAGTGTGGCCGCGTTGTCCCGCAGAGTCGTCGCCGACGATGTACGTGCGCGTTGCGTCGATCCACGGCACGTTCCCGATCGCGGTCCAGAAGGCGTCGCCGACTTTCGGCGCGATGGCGATGGCCACGCGCGCGTTGCGCATGAGCGCGGCGCGGGCGTCGTTCCAGGCGAACGGCTTGTCGTCGAACCAGACCACCAGCGGCAGCGTCTCGTTGTAGCGCATCGCATTCGGACGCATCACCAGGACGCCTCCGATCGGTTCGAGCGAGACGTCGAGACGATCGGACGGCGCCTTGAGCTCCTCCCGCTTCTCGCCGGCGTAGGTCATGGCGACGGCGTGCTGCGATACGTCCGGCGACTCGATCACGAGCGCGAACCGCTCCGCCTTCGGCTCCCAGCTCAGCGTGTCGATCTGCGTATTCGGAAAGTCGACGGAGAGGGGAGTGCCGGTGGGGATGTGAACCGTGCGCACCATACTGCCAGACACCGTGTGCAGGATGTAGCTCACCTTGTTGCCGCGCGGCGCCCACTGCACGTCGACTTCGTCGGCCGGATCTTCGGGAATCCAATGGATGTCGCTCCCGTCCACCGAGACGAGGCCGACATCGAAGTTGTCCTTCCGTTTTGCCGAGAAGACGACCTCTTTTCGTTCCAGCGAAACGTCGTAGGAATCGATGGCCGGAAACACGGTCGTCAGCGCTTTGCTGCCGTTGAAAAGGCGATGGTCGGCGACGTGGACATTTGCCACGTGCAGATTTGCTGCACATTGAAATTGCGCACAATAGTCGCCTGCCAGCCGCGCCTTTGGGACGCTCTCCCAAGCGGGCGGGACGGGCATCGTCCTGGTGGCACAGCCCGCCAAAAACAGCAGGACTGCGAAGCCGCCGAGGCTACGTCTTTCAGGCATGATTTCGCATTCTAGCATGTGACTCTAAATCACTGATTTTAAAGCACAAAAATGCTGTAAACAGTTGGCGGCTAACTTGCTAAATAACCTATTGAAAACGAACGAGGAGCAATCACTCAATGGACCTTCAAAAAGAGCTCGTAGAGTCCGGAAATCGACATCAAAAGGGTGGCTGGAAAGCGACCTTGGCATCACTCGTCCTCCACAGTGGCATCATCGCGCTGATCCTCTTCATCTCCGCTCAGGCGACCCAGAAGGTCGCAGCCGAGGACAAGCCCATCCATGCGTTTCTGTCGTCGAAGGCGGCTCCGCCGCCACCTCCCCCTCCGCCACCCCCTCCCGCGGCGTCACACGCGGCCTCGACACCGAAGATCGTGAAGCCGGTGCAGGTCAAGCCGCAGACGTTCGTGCAGCCTCGCGAGATTCCGAAGGAAGTCCCCAAAGTGAACATCCCCGTTCCGACTACGAAGGTCGCGCAGGTCGATCCGACTCCCTCGGAACCGTCGAATGATCCTCCGGGCGCGCAGGAAGGCGGCGTTCCGGGAGGCGTGGTCGGTGGCGTCGTCGGCGGCCAGCAGGGCGGTACGGTCGGCGGCGAAGTCGGCGGTCAGGTCGGCGGCGTCCTCGGCGGTGAAAAAGGCGGCGTCGTTGGCGGAACGCCCGGCGGTACCGGCGAAGGCACCGGCAGCGGCAACCCCGCGCCTCCACCCCCTCCGCCACCGCCTCCTCCCGCGCCCGAGCCGAAGGACGAAGGACCGCTGCGTGTTGGCGGCGACGTCAAGGCTCCCGTCGCGACCAACCGTGCGAAACCCGACTACACCGATGCGGCCCGCAAAGCGCACATCAGCGGCGTCGTGGTCGTCGAAGCAATCGTGAACAAGCAGGGCGAAGTCGAGCAGGTGAAAGTTCTCAAAGGCCTTCCGATGGGCCTCAGCGAACAGGCCGTCGAAGCCGTCAAGAAGTGGCGCTTCAAACCGGGCACGCTCAACGGCGAACCGGTCGACGTCATCTTCAGTCTGACTGTGAACTTCACGCTGGAGTAGAGATTCCTCGGAGCGGCGGCGAATGATTGGCCGCCGCTCTTTTGCTCAGTTCTCCCGAGCATCAGCAGCACAGACAGGAGTGTCTGTGCCACACCATCCTGCCGATTTGCACAAGGCTGATGATGCAGGGCAAGCCGGTGTGGCACAGACACTCTTGTCTGTGCTTTTGATGCTCGAACGGCTCTCGAATGCGCGCTACTCCCCAACCCCCGCCGCCGGCGCCGCTCCCGACTTCTTCCGCGAAATCGCTTTCGCCTGCAGGAACAGCCCGAGGTAATCGCGCCCGCCCGCCTTCGAATCGGTCCCAGACATGTTGAAACCACCGAACGGATGCACGCCCACCAGCGCGCCGGTGCACTTGCGGTTCAGGTAGAGATTGCCGACGAAAAACTCCTCGCGCGCGCGATCGAGCTTCGACTCATCGTCCGTAAACACCGCGCCCGTAAGTCCAAACTGCGTATTGTTCGCAATGCGCAGCGCGTCGTCGAAATCCTTGGCGCGCGTCACCGCCAGCACCGGCCCGAAAATCTCCTCCTGCGAGATCGTCGCGTCTGGGGCCACGTCGCCGATCACCGTCGGCTCCACGTAGAAACCTTCCGCGTCGCGCACCTCACCGCCGGCCAGGAGCTTCCCTTCGCCTTTGCCCTTGTCGATGTACTCCTTGATCTTCTTCATCGCCGACGCGTTCACCACCGGTCCGAACTGCGACGATCCTTCTTCCGGCGGACCGATACGCAACGCCTTCGTCTTCTCCACGACCATCGGCACGAGCTTGTCGTAAATCGCGTCATCGACGATCAGACGCGAACAGGCCGAGCACTTCTGGCCCTGGAATCCGAATGCCGAGGCCACGACGGCGGATGCGGCGTCATCGAGATTCTTGTAATCGCGATCGACGATGATCGCGTCCTTGCCGCCCATCTCTGCCACCACGCGCTTGATCCAGAGCTGGCCCGGCTGCGTCTTCGCCGCCTCCTCGTTGATGTGCAGCCCGACTTCCTTCGATCCCGTGAACGAGATGAAGCGCAGCCGCGGACTCATCACCAGCGGATCGCCGACTTCCGCCCCGGAACCGCTGACGAAATTGACGACGCCCGGCGGCATGCCCGCTTCCTCAAGCAGCGCGAAGAAGCGCCACGCGATCCACGGCGCGTCCGACGACGGCTTCAGCACGATGCAGTTTCCCGTGACGATGCCGGCCGACGTCATGCCGGCCATGATGGCCAGCGGGAAGTTCCACGGCGGGATCACGCCGCCGACGCCGAGGGGGACATAGACCAGCGCATTGTCCTCGGACGGGATCTTCGTGATCGGTTGCTCGCCGCCCCACCGATACGCTTCTCTGGCGTAAAACTCCAAAAAGTCGATTGCCTCGGCGGTGTCGGCGTCCGCTTCCGGCCACGTCTTGCCGACTTCGTAAACCATCGTCGCCGAGAATTCGTGTTTGCGCTGCCGCATGAGGTCGGCAGTTTTGACGAGCAGTCCGGCGCGAACGTCGACCGGCTGACGCTTCCACGACTCGAACGCTTTCCACGCCGCATCGAGCGCATGTTCGACGTGCTGCTTGGTCGCTTTGTTAAAGCGGCCCAGGAGTTGCGACTTGTGCGAGGGATTGATCGATTCGAACGTCGGTAAACCCGTGATGCGCTCGCCGCCGATGACGACCGGGTACTCCCGGCCGAACTCCGCGCGCACCGTCGCGAGCGCTGCTTCCATGGCCGCCTTGTTTTCCGGTTTCGTGAAATCGGTGAGCGGCTCGTTGCTGAATTCGCTGAGCATTTTTCCTCCGCGCCGTCCTGTTACCCTTCGCGGCGCCGCCGGTATGTACTCGAAAACGCTTGCCATCGCAATCGCGACCCTGCTGCTTCTCGCATCGTGCTCAGCCACGCTGCCGTGGGCGCACGAGCCGATCGGGGAGGAGGTCAATCTCTCCTTCGTGATCCGCAACAATCTGCTATTCCTCCCCTCGGCGACGGTCGACGGGCACGCCGGCCGGTTCCTTTTCGGAGCCGCCGCGGCGCACACGGCGCTCGATCAGCATTTCGCCGACGCTCTCCCTCGGCCTCCTCGCTCCGGCGAGCGCATGCTGCAGCTCAACGAAAAGGAGTCGCTCGGTTTCAGGCCGGTGGAGATCGATCTGCACAAAGTCGCGGACGGGATCATCGGCGCCGACGTCTGGGGCAACCGCGCGGTCTCGATCGATTACACCTCGGGGCTGCTGACGTATCAGAAGGAAGGGATCCATCCGGAGCTGATGACGCTGTACCGATTCACCGCCGAGCCGCGCGTCAATGTCGTCGTCGACGGAAAAACGATTCCGGCCATCGTCGATACGGCGTCGCCCGATACGCTGACACTCCCGCGCGGCAACGCCGCCGCCGGCCGGACGCACGCCCGTATCCAGCTCGCCGGAGCGGACCTCGGCACACTCGACGTCAACCTCGCGGACGTCTCCGAAGCACGCGTCGGCAATCGGATCCTCGCCAAATTTCTGGTAACGATTGACTACGGCAAGCGCGAAGTTGGACTTTGGCGCGATCCCCGCACGCAGTAAGCGTTCGGACCGGCGATTTCGGGAGGCTATGATTTGCACCATGCGTAAAACGCTCGCGATCCTTCTCTTCAGCGTCGCCACGACCGCGGGCGCGCAATCCTTCCAGTTCCACGGCTTTCTCACGGCGCGCGAGATCTACGTGAACGCGCAGCCCTCCTGGCTTCAGGCCGGCGCCGGTCGGTTCGATGTCGGCGCAGACAATGCCGACGATCACGCGCTGGTCAACACCTTCAACGCGCAGATCGGAGCGGACTGGATGCCGTCAACGTGGTTCCTCGTCCACGCCGACGGCGTCGCGCGGCGCAAGCAGTCCGGCGACGTCGCCGGAAAGCGCGTCGGACTCATTCAAGGCTATGCCGACGTCTACAACGATCACTGGCGCTTTCGCGCGGGCGAGTTCTGGCTCCCGACCTCGCGCGAAAACACCGATCCGCTCTGGACGTCGAAGTACACGATCACCTTCTCGGCGCTGAATTCATGGATGGCGCAGGAGGTCCGCCCGATCGGCGCCGACCTGCAGTGGTCGCCGTCGTTCTACGTCACCGCCGGCGTGACCGCCTTCCGCGGCAACGACACGATGGGCACGCTCCTGGCCAATCGCGGCTGGACCTTCGGAAACTATCTTGCCGCGTACGGCGAAAACCTTCCGACGCCGGAGCCCGCGCTGACCCGTCCCTTCGGCGAAGATCTCGACGGCAAGAGCGGCTACGCGGAACGCATCCGCGTCTCGCTGCCCGAGCGCGCCATGCTCCAGTTCACGCACATCGACAATCGCGCCACGATCTCACCGACGGACGTGAAGGGGCAGGAGCCGTGGCTGACCCGCTTCAACATCCTCGGCGGCGAAGCCGGTTCGACCGGCCCATCCACCGTCGCCGCCGAATGGATGCGCGGATCGACCGAGGTCGGCTTTCCCGGCGGCAGCTTCACGATGGATTTCGACACGGTCTACATCCTCGGCTCGCACAAATTCGGCCACGAACGCCTCAGCGCCCGCGTCGAACGCTTCACCACCAGCAACGCCTCCCACCCCGCCGTCGACCACGCCCGCGAAAGCGGCCACGCCTGGACCATCGCCTGGATGCACGAAACCACCCCCCACACCCGCACCGCCCTCGAATACTGCCGCGTCTCCGGCGACCGCCCGGGGTTAGCGCCCGGCTTCGACCCGCGCACGGGCGGTTCGACGGTGACCGCGGAGTACCGCTTCAGCTTCTGATCGCCCGCTACTTGATGTTGTTCCTCAACTCGTTGATGTCTTCCTTGTGGATCGGCTGACCTGCGGAAAGCTGTTGTACGGAGAGGCTCGGAAACGTATACGGCACCGGCGTAAACGAGAACGGCGACCCCACTGCGATCGCGAGATTAGAGCGTAATTCGTTGATGTGCTCGTGTTTGACGACCACTCCATGCACCGAAGGATCTGTCCAAGTCGCGGCAGAGTGTCCGCCGGCCACCAGGATGGAGTTGATGGCCGTTCGCAGTTCGGTGATGTGCTGCTCCTGAATTTGCGTCGCACTTGTCACCGGCCCGAACGTATTGGTAACCGAGTCATTGGTGAACCGCACGGTTGTGGCGTAGTCGACGTTGCTGGTTATGGATGCGGATGAAGCCGACCATGCCGTAACGGTGTAGACCCAGGTGTTGATCGCCGAGGGAAGGCTGGAGTCAGTGTAGCTGACGGTTGTACCGTTCGTGGTGGTCGTCAGCAATGTGTTCACATTCGACACGGTCGATCCGCGGTTGACTGTGTAGTGGTCCACGGTGAAGCTCACTGGAGCCGTCCAGTTCAGATCGATCGCGAACGGATTCGATGCGTTTCGATGCGCCGTCAGTTGCGGGGGAACGGAGGCAACCGTGCTTGCGTTCATGGCCACCAACGCAAAGTCCTGATTGTTCGTCGACAAGGAGAGATCAGCCTTGCCGCCGATGGCGTGCGCCGTCACTTTAATGTCGAACTGAGTAAAGCCGGTTGTGTAAAAGCGTGCGTATTCGACATTGTTCACGCTGTCCGGGACGATCGCCGTGTCCCCGCACGTAAATAAATGCGACGTTTCCCCATTCGTCCCGTTGTCCAGCGTGTTGCCCTGCATGGTCTGGCACGGCGTTGCGACGGGAGAGATGGACATATCAAGATCGTTAACGAGCGGGTTGGTGGCGCCAGCGGAGGCTGCCGCATCGCTCCAGGCAAGAGCGACGGTCACTGGCTTCGAGCTGTCGGATACCGTCAGGCGGGTAGTCCAGGTAGCGCCTGATGTCGTGAATCGGCGGTCGGAGGCCTGATCGAACTTGACGGTTGGCTGCGAGAAAAGGCGCTCGAGGGTCAGGCGGCCGAAACCTTGGCGTACGTTCGGCAGCGGACCGACGGTGACACCATCCCAGTGATCCGTTCCGGTACTGATGCTGCGACTGCCAGCGATCAGAGCCGCCTTTACCAATGCGGGGCTGGTATCCCCTGGCGCGCTGCCATAAAAACGCTTGAGGAGGATGGCCGCACCGGCGGCGACGGGAGCAGCGAAGCTCGTTCCGCTTTCCGCCGTATAGTTCCAATTGTCATCGAAATTGTCATAGCAGTCACTGAAGCGAGGAGTAGTAGGCGACGTTGTGGTTCGCGTCGAGACGACGATCGTCGCGGGCGTGACGAGGTCAGGCTTGATATAGCCGGTTATTGCGGTGCCGCGCCGTGAGTTCGAGAAGATATTGCGGAAATCGTCGGCGAAGGCGCCATGGCACGGGCGCCCATCAGCAAAGGCGAGGGTCGGCCGGTAGTTTTCCGAGGCACCAACGGCAAGGACGTTTTTCGCCGTGGCCGGAGGCATCACCTGGTTCCGGCCCGGCGCTGGCTGATTCTGATCCCCCTGATCGGTGTTGCCCGCCGAGACTGTAAAGAAAATTGGGCTGTTGCCGTTGCCGGAATTGTTGTCCGAGTCGCGTGTGGCTAGATCGTATTGACGCGATTCAAGGGTGTAGAGACCGGCCGTGGACGGTAGGGTATTGTAGTCATTGTGTGAGTGGTTCTGGATTGTGACGCCGTTCGCCGTCGCGTCCGTCGCCCACCCAAAAATGTCGCCTGTCGAAATACCTCCTACGGTCCGAAAGGTGGAAATCTTGGTCGAAAAAATGCCGGCCGCCGGCGCAATGCCTTGGCCGTCGAAATAGCCCTCGCTGTCGGCTAATCCGGACGCGGCGTTTCCGGCGATGATGCCCGCCACGAGCGTGCCGTGCGTGAACATGTCGCAGGTTCCGCACAAATCATTCGGACTTACGAAGACTCCTCCCCAAAATTCGCGGCCGGTAAGATCTGCATGCGCGGTGGCAGTGCTTCCGAAATCGAGCCCGCTGTCAACGATACCGACCCGCCATGATGCAGCCGGCATATTCGCGGCCGTGCACAATGGGCACTGCCCGTTCAGCCACGTAGCGTATCCCGCTGGTGACGTCGGCTGGGAACCGTTCGTGGAGATATTCGTGGTCAGCGATAACGCGACGCGCTCGTCCGAGAGGCCAATCACCGGCTCGGAGCCGATGCCGATCACGAGCGGATCGGAGAGCAGTTCCGTCGCGTTCGTCGCGTTGAGCCGGGCGTGCACGTAGACGTCGTTCAGGTACGAATCGACCCGCACCGGGACTAGCGAGAGTCTGGTGATCGCATCGATCGTCGGTTGCCGGTCATCGACCGGCGACACCTCGACGATGACATCGTGAGGTTCCGTGTCGTGCGCGATGATGGCGGCTCGCTCGAAGGGATGGTAGAAGTCGAGGAACTGTACGAACGGGAGGGCGGTCGTCGCAGCGACCAGCGAGGGCTTTCCGGCGAGAATGTAGGCGTCGGACGGGAGATATCCGACGACGGTCCAGCCGAGGTCCCGAAGTGCTGCTGACCATTCAGCTTTGATGGGACCCATGAGCTGCAAGAGGTAAAGGCCGCGGCGTGCGGCCGGATAACTCCGAATCAGATTGCCGGCGTTACCGTGAACGCCGTCGAGCGAGTCGACTGAGGCGCCTGGAGTATCGATGCGATCGAGTTCGTCGCGCTCACGGACGCGAAGTCCGCCGGCCTTTGCACTATTTTCGAATGCAACGAGCATCCCCTTCGGCAGATAGACGATGTGAAATGCGCCATAGTCGGCCACTTCTTCGCCACCGAATTTTGCCAGCAGGTCGGCGACCGGCATTGGGGAGATGACGTCTTGCGCCGCGGTCAGCTCGACTTTTACGAAACCAGGCTTCAGTTTGAAGCCGGCTTGCAGTTGAGAAGCCGTCAAAAGGATGCATACGATCAACGAAATTCGTTTCATGAGATCTCCGGATACTCGGCTGGTTGACGTGGCCACAGCGCTCTTTACTGAAGGCTCAGGAGAACGAGGATTTCTCCCTCGCCGCTGGAGAGAGGCTCGAGCGCTTTGCCGATCAGAGTTCCGGGGCGATGGATCTTCACTCCGCCGAAATCGAGCGGCTCCGATTTCATGGCCATGCCCGGACGGTCGCTGGTGACGAGAAGGTCGCCTTTGCGGATCGGCGATTTGGTGGCGTCTACGCGGACGCGGACCCGGCCGGTCGTTGCGATTTTGGCTTTGGAAGCGCTGGCGACTCCGAGGAGAAGGCCGGGGTTCGCCGATACTACGCCGGCGACGCTCGTGTCGTATGCGCGCATCGATGCAGTGACGGTGTTGTCGTCGTTTTCGCCAACCACCACGACTGTACCAGCCATCATCGTTTCCGAAGCCGGTACCCATTCGGCCAGGTCCTGATAATTGGCCTGGATATTGGCGCCGGTCACTGTCCCGCTGAAGTGTGCGTCGCCGGAAACGTCGAGACGATAGGAACCTGTGGGAGTGACGCCGATTCCGACATTTCCAGCATTGTCAATCCGCATGCGCTCTGCTCTTGCTGTCGAATCGTTGGGTGTGGTGTTGAACGTTATATAGGTACCTTGATTTACGGAGGTCCAATTCTGGCTTGACACGAAATGAATGCTGGCCCGATTCGCCGGGGCGTAGTTCGCTCCGTCGTAGCCCAGTCCGCCGACGGCAAGAAATATGTCGTCGGCGTGGCTGGCAGCATTCCCGGCGTTCGTGTTTCTGCCGCGGACGACCGCTCCCTGGCCTCCGACGCCGGTAAGCCATAGTGCAGCGAGGTTGCTGGAACTCACTTCCATACCCGATTGAGGGCCGTTCGCATTTTGAAGCGGGGTGGTAGTGCCGATGCCGACGTTACCAGAGGTATTGATCACCATCGCCGGCGTAGTACTGGCGTTCGTATGAAAGCGGATTTCGCTCGGCATGCTACCGGTGTCGTCGCCGAGGAGGATTCGATTCGCCGAATCGTTGCCGATCAAACGGAAATAGAATGTGCTGGCAGCGTTCTTGCCGATAAGCTGGAATCCGTTGTCGACTGCGATGTGACCGCTACTGACGGTGAGTTTTTGAGGCGCCGCAGTGTTGCCGATTCCGACGTTGCCGGCGGTAGTGATGACCATCGTCGGCGTAGAGCTGCCGTTCGTATGAAAGCGGACTTCATTTGCGATGCTGTTGGTGTCATCGCCGAGGAGAATTCGATTCGACGAATCGTTGCCGATCAGACGGAAGTAGAACGTGTTTGCGCCGGTGCGGCCGATGAGTTGTTGCCCATTGTCGAGCGCTATGTGGCCGCCCTTTACCGTAAATCGCTGCGGAGGCGCTGTGGAGCCTGTACCGATGCCGACGTTGCCGTCGTACTGGATCGGTGTTGTCGCCGATGCCGTGCCGGGAGCTTGCCATTGTGCGAAGGCGACGGAAGCCGTGAAAAGCAGTACGGCAGTTGTTGTCAATACATGTCTCAACATGAGTTCTCTCCGGATCGGCAATGCCGAATTGTGTTCGAGTTGGAATTGTGGTGACGCTAGGCGAGCAGAATTATTGGACGATTGGCGGATAATAGCACACATCACCCATCAGCAAGGAAAGTTATGCGGAGAGGTGTTGAGCGGTAAACACCCATTGGCGGTGTGAAGGAAAGTGCTCAGCCTGTTCCTGTTGGCGGAGGCACCCTATTGAGCCGCTACGCTTCGTCTACGACTCTCACATCCCCGGCCGCGAGGATTGCGCCGAGCTCCGCGGCTGGCATCGGGGCGTTAATTAAATAGCCCTGCATCTGGTCGCAATTGTGACGTTTGAGGAAGGTCGCCTGGTCGGTGAACTCGACGCCTTCGGCGATGACTTTCAGGCGGAGGCTGTGGCCCATGGCGATGATGGCGGTGACGATGGCGGCGGTGTCAGGGTCGCGGGTGATGTCGCGGATGAAGGATTGATCGATTTTTAGTGTATCGATCGGGAAACGCTTCAAATAGGCGAGCGATGAATGGCCTGTGCCGAAATCGTCCAATGAAATGCGGATGCCGAGGCGTTTCAATTCATAGAGCGTGCGGATGCTGGCCTCGGGGCTTTGCATCGCAGTCGATTCGGTAATTTCCAGCTCCAATAGACGCGCAGGCAATCCCGTTTCGGTGAGGATGTCGCGCACGAGATTGACTAGATCGGGTTGCTGGAGCTGACAGACGGAGAGATTCACGGCGAGCGACAAGGTGTTGAAACCGGAGTCGTGCCATTGCTTGGCTTGTGCGCAGGCGACGCGCAATGCCCAGGTGCCGATCGGGATCATGACGCCGATGGCCTCGGCGAGCGGAATGAACGTCGCCGGTCCGATCGGACCGAGCTCGGGATCGGTCCAGCGCAGAAGCGCTTCCATGCCGGTGATGCGGCCGGTGCGGAAGTCGAAGATCGGCTGGTAGTGCACGGCCATCTCGTGATGCGATAGCGATCGGCGCAGGCCGTGCTCGAGCGCGATGCGTTGCAGCGCTTTCGCGTTTACGAGCGCGTTGAAGAGCTGGTAGTTGTCGCGGCCCTGTTCCTTGGCCTGGTACATGGCGGTGTCGGCGGCCTTGATCAGCGTCTCGGCGTCAATTCCGTCGTCGGGGAAGACGCTGATGCCGATGGATGTGGTGATGTAGAACTCGCGCCCCTCGATGTGGAACGGGTAGCGGACGGCTTCGAGGATTTTCTGCGCGACGAGCGCGGCGTCCTCGGCGTGCGCAAGCTCGGGCAGCAACAACGTGAATTCGTCGCCGCCGAGGCGGGCGACCGTGTCGCTGTCCCGGACACACGATTGCACGCGCGCGGCCACGGCCTGCAGAAGCTGATCGCCGATGTTGTGGCCGAGGGAGTCGTTGATGACCTTGAAACGATCGAGGTCGAGGAAGAGCACGGCCACACGCGATTCATGGCGCTGCGCGTGCGAGATGGCGACGGTTACGCGGTCTTTAAACAGCAGCCGATTCGGAAGCGTGGTCAGCGCGTCGTGGTACGCGAGATGTTTGATCTGCTCCTCGGCGTACGTGCGCTCGGTGATGTCGCGGACGACTGCGACCATGCCGCCGCCGTCGATCGAAGTGAGCGAGATCTCCTGCGGAAAGAGCGAGCCATCGTAGCGCAGCCCGCTGGCCTCGCCGCGCCAGCGCCCGCGCTGCTGCACGAGCGGCACGATGGTGGTGATGAAGCGAACCTGCTCGGGAGGCTCGTAGAGATCGCAGAGCGAGCGGCCGATGATCTCCTGCGGGCTCGGATAGCCGAACAGTTTCGCCAGCGCGTCGTTGACGTAGGTGAAGTCGAGACGGCCGTCGAGGATGCCGATGCCGTCCATCGACGCCGTCATCGCCGCGGACTGCTGCCGCAACTTCTCCTCGGCGAGCTTGCGTTCGGTGACGTCGGTGCCGACGTGGAGATAGCCGGTGAGGTTGCCATGTTCGTCGCGCAATGCGGTGACGGACAGCAGAACGATAATCGGCTCGCCGTCGTTGCCGATGTACGTCCACTCGCGCTCTTCGAGCCCTTCGCGGGTGGCGCGGCGAACGAGGACGTCGAATCCGCTGAGTTTTTCGCCGAGCTCGAACGCGAGCCGGCGCGCGTGCTGGACGAGCTCCGTGTCGAGATGCAGCTCGGTGATGTTGCGCACGCCGATGACGTCCGATGCGGCGTAGCCGAGCATCCGCTCCGCACCGGAGTTGAAGACGGTGATGACGCCGTTGGCGTCGGTGGCGATGATCGAGACGCGCGTGGCGGCGTCGAGCACGGCCTTGCGCTGCGCGTTCGCGGCGGCGATCTGCTGGTCGGCCAGCTTGCGCTCGGTGATATCGAAGACGAATCCTTCGTAGACCTCGGCGCCTTCATGAAGATCGATGGCATGCGCGTTTAGCTGCACCCAGATCGGGGTGCCGTCCTTCTTGCGCCACAGCAACTCTTCCTCGATCGCATAGCCGTTCGCGGCGAAACGCTGCAGCGCGATCTGGCGCTCGCGCTCCGCGAGGTAGACGTCGGTGGCCAGATTGCGCTGCTGCAATTCGTCCGTCGAGTCGTAGCCTAGGATCCGCGCGAGGGCCGGATTGGCCATGAGGATCGTGCCGTCGGGCGAGGAGCGGTAGATGCCGACCGACGCGTAATCGACGATGTTGCGGTACTTCTGCTCGCTCAGCAGCAGCGCCTCCTCGGCGCGCTTGCGTTCGGTGATGTCGTGAATGATCGAGTAGAGCAGGCGGCGGCCGCCGGTTTCGATCGGTCCCGAGTGCACTTCGACGTCGCGGATGTCGCCGGTGGCGAGGCGGTGACGGAAGACGAAATAGCTGCGCCGCTGCTGCGAGGCATTCGTCATCTCGCTGCGGATTGCGCCTTCGTCGAGCATGTTGATCTGCCAGATGTACATGCTGCGAAGCGTTTCGACGCTCCACCCGTAGAACTCGGCCGCGGCCACGTTGGCGTCGACGATGCGGCCGCTGGTTGGATCGAGCAGGATCTGCACGGCGCGGTTGTTCTGGAACATCTGCCGGTAACGGCGCTCGCTCTCGCGCAGCGCGTCTTCCTGACGCTTCTGTTCGACCGCCGAGGCCACGTGCTGGGCGACGAAGACGAGCAGATCGCGATCGCGGTCGGTGTAGCGGACTCCTTCGTCGTACGTCTGCACGCCGATGACGCCCCAGGTGCGGTCGCCGGTAGCGAGCGGAACGCCGAGCCAGTCGACCGAGGGCGCGCCGACCGATTCGACTTCGCCGCTCTTCTTGAGATCGTCGAACTCTTGCGGCGTGGCGAGGAGCGGTTTGCCGGTACGAAGAACGTACGCGGTCAATCCGCGTCCGGGCGGGCGGCCGACCGGAGCCTCGTCATACTTGTCGACGAAGTAGGGGAAGGTGAGGATGTCGCGCGCGGCATCGTACTCGGCGATGTAGAAGTACGTCGCTTCCATGAGGCCGTTGACGATGCCGTGCACGGCGCCGTAGAACTCATCGAGGTTGCTGGCCTCGCGGCTCAGCGTGGCGATGCGGAAGAGCGCTGCCTGCATCCGCTCATTGCGAACGGTTTCGGTGACGTCGCGGAAGTACCAGGCCCGCCCGCGGATCTTCTCGCCGGAGACGATCGGCACCGAGGCGCGGGAAAGAACGCGGCCGTCTTTCAGGTAGACGGTGTCATTGCTGCGGACGGCGGTCGGATGCGTGTAGAGATGGTTGACGAGCTCGATGAATTCGTCCCAGTCCTGAACCTTCTCTGACGCAAAGCCGAGGAGCTCGTTGTCGTCCGCGGCCTTGGCGGCGTTTTCGGGAATGCCCCACATCTCGAGGAAACGGCGGTTGTACGAGAGGATGGAGCCGCGGTCGTCGACGACGAGAATGCCGTCGAGCGTGGCCTCCTGCTGCGCGCGGAGAATGGCCACGGTGGTACGCAGCGACTCGTGCGAGGCGCGCGTGCGTCCGCCGCGGAGCCAGCGAGCGAGCGCGCTTCGAGCGTTTGCGAGATGCGGGGGAGGTTGAACTTCCATGCAGGTTGGTCGGGGTATTTTAGGTGAGTTTCCGTCCCATCGTTTCAATCAGTACGGTTGTGGGATCGGAAGAACTCCCACTGCATCCAGCTCGAGCGGACATACCAGGCCACGAGGATGGCGATGAAAATCTGTTTGCCGATGAGGCTGAGGATGAAGACGCCCAGTCCGACCACCATCGAAATCCAGATGGAGATGATGAAGGCGGGACGCTCGCGGAGAAAGAGCCGGAAGAAGTTGCGGAGAATGCCGTTGCCGTCCAGCGGTCCGATCGGCAGAAGGTTGAAGATGGCCCACCAGAAGTTGGCGCGCGCCATGAGCGGCAGGAGCGCGAAAAGAAACGGGTCGCGCGACGCGGCCGGGACGTTCGTCATGAGCAGCGTGATGATCCACGCCAGAAGGAAGCTCGATGCGGGGCCGGCGGCGCTGATGAGCAGGTCCTGCCAGGCCTTGGCGCGCCGCTCGTTGTACGTCGCGCCGCCGATGCCTTCGAGAATGATGGAGCTCGATCCGAATCCGAGCGCGCCGATCATGGCCGCATGCGCCAGCTCGTGCCAGAGAATGCTGACCAGCAGCACCGGAATCCAGAGCAGTGCATAGCGCATCCCCGACTGCTGGACGTCGGTCAGGACGAAGAAGGCGATCAGGATGAGGAAGCTGAAATCGAGAGTGATCGTGGTCCCGAAGATCGTGCCGAGGTGGATGCGGCCCATGTGGTGCGGGAGTATACGTTGCGGTCGCGAGGCCTTCGCATGACGACGATCACGATCGTGACGACGATTCGCGCAAGTCTCGAGCGATGCTTCGATGCGTCGCGCGATCTCGATCTGCACGCGGAGTCGATGGGTCACACGGGCGAGCGGGCAGTGTCGGGGAGGACGTCAGGGCTGATCGAGCTGGGCGAGCAGGTGACGTGGGAAGGGCGCCATTTCGGGATTCGCCAGCGCTTCACATCGGCGATCACGGCGTACGACCGTCCGCGCCACTTTCAGGATTCAATGATCCGCGGCGCGTTCCATTCATTCGTCCACGATCACTATTTCGAGGCATGCGATGAAGGGACGCGGATGACGGACATACTCGCATTCCGCTCGCCGTTCGGCGTCCTCGGCACGATCGTCGATCGATTGGTGATGAGGAAATACCTGACGCGCCTTCTTATGAAACGGAATGCGATCGTGAAGTCGGCGCTGGAACGGTAACGATTCGCTGCAGTGACGCACCGGTGCCCAAACTGTGTACTGCGCAAACCGCGGAATCGCCTTGACGTACTGACCTCCGAAAGGAGAAACCGATGAAAGTTCTACGGGTTCTTTTTACAGTGGCGTTGTTCTCCGGCGGAATCGCAATGGCAGGTGACGGAGGTGACAAGGGTCTCGGCGTCGATCCGAACGGCGGCCTGCGTGCTGCCGCGTCCTCCGATCAGGGCGCCTGCATCGATCCGAACGGACGCTGTGCTCATGCCACCGCATCGTCCGATCAAGGACCGTTGATCGATCCGAACGGCGGCATCCGGCACTGACGCTCATCGCGCCGTCAGCGAATCCATCTTGTCGAAGGCGTTTTCGAAGGAGACAACCTTCCAAACGCCTTCGACGTTTTGCATACGGACGGTCTGGTTCATGCGCAGGTACATGGCCGGCCGCGTCGATTCCACGCCGACGGGATTGAAAAGTACGGTCTGAACGCACTTCAAATTCACGATGCCGCCAGCGTCGACGTCCTTCGAGTCGATGCGGAAGCTCGACTTGAACAGCGTCTGAAACATGGCCGGACCGGCTCCGGCCTTCTCCTGCGTTCCCGATCGCTCCAGCGCCGCGGGCGTGAGTCCGGTCGTCATCGCGGCCGCGGCGTCGTATTCGCGATGGAGGATGGCCTCGGCGAATTGCTCGTACGCGCGCACCGGTGCATTGCCCGCGTAATAGCGATAGCCGGCGATCGCGGCGATCACGAGAATGAGTACGGCGACGCGTTTCATGGGAGTTCCATTACCGTGGTACTATGCCATCACTATGTCGCTTCCGCAATCGAAATACCCACCGCGGCAGAAGGCCGGTTCGCAATCAAAGGCCAAGTCGCAACCGAAGCCTGTTCCTCAGGCGAAGTCTCTTCCGGAGTCGAAGATCACCGCGCAGGGTCAGATCTCTGTTCCCGCCGATGTGCGACGCGAGTTGGGGCTTAGTCCCGGGTCGGTACTGGAGTGGGAGGTAAAAGACGGAACGGCCGTCGTGCGCAGGAAGGGAAAATACACCTTCGACGACATATATCGAATGTTCTTCGCGAACCGACCGGTGCAGTACCACACACTCAAGGAATTGAAAGACGCTATTGGCGACCACCTTGCGGAAAAGCATGCACGCCGCTGATACAAACGTTCTGGTGCGCATCTTCAGCCGCGAGGATGACCGGCAGGCACTGGCGGCGAGCGCGTTTGTCGAGAAGAGCGTGTGGATCTCTCACCTCGTGCTCGCGGAAACTCTCTGGGTTCTCCAGAGAAAATATCGCTTCGACTCTTCCGAGATCGCCAGGATCGTCGAGGTACTTCTCAATCATGCAACGGTCACAATGCAGGAGCCGGACGTAGTCGCAGCGGCGCTTGATCTGTATCGCAGCAACGCCAAGATCGGTTTCTCCGACTGCCTCGTCCTCGAAATCGCGCGCAAAGCCGGCCACCTCCCTTTAGGGACCTTCGATCGCGATTTGAGTAAGTTGGACGGCGCCCAGCGCTTGTTGTAGTCGTATCCTCCGCGGATGCGATTTGAAACGAAGGCGGTTCACTCGGGAGCTGACGCGGACGAGGAGACGGGCGCGGTTTCGCCGCCCATTCATCTGTCGACCACATTCGAGCGGACGGTGGACGGTGCGCCGTCGCATGGATTCAGCTATATCCGCGACGGCAATCCGACGCAGTCGAAGCTCGAAGAGGCGCTAGCCGCGATTGATTCGGCATCGCACGCGCTGGCGTTCGCGTCCGGCATGGCCGCGGTGACGTGCGTGCTGCAGTCGCTGCCGCCGCAGTCGCATCTCATCCTCCCCGACGACGGCTACTACGGCGTCCGCGCGCTGGCGGCGGAGTATCTGCCGCGATGGGGTGTGGCGTGCGACCTAGTGCCGATGGATGATCTCGACGCGGTCCGCGCCGTGGTTCGGGCAAACACGCGGGCAATCTGGTGCGAGACACCGTCGAATCCGCTGATGAAGATCGTCGACATCGCGGCGCTCGTCGAGATCGCTCACGGCGCGAATGCGATGCTCATCGCCGACATGACCTTCGCCACGCCCGCGCTGCAGCGTCCCATCGAACAAGGCGCCGACGTGGTCATGCACTCGACCACGAAATACCTCGGCGGTCACAGCGACGTGCAGGGCGGGTCGCTGGCGTTCGCGCGGCGCGATGCGTTCAGCGAGTCCGTCGCGCATTGCCGCAAGATCACCGGCGGGGTGGCCTCGCCGTTCAACTCGTGGATGATCCTGCGCGGCATCCGGTCGCTCTCCGCGCGGATGCGCGTGCATTGCGAGAACGCGATGGCCATCGCGCGCGCGCTGGAGCAGCATCCAAACGTTGAGGCAGTGCACTATCCCGGTTTGGAATCGCACGCCGGCCACGAAATCGCCGCGCGCCAGATGTCTGCGTTCGGCGGCATGCTGTCGTTCAACGTGCGCGGCGGACGCGAAGAAGCGCAAGCCGTCACCGCCAAAACGAAAATCTTCACGCGCGCGACCTCGCTCGGCGGAACGGAGAGTCTGATCGAGCATCGCGCATCGAGCGAAGGTCCCGGCAGCCGGACGGCCGAGAACCTGCTGCGGGTGTCCGTGGGGCTGGAACACGCGGACGACCTGGTCGATGATCTGACGCAGGCGCTGTAGCGTCCTAAATTGAGGTCGCGGACGCTTTTCGACGAGGATTGCGGATCTTTGCACTGAGGAGCGAGAGCCTTTTGCAGGGGGGCGGGGGTCTCTTCAAAAGGAACGGGATCTCTTGCAAAAGGGAACGGAGTCGCTTGCAAAGGTACGGCTGTCGTTTGCAAAGGGAACGGGGTCGTTTGCATGGGAACGGGGATCGCTTGCAAAGGGAACGGCTGTCGTTTGCAAAGGGAACGGGGTCGTTTGCATAGGGAACGGGTTCGCTTGCAAGGGGAGCGGGGTCGCTTGCAAACGGAACGGGGACCTCTTGCAAACGGAACGGGGACCTCTTGCAAACGGAACGGGGACCTCTTGCAAACGGAACGAGGACCTCTTGCAAGGGGAGCGGGGAACTCTTGCAAGGGGAACGGGACGTCGCATAGCGCCGGAGCTACAATCTCGCCATGGCTACGAACCTCGAAATCATCTGTCCCTGCTGCGATGCGACGCTCGTGATCGACCGTGTTTCCGGCGAAGTGCTGCTGCACAAGGCGAAGGAACGCCGCGCCGGCGGCTCGCTGGAGTCGATGGTGGCCGGCCTCGAGACGCAGAAGAGCGAGATGGAGAAAAAGTTCGACCGCGAGATGGCCAGCCAGAAAGATCGCGCCCGCATCCTCGACGAGCGCTTCAAGGAAGCGATGCAGCGCGCCGAGAAGGACGACACGCCCGTCTGGAATCCAATGGACATGGATTAACAGGCACGGCCGGCGTAGTCCGCACGTCGTACTAACTTTGCGGCTGCGGGGATTTTGACAGGCCGCCGACCAGCGCCAGGAACACTGCCTTCAACTCCTCATCCGTGAATGGATCGGACTGACCGGCCCGCCGGGCGATGAGGCGTTCGCGAAGCAGCGCTTCCGCGGCGCCGATCAGCGCGACGGCCAGCGCTTCGTCGTTGTGGCCGTCGCGAAGCGTTCCGTCGCGATGACCGCGGCGTACGACCATGCGAAGCAATTCCTGAAAGTCCGCGAAGCCGCGCGACATCGCAATCTCCGACCCGCTGCGAACGCGGCGCCCTTCGAACACGAAAAGGAACGCCCCCTCGGGATCGGCGGTGAAGCCCTCCACCATCGTGTCGAGGATGGCTGCCAACGCCTCCTGTGCGTCCGAAGCCGCCGCGATCCGGTTCTGCAGCAACTGATTGAGAGGCGCCCAACTGGCATCGAAGATCGCTTCGAGCAATCCCGCCTTGCCGCCGTAGTAGCGCATGAGTTGCGACTCCGACGATCCGGCGGCGCGGGCAATGGCCGCCGTCGGCGTCTGCTCATAACCGTTCTGGGCGAAGAGCGTTTTGCCGGCTTCCAGCAGGCGCGAGCGGGAAGTGTGTGTGCTGTCGGTGTCGATCGGCATCGGTGCGAGCATCGTAGTGCCACTACCACCATGAGTCAACATATGGGCGATGCGCTGCAAGTCTCTGGCTGCGATCAAGCTAGTTGGTAGTGGTACTACTATTGCAAAACGGCTGGACATCGTCGTGGGATGCACGACAAAGAGAAGGAGAGAAAGCTTCGATGTTCAGCAAAATCAATCGGTTCGCCCTCATCGCCCTGATTCTTTCGTTCAGTGTCCTTTCCCTCGACGCCGCAGTCCTCGATCCGATCCTGCAATCGAAGATCGGAACCGTCACCAGCGAACTTCTGCCGGCGGTCGTGACGTACAACTCCCAGCCGAACGCGGCCGACCTCACCGCACTTCGCCTCCTCGGCATCCGCTACGGCGTCTCGTTGAAGCAGTTGCCGATGGTCGGCGTGTGGGCCACGGGCGATCAGGTCCGGCAGATCGCTGCAAACCCGCGCGTCCGCTCGGTCTACTTCAACAAGCAGCTCCGCTACTTCAACCACGAAGGTTCGGCGCTGATCGGCGCCCTGGAACAGCGGACGATGCCGGGCTTCGGTTATTCAGGCCGAGGAATTGGCGTGGCGATCGTCGATAGCGGGATCGATGCGACGCACCCCGATCTGCCGTTCGGTACGCATGTGAAACAGAACGTCAAAGTGGTCATCGGCGGGCCCGGTCTCGGATCGCCGTTCGATGGCGTTGTCCCGCCGACGTACCTCGAAAATCTTCCCGATACTGACACCACCTCCGGCCACGGCACGCACGCGTCCGGATCGATCGCCGGCCTCGGCACGGAGAGCGGCGGCAAGTACGCGGGCGTCGCTCCGGGTGCGGACCTCATCGGCGTCAGCACCGGTGAAGCGATCGCCATCCTCTGGGCGCTGGAAGGATTCGACTACGTCCTCACGCATCAGTTCACCTACAACATTCGCGTGGTCAGCAACAGTTGGGGCACGAGCGGCCCGTTCGATCCCGAAGATCCCGTCAGCGTCGCCTCGAAAGTGCTTCACGATCGCGGCATCACGGTTGTTTTCGCCGCTGGCAACGAAGGCTCCGGCAACAACACGATGAATCCGTACGCCGACGCGCCGTGGGTCATCGGCGTGGCCGCCGCGGACAAGCAGGGACGTCTGGCCAGCTTCTCATCGCGCGGCATTCCGGGCGATCCGATTTATCACCCGACCATCACCGCGCCGGGCGTTGCCATCGTCTCGACGAAAGCCAACGCCACGCCGCTCGGTCAGGCCGGACAGTGCACCGGCTTGAGCGTTTCGGAGACCGTCTGGTACGCGTGCATGGACGGCACGTCGATGGCCACGCCGCACGTCGCCGGCGCGTGCGCGCTGCTCCTCGAAGCGAATCCCGCGCTCACTCCCGACGCGATCAAGTCGACGATCGTCGCGACGGCCACGCCGATGGCCGGTTACGGACGCCACCAGGTCGGCGCCGGTTTCCTCAACGTGCTCGCGGGTCTCGACGCGGTCAAGAATCCGTCGAAGGTCTATGGCGCCGTGCTCAATCAGACTTACAACGCCGGCTTTACCGGAACGAGCAGCAACGAATCGTGGGATCAGGCTTTTGATCCATCCGCCGGCCCGGCCGTGCATCACTACACGATTGGCGGCAGTGGCGTCGAGAGCGACGTTTTCCTGACCTGGGACAATACCGCCAATACCTTCAACCTCGCGGTCACCGATCCGAGCGGCACGCAGACTTCTACGGGATCAAACGCGCTTGCCGCCGTTTACGGCCTCCAGGCCTCCCTCGGCTTCGCCGCTCCGGCAGCCGGCGATTGGTTCACTACGATCTACGGCCTCAAAGGGCAGTCGACCGGCACGGTCGGCGTCGGCGTTCCCGACACGCTGCACCTCGCGGTCACGAACTACTACGGCACGTTCTCCGGCATCGACGACACGACCTCGTCGCCCTACGCTTCCTACATTCGCAAAGCCATCACGCTGCGACTGATGGACAGCAAGACGTCAACGGCATTTCTCCCCGATGCCAGCGTCACGCGCGGCGACATGGCGGTCGTGCTGGCGTCGGATTGCTGGATTCGTCAGAGCCTGATCAGCCCATTCGGTTTCGATGACGTTCCGGCATCGCTCGCGCCGTTCGTTCAGGCCGTGACCAGCGCCGGCGGCCCGATGCGCGACACGTTCATGCAAGGCCCGGCACTGATGGCGGACACTCTCCCCACCATCCCCGGTACGCAGGACAATCCGGCCAGATCGTTCAATCCGGACATGAATGTCACGCGCGCCGATCTCGCCGTGTGGCTCGTGCGCGCCCTCGGCAAGGATGCCGACGCGCAGGCGGCGATGAACACCGCCACGACCTTCAGCGACGATTCGCAGATTCCTCCCGCGGCGCGCGGCTACATCGTGGTCGCGAACAGCATCGGACTCATGGCCGGTTACGCAAACGCGTCGCAGATCGAAGGCGCGCCGGTGACGTACAACTGGCAGCCGAACACGATCATCACGCGCGGCGCGCTGGCGCAGACGATGGACAAGTGGTGGGACATCTTCATGACGCCGTAAACGACAACGCTTCGCGACAAAAGGCTGAAAGGGGCGCGAGCTCCTTTCAGCCTTCTTGTATGCTCGCGTGATGACGTTCGACCCCGACGCCGCGGCTGGTTCCGGTTCCGGCATTTACGGCTTGCCGTTCACGCCCGACGACGCGCGCGTCATCGTCATTCCGGTGCCGTACGAGGCCACGACGTCGTATGGCGGCGGGACGTCGCGCGGTCCGGAGGCGGTATTCGAAGCGTCGAAACAGGTCGACCTTTTCGATCGCGACACCGGCCGTCCTTACGAAGCCGGCATCGCCATGCTCGAGATCCCGAAGAACATCGCGCGCCTGAACGACAAGGGAAAGCGCATCGCCGCCGCGGTCATCGAGAAAGGCGGCATCGTCGACAACGCCACGCGCAAGGCGGCGTCCGAGGTGAACGCGATTTCGGAAGAGGTCAACGACTGGGTTTACGAGCAGACGCGCGCCCTTCTCGTCGCCGGAAAAATGCCGGTCGTCCTCGGCGGCGATCACTCCGTCCCCTTCGGCGCGATCCTGGCCTACGCGGAAACGCACCCGAACCTCGGCATCCTCCACCTCGACGCGCACGCCGATCTTCGCGATGCATACGAAGGCTTCACTTGGTCGCACGCGTCGATCTTCCACAACGTGATCACGAGAGTCGGCGGCGTCGATCGCCTCGTGCAGGTTGGCGTGCGCGACCTGAGCAACGCCGAGTCGGCGATGATCGATAACTCGAACGGCCGCATCGTCACGTTCTTCGACTCCGATCTCGCCGCGCGCAAAGAAGAAGGCGCGACATGGGCCGAGATCGCGGACGAAATCGCCGGCGCGCTGCCGAGCGACGTCTATCTCTCCTGGGACATCGACGGACTCGATCCAACGCTCTGTCCATCGACGGGAACGCCAGTCCCCGGCGGCTTATCGTGGAACGAAGCAATCGGATTGCTGCGCGCGCTGCGCCGCAACGGCAAACGAATCGTCGGCCTCGATCTCTGCGAAGTCTCGCCCGGCGAAACCGAGTGGGACGCGAACGTCGGCGCGCGGCTGCTCTACAAGATGATCGGCTTCGCGCTTCTCACGAATCCACGAGCGTAGTGCGGACGTCTCGTCTGCATCCGCTGGGCGTCTCGCCCGGCGGTGGTTTCCGTGATGCTCGAACGCATCTCGTAATTCGCAGAAACCCCCGCTGGGCGAGACGCCCATCGGATGCAGACGGGACGTCCGCACTACGTCTTGCGCCGCATCATCAATGTCGCGCTTGTGATGCCGAGGGCGCCGCAGGCGATCCAGACGGCGGCGGGGTTGTGTTCGAAGACGAAGGTGCCGACGGGCGGTCCGATCACCATGCCGAGGGACCACATCATCATCACCAGGCCGAGGTAGCGGCCGCGGTACTGCTCCGGCGCGAGTTGCACGGCGTAGGAGCTGGCAACGGGGGAGCTGATCATCTCGCCGAGAGTCCAGATGACGACTGTGCCGAGGAGCAGAGGAATCGTGTGCGCGAGACCGGTGAGGGCGAAACCGATTCCCGCGAGGAGATAGCCGAGGGCGATCATCGGCCGCGGTTGAAAGCGGCGCGTCCACTGCGTGATGGCCAGCTCGAAGATGACGATCAGCATGCCGTTCGTGGAAATGAGCAGGCCGTAGACGCGCGATGGAAAGCCGTTCGACTTCACGTGCAGCGCGAACGTGGAGCCCATCTGGAAATCGACGATCGTGACGCAGAGAGTCGCAAGCAGAAAGATGATGAAGGGCTTGTCGCGCGCGGCGACGCGAAGCGCCTCGCCGGTGCGCTCCGTTTTCACGTACGTGCGCAATCCATGCGGGAGCGCGAAAAGGGCGATGAGGCCATAGACAATCGACGTTGCCGCGTCGCCGAGGAAGAGCAGTGTGAAGGAGTGGTCGGCGAGAAATCCCGCCGTTGCCGGTCCAGCGGCGAAGCCGAGGTTCACGGCGAAGCGGTAGATGCCGAAGGCGGTGACGCGATGCTCCTCGCCGACCAGATCGCCGACGAGCGCGTAACTCGCCGGACGATACAGCTCGGAAAGCGCGCCGGTGACGCAGGTCAGGATCACGATCGGCACATAGCTGCGCGCCTGCGACAGCGCAAGCATCGACGCCGCGGAGCCGAACATCGACAGCACGATCGTGTTGCGGCGTCCGATGCGATCGGCGAGATGTCCGCCCGCGAACGAGGCGAAGAGATGGCCGATTCCGTATGCGCCGACGGCCAGTCCGGCCTGCGCGCTCGTGTAGCCGATGCGCGTGAGGTAGAGGATCAGGAACGGGATGACGAACGTGCCGAAGCGGTTGATGAACGTGCCGCCGAAGAGGATCCACGCCGCGGGAGGCAGCGCTTTGAGGTTGTCGCGAAAGGATTGCAAGGGAACGACTCTACGCGAACTCGAATCGCACGCGCTCCCGCAAATGCCCGAGGATCGCGCCGAGGAGCGCGCCGGTGGTGTTCCAGATGATGTCATTCACGTCGGCCACGCGGTCGGGGAGAAAGTACTGCCACCCTTCGATCGCGCAGGTGAAGGTGAAGCCGAGCAAGACGGTGAGCACGTAGGTCTGCAGCGTCGGGCGATCGATCGTGTAAAGCGCGATGAACAGCAGGAAGCCCCACGGTACGAACAGCAGGATGTTGGCGATGATCGGCACGATGATCACCGCGAGGATGTGCGTCGACACCGGATGACGTGCGATGCGTTGCGAGATGTGGCGGAGATCCTCGAACGGAAGAGGATCGACTTTCGCGTAGCTCTTCCCCGACATCCACACCGTCGTCATGATGATCAGCAGCGTGACGACGAGCAGCAGGACGATGGTGACGGGACGCTTGATGGTGATCTCGGTGGACATCACACGTTCACGAATCTTCGGAACCCGACGTTCAGAATCAATCCGATGGCCATGAAGAACATCATCGTGGCCGAGCCGCCGTAGGAGATCAGCGGCAACGGGATTCCGGTCACGGGCAACAGTCCGATCTGCATCGCTACATTGATCACGATGTGAAAAATGAAGAAGCAGATCAGCGAGAGCACGAGGAACGTACCGCCTCGGTCGCGCGAGGCTTTGGCGACGGACAGCGACTCGACGATCAGGAACAGATACAACGTCAGCACGACGCTGACGCCGACGAAGCCCCACTCTTCGCCGAGGACGGAGAAGATGAAATCGGTGTGTCGGGCGGGGAGGTACTCCAGGTTCACCTGCGTCCCGTGCAGGAATCCTTTTCCGGTGATGCCGCCGGATCCTGTCGCGATCTTGGCCTGCATGACCTGGTAGCCGGAGCCGAGCGGATCGTGCGTCGGGTCGAGGTAGTTCGTGATGCGCTGTTTCTGAAACGGCTTGAGGAAATGCCAACTGATCGGCGCCGCGACCAGAAGACAAAGCGTCGCGATCAGCCACAGCTTCGGTTTGATCCCGCCGAAGAACATGGCCACGCCGAACAACGGGAAGAAGCTGGCCGCCGATCCGAATGCCGGCTGCGCCGCGATGAGCACGACCGGGAAGCCGATCATCCCCATGACCACCGTGAAACTGCGGAGGTCGAGGTAGGCGCGGTCATTCGAATCGAAGTACTTCGCGATCAACAATGCCGTGAAGATCTTCATGAACTCCGACGGCTGAAATTGAAAGCCGCCGACGTGAATCCATGACTTGACGTTGCGCGTGAGCCGGTCCGACGCCAGCAGATACGCGAGCAGCACGATTCCGACGCCATACAGAAACGGCGAGACCTCCATCAGCAGGTGGTAGTCGATGGAGATGAAGACCACCATCAGACCGATGCCGATCAGCGTCCACATGACCTGCTTCCGAAACAGCGGCGCCTCGGGACCGAAATACGTAGCGCTGTAGACGAGCAGGCATCCGATCGCGGCGATCAGCAGCGCGGTCGTGAGCAGGTTGAGATCGAGCCGGGAAATCGTGCGTGAGACGGACATGAAGCAGTGGATCAGTAGATTAGTGGATTCGTGAATGAGAAGCACGAACTGTCATCCTGAGGCTGGCGGAGGCGCTGAGCCGAAGGCGAAGACGCCGGAGCGCGCCGAAGGATCTCAAGCTTCCCAGGCTGCGTTGAATCGAGAGGGTTTCAGCACAGGTTGCGCATCTTGAGATCCTTCACCGTCCTCCGCCGTTCCGCGCTTCGCGCTCCAGCGGCTCCGGCGGTTCAGGATGACAGGCGCCGCTCTGGCCGGCCTAGTGTTTCGGGATTTCCTGGTTGTAATAGAACATCGCCGTCACGCGCTCGGTGTCGTTCGGGAAGTCCTTCGGCAGGGGATTGAGCGGGGAGGAGAGCTCGATGCCCTTCTTCGCGGCGAAGTCGTACGGCGGCACGCCGGAGCTCTGCAGGATGGTCACGTCGGTGATGGTGCCGTCGCGATGGATGGTGAAGCGGATCGTGACCACGCCTTTGAGTCCGGTCTGGATCAGGTGCGGCATGTTCGAGTACCAATTCACCCGAATCCGGCTGACCATCCCCTCGGCGTAGTCGCCCCAATCGAACCACGACGATTCGAACGACAGCGGACCGTCCTGCGCGAAGCCCTTCTCGCCGCCGGCTGCGCCTTTGAGGTCGGGGCCGTCCTGTCCACCGCCGAGGGATGCGACCCTGCCGACTTCCTTGATCGCGTTGCGCCAATTCACCGGACCGACGGCGGCTTGCACCGGCTGGCGATAGGTGAGCGTCGACTGCGCGTTCGGATTCGGCGGCGTCGCGGTGGCGGACGCTTGCTGCTGTGGCGCGGCAGCGGCGGCCGCTTGCTGCGACGGCGTGGCCTGTTGCTGCTGACCGGCCGGAGCTTTCGGAGGCGTGTAGATCTGGCTGCCGTCTCCGGGACGTGGCGTCGGCTGCTCGCCGGTCGGATGCGGCGTCGACGCCTTGCGGTTGCCGTCGGAGAGGGCCGCATTCGGCGACGGCGCACGATCGAGTCTGGGCCCGGGCGCCTCGACGAATGTCTTGTCCGGATTCTGCCGGATCAATTCGACGTAGCGCGCGATCGGCGGAGCCGGAGCATCTTTCGACAGCGGCTTGTACGTGGCGATGAAATAGGCGAGGAGAAGCGCGTGGACGACGAAGGAAACGATGACGGCGATGCTGACTCCGCCGCGCCGCGAATCGGCCTGATCGCCGAGGAGGTCGATTCTTTCTTCGAAATCTTGGAGTTCGTAGTCCAATGGGGAGTCCTCAGCGTAGAAGTTGGCCTTCCTCCGATTTCTTCCCCGGAGTGGGTGCTAAACTCGATTCAATGTCCGACGCGTTGCAACCTGCATTGCCGCCTCCGCCGCCTCCTCCACCACCGTTGCGGCCGCCAGTTGCGGCATTCGATTTCGCGCGTCCGTTTACCTTTACGTTCGAGGACCCGCGTTGGGTACAGAAAATTTTGCTCGGCGGACTCTTCATGATCGCCAGCGTTTTCATCATCGGAGCGTTCTTCGTTTACGGCTACATGGCGCGCCTGGCGCGCAACGTCATCGCCGGCGTGCAGCATCCTCTCCCCGAATGGGACGACCTCGGCGAGTTCTTCAGCGAAGGGCTGCGACTTTTCTGTGTCGCTTTGATCTATACGCTACCGATCATCTGCCTCGTGTTCGTTTTCATCGTTCCGTCGATCATTGCGCAGAACGCGGATAGCGAAGCGTTGCGCAACATCGGCGGCGGGATGGCCGCGTGCGTCTGGTGCCTGATCTTCCCCCTCGGACTGGCGATGGCGATCTGGTTGCCGGCCGCGCTGCTGTTTACCACTGTCGAGCAGCGTTTCGGCGCGGCGTTCGAGTTCGCTCAGATCGCCGCGTTCATCAAGGCGAACGTCGGCAACTACCTGCTGGCCTTCGTGGTGTGGCTGGTCGTGCGGATGGTCGTTCCGTTCGGATTCATCCTGCTGTGCGTCGGCATTCTGTTCACCAGTTTCTGGTCGCTGGTGGTGGCCACGTACGCATTCGCGCAGACATGGCGCCTCGCCAAACATCCCCGTTGAAGCGCGACACAAAAATCGTTGCCGGCGTCATGGTCGGGATCGCAAGCGCGATTCTGGCGGCCTCGGTGACGTGCGCGCTGGCGATTGCAAACGGCGCGTCGATGCGATGGCGGCTTCTGTTCCGCGTTTTCTGTCACGGCATCCCGGAGCGTTGTCTCTATCTCTGGAACGTGCCGATGCCGATCTGCGCGCGCTGCACCGCGATCTACGTCGGTCTGATCGTGTCCTTCGCGGTGTTCCTGATTCTGCCGCGGATGACGGAGCGCGTGGCGCGGATCGTTCTCGGCGCCGCTGCCATTCCGATGGCCATCGACGGCTTGACGCAGTTGGCAGGATTGCGCGTCAGCACGAATCCGCTTCGCATCGAAACCGGCCTCGTCCTCGGTATTGCCTTCGGAGTTTGGGCGTTGAGCGCCATCGAAGATCACAACGCCGTCACGATTCCTTGACCTCTCTCTCACCGTGGGTTACGCTTCGGAGCAGGCTTCCATAGCACCGAAAACAATCGAAATGGCCTTCCAGGGATCGCTCAAAGAGCTTCCGCTGCCCGACATCATCCAGTTGGTCAGCGTATCCGGAAAGACGGGCAAGTTCACTCTCTCCCGAGATCACGACCGCGGCTACATCTACTTGAAAAACGGGCAGATGGTGCATGCGACGGTCGGTGAGTTGGTCGGCGAGGAAGCGATCTACGCGCTCGCCATCTGGAATCAGGGAGACTTTCAATTCGCTGCCGGCGAAGAGCCGGATCGACAGACGATTACCAAATCGAACACGAATCTGCTGATGGAAGCGGCCCGCCGCCTCGACGAATGGCGCGTGCTGTCGAAGAAGGTTCCCTCGGTCGATTACATCCCCGAACTCCAGGTGCGCGAGTCGCGCCACGAGCAGATCACGCTGAACCCGCAGGAGTGGCTGCTGGTCACGCGCATCGACGGCCATCGTTCGATCGCCGACATCGGCAAGGTGCTCAACATCTCGTCGTTCGAAGTGGCCAAGATCCTCTACGGCATGATCACCGGCGAGCTGGTCGCCTTAAAAAAAAAGCCTGAATTCGCCCGAGACGAGGAGAGCGGCGAGCTAGTCGACCTGGCCGCGCGCATCCGTTCGATCGCCGAGGAGTACATTGGCAACTCGGCGCACAAGACGATCGAGAAGCATTTCCTGCGCGCGCTCGACGGCATCATGAGCGGCGACGGCGAACAGGCTGTCGACGCGATGGTGACGGAGTTCGAGAAGACCGCGTCGCTGCTGCGCGGGCTCGCGGTGACCGAGCAACTGCGCAGCCGCATCAGCGAATTGCGCACCGCCGTTTAATTTTCACTGCAGCGCAAGCACCGCACAGACAAGAGTGTCTGTGCCACATTGGCCGGCGCCTGCATTCACATCCGTTGCGATTACCGCGGAGCGGTGTGGCACAGACACTCTTGTCTGTGCTGGTGCTCGCGCGAAGCATTCCTGATAACCGTCTCCTCCGGCCCGCGTATACGTTGGCCATGCTTCAGCTCGACAACATCAGTAAAAAGTTTCGCGGCGGAAACTTTGGTGTCCGCGATCTCTCGCTCTCCATCGGCGGCGGTGTCCTCGGCCTCCTCGGTCCGAACGGCGCAGGCAAGACGACGCTGATGCAGATGATCGCCACCATCACGCGGCCGACGGCCGGCACGATCCGCTTTCAGGACATCGAAGCCGTCCGCGATCCCGACGCCATTCGCCGCAAGCTCGGATATCTGCCGCAGGACTTCGGCGTCTACGACAACCTCACCGCCATCGAGTTCCTCAGTTACTTCGCCGCGCTCAAGGGTGTGCACAGCCGCGCGCGCATCAACCAGATGCTGGAGATGGTCAACCTGCACAACGTCGCCAAGCGCGCGGTCGGCGGATTCTCCGGTGGCATGAAGCAGCGCCTCGGCATCGCGCAGGCGCTGATCAACGATCCCGACTTGGTCATCGTCGACGAGCCGACCGCGGGGTTGGACCCCGAGGAGCGCGTGAGGTTTCGGAACGTGCTCGCGGACGTGGGATTGGGGAAACTGGTCATCCTCTCCACGCACATCGTTTCCGACGTCGAGTCGGTGGCCACGCACATCGCCATCATGAGCGCCGGCGCGATCATCGCCTGCGCCACGCCCGAAGAATTGATGCGCGGCGCGGAAGGGAGCGTGTGGGAGCTGGTCGTGCCGTCCGAACGATTCGACGAACTGCGGCGCACGGCACGCGTTTCGAGCGCCGTGCGGAAGTCGGACGGTGTGCACGTGCGCATCGTCAGCAGCGAAGAACCGCGCGGTGCGACGGCCGCGGAACCGACGCTCGAGGATGCCTTCCTCTTCACCATGAGCACGAAGGCCGCGGCGTGATTCAACGAATTACTGCGATCGTGCGCGCGGACTTTCTGATCCGCTTTCGCCGCCTGTCGACCGTGATCGTCTTCCTGCTCCTGAGCGGCTTCGCGTACGTCTGGGTTCCCGACGCAGCCACCGGCCGGACGCTGATGCAGATCAACGGCGCGCGCGTGCTCTACAACTCCGCCGCCATCGGCATGGGGACGTCGATGCTGGCCTCGATCTTCATCGGCCTGTTCGGCTTCTACGTCGTGTCGAACGCCGTCCGCCGCGACGTCAACTCGCGCTGCGGTTATGTCATCGCCTCGACGACGATGCGCACCGGCGAATACATCATCGGCAAGTTCCTCGGCAACGTCGTTTTCCTGACGACGTTCATCGCCGGTTACATGGCCGCGTCGATGGCCATGCTGCTCGTGCGCGGCGAGGCGCCGCTGGAGCCGCTGATCTTCATGAAGCAGTACGCGATCGTGACGCCGTCGACGATCGTCTTCATCTCCGTCGCCGCGATCGTCTTCGAATCGATTCCGTGGCTCTCCGGCCGCGTCGGCGACGTCCTCTACTTCTTCGTCTACGCCGTGTCGCTCGGCGTCGTGGCCAGCGCGATGGAGCACGGGGGCGGAGGAGTGCTGCGTTTCTTCGACTTCAGCAGCTTCGGCTACCTGATGGAACAGAGCCGCGAGACGTTTCACACGACGTCGATGTCGATCGGGTCGTCGAGTTTCAATCCCGCCAAAGCGCCGATCACGATCGCCGGACTCAATCTCGCCGGCGACGCCTGGGCCACGCGACTGGTCTCGACGATCGCGCCGATTCCGTTCCTGCTGATCGCGCGCGTCTTCTTCCACCGCTTCGATCCTGCGCGCATCCGCGCCGCCGGTGCGAAAGGAAAGCGCGGCTGGATGCGCGGCATCAACGCGCTGGCCAAACCGTTCGCCCGCATGTTCGCCGCGATTCCGGTCCGCGGCGCAGCGATGACCGACGCGATGATGACCTTCGCAACGACGCCATTCACCGGCATCGCTCTCATCGGCATCAGCATCGCCGCATTCGCGAACGCAAAGTCGCTCCCGATCACGTTCGCCATCGCCGCGGTCTTCATCGCCGACATCGCCTCCCGCGACCGCCGCGCCGGAACCACCGCTCTCATCTCCGCCTCTCCGCGCCTCCGCGAGAACCTCGTCCTCTGGAAGTTCGCATCGTCGTCAATCGTGGCCGCGATCCTGCTGATCGTTCCGATCGTCCGAAACCCGATCGCCATCATCGGCATCCTCTTGATCGCCGCCGCCGCGACATCGCTCGGCGTAATCAGTGGCAATCCAAAGACCTTCATCGTCCTCTTCCTGACGTTCTGGTATGTGGTCGTGAACGACGGCGGGAAAACAAAGTCGCTCGACTTCGCGGCGTTTTACGGCACGCCGGCGATGAGCGTGATGGTGATGTATGCCGCGATCTCGATCGCGTTCGTCATCGCCGCGGCGATCGTGCATCGCGCGCGACTGTCATCCTGAACCGCCGGAGCCATGCCTGCGACGACGAGGGGGTTAGCGACCGCCGCTCAACTCGTGAGCGTCAGAAATGTTGGATCTTCATGAAGGGAATATCGACTTGCCATGGCTTTTGGTTCGCGGCAGAGACTCGGATTCGCACAGTGGGCATAGGCCGTTCGCCTTCATACCAGCCGGGCCAGTTGTCGTCTGTCACCACGTAATCGATTTGTAAGACGAGGAGCCGGCCATCAGGCCAAATTCGTTTTCCGCTGTCAGAATACTTGGAGTCGTCGACGTCAAATCGGACGAGGCGTTCGGCAGTCTCACGGCCTTCGAGGAACTGTGCCGGGAACCATACCTCCGCCATCCATTCCGAAACGATCGAGGAACCACCATTTACAAGTTCCACTGTCAGGCGGTAGTCATGTCTTTCCGATGAGGGCGGGCGGAGATATTCAAATCGCCACTCAGCCTGCAAGGGTTGCCCTGCGGTCGATTCAATCGTCCAGCTCTTCAGCCGAGCACGTAGGTCCGTCAGCACATCGTCGGACGTGTCGAACTCAATCGGCTTTAGCCGAAGCTGTTGCCTGATCCCTTCACGACCGATGCCGCGCTGAAGATACAAGGCGACCTCGATTCTTCGGCCAAGTACATGTTGGATGAATGACGCGATCGCAAGTTCCTGCTCAATCCAGACTGAGCCGCGGATCACATGGCCATTTGGAGAATCGAACTCTCCCCGATGGTGCATGATCGCGATAAATCCGGCCGCGCGATTTAGGTTGGAAAGGATATTCGCGGTCAGGTCATCCAGGCTGTTTTGCTGCTCTGCAAAGTACGGATCCAAATCGGTTTCGTCGCGAACGAGAGCCTCTACCGCAGTTCCGAGCGAAATCTCATCGGGAGTGAACTGGCCGCAACTTATGAAAACCAAGGGTTTGTCTGACACCGTGTAAGTGTCTCACGCTCGCGCATCTGATTCCCGATCGACCATCACGGTGACGTTCCGTGCGCGTTCACTCGACGTTACTTCTTCGCCTCACTCACCAGCGTTGCCAGCCACGCGTCCGTCTTGATGAACCCCTTTCCCCACGAATCCCAAGGCGCCAGGATGTTCTCCGCCTTCATCTGATCGACCGTCTTTCCCGCCGCGAGTGCGTCGGCCACCGCTTTCGTCGTTCCGCGCAAGACCTCGGCGAACGCGCGAAGGCCGGCTTTGTCGGAGAGGGGACCGTGACCCGGGATCACTTTCGCGTCGTCCGGCATCGTCGAGAGGACCTTGTCCACCGCGGCCAGCATCCCCTTCACGCTGCCGCCGTTCTCGGTGTCGACGAAGGGGTACATGCCGTTGAAAAAGTCGTCGCCCATGTGAATGACGTTCGACTGCGGAAAGAAGATGACCGAGTCGCCGTCGGTATGGCCGTGCGGGAAATGCACGGCGCGGATGTCTTCGCCGTTCACGTGGATCGTGGCGCGGTCGTTGAACGTGATCACCGGCAGCGCATCTTTCGGCGCCGGCGGCGTGGCGTTGCCGCGGACCGTCGAGCCCGCGGCGAGGCGCGTGCGGACGTTTTCGTGGGCGATGATCGGGCCGTCGTGGCCGAAGATGGCATTGCCGCCGGTGTGATCGCCGTGGTAGTGCGTGTTGAGGATGAACTTGATCGGCTTCGCGGTGATGCCGTGCAGCGCCTCGCGGATCTTCGGCGCGAGCGGCGCGAACTGGTCGTCGACGATCACGATGCCGTCGTCGCCCGACGACACGCCGATGTTGCCGCCCGCGCCGGTCAGCATGTACACGCTCCCGGCCACTCTCTGCACCTTAATCTCGACCTTGCTGAAATCCTGCTGGGCGAAGAGGGAAGTGGCGGCGAGCAAGGCAACGACGATCATCAATTTGCGCATGGGAGCGAATTGTAGATGAGGTCGAAGGAGGCTATCGTCCGCGTCGGCTATCCGTGGTGGCTGCGCCTCGTCCTGCATCGCCGTACCATCGCCATCACCCTCGGGCGGCGCATCTACATCGCCGACGGACATGCCAGCGAGGCGCTGCTGCGGCATGAGCTCGTGCACGTCCGGCAGGCAGGGGAGTTGGGCGTGATCCGCTTCCTCTGGCGCTACGCCGTGGAATACGTAAGGAACCGGCGCCGCGGGATGGCGCACGACGACGCTTATCGCGCCATCTCCTTCGAGGCGGAAGCGTTCGCCGCCGAGGTTGGGCAACCCGTATAATCGCCCCTTCGCGAAGATCGATGATTCAATTCCACGCGCTCGAAATCCCGCAACTGGAACGCTTTCTGGAACGCCAGAAAGCGGGGCTTTCGCTCAAGAGCGACATCGATCTCGATCTCGTGCTCCGCCAGATCCTGCAGAAGGCGAACGAGTTCGTGCCGTCGGAGTCGGGATCGATTCTGCTCGACGATCCTTTCCGCAAAGTGGCCATGCGCCGCGAGAACGAGCTGGTCTTCATCGCCACCTTCGGCGACGCCAGCCGCCATCTCATCGGCCAGCGGCTCTCCGCGAAGTTCGGCATCGTCGGGCAGGTCTACCAGACCGGTACGCCGTACGTTTCCGCCGACGTGAAGGAGGACGACTTCTTCTACGCCGATTTCGACGAGCAGCTCGGCCACAAAACGCACTCGGTGGTCTGCGTTCCGATCTACATCGGCAAAACCGTCTGCGGCGTGCTCGAGCTGATCAACCGCCTCGACGGCAGCATCTTCACCGATCGCGACAAAACGCTGCTGGAGATCTTCGCCGGCTACACCTCCTTCACGCTGCAGAACGCGCTCGACGCCAAGCGCGCGCACGAGCTGGCGAAAAAGGACGACCTGACCGGTCTCTACAACGACCGCTGGTTCAACGTTCGCCTGACCGAGACGCTCTCCGACGCGCGCAAGAGTGGCAACGAAGCGGTGCTGATCTTCATGGACCTCGATCGCTTCAAAGCGATCAACGACGGCCACGGCCATCTCGCCGGCAGCCAGGTGCTGCGCGAGGTCGGCTTCCTGCTGAAACGGATCGTCCAGCAGGGCGACGCCACCGTCGCGCGCTACGGCGGCGACGAATTCGTAATCGTTCTTCCGAACACGAAGCTCGAAGACGGCATCGTCGTCTGCGAGGAGATCCGCCGCACGATCGAGGAGACGACCTTCCTGGCGCGCGAGTGGGGTTTCAGCATGCCCCCTCTTCACCTCTCCGGCCTCCTCTCCGCCTCCCTCGGCATCGCCCAGCATCTGCCGGTGACCGACCCGAACGAGTCGCTGGAGCAGGAGAAAAGCGATCTCCTCCGCCGCGCCGACGCCGCCATGTACAGCGCCAAGTCGCGCGGCAAGAATCTCGTCGTGATCAGCAGGGTGGGCGAAGAATTGCAACCGGCCGGGATGGCGACTAGTGGATTAGTAGATTAGTGGATCAGTAGATCAGAAACGGAAAAGCAGCCCTCTTATCGACTAATCCACTAATCACTAATCCACTCCTTCTGCTATCTTTCGAAATCTCAAAACGGAGGTTGACGTCCTTGGCGAAAATCACTGCGGAGTACATTTGGATCGATGGGCAGAAGCCGACGGCGAAGCTTCGTTCGAAGACGAAGATTCTCGATTTGGCAAAGTCGCTTTCTGACATCCCGGAATGGGGTTACGACGGCTCCAGCACGGAACAGGCGACCGGACACTTCAGCGATTTGCTTTTGCGTCCTGTGAAAATGGTCCCCGACCCGTTGCACCGCGAGGGCGATGTGCTCGTCCTTTGCGAAGTGCTCAATCCGGATGGCACCGTCCATCCGAGCAACACGCGCGCGTACCTGCGGCAGGTGGCTGAGCAGTACAAGGATCACGACGCGTGGTTCGGCATCGAGCAGGAGTACACCTTCTTCGAAGGCAACCGTCCGCTCGGCTGGCCCGATCACGGATTTCCCGCGCCGCAGGGCGGCTACTACTGCGGCGTCGGCGCGGACGAAGTCTTCGGCCGCGACGTCGTCGAAGCGCATGCTGATGCGTGCATGCGCGCCGGCATCCACATCGTCGGCACGAACGCCGAGGTCATGCCTGGGCAGTGGGAGTTCCAGGTTGGGGCGTTGCCGGCGCCCGACATCGCCGACGAATTGTGGCTTGCTCGCTGGCTTCTGTACCGCATCGGCGAAGAGTTCGGCGTCAGCGCCACGCTGTATCCGAAGCCGGTCAAAGGCGACTGGAACGGCGCCGGCGCGCACACGAACTTCTCCACGAAGGGAACGCGCGCCGAGGGAGGGATGAAGGTGATCGAGGAGGCGATGAAAAAGTTGGAGCGCCGCCACGATGCCCACATCAAAGTCTACGGCGCGCACAACGAAGAGCGCCTGACCGGCCTTCACGAAACCGCGCCGATTCACGCGTTCCGCTACGGCATCAGCGACCGCGGCGCGTCGGTGCGCATCCCGATGGCCACGGCCAATCAGGGATATGGATACTTCGAAGATCGCCGTCCCGCCGCGAACATGGACCCGTATCAGGTCTGTGCGTTGTTGATTGAAACCGTCTGCGGTCCCTGACGTCATAGACCGCGGCAGCCGGCTGGAAACGCCGGCTGCCGCGCAATTCCGATGATCGAACTGCTTTTCAACGCTGTCTGGCTGACCGTCGTCGCCGCTGCTTTCGTGGCGGTGCCGCGGCGCTCCAGCCGCGCCACGCTCGGCATCGCCTGCATCCTGGTCCTGCTCTTCCCGATCATCTCCGTCTCCGACGATCTCGCGCTCGACGGCAACTCCCTCGAAGAAGCGCTGGCCATCATCGTCTGCACGCTGTTGCTGGCCGTCGCGCTGATCGCGCTCGCGCGCGTGCAGCATGTGATCGCCGCGCCCGCGCAGATCCTGGTCGCGATCCCGTCCGATCCGCGCTCTCCTCCTCGCGCGTAGCCCAGCCGGCTCGCGCAGTGCGTTCATTCCGAACGCGATTTCTCCATCGACTCTCTGCGTGCACTCCGGCCGTGAAACGGCGGCATCCTCGCGTGTCGGCTCCCCTGGCCGGCACACCGGGCTCGGGGGTGTCGCCTTTTGACGGCCGGCGGGCACGGCCCGCAGCGTTGGTTGCCCAAGGCTCCATCAGCAGTGGCGGTTATCAGGTTCAGCCGGCTTTGAAATGGCGGCACTCTCGCGCGTCGGCACCCCCTGGCCGACGTCGGGCTGCGAGGGTGCCGCCGTTTGAGGGCCGCGCCCCAGCCGTTCTTCGTCCCCCTAAGAGCTCAGAGCTAACAGCTAAGAGCTCCAGTCCCGCTTGTAACGCCGCCCTGCATTCCGGCACTATCTCCGGACACCAACCCGCGGAGGCTCCATGAAGCGCACTACGCTGTTCGCTTTGATCGCTCTTCTGACATTGACGATCGTCACCAGTTCGCTCGTCGGCGCGGTCTGGTACCTGGATGCGTCGCTGCGTCCGGCCACGGCGTTGAAGGCGGTGGCCTCCTGGTTCGACGGCCAGTTCGTCGGCTACAACCTCATGCTGCTGCTGTTCGCCGTCCTCGTCCCGCCGCTGCTGGCCATCTCCTACACCTCGTCGATGTGCGAAGAGAAAACGCGCCGGATGCGCCGCGAGTTGGGCGCGCTGTGGGAGCCGAACAAGGAGTGGATCGGCGAATACATCGACAAGCAGTTCCGCTGGCGCGATTACCTCCTGGGCGTTGGGGCGATGTCGGCCGTCGTGTCGTTCGGCGGCATCGTCCTGCTGTTGCTCAAGCCGATCAATTCCGGCGATCTCGTCTCAGGCATGCCCGCTCCCGGCCTCGACTTTGCGCGCGGCGCGAACGTGCTTCTCCTCGGCCCCTACGTCGAGCACTACGCCTCGGACAAGAACTTCCACATGGTGGTCCACAGCCTGACCGCCTTCGCTTTCGGCTTTCTCGGCGCGTATGTCTACTCGATCGGTCAGCTCATTCGCGGCTACTTCACCGTCGATCTCTCGCCGAGCACGTTCGTCTCCTCGTCCGTGCGCATCATCGCAGCGAGCTGTACGGCGCTCGTGGCCGCGTTCGGCCTCACGCTGATCTTCGGCGAGCACGAAGCCGCTGCCGCTGCGGGCAAGGCTGGCGTCAGCGTTCTCGGCGCCGTCGGCAACGTCACCGGCTTCCATCCCTCGCACGAGCAGTGGGTGGGACTCCTCCCGGTGATCGGATTCTTCTTCGGCTATTTCCCCAACCGCGCGCTCAAAACGATCCAGCACCTCGCCAATCGCGTCCTCGGCAATGCCGAAGGTCCCGGCTACGGCTCGACCAGCCTGAAGAAAGTGTCGGGGATGAACATCAACCACGCCTACCGCCTCGAGCGCGAAGGTATCGACAACGCCGAGAACCTCGCCGCCAGCGATCCGATCGAAATCGCCCTCCGCACCGGCTTTCCTTATCCGCAGGTGAAGGTCTGGGTCGAGGAAGCGCGCCTGCGCATTCACCTTGCCAAACACTTCGTCCCCTTCGTCGAACGCACCGGCATTCGCACCCACGAACAGCTCTGCACTTTTGCGAGGAGATGGGACACCGCCACCCGCGGCTCCGTCTACGAGTTCCTGGCCGACACGATGCGCGCCGACGACGAAACCAAGAAACGCATCGCCGCAAAGCTGGAAGCGATCGTGGCGCTTCGCGAAAGTATCGACGACGCTCCCGACGACGCGTCCATCAGCTCCAAGGCGCCCACGGCCGTGCCGCCCACGATCCCGATCAGGCGAAACTCAGCAACGTCGATTCAGGCGTCGTAGGAACGGGGACAGTTTTTCAATCAGTCGTCCCAGTATCCCGGCTTCCTGCGGTTGTGCGCGATTGCGAGTACCGAAATGCGGTCCGGAAGGCGAATGAAAACGAGGTGGTAGGGAAAATTGTTAATCGGAAGTTGACGTACCGCCGCGTCTTCAACACCAGGACAAAATCCTCCGCTCTGAGGAAACTGCTCCAGAAAATTGAGGGCTCGCGAGACTTCCTGCGTAAATCGACGGGCTGCGTCTTCGTTCCGCTCCCGGTACCAGGCTGTAGCCTCCCTCAGATCCCGTTTGGCGATCGGTCGAAGGCGAACTACCGTCACTGCCCCAGCACTTCCCGTTCGACATCCCGCAGAGCGTCGCGCCAGTCGATGTCATCCTGAGGATTCGCGCGTGCGTCGGCGGCGCGCCGTTCGATCTCGGCGGCCCATGCCGCTTCGATCTGCTCTCGATTGCCGTCATCGAGGCTGACGAGTAGTTCCTCGACGATCGCGGCGCGTTCCGGTGCGTCCAATTCCAGCGCCTCCTTGAGAACGCGGGCAGCTTCTGTGGTCATGGCGAAAAGGATACACCGCCGCCTACTTCACCTCCATCTGCGGAATCGACAGATAGAACCCTGCCGGATACTGCTGATAGCCCGTCACGTTCTTGCGCATGATGGCTACGTTCGACTGCATGTAGAGCGAGACGTAGGGGAGGTCGGTGGCGACGATGTTCTGGACCTCGCCGTAAATCTGCTTGCGCTTGGCGCGGTCGAATGTCGAGTGGCCCTGGGTGAGCAGATCGTCGAGATGCGCGTTCGCGTAGTAGCCGCGGTTCTGGCCGTTCGGCGGGATGTTCTTCGAATAGAAGATCACGTAATAGAAATCGGGATCGGCGATGCCGTTGCGCGACAGCGAATAGAGCTGGAAGTTCCCTTTGCCGATATCGGCGAAGAACGTCGACATCTCGTTCGACTGGATCGAGAGGTTGATGCCGGCCTGCTTCATCATCGCCTGCATCACCTGCGCGCGTGAATTCGCCTCGGCATCCGTCGACGTCTTGATCACGAGATTGAGGCCGTTCGGATAGCCGGCCTGCGCCAGGAGCTGCTTCGCTTTCGCGGGATCGTAGTTGTACTCGGGCAGGTTCGAGGCGCGCGCCCAATGTCCCTCGGCCAGCATCGTCTCGGTCTTCTGCGCGTAGCCGCGCTGGATGTCGCGGATGATGCGGTCGCGATCGATGGCGTGCGCGATGGCCTGGCGCACCAGCGGCTTCGCCAGCGCCGGGTCCTTCATGTTGAACGCCAGGTACTGATAGACCGATCCGGAGCTCTTCACCACCGTAAAGTCCGGGTTCTTCTCGAACTCGGCCACGTTCTCGAACGGAATCGAATTCACTTCGAAATTCACCGTGCCGCGGCGCATCTCCAGGATGCGGGTCGTGGCGTCCGGGATGATGCGCACCGTGATGTGCTTGATCTTCGGCGCGCCGCCGTGCCATTGATCGAACGCTTCGAGCTCCAGGCGGTCGTCGGGACGAAACTCGATCACCTTGTACGGTCCGCAGCCGATCGGCTTCGTCTTGTACACGTTCGTATCGGCGCCGGTGGGGAGGATGCCGGTGGTGAGATTGTCGAAGATGCCGGCGTTTGCTTCCTTCAGCTTGAAGATCACCGTCTGTTGATCGGGGGTCTCGATGTGATCGACCGAGGCGTAGCCCGAACGTTTGGACGTCGTGAAGGTCGGATTCATCAGCGACTCATAGGTCCACTTCACGTCGGACGCCTTCACCGGCTGGCCGTTGTGAAACTTCGCGTTCGGATTGAGATGGAAGACGATCGTCTTGTCGTCCGGCATCTCCCACTTCGTGGCCAGATCAGGCGCGTAGTCGAAATTCGTGGTGACCTTGATCAAGCCGCTGTAGATCAGGTCGAACATGCGGCTCGATGCGTTGTCGGCGCCGACGCGGCTGTCGAGGTTCGTCGGCGACGTCATCAGCCCGATCACGAGCTTGCTTTCGCCGCCCGCGCCGCCGGCAGTCCCCCCTTTTTTCTCGCCGCCGCCGCAAGCCAGCAGCAGGACAACTGTCAATGAAGCAAGGATGTTACGCGTCTTCATGCTGTACCTCTTTCGCGCACTTGTTGGCGGAGCCTTGGGCAACCAACGCCGTCGGCCGTGCCGACTACAAGTATGATGCCGGGCGATGCGGTTCTTTCGAATTCTTGCCCTCGCGGCCGCTCTTCTTCCCCTCGCAGCCCTCGCCAAAGAAAAAGTCATCGTCCTCGGATTCGACGGCGTCGACGCCCGTTACACCGAGCAGTGGATGAACGAAGGGAAGCTGCCGAATCTGGCCAAGTTACGGGCGCAGGGAACGTTCCGGCCGCTGCGTCCGACCATCCCCGCGCAGACGCCGGTGTCGTGGTCGACGTTCTCGACCGGGATCGATCCGGGGCGCACCGGCATCTTCGATTTTCTTCGCCGCGATCCGAAAACATACCTGCCTGTCTTCGCCGCATTCGACGAGACGAAAGAGCCGTTCCTCCTCGGCGAGAAGAATCCGTTCGTCGCCGCTGCAGCAATCCTCGTTATCCTCGCGCTGATCGCGCTCTTCTTCCGCCGAACCGCGCGCATCGTGATGATCGTGATCGCCGTCGTCGCCTCCGCGGGCGCGTTCCTGGCGACGAAGACCTACATCCCGGTGACGAGGCCCGGCGTCATCAATCGCCGGCAGGGAATCCCGTTCTGGGAAGCCGCCGCGACCGCGGGACGCAAAGCGCGCGTCGTCCACGTCCCGGTCACCTTTCCCGCGCACGATTTTCCGGCCGGCGAGATGCTCTCCGGCCTCGGCGTTCCCGATGTTTCCGGCCGTGTCGGTAAGCCGTTCTTCTTCACCTCGGAACTCGATTTCCATCGCACCGGCTCGAACGAGTTCTCGATCGAAGTCGTGCAGCTCGAAGACAACAAGGGACGCATCAGCACGAAGATTCAGGGGCCGCCGAACAAGCTGTTCGGCACGCCGCCGTACATCTCGATCCCGATGACGATCACCGTCGCCAACGACCGCAACTCGATCACGATCGAGGAAAGCGGCCAGAAGGTAACGCTTCGCCCGGGCGAGTGGAGCGGCTGGACCGATTTCGTTTTTCCGTTCAATCCGCTGATCAAGATTCACGGCATCAGCCGCTTCCATCTCATCACCTCGCAGCCCGAGGTGAAGTTGTACCTGTCGCCGATCAACTTCGATCCGCGCAACCTGCCGCCGGGCTTCAACATCTCCGCGCCGCCGAAATGGGCGCCGCAACTGGCGCGCGACTATGGCCTCTACAAAACGCTCGGCTGGCAGATCGACACGTGGGCGATTTCCGAAGGGTTCGCGGACGAGCAGATGTTCTGGGATGACATGACTTTCACCGTCGCCCAGGACCGGAAAATGTTCGACGCGTTTCTGAACGGCGACGAAGAGTTGATGGTGCAGTGCTTCGAGTTCCCCGACCGCGTCGGCCACGTTTTCTGGCGCCTCATGGATCCGAAGCATCCCGCCTACGACGCCGCGCTGCACGCGAAGTGGGGCGATGCGCTGCTGCGCGCGTATCAACTGATGGACGCGATCGTCGGTGACGCGATGGCCGCCGCCGACAAAAAGCACGCGGCGCTCATCGTCCTCTCCGATCACGGTTTCGCGTCGTTCCGAAAGTCGGTGAACTACAACACGTGGCTGGTGATGAACGGCTACATGACGCTCAAAACCGGCGTGCAGGTGAAAGACCGCAACGTCGAGATGCTCTTCGACTCCGGCCAGTTCTGGGAGAACGTCGACTGGTCGCGCACGCGCGCCTATGCGATGGGCCTCGGCGAGATGTACATCAACGTGAAGGGCCGCGAGTCACAAGGAATCGTGAATCCCGGCGCCGACTATGACGCGCTGAAATCCGAACTGAAATCGCGCCTCGTGACGATGACCGACATGGAAACGATGGAGCATCCCGTCCGCCGCGTCCTGGCCCGCGAGGAGGTCTACCGCCAGTTCGACCCGAACATGATCCCCGACCTCTTCGTCACCAACAACGACGGCTACCGCGTCTCCTGGCAAACCTCCCTCGGCGGCATCCCCAAAAACCTGATCGAACCAAACAAACAAACCTGGAGCGGCGACCACTGCTCAGTCGATCCTGAAATCGTGAAGGGGATTTTCTTTTACAACCGCAAGCTGGCCACCGATCGAGCGCCGTATATCGCCGACGTGTATCCGACGGTGCTGGGTTTGTTGGGTGTTCCCGCGCCGTATGAATTGGATGGGATTGCGTTGAAATAGGCTGTCGGCCGTCGGCTGTCGGGTGTTATGAAGGACACGTACCGTGATTTGGTGGCTTGGCAGCGGGCGATGGTGCTCGTCACGCAGGTGTACCGGGCCACCGAGGCTTTTCCACGGCGTGAAATCTATGGCCTGACCAACCAGCTACGACGCGCCGCGGTTTCTGTTCCGAGCAACATCGCCGAGGGGAAGGGGCGCCGATCCAAGAAGGAGTACCTGCAGTTTCTTTTCAAGGCGCGCGGATCGCTGTTTGAGGTCGAAACTCAACTGGAGATATCAAACAATCTCGGCTACATTGCCGCAGACCAGTTCGTCGCGATTCAAGAACAATCAGGATCAGTAGCACGTGTTCTCGGCGGTCTAATCGTAGCCGTGGAGCGCCAGATCGCGGACGATGCCAGGTAACCCCGACAGCCGACGGCCGACAGCCGACAGCCGACAGCCAAGGAACAAATGGACTACAAGAGACTACTAACCCAAGTCGAGCGCACGCTCGAACAGATTGAGGCTGCGGAATCGACGCGCTTCACGATCGAGCAGATTGGCGAGACCATCGCGTCGAATTTTCGGGACGAGCTCGGGATCACCGGCGGGCGGATTTACGAGATCAACGACGAGAACTGCTACGAGCTCGTCGGACGCTTCGGCGTCTCGCATGACGGCCCGCTCGGGATTTCGGTGCCAAGGGATTACAAACCGATCGAGCTCGTGCTGGAGAACGGCGTCGTAGTCATGGATCCGAACGATCCCGGCGTCGATCCGATCCTGGAGAGCAAGCTCGGAGCGCACCGCTTTGCGGCCGTTGCCGCCGGCGACAACCACTCGCACATCCTCGGCTTCGACATTGCGCCGGGGCTGAGCCGCGAAGACATCCTCTTCTCGCTCAACCTCATTCGCTACACGGTCAATCAGCGGCTGCGCGCCGATCGCTATCAGTCGCTGATCGACGAAGCGCAGCGAATCCAGCAGTCGATCCTGCCGCAGCGCGTGCCGCAGTACGCCGGATTCGATATCTGGGGAAAGACGCTGCCGGCTGCGGTCGTGAGCGGCGACTTCTACGATTTCATCCCCCTCTCCGACAACATCCTCGGCCTGGCTATCGCGGACGGATCGGGCCACGGCCTGCCGGCCGCGTTGGTCGTGCGCGACATCTACATGGGCCTGCGCATGGCCACCGACCGCGATTTCAAGATCATCCGCACGATGGAGAAGTTGAATCACATCATCCATCGCGGACGGCTGACGACGAAGTTCGTGTCGCTTTTTTACGGCGAGCTCGAGACCGGCGGAATCTTCATCTACTGCAACGCCGGCCACAACTTTCCGTTCGTCCTGCGCGCGGATGGCGTGACGATCGAGATGCTGTCGAACGGCGGACCGGTTCTCGGGCCGACGCCGGACGCCACGTACATGCGCGGCTTCGCGAAGTTGAATGCCGGCGATCTGCTCTGCCTCTACACCGACGGAATTGTGGAAGCGCACAACGCGGACGACGAGGAGTT
>Ga0070670_100000279_pt1 | contig 44846 bp, 41 predicted proteins | sample KBSS63metaG_FD_64665 | JGI IMG/M metagenome (GOLD analysis project Ga0070670, IMG submission 64665) | Switchgrass rhizosphere microbial communities from Kellogg Biological Station, Michigan, USA - KBS S6-3 metaG | ecosystem: Host-associated > Plants > Roots > Rhizosphere > Soil ... | reverse complement strand
GCCTCGCATTCGCCGTCGCGGTAGGCAATCCAGCCGCGTTGCCCGGCGAGCAGTGCCTTTTCGGCGCCCTTCATCTCCCCCTCGAGATCGGCATCCGTTGCCTGCATGGCTGCGCGGGTTTTCTTGTACTGCGCATTGAGTGCCGCATCTGCAGTCTCGTAGTCCTGCTCGGCGCAGCTGTTCATGTCCGCCTGCGTTTCCGCTGTGCTGCAATCCGGCGTCTCGTCGGCGAGCGCCACCCCGTGCACCAGAAAAAGGGCCAGCCCGGCTGCCGCCATGGTCATGACAGTCCGCGTCTGATGTCCTCGGTGGCGGGCGCGCATCAGAGCTTGCCCATGACCAGCTGGCGGAAACCGTAGACCTCGCGCTTGCCGGACAGGGGAATGAGCGTCACCGACCGGGTCTGGCCCGGCTCGAAGCGGACGGCGGTGCCGGCCGGGATGTCGAGGCGCATGCCCTGCGCCTGTTCGCGGTCGAAGCTGAGCCCGCCATTGGTCTCGGCGAAATGGTAGTGGCTGCCGACCTGTACCGGCCGGTCGCCGGTGTTCGACACATCGATCGAGACCGTCACGGCACCGGAATTCAGTTCGATATCGCCGCTGGCGGCAATGATTTCACCGGGGATCATCGGATGTTCCTCTTCATGCGGCCCTGGGCGCGCAGCCCTCGGCCTTCAAAACGCGTTTTGTCGAGGCCGGATTGGCCGCAAGCTTCCCCGCCGGTCGCACAGGGCGGCGCACCAGTTCACCGCCGCAATTCGGGCAGATGCCGTTGAGCGTACCGGCAGCGCAATCGGCGCAGTAGGTGCATTCGAAGCTGCACATCATTGCCTCCAGGCTATCCGGCGGCAGATCTCGATCGCAGCACTCGCAATTCGGCCTGAGCTCCAGCATGACAGCCTACCGGATCGGTTCGTGGACGGTGACGAGCTTCGTGCCATCGGGGAACGTCGCTTCGACCTGCACATCGTGGATCATCTCGGCAATGCCTTCCATCACCTGGTCGCGACCGATGACATGGGCGCCGGCCGACATCAGGTCGGCAACGGAGCGGCCGTCGCGGGCGCCCTCGACGACGAAGTCGCTGATCAGCGCGATGGCTTCCGGATAGTTGAGCTTGACGCCCCGCTCCAGCCGCCGGCGCGCCACCATCGCCGCCATGGAAATCAACAGCTTGTCTTTTTCTCTCGGAGTGAGGTTCATCGTCTGCCTATTGCTTGAACTAGAGATTCCAGACTTTCGGCACTGGCGCGCCATTGCGCAAGGCCGAAATGATCGGGATGAGGATTTTTCTGAGCGCGAAGCCGTCCGATGCCGCAAGCCGGATGACCAGCTTGTCGTTCCACTGGCTGACACCGCCATTGTGACCCTCCAGCATCGGCCGGACGGTCGACAGATAGCGTTCCGCAGAGGGTCCCGCGTAGAGCACGGTGACGAAAGCCACCTGCCCGCCCAGCACCGCCTGCTCCGCCGTAAGGGCCGTCACATCGCCATCGAGCCTGAGATCCTCGGCATGGATCAGCCTGCCGCCCCGGCGCACCCGCCAGCGGTCGCGGAACAGCCCTGTCGCCATCGTCTCGCCCATCGCCTTGCGGCCGAGCAGCACGGCTTCGACGGCCAAAAATTCGGCGCTGTCGTCGAGTTCGACATCCAGCGTCCGCGACAGCGCCGCCCGGTCGAACAGGATCGTTTCCTGCGGCAGCCAGTCGACCCGCGCACCCGCGCCGACCTCGATCCGCGTCCTGATCTCGGCGACGCCCGCAGACGCCTTGTAGATCTTCTCGCAGGCCTGCGTCGTCACGTCGATCCGCGTCTGCGGCCGCGCCGTCACGCTCCAGTCCATGCGATCGCCGCCGGTCAAACCGCCGGCCGTGTTGATGATGACGGCTTCCATCGAGCTGTCGAAGGTATCCGGCAACCGGATCTTCGCCGCACCTTCCTGGAAGAATTCGGCCAGCCGCGTGCGACCGCCGATCCACTTCGCGGCCAGCTGGCCGCGTCCCTCGGCCCTTTGCGGCCTGGTGCTCGCTGCCATCGTCGTCATCCAGCTCCCCCTGCGATAAGCTTACACAATAGCCGCCATTCAACCCCGCAAGCCTCTGAATGCAAGCTCTTTTTCGCGCCTCCGCCGTTCCGGGCGGTCACCGTCAGACGGTCAGGTGGCGCCGCGCCTCCGGCGTATCCAGCGTCTCAGCCAGCCCCTCATGCACGATCTCGCCCCGGTCCATGATGTAGACATAGTCGGCAAGCTCCCGGCAGAAATCGAGATATTGCTCGACCAGCAGGATCGCCATGCCGGTGGAATCGCGTAAGTACTGGATCGCCCGGCCGATGTCCTTGATGATCGACGGCTGGATGCCTTCCGTCGGCTCGTCCAGCACCAGGATCTTCGGCCGCGTCACCAGCGCCCGGCCGATCGCCAGCTGCTGCTGCTGCCCCCCGGAAAGATCCCCGCCCCGCCGCGACAGCATGGATTTCAGCACCGGAAACAGCTGGAAGATGTCATCCGGCACCGTCCGCTCCCGGCGCGCCAGCGGCGCAAAGCCGGTCTCCAGGTTCTCCTTCACCGTCAAGAGCGGAAAGATCTCGCGCCCCTGCGGCACGTAGCCGATGCCCTGCTTGGCGCGGGCATAGGGGGCGAGGCCATTGAGCTTATGGTCGTTGAAGCTGATGCTGCCGCCGCTCAGCACATGCTGGCCGGTGACGGCGCGCAGCAGCGAGCTCTTGCCGACCCCGTTGCGCCCGAGCACGCAGGTGATCTTGCCCATCTCGGCCTTGATCGAAATGCCCCGGAGCGCCTGGGCGGCGCCGTAGTGGAGATTTGCGTTTTCGACGGTCAGCATGGTGGCATCTCCAGGTAATATGATTGCGGCATGGATCCTCGGGTCGAGCCCGAGGATGACCCCCACGGTGAGAAAGGAGACACCGCTTTCACCGGGTCATCGAGTTGACTGCGAGCCCAGACGCCCGAAGATGGCGAGTCTCCAAAGAATGCATCCTTTACGAGCATTGCTCCATGGAGCATTATCGGTGAGGACACGTCGACGATATGATTGGCAAGTTCCAAACTCGGGGTGTCATCCTCGGGCTTGACCCGAGGATCCACGGCTCCAGGAAAACCATGAGCGGCTATGTCTACATCGTTACCAACAAGCCAAAGGGGACGCTCTATATCGGCGTCACATCCAACCTCGAACAACGCATCTATGAGCACCGGGAAGGGTTGACCCAAGGCTTCACGAGCCGGTACGGCTGCACGCGTCTGGTCTGGTACGAGGAGCATTTCGAGATCGGCTCCGCCATCCAGCGTGAAAAATCGCTTAAACGCTGGTATCGCGCGTGGAAGATCGCCCTGATCGATCAATTCAATCCAACATGGCGAGATCTGTATGAGGAGTTCGGCTGATTGCGGCATGGATCCTCGGGTCGAGCCCGAGGATGACGCCGGGACGGAGTGGGTCGATCGATCAAAAAAGTCCTTTTCACAGAACTGGCCCATCGCGGTCACCGCCCCAGATAATTCTCGATCACCTTCGGATCACTGCTGACAAAATCGATCGAGCCTTCGGCCAGCACCGAGCCTTCGGCAAGGCACGTCACCTTGACACCGAGATCGCGGATGAAGCCCATGTCGTGCTCGACTACCACCACAGAACGGGTCTTGGCGATTTCCTTCAAAAGGATCGCCGTCTCCGCCGTTTCCGCATCTGTCATCCCGGCCACCGGCTCGTCGACGAGCAGAAGCTTCGGCTCCTGCGCCAGAAGCATGCCGATCTCCAGCCACTGCTTCTGGCCGTGGCTGAGGTTGGCCGCCAGCTCATCGCGCCGGCGATGCAGCCGAACGGTGTCGAGGATTTCATGGATGCGGGCGCGATCCGTCTCGGTCATCCGGTAGAACAGCGTCGAGAACACGCCGCGACTGCGGTTCAGCGCCAGCTCGAGATTGTCCCAGACCGTGTGGCTCTCGAACACGGTCGGCTTCTGGAACTTGCGGCCGATGCCGAGAAGCGCGATGTCGGCCTCATCCTTCTTGGTGAGGTCGACGGTGCCGTTGAAGAACACCTCGCCCGAGTCGGGCCTGGTCTTGCCGGTGATGATGTCCATCATCGTCGTCTTGCCGGCACCGTTGGGGCCGATGATGGCCCTGAGTTCGCCGGGCTCGATCACCATCGACAGCGAATTCAGTGCCTTGAAGCCGTCGAAGGAGACAGAGACGTTGTTGAGATAGAGCATGCTGGTGGGTTTGCCGTCCGTGATCATGCTCTTACTCCGCTGCCTTCAGGGGTTCGTCGCTCTCGCCCTTTTCCGCCGCCACGGATGCGCGGCGCGATCTGCCGGCGCCGGTGCCGTAGTGGGCGATGGTGCCGACGACGCCGCGCGGCAGGAACAGCGTCACGGCGACGAACAAACCGCCGAGCGCAAACAGCCAGACCTCGGGAAACAGGCCGGTGAAGATGGTCTTGCCGCCATTGACGAGGATCGCCCCGATGATCGGCCCGATCAGCGTCCCGCGCCCGCCGACGGCGGTCCAGATGACCACTTCGATAGAATTGGCCGGCGCGAACTCGCCGGGATTGATGATGCCGACCTGCGGCACGTAGAGCGCGCCGGCAATGCCCGCCATCATCGCCGAGACGACGAAGGTGAACAATTTGATGTTCTCGACGCGGTAGCCGAGGAAGCGCGTCCGGCTTTCGGCATCGCGCACGCCGACCAGCACCTTGCCGAATTTCGAGCGGACGATGCCGGACGAAATCAGCAGCGCCAGCGCCAGGAACAGGGCCGTCAGCGCAAACAGGGCAGCGCGGGTGCCATCGGCCTGGATGTTGAAGCCGAGGATGTCCTTGAAGTCGGTCAGCCCGTTGTTGCCGCCAAAACCCATGTCGTTGCGGAAGAAGGCGAGCAGCAGCGCATAGGTCATCGCCTGGGTGATGATCGATAGGTAGACGCCGTTGACGCGGGAGCGGAAGGCGAACCAGCCGAAGACGTAGGCGAGCAAGCCGGGCACCAGGAGCACCATTAGCGCCGCAAACCAGAAATGGTCGAAGCCGTACCAGAACCACGGTAGCGCCTTGTAGTTCAGGAACACCATGAAATCAGGAAGGATGGGATTGCCGTAGGAACCGCGGGCGCCGATCTGGCGCATCAGGTACATGCCCATGGCATAGCCGCCGAGCGCGAAGAAGGCGCCGTGGCCGAGCGACAGGATGCCGCAAAAGCCCCAGACGAGATCGAGCGCCAGCGCCAGCAGCGCATAGGTGAGATACTTGCCGAACAGCGACATGATGTAGGTCGGCACATGCAGCGCGCTGTGCGGGCTGGTCAGCAGGTTGGAGGCCGGCACCAGGATCGCCAGCGCGACCAGGATCAGGATGGCAATGATGATCTTGCGGTCGAGAGACCGGAGCAGGAAGGCCGTTATCATGCTTCCACCGCCCTTCCTTTGAGTGCGAAGAGCCCACGCGGTCGCTTCTGGATGAACAGGATGATGAGGACGAGCACCAGGATCTTGCCGAGCACGGCACCGGCATAGGGCTCGAGGAACTTGTTGAGGATGCCGAGCGACATGGCGCCGACCAGCGTGCCCCAGAGATTGCCGACCCCACCGAAGACGACGACCATGAAACTGTCGATGATGTAGGCCTGGCCGAGGTTGGGCGAGACATTGTCGATCTGGCTGAGCGCCACGCCCGCCATGCCGGCGACGCCGGAGCCGAGCGCGAAGGTGAAGGCATCGACCCAGGCGGTGCGGATGCCCATCGACGAGGCCATACGGCGGTTCTGGGTGACGGCCCGCATCTGCAGACCGAAGGCCGAACGCTTGAGGAGAATCAGCAGCGCGAAAAACACCACCAGCGCAAAGGCGATGATCCACAGCCGGTTCCAGGTGATGTCGAGGCCGCCGAGATCGAAGGAGCCGGACATCCAGGAGGGATTGCGAACCTCGCGGTTGGTCGGGCCGAAGATGGAGCGGATCGTCTGCTGCAGTATGAGCGAGATCCCCCAGGTGGCAAGCAGCGTTTCAAGCGGCCGCTTGTAGAGGAAACGGATCACCGTGCGCTCGATCAGGAAGCCGACGGCGCCCGTGAACAGGAAGGCGGCGGGCACGGCGAAGGCCAGTGAATAATCGGCAAGCCCCGGTGCGTAGCGGGTAATCGCTTCCTGCACGACATAGGTCGTGTAGGCGCCGAGCATCACCATTTCGCCATGCGCCATGTTGACGACGCCCATGACGCCGAAGGTGATGGAAAGGCCGATGGCAGCCAGCATCAGCACCGAACTCAGCGACAGGCCGTACCAGATATTCTGCGCGACATCCCAGAGCGCCAGCGTATCCTTGATGGAATCCATGTCCTTCTGGATGGCCGGCTGCAGGTCTGCGGGCGCCGTCTGCAGCGCCGCCGTCAGGATGGTCAGCGCTTCGCGGTCGCCGCGTGCCGCAATCGTGTCGATGGCCGCCTTCTTGTCCTCCGGGCTCGCGTCGGTCTTCAAGAGCACGACGGCGCGCGCCGCCTCCATGGTCTTCTTGACCTCGGCATCCTTTTCCTCGGCAAGAGCCGAATTCAGGAGATCGATATTGCTCGGATCGGCATCCTTCAGCATGCCCTCGGCCGCCGCGAGGCGCGCGGCGCGATCCGGGCTCAGCAGCGTCAGCTGGCCAATCGAGGCGCTGATGACGCCGCGCAGCGAATTGTTGACCTTGACCTTGACCATCGTGTCCGGATCGATATCGGCGACGGGCTCGCCGGTGACCGGGTCGGAGAAGGTCGGAGCATCGTCCGTGCCACCCTGCAGCAGGACGGGGCCGCCATCGGCGTTGACGAACAGCAGACCGTCGCTCAGTTCCTTGAGGATCTTGCCGACATGCGGGTCCTTGGAGGCAACCAGCGCCTTGATCGCCGCTTCGCGTTCCGGGAAGTCGCCGACGCCGAGCGCGTCGACCAGCGGGTGGACCGCATCTTCCGCCTTCAGCACGGTCGAAAAAGCCGGCAGGGCGAGGCAGAGGGTCAATAGGAAAATCTTGATGGCGCGATACATCGGCTCTTTCGCCTCGGTTATCGTAAACCTACGGGCCGGTGTGGCCAGGCGGAGGTTTGTTTTCTAGTGTCGTTGCATCGTCTCTGCCGTCATCATCGCGGCATCGTCGCTGCTGTCATCCTTGGGGCATCGTCGCTGCGGTCAGCCTTGGGGCATCGCCTCTGTCGTCATCCTCGGGCTTGACCCGAGGATCCAACCCAGTCGAGCGACCGCAGATGCTCGGGACAAGCCCGAGCATGACGCCGGAGAGGTTGAGGTCAAAGATAGGCCGGTGATGCCCGGGGATATTACCTCCCGGGCATCGATTGCCTTACATGCCCTTGCCGCCGCACTTGCCGGTGGCAACGTTGAAGTTGCCGCAGGACATCGGCTTGCGCCAATCGGAGATCAGGTCCTTGGAGTCGGGCAGGTAATCGGACCATTCGTCGCCGACGACGGCCGGTGTCTGCTGGACGATGTCGAACTGGCCGTTGCCCTGGATTTCGCCGATCAGGACAGGCTTGGTGATGTGGTGGTTCGGCATGACGGTAGCATAGCCGCCCGACAGGTTCGGAACAGTCGTGCCGATGATCGTATCGAGCACCTTGTCGGTGTCGGTGGAGCCGGCAGCCTGAACAGCCTTAACCCAGGCGTTGAAGCCGATATAGGCCGCTTCCATCGGGTCGTTGGTGACGCGCTTGTCGTTCTTGGTGTAGGCATGCCACTGCTTGATGAAAGCCTTGTTGGCAGGCGTTTCAACGGATTCGAAGTAGTTCCAGGCGGCGAGATGGCCGACCAGCGGCTTGGTGTCGAGACCGGCCAGTTCTTCTTCGCCGACCGAGAAGGCGATGACCGGGATGTCGGTTGCCTTGATGCCCTTGTTGCCGAGTTCCTTGTAGAACGGCACGTTGGCGTCGCCATTGATCGTCGAGACGACGGCGGTCTTCTTGCCGGCCGAACCGAAATCCTTGATCTTCGACACTTCAGTCTGCCAATCGGAGAATCCGAACGGCGTGTAGTTGGTCATGATGTCTTCTTTCGGAATACCCTTGGAGATCAGGTAAGCCTCGAGAATCTTGTTGGTCGTGCGCGGATAGACGTAGTCGGTGCCTTCGAGAACGAAGCGCTTTACGCCTTCCTTCTGCATCAGGTAGTCGACAGCAGGAATGGCCTGCTGGTTCGGCGCGGCGCCGGTGTAGATGATGTTGCGCGAGGATTCTTCGCCTTCATACTGGACCGGGTAGAAGAGCAGCGAATTTAGCTCTTCGAAGACAGGCAGGACCGACTTGCGCGACGAGGACGTCCAGCAGCCGAACACGGCCGAAACCTTGTCCTTCTGGATCAGTTCGCGGGCCTTTTCGGCAAACAGCGGCCAGTCCGAGGCGGGATCGACGACGACAGCTTCGAGCTTCTTGCCGAGAAGGCCGCCCTTCTTGTTCTGCTCGTCGATGAGCATCAGCATGGCATCCTTGAGGGTGGTCTCGGAGATGGCCATGGTGCCGGAAAGCGAATGAAGAATGCCAACCTTGATCGTATCGTCCGCAGCATAGGCGGCGCTTGAGACCAAAGCCGACGTCGACAGGACGGCGCCGAGAACGGCACCCGTGACGTAGTTCTTGAAATTCATTGTTTTATCCCCTCTTCGAATTTTTACAACAGCAGCGGGAAACCGCTGTTAACTGTTGCTTAAGGGACTATGGTTTGCCGCGCTGCAAAACCGTATACGCAATTTGACGTAGGTCGCGGGGCGAAACGTGCATCCGGCAGGATCTGGCGCTTCAAGGCCACCAATGAACCGTGCTAGCTAGTCGGCAGGCAATCGCAGAGGACCTCGAACAAGGCATGGCCGCACGGCAACGTATCATTCCGGTCAGGCGCGAATACAACCGCTGGGTGGCCAACCAGACGCTCGAGGACTATGCCCTTCGCTTCACGGCGAAGAGCGCCCGGCAATTCTCCTCGGCACGGATTTCGCAGACCGCGATCGGCGCCATCTCCTTCCTGGCGCTGGAGGCGATCGGCGGCGCCATCACCCTCTCCTACGGCACGACCAACGCCTTCTACGCCATCATCGTCGCCAGCCTCGTCATGCTCGGCATCGGCCTGCCGATCAGCCGCTACGCCATCCGCCACGGCGTCGATATCGACCTTCTCACCCGCGGCGCCAGCTTCGGCTATATCGGCTCGACCGTCACCTCGCTGATCTATGCCAGCTTCACCTTCATGCTGTTTGCCATCGAGGCATCGATCATGTCCGGCGCGCTGGAGCTGACACTCGGGATTCCGCTGTGGATCGGCTATATCATCAGCGCCTGCATGGTCATTCCGCTGGTGACCCACGGGGTGCGCCTGATCAGCCGCTTCCAGCTTCTGACGCAGCCGTTCTGGATCGTCCTCAACGTCCTGCCCTTCATCTTCATCGCCTTTTCCGACTGGGAGAAATTCGACATCTGGCGGGCCTTTGCCGGTCTCGACCGGCCGTCCGCTGCGGCCGGAAGCGGTGCGCCCTTCGACCTCATCGATTTCGGCGCGGCCTCTGCCGTCATTCTGGCGCTGATCTCGCAGATCGGCGAGCAGGCCGACTTCCTCCGCTTCCTGCCACCGGAAGGCCATCGCAAGCTGCGTCACCGGCTGGCCATCTTCCTTGCCGGCCCAGGCTGGGTCATCATCGGCGCGCCAAAGCTGCTGGCCGGCTCCTTCCTCGTGGTTCTGACACTGAGCGCTGGCGTGCCCGCAGACCGTGCCGCAGACCCGGCGCAGATGTACCTGACCGCCTTCGGCTACATGATCCCCTGGCACAATGCCGCGCTGCTGCTGATGGCTGCCTTCGTCATGGTCTCGCAGCTGAAGATCAACGTCATGAATGCCTATGCAGGCTCGCTCGCCTGGTCGAACTTCTTCTCGCGCCTCACCCACAGCCATCCCGGCCGCGTCATCTGGCTGGTGTTCAACGTCGCCATCGCCCTGCTCCTGATGGAGCTCGGCATCTACAAGCTGCTGGAAGAGACGCTCGGCATCTTCTCGATCATCTCGATGGCCTGGCTCTGCACCATCTCGGCAGATCTGTTCATCAACAAGCCGCTCGGTCTCGCCCCAGAAGGCATCGAGTTCAAACGCGCCCATCTCTACGACATCAATCCGGTCGGCCTCGGCGCCATGACGCTCTCGGCCGGAATCGCGCTCATGGCCCATTTCGGCCTGTTCGGCGCAGTGGCGGCCTCGCTTGCAACCTACATCACCCTGATCGTCGCGCTGATCGCCTCGCCCACTATAGCCTGGGCGACGAAGGGCAAATACTACCTGGCGCGCAAGCCGCGACACAGCTGGAAGAACCTCACCGATATCACCTGCTCGATCTGCGAGCATCCGTTCGAGCCTGAAGACATGGCGTGGTGCCCCGCCTATGCCGCGCCGATCTGCTCGCTGTGCTGCTCGCTCGACAGCCGCTGCCACGACATGTGCAAGCCCAACGCCCACCTCAACGCCCAGATCGGCACCGTCGCCCGCGCCGTGCTGCCGGAGACGGTCATCGCCAAACTGACGACCCGCCTCGGCCGTTATGGCATTGCCGTCGTGCTTGCGCTGGGCGCGGTCGGGGTCATCCTCGCGCTCATCGCCCATCAGGTGGCGTCAGCCTCGCCGGAAACGGCCGAGGTCGTCAACCGCACCATCCTCATCGTCTTCTTCGTCTTCGCCGTCATTGCCGGCGTCGTCTGCTGGTTCTACGTGCTCGCCCATGACAGCCGAGTCGTGGCGGAGGAGGAATCGTCGCGACAGAACACACTGCTCTTGAAGGAAATCGCCGCCCACAAGAAGACCGACGCAGCACTGCAGACGGCCAAGGAGACGGCCGAGAGCGCCAATCGCGCCAAGAGCCGCTACGTCGTCGGCCTCAGCCACGAATTGCGCACGCCGCTCAACGCTGTGCTCGGCTACGCACAGATCCTCGAGCGCGACGAAACCATCCCGGCGCCGCGCCAATCCTCCATCCGGGTGATCCGCCGCAGTGCCGAGCACCTGTCGGGCCTGATCGACGGCCTGCTGGATATCTCGAAAATCGAGGCCGGTCGGCTGCAGGTCTATTCGAACGAAATCAACATCCGCGATTTCCTCGACCAGATCATCGACATGTTCCGGCCGCAGGCGCAGGCCAAGGGCCTCACCTTCATCCACGAACGCGCCGCGGCCCTGCCCGACTACGTCCGCACCGACGAAAAACGGCTGCGGCAGATCCTCGTCAACCTCCTCTCCAACGCCATCAAGTTCACCGACGAGGGGACCGTGCGTTTCGACGTCGGCTATCGCAGCCAGGTGGCGACCTTCTCGCTCTCAGACACCGGACGCGGCATTGCCGAGAAGGACCTTTCTCGCATCTACGAACCCTTCCAGCGCGGAGAAGCCGAAACCGTCCGGCCCATGCCCGGCCTCGGTCTCGGCCTGACGATCACCCAGCTTTTGACCAACACGCTCGGCGGCGAGATATCGGTGACCAGCGAAAAGGATGTCGGCTCGACCTTCAAGGTGCGGCTGATGCTGTCGGCAGTCCAGCGGCAGATGAAGCCGGTGCCGCAGGAGCGCAAGATTATCGGCTATGACGGCACGCGCCGGACGATCGTCGTCGTCGACGACAACGAGGACCACCGGGAGCTGATGCGCGAGATCCTGGCGCCGCTCGATTTCGTCGTCTTGACCGCCGTCAGCGGCCCCGAGTGCCTGACGCTGATTGAGGGCATCAAGCCGGATCTCTTCCTCGTCGATATCTCCATGCCCGGCATGAACGGCTGGCAACTCGTCACGCGGCTGCGCGAAAGCGGCCAGGCGGGACCGATCCTTATGCTCTCGGCCAATATCGGCGACGGCACCGCAGGTCGGGAGGATAGCCGGGAGCATGACGACGCGATCAGCAAGCCGGTTGACATCCGCCAGCTCCGCGACCGGCTGGCCCTGCATCTCGGCCTCAAATGGATCTATGCCGATACCGTCGCGGCCCCCGTCGTGAAGGCGCCGCTGCCGATGAGGAGCCCCGGCCCCGATCCGATCGCGGAGTTGATAAGCCTCGCCGAAATCGGCTATATCAGGGGCATAGAGGCAAAGCTTGCCGACCTCGCCAAGGTTGACGACAACCAACCCTTCATCGATGCGCTGCGGGTCTACGTCCAGGCCTTCGATCTCAGTGGCTTCGTGGCGTTCCTGCGAGACTTCGACACCGAAAAGGTAGAACCGATTGGCTGATCCCGCCCTGCCCCGCGACATTGTCCTGCTGGTGGACGACTCGCCGGAAGCCCTCGGATTTCTGACCGATGCGCTGGAGCAATCCGGCTTTTCCGTGCTGATCGCCACCTCCGGCCGGGCGGCATTGGCCATCGTCGAGCGCATCACGCCAGACCTCATCCTGCTCGATGCCGTCATGCCTGACATGGATGGATTTGAGACGTGCCGTCGGCTGAAGGCAAATGCGGGCATCTCGCAGGTGCCCGTCATCTTCATGACCGGCCTGACAGAGACCGAGCACGTGGTCCACGCGCTGGAGTCAGGCGGCGTCGACTATCTCACCAAGCCGATCAACATCGACGAGCTGCGCGCCCGCATCCGCGTCCACCTGCGCAACGCCCGCTCGGCGCAGAGCGCCAGGGTCGCGCTCGATGCCGCCGGACGGCACCTACTCGCCGTCAGAAGTGATGGCAGCATCCACTGGTCGACGCCGCAGGCGACGCGGCTGGTCAATGCCGCGACCGGCAGCGACGACGGCCTCGACATCGTCGTCGCCGAGATTGCCGCCTTCATGCAGAAGGCCGGCCGCCCGCTTGCCGCCCGCGACAATCTTCTGTCCATAAGCAATAGCGGACACGCCGCGCTGCAACTCGCCTTCCTCGGCACGATCGGCCCGGACGAGCACCTGTTCCGCCTGACGGCCGCAAGGCAGCACGCCGACGACAGCATGCTGCGCCAGCATTTTTCCCTGACCCAGCGGGAATCCGAGGTGCTGCTCTGGATCGCCAAGGGCAAGGCCAATCGCGACATCGGCGAGATCCTCGGCCTCTCCGCCCGCACCGTGAACAAGCATCTCGAACAGATCTACGTCAAACTCGGCGTCGAAAACCGCGCCTCCGCCGCCGTCAAGGCGGCCCATGTGCTGCGCGAGATATAGCACCTCGCTTACGACCACCACTTTGGAAGGAAGGGATTAGCACGATGAACAACCGTGTCGTTCTCTCTGGCTGCTCTGGCGGCGGCAAGTCGACCCTGCTCGCCGAACTTCAGCGTCTCGGCCACGGCGTCATTGAGGAGCCGGGCCGGAAGATCGTCATCGAGGAGAGACAGGGCGACGGGAAAGCCTTGCCCTGGATCGACCTCGCAGCATTTGCTCGGCGCGCGATGATGATGGCCAAGCAGGACTGGAGCATGGCGGGTGACCTCAACGGCTGGGTGTTTTTCGACCGTGGCCTTGTGGATGCTGCCGCAGCGCTGGAGCATGCAACCGGCGAGGACGCGCTTTCGTCCCTTGCTGACAGCTGGCGCTACCATCACCGGGTTTTCCTGACGCCTCCTTGGCCGGAAATCTTTCATATCGACGCAGACCGCCAGCATGCATTTGCCGATGCATTGGCGGAATACGAGCGGCTACTGAGCGCCTATTCAAAGCTCGGCTACGAAGTCATCGTCCTGCCGCGGTTATCGGTGGCAGAGCGTGTCCGCTTCGTGTTGGAGGCGCTGTCCCAAACCTGCAACAGGACATCACCCAATTAAAACGAAAGAAGCCCGGTGATTAACCGGGCTTCCCATGTCGTGACTTATACCTGCAGGCTCACATGCCCTGCGGGAAGTAGCTGATCTTGCCGTCCGGACCCTTCTTCCATTCGTACATGATGTAGCCTGGAATCTTCGGGTCGCCCTTGGCGTCGAACGAGATGTCGCCGAGAGCGGTCGGGAAAGGACCCTTTTCCTTCAGTGCCTTGGCAACAGCTTCAGCGTCGGTCGAACCAGCGGCCTTGGCGCCGGCAGCGATCGTCTGAACGGCAGCATACGAATAGAGCGTGTATGCTTCCGGGTTGAAGCCGGCGGCCTTGAACTTGGCAACCAGGTCCTTGTTGGCAGGGTTCAGGGTCGGATCAGGGCCGAAGGTGTTGAGCGTGCCGAGAACGGCGTCGCCAGCGATCGAAGCCAGTTCGTTCGAAACGATACCATCGCCCGAGACGAGGGTCGCCTTGACGCCCTGGTCGGCAGCCTGGCGGATGATCAGGCCGGCTTCCGTGTGCAGACCACCCCAATAGATGATCGAAACGCCGGCTTCCTTCATCTTGGCGATGAGGGCCGAGAAGTCCTTGTCGCCGACATTGATGCCTTCGTACATGGCTTCCGTGACGCCACCGGCGTTCATGGCCTTCTTGGTTTCATCGGCGAGACCCTGGCCATAAGGTGTCTTGTCGTGAATGATGGCGATCTTCTTGTCCTTGAAGTGCTCGACGAGGTAGGCGCCGGCAACGCCGCCCTGCTGGTCGTCACGGCCGCAGGTGCGGAAGGTGTTCCACAGGCCACGCTCGGTGAACTTCGGGTTGGTCGCGGCAGGGGTGATTTCGAGGATGCCGTTTTCAGCGTAGACTTCCGAAGCCGGGATGGAGACGCCCGAGTTGAAGTGACCGACAACGAACTTGACGCCATCAGCAACGAACTTGTTGGCAACCGAGATGCCCTGCTTCGGGTCGGAAACGTCGTCGCCAAGTTCGATCTTGATCTTTTCGCCGTTGATGCCGCCTGCAGCATTGATATCAGCGGCTGCCTGTTCGGCACCCTTCTGGAGCTGCGCGCCGAAAGCTGCGTTCGGACCGGTCAGGGGACCGCCGACGCCGATGATGATATCGGCCCGAGCAGCGCCGCTGAAAGCGACGAGCGCTGTCAGGGCCACTGCGGAAAGAAGAGATTTCTTCATATTATAACTCCCAATTTTTGAGCGGGGACCGATCGAAGACCCAACGCAGTACCCACCTATTCCGCGTCGGGGAAGCTGTTCCACACGGGCAATTCATGCCCAGTTTCAACGGGCTGTCAATCTTTGTCCTTCCACGAAAACGCGGAAGTTCGTTCATACAGCCAGTAATAGTTATTCACCATCTGGTTCGTCCGGCGATAGCGGAAGCCGGCGAGCGAGACGATCAGCAGAACGACGAAATCGATCCCGAAAAACAAGGGGCTCAGCATCGGTCCGTCGAAGAGAGCGTGGTGGAGGAACTGCATCACCCAGGCGAGCAGAAAGGTATAAGCGATCACCAGGCCATAGCCATCCCAGTTCTCTGCGACAGCCCTGCCGGCCCGCGATGCGGTCCACAGGCCGATCAGGAAAACGAGTGCGCGGATGATCATGCGCACACCGGTGTCAGGCTCGAAGAAAAGTCCCTGCATCTTAAAACTCCCTTCTATCGGCTCAATGCCGCCCGCCTTCGAGATAGGCCGCGCGGACTTCGGGATTGGCGAGCAGTTCCCTGCCGGAACCGCTCATCGTCACCTTGCCGTTGACCATCACATAGGCGCGATGCGAAAGCTTCAGGGCTGCGAATGCGTTCTGCTCGACCAGAAATACCGTCAGGCCTTCCTTCTCGTTCAACTGCTTGATCGTCTCGAAGATGCCCTTGACGATCAGCGGTGCGAGACCGAGCGACGGCTCGTCCAGCAGCAGCAGCTTCGGGCGCGCCATCAGCGCACGGCCGATCGACAGCATCTGCTGCTCACCGCCCGACAGCGTGCCGCCGCGCTGCGCATGACGCTCCTTCAGCCGCGGAAACATCGTGAAGATCTTCTCGACGTCTTCCTTGAAGTATTTGAGATCGTCGAGGCCGGCGCCCATCTGGAGGTTTTCCATGACGGTCATGCGCGGAAAGATGCGGCGACCTTCCGGCGACTGGGCGATGCGCAAACGCGCGATCTCATGCATCGGCAGCTTGGTGATGTCGCGGCCTTCATAGATGATCGACCCGGAGCGCGCCTGCGGGCTACCGCAGATGGTCATCATCAGTGTCGACTTGCCGGCGCCGTTGGCGCCGATCAGGCTGACGATCTCGCCGCTGTTGACGTGGACATCGACGCCGGAAAGCGCGCGGATGTTGCCGTAATAGGTTTCGACGTTCTGGACGTGAAGCAAGGGTTGAGTTGTCATGTTACTTGGCGCCCCCTTCGAGGTGCTCGACTTCGGCGATGACGTCTTCGACTTCGTCGTCCTCGACCCCGAGATAGGCGGCGATCACCTTCGGGTCGTTCTTGACGTGGTCGGGCGTGCCGTCGGAAATCTTCTGGCCGTATTCGAGAACGATGACGTGGTCGGAGATCTCCATCACCACGGACATGTCATGCTCGATGAGCAGGATCGACGTGCCCGTTTCGGAGCGAATCGCCCGCAGCAACGCGTTCAGCACCGCCGATTCACGCGGATTGAGGCCGGCGGCCGGCTCGTCGAGGCAGAGAAGCTCCGGCTCCGTGCACATAGCGCGGGCGATTTCGAGGCGACGCTGCGCACCGTAGGGCAGATCTCCGGCCGGATCGTCGGCGCGGTCTATCAGGTCGGCCTTCTCGAGCCAGAAGCGCGCCAGTTCGATCGCGTTCTTGGCTTCCTTGGCGTAGCCGCCAATGCCGAGCAGACCGAGGATCGTGTAGCCCGACGCCTTCATCAGCTTGTTGTGCTGGGCGACAAGCAGGTTTTCGAGAACCGTCAGGCCCGAGAACAACCGGATGTTCTGGAACGTGCGGGCAACCTTGGCTTCGCGGGTGATCCGGAAGTCCGGCAGCCGCTCGAGCTGGAAGGTCTTGCCGCTTTTCTGGTTCATGGTGATCATCCCCATCGTCGGCTTGTAGAAGCCGGTGATGCAGTTGAACACGGTGGTTTTGCCGGCACCGTTCGGGCCGATCAGCGCGGTGATATCGCCACGCTTGGCCTCGAAGGAGAAGTCGTTGATGGCCATCAGGCCGCCGAACTTCATCGACAGGTGCTCGACCTTGAGAAGCGTATCGCTGGACAGGGTGCTCATCAGCCGTGTCCCTCCTTGGTAAAGCTGCCTGAAACCGATTTGCTCTCCTTGAGGAAGGCCGTCGGCGAACGGGACCCGACGAAGCCGCGCGGCTTGAAGAGCATGACGATGACCATGGCGAGACCGAAGAGCAGCATGCGGTAGAGTTCAGGGGTGAAGTCAGGCCCGAAGACGGCTTTCAGGAAGTCCAGTTCGCGCAGGATTTCCGTACCACCGACCATGACGACGGCAGCGATGGCAATCCCGGTCAAGGAGCCCATGCCGCCAAGGACGACGATGGCGAGAATGACTGCCGATTCCAGGAACACGAAGGATTCCGGCGAGACGAAGCCCTGGCGGGCGGCGAAGAACGAGCCGGCGAAACCACCGAACATCGCGCCGGTTGCAAAGGCCGTCAGCTTGGTCGTGACCGTGTTGATGCCGAGCGAGCGGCAGGCGATTTCGTCTTCGCGCAGCGCTTCCCAGGCACGGCCGATCGGCATGCGGCGCAGACGGATGGTCACGTAGGCCGTCAGCATGCAAAGCGCCAGGATGAGATAGAAGAGGAAGATCTTGTAGTAGGCCGACGACATCGGCAGGTGGAAGATCTTGGCAAAACCGTCGGCCGAGGCATCGAACTTGATGCCGAACAGCGTCGCCTTGGGAACGCCGGAGATACCGAACGTACCCTGGGTGACATCGGTCCAGTTGATCAGGACCAGGCGGATGATTTCGCCGAAGGCGAGCGTCACGATTGCAAGGTAGTCACCACGCAGGCGCAGCACCGGAAAGCCGAGAATAACACCCCAAAGGGCGGCGAAAATGCCGGACAGCGGCAGCAGGAGCCAGAAGGACAGGCCGAAATGCGTTGACAGCAGTGCGTAGGAATAGGCGCCGACGGCATAGAAGGCGACATAGCCAAGATCGAGCAGGCCGGCGAGGCCGACGACGATGTTGAGGCCCCAGGCGAGCATCACGTAGATCAGGATCTGGATGCCGAAATTGTCGACATAAAGCAGCGAGCCCTGCGCCCCGACGATGCCGACGACGATCATCGGATAGAGGATCATCAGGATGAGCGCGAACTTCAGGAAATGCTTCTGAAGAAAGGTCTTGTCCGTCGAAATCTCCAGTTCGCCGGAACGTGCCTTGCTGAGCTTGCGCTCGTCCAGGTGCGGGCGGAGAAAGACAATGACGGCAAAGCGGCCGATCGCGGCGATGGCGACGAAGATCGCCAGCAGGCCCCAGCGCTGAACGATGATCAACTCATTGTGGATGTTCTGGTCGGTCTTCAGGCCGATGTAGAGAACGAACATGCCGAACGAAATCAGCGCGGCAAAGAAGGCTTCGATGAGGCCTCTCCGGACGAGCCCGGAGGAGGTTTTGCCAGTCACGATGGTTGCATTGGACATATTCTTACACCTTCTCGACTTCAGGCCGTCCGAGGATACCCGTCGGCTTGAAGATCAGCACGAAGGCGAGGATCGCGAATGTCGCCACATCCTTGTAAGCAATGGTGAAATAGGCGGACCAGAGCGACTCGATAAGGCCGATCATCACGCCGCCAAGCACGGCGCCCGGAAGCGAACCGATGCCGCCGAGAACGGCTGCGGTAAAGGCCTTGACGCCGGGCGTGAAGCCGTCGGTGAAGGAGGCGACGCCGTAGTACATCAGGTACATCGTGCCGGCGACGGCAGCGAGTGCCGCGCCCATGATGAAGGTGATGGAAATCGTGCGGTCGACATTGATCCCGAGCAGAGCCGCCATCTTGCGGTCCTGCTCCGTGGCGCGCTGGGCGCGGCCGAGGGCCGTGAACTTGACGATGTACCAGAACACCGCCAGCAGCACCGCCGTGATGACGAGGATGAGGATCTGCTTCAGCGACACCGAGATGCCGGCAACCGTGTAGACATCACGCACCAGCGCCGGGATCGGCTTGTTGCGCGGGCCCTGGGCAACCTGGATGAAGTTCGACAGCACGATCGACATGCCGATCGCAGTGATCAGCGGCGCCAACCGGAAGGATCCACGCAGCGGCCGATAGGCGACGCGCTCGATGACCCAGTTCCAGAGGCTGACGACCAGCATGGCAACGACCATCATGATCAGCAGGATGACGGCGACAGGAAGCCCGATGAAGATGGATGTGAGAACCAGGTAGACGATGAGGGCGGCAAAGCCGCCGAGCATGAAGACATCGCCGTGGGCAAAGTTGATCATCCCGACAATGCCGTAAACCATCGTGTAGCCGATGGCGATCAGACCATAGATAGACCCTAGAGTCAGCCCGTTCAGGAGCTGCTGGATAAAGTACTCCATATATCTCTTTCCCCTGGACGCGAATTTATTGGCGCGTCTCTTATTGGTTAACGTTTGCCTGCAAAAGAGGCATCCATTCCTCGAAATCCATACTGCTTTCGACGCGAATGTGAAGACAAAAAGATGGGGCGCTGATAAATTCTTTTCAGAATGCCGGGAAATGGCGCATTTTAATCCACAGCTTGATCAAAAAAAGCACGCTCAGGCTGAAAAATTGCCAGTTGCGTGCGTAAAAGCATTTTAAGCTGAAAACATCTGAACAGAAAACGGGCCCCGCAGGGCCCGTTGACGTCCAGCAATCGTTAACGATCAGGCGCGCATGCGCGCCCCATCGGCGTCGTAAAGCGGCTGCGGCTGCAGCGTGGCCGGCAGCAATTCGCCCAGCACTTCGATCGCCCAGCCCTCTGTCTCCTGGGCGATCTCTTTCGGCACGTAACCGAGCGCCACTGAAACGCCGGAAGCATGGGCGAAACCGCCCGAAGTCACCCATCCCTTGACCGTGCCATTGTGATAGATCGGCTCGTCGCCGATCACGTCGGCATCCCTGGCGGACAGGATGAAGGTCTTGAGACGCAGCGTGCCGCCCTCCGCCTTCTCCTTGGCAGCCGCCTGCTTGCCGATGAATTCGGCCTCCTTCGACAAGGCTACAAAGCGTCCAAGGCCCGCTTCATAAGGCCCATAAAGCGGCCGGTACTCGCGCGACCAACTGCCGTAGGACTTGTCGAGACGCAGCGCATTGAGCGCGCGCAACCCGAACAGCTTAATGCCGAATTCGCGACCTGCCTGCATCAAGAGATCGAAGAGATAGCCCTGGTATTCCGGCTTCATCCATAACTCGTAGCCGAGGTCCCCCGTGTAGGACACGCGGCCGACGATGGCCGGCGCCATGCCGATATCCATGCGACGGATCTCCATGAAGGGGAAAGCCGCGCTGGACATATCCTGATGGGTGAGCTTTTCCAGAAGCTTGCGGGCATTGGGTCCGGCGATGGACAGGCCGAGCAGCGACAGGCCGAGCGCCTTCAGTTCGACAGAACCGTCCTTCGGCAGATGATCCTCGAACCAGCGCATGTGGTAGGATTCGGCGATCCCGGAGCCGATCAGCAGGAAATCCCCCTCCCCGAGCTTGGCCAGCGTGAAATCGCCGATCAGCTTGCCGTCGTCCTTCAGCATCGGCGCCAGCGTCATGCGGCCCGTGGCCGGCATGCGGCAGGTGAGCAGGCCATCGAGCCAGGCTTCGGCCCCCTTTCCCTTGACGGTATATTTGGCAAAGCCGGAGGTTTCCATCAGGCCGACGCTGTCGCGCACCGCCTTGGCTTCGGCCCCCACGACATCGAAGTCGTTCGAGCGGCGCCAGGAGAAGGCGTCCTCCTCGCCCTCCGATGCAAACCACAGCGCCTGCTCCAGTCCATAATAGGCCCCGAAGATACCGCCGGCCGCCTTCAGCCTGTCGTAGATCGGCGTCGTCAGCAGCGGCCGGCCGGCCGGCAGTTCCTCGTTGGGATAGCGGATCGAAAAGCGGCGCTGGTAGTTTTCGCGGACCTTTGCATTGGTGTAGGCGAGCGTCGCGTAGTCGCCGTAGCGCGACACATCCATGGCAAAGACGTCGAAGCCCGGGTCGCCGTAGATCATCCAGTTGGCAAGCGCCAGGCCGACGCCGCCGCCCTGGCTGAAACCGGCCATGACGGCACAGGCCGACCAGTAGTTGGTCATGCCGCGCACCGGGCCGACCAGCGGGTTGCCATCCGGTGAGAAGGTGAAGGGGCCGTTGATGATCTTCTTGATGCCGGCATTGTTGAAGGCTGGGAAATGGCGGAAGCCGACTTCGAGCTCGGGCGTGATCCGCTCGATGTCCTCGGCCAGCAGCTCGTGGCCGAAATCCCAGGGCGTGTTCAGCGGCGACCACGGCCGGCAGGCCTTCTCATAGGTGCCCATCAGCATGCCCTGCCGTTCCTGGCGCAGATAGATTTCGCCATCGAAATCGACGCAATGCATCAGCTCCTTGCCGGTGGCGGCGTTGTAGTCGGTGACTTCCTTCATATCCTCGGTGATGAGGTACATGTGTTCCATGGCGAGAACCGGCAGTTCGATACCGACCATGCGGCCGACCTCGCGGGCCCAGAGGCCGCCGCAGTTGACGACATGTTCGGCGATGATCTCGCCCTGGTTGGTGATCACCCGCCAGGAGCCGTCCTCGCGCTGGACGAGGTCTTCCACCTTGGTGTGCAGATAGATGTCCGCGCCGTTCTTCTTGGCCGATTTCGCATAGGCATGTGTCGTGCCGTAGGGATCGAGATGGCCTTCGACCGGATCGTAGAGGGCGCCGACGAACTGGTCGGGGTCGAGGAGCGGCATCATCTCATGCGCTTCCTTCGGCGATAGCAAGGTTGCCTCCAGCCCGTTGTAGCGTCCTTTGGCAAGGATAGACTTCAGCCAGTCAAAGCGCTGCGGCGTGGCCGCCAGCATCAGGCCGGAAGTCATGTGCAGGCCGACGTCCTGTCCGGAATATTCCTGGATTTCCTTGTAGAGTTCGACCGTGTATTTCTGCAGCTTGGCGACATTCGGATCGCCATTGATGGTGTGCATGCCACCGGCGGCGTGCCAGGTCGAACCCGAGGTCAGTTCCGAGCGCTCGAGCAGGACCACGTCGGTCCAGCCAAACTTTGTCAGGTGATAGAGCACGGAACACCCGACGACCCCGCCCCCGATGACGACGACCTTCGTATGGCTTTTCATGGAAAATCTCCGGTTCTGGGGCGGCGCGACGGCCAGGCGGTGGCCACGCTGTAGGTTGAAATCCGTCTGTCAGCCTAGAAACAATTGCCGGTTTCCAACAGTCCGGTCTGCGAAATGAAATGTCGCTGCGGTTATATTTTTCATTCCGATAACGTCATGGATTTACGGCCGGGCGAACGACCCGAGACTCATTGTTCCCGACAGCAAAAAACGGCAGGCCCAGACGTCTCACTCAATCGCGGTCAGGCGCGCCCAGCGGGAAATAGTGGCGGAACGGCCGCGCCTCATCCACTGCCCGCGCGACGGACGGGCGGGCCAGCAGCCGGGCGCGATAGGCGCGCAGCAGCGGGAACTCTTCCGGTATCGGATGCGTCCAGTCGGCGTAGAACAGGAATGGTGCAGCCGCGCAGTCGGCCATCGTAAACTCCGCGCCGGCTGCCCATGTCCGGTCGCCAAGCGCGCCTTCGAGCCAGGCATAGGCACGACCGAGCCTCTCGCGGGCCAGCGCCAGCCCCTCCTCGGGCGTCATGGCGATCCTTTTCAAGGCGGCCTCGACCGCAACCTGCGTCGCGTCCATGACATAGAGGTCGAAGAAGCGATCGAGAAAACGCACGTCCAGCGCCGCCATCGGATCGGCTGGAAGCAGGCGCACCGGTCCCGGATAGGCAAGCTGCAGATACTCGATGATGATGCTGGTCTCGACGACCGCCCGCTCGCCGTCCAGAAGCATCGGAAACTTGGCCATCGGCCAGCGCTTCAGCCATTCGGCGGTGTGCTGCGGATGATCGGGCGAGATGCAGCGGAACTCGAATGGCGTGCCGACCTCGTAGAGCGCGATCAGCGCCTTCTGGGTATAGGAGGAAAACGGATGGCCGTAGAGTGCAAGCGACATGGCGATGTCCCCAACTCAACCACCGGTTTACCAAAAATCGTTGCGCGGCGCTATTGCGAAAACCCTGTCGTCATGGCGAATTCGCGGCCCATCTCGACCAGTTCCTCGAAAACCGTTCCCGCCAAGGAGCGCATGACAGCGATCTCGAACACATCGTCACCGGTGCGTGCCAGATTGGCGCTGACATGGCAGCAAAGCATCGTGCCGGACTGGCCAACGGCAAAGACATCCGGATGCAGGTCGACGGGCACGCACTTGGCAAGGATCCGGCGGACATTCGGCCCGGAGAGACGCAGCAGCATCCGCCCGTCACCCTGCTCGAAGAACGACAGGCGCCCGGCATCGAGCATCGCAAAATCGCGCGAAAGGCTATCCGAACCGGATGTTTCCGACACCACCAGCCATTCGGCGGGCCCGACCGTGCGCACCGAGACATCGGGCATCGCCTTCAGCGCCGCCAGCGCCCAGCCCTCGTGGCCGTTGTGAGCGAGAACGGAGAAGATGGCGGCATGCCGTATGATCGACAGGTGGTCGGCATTCGGCTGGGCGCGGAAGCCGGCAACCTGGTCTTCCAGCACGTGGCGGCGGGTGAAGGCAACACTCATGGTCCGCTCCTCAAACATGCAGTTTCTGGGCTTCGGGATCGACGAAAACCGGGTTGCAGACTTCGGCAAGGAATTCCTCGCCGCGCAGGCGGTCCCAGACCAGCACCTTCTCGCCGATCCGTTCGCGACCCGACTTCAGCAAGGCGAGCGCGATGGAATGGCCGAGAACGGGCGAGAAGCACGCCGAGGAGACATGTCCCTGGTCATGGGCCGTCGAGGGCGCAGCCCCTTCCTTGAGGATATGCGCGCCGGCCTTGATTTCCTTTTCAGGATCGACCGGCTTCAGCCCGACGAGCTGCCCGCGATCCGCCGCCGTCAGCCCGAAGCGCGTCGACAGTCGCTTGCCGATGAAATCGGCCTTCTGCGTCGACAGCATCCGGCCGAGGCCGACGTCATCGGGTGTGGTTCGGCCATCCAGCTCGTTGTGGGTGACGTGACCCTTCTCGATGCGCAGCACATTGAGCGCTTCGACGCCGTAGGCGCAGATGTCGTGTGCCCTTCCAGCCTCCATCACCGCGTCAGCCACGGCCTCGCCGTAGCCGGCGGGCACAGCGAGTTCGAAGGCAAGCTCGCCGGAGAAAGAGATGCGGAACAGCCGCGCCTTCAATCCGCCCTTCAGCGTGACGCTTGCAGCCGAAAGAAAGGGAAATGCCTCGTTGGAAATATCGTCCTCGACCAGTTGCTCCAGCACCAGCCGCGCCTTCGGCCCCGCCACCGACATCTGCGCCCACTGGTCCGACGAGGACACGAAGCGGACGTCGAGATCGGGCCAGAGAGTCTGCGCGCAGAATTCCATATGGGTCATGACCTCGCCGGCATAGGCCGTCGTCGTCGTCACGAAAAAATGGTTTTCAGCGAGCCGACTGGTGGTGCCGTCGTCATAGACGAAACCGTCCTCCCGCAGCATCAACCCGTAGCGGGCCTTGCCGACGGGAAGCTTGAGGAAGGCATTGCTGTAGATCCCGTTCAGGAATTCGGCGGCATCCTTGCCGAACACCTCGATCTTGCCGAGCGTCGAGACATCGCAGATGCCGACATTGGCGCGAACGTTCAGCACCTCGCGGTCGACGCTTTCGCGCCAGGTCTTTTCACCGGCCCTCGGGAACCACGAAGAGCGGTACCACGCGCCAGCCTCGACGAAGATGGCGCCGTTCTTCTTGGCCCAGCCATGCAGCGGCGATTGCCGTACTGGCCGCGCATGTTTTCCGCGCGCCGTCCCGGCCATCGCACCGAAGGAGACGGGCGTGTAGAAGGGCCGGAATGTCGTGGTGCCGACGGCAGCCGGGCTGACGCCGCGCATGCCGGCAATGATGCCGACGGCGTTGACATTGCCGAGCTTGCCCTGATCGGTCGCCATGCCGTTTGTGGTGTAGCGCTTGGCATGCTCGATGTGACCAAAACCCTCCCGCAGTGCTAGCCCCATGTCCTTGGCATGGACGTCGTTCTGGAAATCGATGAACGCCTTGTCCCTGGCGCCCGGCACATGCCAGGCCGCCGCGAAGGAAGGATCGTATTCGCCCTCGACATCGGGCATGTCGAACGCCTGGGAGACGAAGCCGAGGCTCTCGACGACGGCGGCAGCCTTCGACGCGCCATCGGCAAGGCATCCGGCAACGCTGTCGATGCCGGCGGCAGAGCCGGCGACTGCCAGTTCCGCCGTGTCCGATGGCGCCATGAACGCCTGACGTTCGTCGGACCAGACCGGCTTTGCGCCGCGCTGGCAGGCGAGATGGATGATCGGCGACCAGCCACCCGACATCGCCAGCGCATCGCAGCCGATGAACTCGTCCAGCCCGCCACGGTCGGCAAGCAGACCTTCGATGCGGTACTTACCCTTGGTGGCGACGACCGTGCCGCCATGGATGACCCGCACGCCGGCCGGCGCGACATCCGAAGTCGCAGACCTCGTGTCGATGATCGCCGCGATCTCGACGCCCTTTTCCTGCAGGTCCTGCGCCGTGCGATAACCGGATCCGCCATTGGTGAAGACGGCGACCTTCTGGCCGATGGCGACGCCGTAGCGGTTGAGATAGCTGCGCGCAGCACCCGCCATCATGACGCCGGGCCGGTCGTTGCCGCCGAACACCAGCGGCCGTTCCTCCGCCCCTGTTGCAACGATGGCGCGCTTGGCGACGATGCGCCACAGACGTTCGACCGGCAGATCGACGGAGGGAACGGCGACATGCTTCTGCACCTTTTCCACCGCGCCGAAGACATTGTCGTCGTACCAGCCGAAAACGGTGGTGCGGGGCATCAGCGTGACGTTCGGGAGGGAGGCGAGCTCGTCGACAACAGTCTTGACGAAGAGGTCGGCGCTCGTGCCCCCGACCGAGAGCTTCTCCGACAGCAGCGAGCCGCCAAGGCGAAAGCCTTCGTCGGCAAGGATGACACGGAGCCCGGCGCGGGCGGCAGTACCGGCTGCCATAAGGCCGGTCGGGCCGGAGCCGACCACCAGCAGGTCGCAATGGGCCCAGGATTTCTCGTATCGATCAGGATCGGCCTGCATGACGGCGCGGCCGAGGCCGGCTGCCTTGCGGATGATTGGCTCGTAGACCTTTTCCCAGAAGGCGGCGGGCCACATGAAGGTCTTGTAGTAGAAGCCGGCGCCTAGGAACGGCGACAGCAGGCTGTTGAGCGAGCCGATGTCATGTTTCAGCGACGGCCAGCGGTTCTGGCTGACGGCATCGAGCCCGTGGTAGAGTTCGGCGACGGTGGCGCGCGTATTCGGCTCCGAGCGGCCGTCCTTGCCGATCGTCACCAGCGCGTTCGGCTCGGCCGAGCCGGCGGTGACGATGCCGCGCGGGCGGTGATATTTGAAGCTGCGGCCGACCAGCATCTGGTCGTTGGCGAGCAGCGCCGAAGCCAGCGTGTCGCCGTCGAGACCTTGCAGCCGCTTGCCGTCGAAGGTGAAGCCGAGGGAGGAGTTGCGATCAACGATCCCGCCGGAGGAAACTCGATAGGCCGTCATTCGGCGTTCTCCTGCGCTACGTCGGCGACATCTCTGACGGAAAAGACCTCGTGCGTGACATTGCTGCGGTCGACAACCAGCCAGCGGCGGCAACCGGATGCGTGGTGCCAGAACTCTTGATAGCGACCGCGCGGATTGTCGCGAATATAGACGTAGCGGTTCCATTCCTCGTCGGACGCCGTCGGGGACGGCCGCGAGACCGAAGCGTCGCCGCGAATGTAGAACTCTTCCTTGGGTCGGATGCCGCAATGCGGGCAGTGGATCAAGCTTGCCATTGTCTTCTTGCCCTCAATGCAGGTTCGGCTGCGGGCCCTTGCCGCCTTCGTCGATCTCGAAGCCATGGGCGAAGCGGTCGAGCCGCAACAGCCGGCTGACATCGTGGGATTCGTTCCTGGCAATCAGATGGGCGAAGCAGAAACCCGAGGCCGGTGTCGCCTTGAAGCCGCCGTAGCACCAGCCGCAGTTCAGATAGAGATTGTCGATCGGCGTCCGGTCGATGATCGGCGAGCCGTCCATGCTCATGTCCATGATGCCACCCCAGGCGCGCAGCACGCGGACGCGCGACAGGCCGGGGATGAGCGCCACCCCCTCCTCCAGCGTATGCTCGACCGTCGCCAGGTTGCCGCGCTGGGCATAGGAACTGTAGCCGTCGATATCGGCGCCGAAGACGAGGCCGCCCTTGTCCGACTGCGAAATGTAGAAATGTCCGGCACCATAAGTGATGACATTGTCGATCACCGGCTTCAGCCCTTCCGAGACGAAAGCCTGCAGCACATGGCTTTCGATCGGCAGGTCGAGATCGGCCATGCGACCAAGCGTCGAAGTGTTGCCGGCCGCCGCCAGCGCCAGCTTGTTGCAGCCGATGAACCCACGCGTCGTCTCGACGCCGGTCACCACGCCGTTCTCGCGGCGGATACCGGTGACCTCGCATTGCTGGATCAGATCGACGCCGCGCGTATCCGCGCCGCGCGCATAGCCCCAGGCGACGGCATCGTGACGGGCCGTGCCGCCGCGCTTCTGCAAAAGGCCACCGAGGATCGGGAATCGGGCGTGGTCGTAATTGAGATAGGGCATCATCTTGCGGACCTGCTCGCGGTCGAGCAACTCGGCGTCGACGCCGTGCATGCGCATGGCATTGCCGCGCCGTGCATAGGCGTCGCGCTGGCCGTCGGAGTGAAACAGATTGACGATGCCGCGCTGCGACACCATCGCATTGTAGTTGAAGTCCTGCTCCAGGCCTTCCCAGAGCTTCATCGACATTTCGTAGAAAGGCTCGTTGCCGGGCAGCAGGTAGTTCGACCGGATGATCGTCGTGTTGCGCCCGACATTGCCGGAGCCGATATAGCTCTTCTCCAAAACCGCGACATTGGTGATGCCGTGTTCCTTGGCAAGATAATAGGCCGTCGCCAGACCGTGCCCACCACCGCCGACGATGATCACATCATACTGCGGCTTCGGCTCCGGCGTCCGCCACACCGGCTTCCAGTCGCGGTTGCCGGAAAATGCCTGTTTCAAGATGTTCAGTGCTGAATAGCGCATGCCATGTCCCAAACTCGACCCAAGCCGACATTCGCATATGCAACAGAAACGACAAGCCCATAAAGGACCCGAAATGACCTGAGGAGGACATCCGTCAGGCTTTTTCCCGGCCAAGGATTTTCCTATGGGTGGGACAGAAGAAACGGGTGCCTGCCGGACACTATTTGAGGCGCGACGAGTGAACATCGCCAACTATGCAAAAAGACGCAAATGCGGCGCCGAAGCCGGTCCCCGCCCGACAAAAGCCGGGCGACCTCAAATTTTTCCCGTGCCGCAAATCGAAATCTGCTAAGCGCTATCCGCAGGACAGGGAGCTATGGAAGGAAGACGATGCTTGCTGCGTTTGAACAGGCCGCGATCGAGGCTGGTAAGGCCATCATGGCGGTCTATCGATCAGGCTGCGAAGTCTCGCAAAAGCTGGACCTGTCGCCGGTCACTGTGGCAGACGAGCGGGCTGAGGTGATCATTCTCGAGCATCTCTCACGGCATTTCCCAGATATTCCGGTCATCGCGGAGGAATCGGTCGAGGCAGGCCGCATTCCCGAAATCGGCAGCGCTCCCTTTTTCCTGGTGGACCCGCTCGATGGCACGCGGGAGTTCATCGACCACCGTGACGAGTTTACGGTCAATATCGCCTATATCGTCGATGGAAAACCGGTGGCCGGCATCGTTTACGCCCCGGCTCTCGGCGTTGCCTTTACCGGTGAAAACAATGCGGCGGAGAAGCTGGTGGTGAATGCCGACTTCACGATCGGCAGCCGCGCACCGATCGAGGTTCGCGCCTGCGGCGACACCAAGCTGGCGCTTGCCAGCCGTTGCCACGGAAGCGCGCGCACCGATGCCTTCCTCGCCGCCAACGCCATCACCGCCTGCACGACGATCGGCTCCTCGCTCAAATTTTGCCTGCTTGCCGAAGGTAAGGCGGACGTCTATCCCCGTTTTTCACGCACCATGGAATGGGATACCGCAGCCGGAGACGCCGTGCTTCGCGCGGCCGGCGGCATCACGGTCACCCTCGACGGCCTGCCGCTCTCCTACGGCAAGCGCCAACAGTCCGACGACAGCGATTTTGCCAATCCAGACTTCATCTGCTGGGGAAAACAGACGCTCGCCGGGGGATAAACCGTCGGGAAAACACAACAAAAACAATAAGAACATGCCTATTTCATCCCCATCGTCCTGACCGCCCTTAGACTGGCAGCCACGACGGCCGGCGCTGCCCGACAGCGCCCGCCCAACCCGTGGGAGATGCCTATGTCAGACGAAACCTTAAACCTTGCCCTTCCCTACATCCTGCCTTCCCAAGCGCAGAAACATGTAACCCACAACGAAGCGCTGCAGCGCCTGGATGCCACTGTCCAGTTGGTCTTCGTCGCGCAGTTGACCGCACCACCCGATCCGGCCGTCGAAGGCGCCTGCTATCTCATTGGCTCTTCAGCCACGGGCGCATGGTCAGGCAAGTCGGGACAGGTTGCCTTCCGGCAGGACGGTGCATGGCTGTACATTCTGCCGAAACCAGGCTGGCGCGCCTGGTTCCAGTCCGATAGCCGACTTCGCGTTTATCAGGCGGGCGCCTGGGCCGAGTTGAGCCTGCCCGCCGATGGCGCAATGTCTTCGCTCGGCATCAACACCACCGCAGACCATACCAACCGGCTTGCCGTCAGCGCGGCCGCCACACTCTTCAACAATGTCGGCAACGGCCATCAGATCAAGGTCAACAAAGCGTCCCTCAGCGACACCGCCTCGCTCCTGTTCCAGACCAATTGGTCGGGTCGGGCGGAAATGGGATTGGCGGGCAATGACAGCTTCTCCATCAAGGTCAGTCCCGATGGCGGCAGCTGGCAGACAGGATTGTCCGTCTCGCCGCTCGGTATTGTCGACATGCCGCAGCAACCGGCTGTTCGCGCCTCGCTCGCCATCGGCGCCCTGACGCCGGCAACGGGGAGCCAGACCGGCTTTAGCCAATTGAGCGCTGTTCGCGGTGGCTTTGCGCTCGGCTCCAGCCTTGGCGGCAGCCTCGGCAATCGGCTGGTGGTGCCCGCTGCGGGTCTATATCTGCTGTCGATCGGTTGCAGCATCGTGACATCGAGCAGTCATTCCGTCGCCCTGATGGCAAATGCCATCACCACCCTTGTCACCGCCGCAAGCCAGGCAAGCAGCAGCGCGTTTCGCCACAGCGCCATTGGCCTGGCGTCGCTCTCTGCCGGCGATGTATTGACCCTGCTCCATACTGGCACGGCCCAATATGATTTCGGAGCGGGCAAAACGGAAATCATTGCTGTGCGACTTTAGCGACCCATCGAACGGGCCGGCGGCAAAGCAGTCGCCGCCCCCCGCCAAATCGCTACCGATGCCCGGACGACCGCAAAACGCTAGGCCGCCATTCGTTGACCTATGCGTCAATCTCTGAGATTTCCGGTGGATGCCATTGAAAAATAGAAAATATTTTTGAAGATCGGCATCAAGGAAAAGTGCGGGTCTTCGCAATTTAGAGACCTCGAATAGGCCCGGAAAACCGCCGTTTTCAGCCAGGATCAGGCGGAAAAGCGACATCCCGGCGGGCGGAAAACCGCGCCGCAAATCACCGGTCCGAGCCGCTAAGTAAAATTGTTATCAAAGTGTTACTAACAGCTTAGTCAATTTTTAAATGTGGCAAGATACAGTCCTGGAAGTGGTCTTGAGTGTGTGTAGAGAGTCCAATGACCGAAATGATACGTCCCAGGGTAAAGTATGTCATCGGCCCCGATGGTAGCCCCCTTACGATTGCAGACCTGCCTCCGCCCAACACGCGGCGCTGGGTTATCCGTCGTAAAGCAGAGGTTGTCGCGGCGGTACGCGGTGGCCTGTTGAGCCTTGAAGAAGCTTGCGACCGCTATACGCTGACGGTTGAAGAATTCCTGTCCTGGCAGTCGTCCATCAGCAGCCATGGTCTTGCCGGACTGCGCACCACGCGCATCCAGCAATATCGCCACTGATCCTGGCCATAACCATCAATACTATTCTTTCGGGCCTTGTTCCTTCCTCAACAGGAAATGAAGAAGGCCCGAAATGACTGCCGAACCGGCATAGAACCAGATCCCCGCTTGCGTGAAGGCGCTGGCAAGCCCGCTACTCTTCGCAGCCGTTATGACGATTGCGACCAGCAGCACGTCCATCATCGACCAGCGCGACAGGTGCGGCAGCACGCGCGCGACCAGCCCGCCGCTACGGCGGCCCTCCCCGCTGGAAGTTGCCTCGATCGCCAGTGCGAACAGCTTCAGGCTCGGCAAGACGACCGAGACCAGAGCCACCACCATTGCCAGCAGGACATCCCCGCTTTGCCAGAGGGATGAGATGATCGACAGCAGAGACGGCGTGTCGCTGAAGACATACAGACGATCGAAGCGGACAAGCGGCAGCACCAGTCCCATGGCCAGGCAAAATGGGGATGCGACCAGCAGGATCGCCCTGAAACTATGTCCATTCATGATCGCTTTCCCTCGCCGCGTGGGGCCGCAGGGATAGCCTGAACATGACCCGACGCGCAACGGCCGCGTCCCGGCAGAGCCGAACCCATTTCGACATCGCGCAAAGGGAAGCACCTTAACGGTGAAAACGAGGCGTAAGGACCCGCAGGCCGCTGCTTGCTCAAGAAACTGCGATGGATCAAACGCCAAAAACCGTGCATGGCTGGCCCTCTGGCCAGTCATGCACGGCTCTTCGCAAGGCGTTCCTTGCAAACAGGACCGGAGGGATTAGGCCCGGGCTCTGGTGCCGCCGTCGCGCTCCTCAAGCGCTGCGGCCTTGGCATATTCAGCCTGCATCTCCTCGAGAGCGCTTTCCAATGCCTCCTCCTGCGACCGCAGTTCTCGGATCGAGACCTGAAGATTGTCCGCCCGCTGGCGAGCGGCCTTGGCAAAGGTGGGATAGGCGAAGTGGTTGGGATCGGAGATCCCCGACTTTTTCTCTTCCAGAACAATCTGGCTTTCCAGATCTTTGGTCATTCGGTCGAATTCGGCCGTCATCATCTGCAATTGCTGCAATTGACGGCGCTTTTCGTTCACCTGGAACTCTTTCAGACGAACTAGGCTCTCACGTGACTTCATACGCATTACTCCCGTGTTGCGAGACCCCGGATCTCTACGCATTACCCGCCCACGACGAAATGAATCGGTATGGGACAAAAAAATTCCGGCGGCGTTAACAAAAACCTACCTTTGGTAACCTTTCGTTTACGGGCATCGTTAATTATAGGCGCTATCATTTAAGGGTCGGTAAATGCCGTCGGCCAAATCGGGACAATGGCATTGTTGATTCAAAAGAATCAGTTGGCAGATTTTCTTGATGTAAAAGTTAAGGAAATCAAAATGCTGATTTACATGCAAAATCAGGGAAGTGAGAAAAATATTTAATAAAGTCGATACAGCTTGCCAGAAGGAATCAGAATTTGTTAACCATTCCGTGGCAGCTTTCAAATCAGGCAGTGGTTGAATCGGTATCGCGTAGGAGGCTTTCGACCTTTCGGCGGCGGTAAAGGGGAATATTATGCGGGTTCTACTCATTGAAGACGATAGCGCGACAGCGCAGAGCATCGAATTGATGCTCAAGTCTGAAAGCTTCAACGTCTACACGACCGACCTCGGTGAAGAGGGCGTGGATCTTGGCAAGCTTTATGACTACGATATTATTTTGCTCGATCTGAACCTTCCAGACATGTCTGGCTACGAAGTGCTTCGTACGCTGCGTCTGTCGAAGGTCAAGACACCGATCCTGATCCTCTCCGGCATGGCCGGTATCGAGGACAAGGTTCGCGGGCTCGGCTTCGGTGCCGACGACTACATGACAAAGCCTTTCCACAAGGACGAACTGGTCGCTCGCATCCATGCGATCGTCCGTCGGTCCAAGGGTCACGCCCAGTCGGTCATCTCGACTGGCGAACTGATCGTCAACCTCGACGCCAAGACCGTCGAAGTCGGTGGCCAGCGCGTGCATCTGACCGGCAAGGAATACCAGATGCTGGAGCTGCTTTCGCTCCGCAAGGGCACGACGCTGACCAAGGAAATGTTCCTGAACCATCTCTATGGCGGCATGGACGAACCGGAACTGAAGATCATTGACGTCTTCATCTGCAAACTTCGCAAGAAGTTGGCAAATGCAGCCGGTGGCGCGAACTATATCGAAACTGTCTGGGGCCGCGGCTATGTGCTGCGCGAACCGGAAAGCAGCAGCTACGCCGAAAGCGCCTGATCGACCCGACCGTAACCGTCCACTGCCAAGCATTGAAAATCCCGCCTCGCGCGAACGAGGCGGGATTTTTTTGGTTGGCGTTTCGAATGGGCGGAGGTTGGCCTTCCCTCTACGAAGGTCAGGCGGCGACGGCGCGATTGCCGAAAACAGCGGTCAGGATCTTGCGGTCGAAGGGTTTCAGCAGGAAATCCGTCGCCCCTGCCCGCTTGCCGGCCATCAGCTTTTTGAGATCGGCCTCGACCACGCAGTAATAGATCTTCACGTCCTTGCCCTCAGGCATGGCGCGGATCGCTGCGATCAGGCCGAGAGCACCCTCCATGCCGGCATCGACAATCATATAATGCGGCAAGCCGGTCTGAAACCGGCTCAGAGCTTCCGAGGCATTCGATGCCTCGCTGACGAGGAAATCGAGCTCCGATAGAATCCTCATGCCGACCTTGCGCACGACATCAGATGTGTCCGCGATCATGAACCTCTGCATGAAAACTCCTTTGCTATACCAACGCCGGATGAACTCGTCGTCACAGCGCAGGATAGAGGGTGGTCGCTGAAGAAAGCGTTACCTGCAACCACGCCGCGTCATGATGCCGAGCGCATTTCGGCGACGTAGGTGATGTCCTCGCCGTTTGCCGTATAGGTGATATCCATGCCGCTCTCGTCGGCGAGGAGAACCGTGTAGTAGGGCTGGACGGAATGGGCGTCGATGGCTTCCTCGACCACGCCGTTGCAGATCTCGGCGAACTTTGCCGGCACCCGCATCAGCTTGCCTTTGACGACGAGCGTGAATTTGGCATCGAATTCGGGATTTTCGAGCGTCACGTCGATGGTGCCGCCGCGGGGGATCGACGCATAAGCGACCAGGAAGAGGTTGAGCAGCAATTTGACGCGGTTCTTGGCAACGATGGCCCGTGGCCCGTTCCAGACGACCGTCGCCTTCTTCTCCGCTTCGGCAAAATCCTTGGCTGCGCGCTCGGCTTCACCGGTATCGATGGACGCGCCGACGGAGCCGGAGGCACCGAAGGCGATGCGGGCGAACTTCAGGCGAACCGAAGCATTGAGCGCACTGGTGCGGATGAGGTCCATGGCGTCAGCGTCGGCGCCGCCTTCATCGAGCAATTCCAGGCCGTTGTTAATCGCGCCGACGGGCGAGATCACGTCATGGCAAACGCGGCTACACAGGAGCGCGGCCAGATCCGGTCCATTCAGCGTCAGATTCGGATTCCTTGACATTCATTGTCTCCTATATGCCGGGCGAGGTTCATACCTGACATTGGCACGGCAAGTTTGCACGGGGATTACCAGTCGCGGCATCTCTTGCGCCATAAAGACACCATAGTTGGTAAACCGATTGTTAAGAGGATCGACGCAAAATGCGTTCCAAGCCGGGCGCGCGCGTGTCGCCCACTGAGAAGAACGGATGAGCCTATGCGCAATCAATTCCTCCGCCGACTGATCGACCTCAACGTGGTCACCGCATTTGCGGTCCTCGCCTGCGTTTTGATGCCTATGCGCGATGCGATGGCGGCACCCAACAGCGGTCAGTACACGGTTCAGGAGATCATCGACGCCGGCCACTCCTTCTTCGGCTCGACCAGCGGTGGCCTCGCCAAGGTCGTCGAAACCGCCTTCGAACGCTACGGCCTGCCGAACGGCTACATTCTCGGCCAGGAGGGCTCCGGTGCCTTCATCGCCGGCCTGACCTATGGCGAGGGCCAACTCAACACCAAGAATGCCGGCGAGCACTCGCTCTATTGGCAGGGCCCGTCGCTTGGTTTCGATTATGGCGGCCAGGGCACCCGCGTCATGATGCTGGTCTATAATCTCAACAACACCGACGCCATCTACACCCGCTTCGGCGGCATCAGCGGCCAGGCTTTCGTGATCGCCGGCGTCGGCATGACGGCGCTGAAAAACAACGACATCGTCGTCGTCCCCATCCGCACCGGCATCGGGGCACGGCTCGGCCTCAACCTTGGCTACCTCAAGGTGACGCCCCAGCCGACCTGGAATCCCTTCTAAGTTATCTGCTCAACCTCGCGTATTAACCGCGCCCCGAGTTCGCGCTTGCTCAGCAGCGGGCTTCCTGCTTAATTTCCGGCATCCACTTTATGCCCCAGTACAGGTGATGGCCGCGCCGTGATACAATTCGCCCTTCTGTTTGGATTAGGCTTTCTGACGGCGGTCCTGATCGCGTGCATGGTGGCACCCGCCATCCATCGCCGCATCGTCTGGTTCACCGAAAAGCGCCTGCGCGCCACCATGCCGCTCAGCGTCCAGGAGGTGCGTGCCCAGAAAGACATGGCGCGCGCACTTTACGCGGCGGAAAATGCAAAGACAGAGCAAGCCCTCGCCAAGGAGCGCGGCAAGAGCATCGCACTGCAACTGGCGCAGGAGACGTTGAAGCGGGAAGCCGGCAGACTGTCCTCGGAAAACGAGCAACTGCACGCCCAGATCGACGAGATGAGCGTCGAGGCAGGCGATTTGCGCTCCCGACTGCGACGCGAGGAGGCGGCGATCAGCCAGCTGAAGTCCGGTCTTCGCCAGTCCGAGCAAGCGCATTCCGAAAAGGAACACGATCTCGACGGCCTGCGCAAACGCATCGACAGGATGGTCGTAGACGCGGATAATATGAAGATCGACCTGGCGGCGCGGGAAGCGGAAATGGAAAGCCTGCGCATGCGCTTCAATGGCCTGCGGACCGAGCGCGATGCCCTGCGCACCGACCTTGAAGCCATGACCCGGCGGGCAAAGGATGCGGAAATCCGTCTTGGCCAGGAGGAGGAAAAGGGGATGCGGCTGGACGAGAAACTCAACAGGGAAGTCGCTGCCAACGCCGACAAGCAGGCGCTGATCGATCGTCGCAGCGAAGAGCTTTCGCGACTGAGGGAAAAAATGAAGGCATCGTCTGAAGGTGGACGGGGAGAAAAGTCGTCCAGGCGTGGAGCCAGACCAGCCAAAGCGACCGAGTTGTCGAGCGAGGCTTTGCTCACCGCGTCTCTGCCGGGCAATGAAGCCTCGGACGCCGAAACCACCGGGGAGACCGCCGTGCCCGATACCGAAGACGATCTTGCGCGTCTCAGCGAAGAGGCCCGCAACCGCAGTACGGCGCTTTCCGACAGGCTGCTGAAATCACGCTCGACCAGCCAGGATGCTGCGCTGCGCGAAGAGATCGCTGCCATCGCCGCCAACATGGTAGCCCTGACGGCCATCAAGGAGGGTGAGCAATCGCCGATCCGCAGCTTGCTCGGCGCCAACCCGGACAAGGGCAGCGGAGAGCGCCGAAGCCTGGCGGATCGTGCCTCGGATCTGCTGGAGAAACCGCCGGTCTAATTGGGTCTTAACGTTCAAAGGCCGGCTTGCGGCTCGACGGAGCCGCAAGCATCTTCCTGTGTCATCGCCAATCTATCGGCTTGCGATCTGCCGCAGAAGTTTACAGAGCGCAGCGAGCCCGGCGTCAGCCGTCGATCCCATCTGCTTGCAGCGGGTCACCATGAGCTTCTGCTGTGAAGGCGACATGCCTTGGAAGGCTATGGCTGCTCGCCTGGTTGCAGCCGCATTGCCAAGGCCGCTTTTGCCCGGCCCCGTCGACGCGCCAAGACCGCCGCCGAGGCCGGATCCAATGCCGGACCCCGTGCCTGAACCCGATCCGGATGCGCCGCTGCCTGCATTGCCTCCGCCTGTGTTGCCGCCGCCGACTGAGCCTGTCGAGCCGCCATCCGTGCCTCCTCGGCCCCCACCGATGGATGCGCCGACGCCCGCGCTGACACCGCTTCCGCCGCCAACAGAGGCGCCGACCCCTGCGCTGATACCGCCGCCGCCACCGACAGAGGCGCCGGCCCCTGCGTTGACGCCGCTACCGCCACCAAGCGAAGCACCGGCTCCGGCATTGACACCCTGGGATCCTCCCACGGATGCCCCTGCTCCAGCATTCACACCGCCGGTACCGCCAGCGGAAGCGCCGACACCCGCGTTCACGCCGCGGGAGCCCCCGAGGCTAGCACCGACGCCGGCGTTCACCCCGCGGCTACCGCCGAGAGACGCTCCCACGCCAACGCCCAGGCCTCGCCCCCCGCCGACGGAAACACCGCCGCCGAGGCCAAGCCCGCTCCTTGCCTGTTGTGCATCGGCATGGCTGGTCAAGATTGCTGCCGATAAGGCGACAGAAAGCGATAAGATTCTGGTCTGCATAATATCCTCCTCAATCTGTTGACCGGCGACGAATGTCGGCCGGCAGGATTTCGAGGAGCGCGCGCACCTTTATTTTCGTGGAGAAATGGAATTGTTTCCGTACCCCACAAAAAAACAACGTGGGTTTTCGGCGCAAGTTTCAGATAGAGGTCTCTATCGGAGGTTGGTTGGTCCGTATGACTAACGTACGGTTACCAAGCCGTCGAACCGAGCTATAATGAGACGCTTTCCCTCTTCTGGGCGCACAAACTGCTCCCACACAAGCTGTTTAGATCCGCCCAGCCGCCGATGCCATGGCGAACAAGGCGATACCGGTCGCCGTCGCGACATTAAGACTGTCCAGCCCTGGCGCTTGCGGGATGCGCGCCGTGCCGAAGCGCGACAGGATCGTCTCCGGCAATCCCGCCCCCTCCGTTCCGACCACCAAAGCCAGTCGCGAGGCCGGCGGCACCGCACCGATCGGCGTTTCTCCGCGCGGCGACAGTCCCCAGATGGCAAATCCGCGACCGGTCAGCGCATCGAGGATGGCGCGGTCCGAACCGGCGCGGCAGTAGGGCAAGGTCAGGACCGAACCTACGGAAACCCTCAGCGCCTTGCGATACAGCGGATCGCAACTGGTCTCGTCCAGCAGCAGACCGTCGGCACCGAAGGCTGCGGCATTGCGGAACATCGATCCGACATTATCGTGATTGGAAATCCCGCAGCCGACCAGCACCATTGCCTTCGGCGGCAGTCCGTCGATGAAGCTTTCCAGTTGGTCAACCGACACCCGCCGACCGAGCGCAAGCACGCCCCTGTGCAGGTGAAAGCCGACGACGGCATCGAGAACGGCGGCATCGGCGACATAGACCGGCACGCCTTCGGGCAGCGCATCGATAATGGACGCAAGACCGGCGGCGCGATTGCGCAACAGGAGAACCTTCTCGGCGATAAAGCCGCGCCCTGCCGCATGGGCGTCGGCCAAAAGCCGCAGCACGACGGTGCCCTCGGCGATGAACCGGCTCTCACGTCCGGTCAGATCCCGCTCGCGAATATCGCGAAATTCGGCGATGCGCGGATCATGGGCATCCTCGATAAGGATCAGCCGGTTATCGTTCATCATCTATCCTGTCAGGGTGCCGGCAGCGACACGGTCGCCACGATGCGTCCAACGCCATAATCATAAACGATCGCCTGCCGCTGCCCCTCGCCGTTGACGCCGTAGAACAGCAGCTGGTTGCCCGAAAGACTGACCGACTGCACGGCAAAGCCATTGGGCAATACGACAGATGACGAGACCGGCGCATCGGAAGGCACGCCCGTGGTGGTCGTGGTGCGGGCAGCCGGCCGCATCGCCTTGTAGACAACGGCACCGAAGACCGCCATAAGGCTCACCACCATGACGGTGCCTGATACGATCATCAGACGAACCATCTTGCGCCGCACCTTTTCCATTGCCGGATCGAGAGGCTTTTCGTCCTGGTCGTCTGGCTTGAGACTTGTCATGAATACGTCCTGTTCTTGATCGCGCCGGAGAATGCGTTTGAACGACCCCTTTAAAGAAGCCGATGCCATTAGCAAAGTGCTGATCGCCGATGAAGCAGCGGAAGGTCGCCTCGATGCCTGGCTGACCGCCCAACTCGGGGAAGAGGTATCGCGCAGCCGCGTCAAAGCGCTGATCAAGAATGGCGCGGTGCTGCGCAACGGCGAGCCGATGACCGATCCGCAGCGCAAGGTCCGCCCCGGCGAACGGTTCGATATCACAATGCCCGAGCCGGAAGATCCCACACCGCAGGGCGAAGACATTCCGCTCGACGTACTCTACGAAGACGATGACCTGATCGTCATCGCCAAGCCTGCCGGCCTTGTCGTCCACCCGGGTGCCGGCAACTGGACCGGCACGCTGGTCAACGCGCTCATCCACCATTGCGGCGACAGCCTTTCGGGTATCGGCGGAGTCCGTAGGCCCGGCATCGTTCACCGGCTCGACAAGGACACGACCGGTGTCATGGTCGTCGCCAAGAACGACATCGCCCACCGCCATCTCTCGCTTCAATTCGCCGACCACGGCCGGACCATGCCGCTCGAGCGCGCCTACCGCGCCATCGTCTGGGGCCGCCCGCGCCAACTCACCGGCACCATCGATGCGCCGCTTGGCCGCTCGACCGGCGACCGCACCAAGCGGGCCGTGCAGAAGCCGGACCGCGAGGATTCCGACGAGGCGATCACCCATTACACCGTGCTTGAGCGCTTTCACGAACTGCCGGATGCAACGGCGCTGGCATCGCTGGTCGACTGCCGCCTGGAAACCGGACGCACCCACCAGATCCGCGTCCACATGGCCCATATCGGCCACCCGCTGCTCGGCGACACTGTCTATGGGGCAGGCTTCCGGACCAAGGCCAACCTTCTTCCCGACGCGCAGAAGGATATCGTCGGCCGCTTCTCGCGCCAGGCGCTGCATGCCTATCTGCTGCAGTTCGAGCACCCGCGCACCGGCGAAATCCTGCACTTCGAGGCCCCGCTTCCGGACGACATGCTGGAACTTGCGGAAGCCCTGCGGAGTTAGCTGGGCGCTGGACTTGGCATCGATATAAGCGTATAAACAGCGTCATTGTTCGCGGTTTCAGTGAAACTGCGGGCAGACAGCTGGATCTTTGCCGGTAACGGCAACAATCACCGGCTTCTGGGGCGCATCGCTCTGGTCACAGCTGCGTGACCCCATCCTTGAATCCCGGTTTCGACATACTTATCTTTAACTGGACTTAGTGCGGGGTCTGACCGAACCGCACGTGCCGACCTGCTTTGAGGGCATACGACATGCCGATTTGAGGGGTTGGTTTGCAACAGGAGGGTGCTTCATGGCCCGCAATAATTTGCCATCTATTACCGCCGGCGAAACCGGCCTCAACCGCTATCTTGACGAGATCCGCAAGTTCCCGATGCTGGAACCGCAGGAAGAGTACATGCTTGCCAAGCGCTACGCCGAGCACGCGGATCGCCAGGCCGCGCATCGGCTTGTGACGAGCCATCTTCGACTGGTGGCCAAGATCGCCATGGGCTACCGCGGCTACGGCCTGCCGATCGGCGAAGTCGTCTCCGAAGGCAATGTCGGCCTGATGCAGGCGGTCAAGAAATTCGACCCCGAACGCGGCTTCCGCCTGGCAACCTACGCCATGTGGTGGATCAAGGCCTCGATCCAGGAATACATCCTGCGCTCCTGGTCGCTGGTGAAGATGGGCACGACCGCCAACCAGAAGCGGCTGTTCTTCAACCTGCGCCGCCTTAAGGGCAAGATCCAGGCAATCGACGAAGGCGACCTGAAGCCCGACCAGGTGACCGAGATCGCCACGACGCTGAAGGTGTCCGAGGAGGAGGTCATCTCGATGAACCGCCGCCTCTCCGGCGACGCGTCTTTGAACGCGCCGATCAAGGCAGCCGAAGGCGAAGGTGGCCAGTGGCAGGACTGGCTGGTGGACAACCACGAAAGCCAGGAAGCCGTGCTGATCGAGCAGGACGAACTCGAAACCCGTCGCCGGATGCTGGCCCGGGCCATGAGCGTTCTGAACGACCGCGAACGCCGCATCTTCGAGGCACGCCGCCTGTCGGAAGACGCAGTGACGCTGGAAGACCTGTCGTCCGAGTTCGACATCAGCCGCGAGCGTGTTCGCCAGATCGAGGTTCGCGCCTTCGAAAAGGTCCAGGAAGCCGTCCGCAAGGACGCTTTGGATCGCGCCAAGGGATTGCGGGTCGTCGAGGCGACGGCTTAACCTCAGGCGCTCTGACGATAGCTTCGCGCACTCAACAAAAAGGCGGGTCCCAGTGGCCCGCCTTTTCTTTGTCTAATGCAACTGCATCGCCTACTGACCGCTGGATGGCCCGGCAATCGCCGCCCATTCGCCGATCACCTTGTTGAAGGCGTCGGTGCCGGTGTCGCCCTTGTCCATGGTCAGCAGGGCACGACGACCATTCCGGTAGGTGACCGGGATATCGATCCATTTGCGGCTCCGCAAAAGGTCGAGATTGGTCTTGCGGGCATCCGGGAAGTCGTTCAGCGCCACCATGTGGAAATCGTCAGTGATCTTGGCGGGTACACCAATCAACGGATCGCCCCTGTCCTGTTCGGTCGCCTTCATCGCCACCCGCTGCACGCTGTCGATGGCACCGCCCTCGAAATTCGGCGGCAGGGAGAAGACGAGTTCGATGAGATGGCTGGCCGGCAGGGACGGATCGGTATTGCGCTTGAAGGTGACAAGCGCCGTCATCCCGCGCTCGGGAACATTGATGCTACCCTGGACTGCCGGTGAAGGCTTGCCATCGTCGCCCTTGTCTTCCTGAGCGCTCCACGTGACCGTTCCCTCGATAGCGGTCGGCGATGTCTGGCCGAGACGCTCCTCGTAGAGGAACATTTTCTGCGGCGAACCGACGGTGGCCGTCTGTGTCGCAACCGGCGGCGTCGCGGAGGGCACGTTTGCGGTCGGCGACGGCACCGCGGCCGGCGGTGTTGTGGCTGCGTCCGGCGCCGCGCTTGCGGGCGCCGGTGTCGGCGATGGCGTGGCCGGCGGAGCGTCAGCGGCGGGAGCTCCGGCAGCAGGCGGCGGCGTGCTTGCCGCGACATTCTGCTGCGCGATCGACTTGCCTTCGGCAGCGACGGGGCCACCGGGAACGGGCGGCACGCCGGCATCGACCTCGGTGCCATCCGCCATCAGGCGCTGGGTGAACTTGGTGTTGACGGTGTTGCCGTCATTGTCGGGCGCCACAGCGGTGGCAGCAGGCGCCGATGCCGTCTGCGGTGCTGTCGATGGCTTGGATGTATCCGGGGTGCCCGCTGCCGGCGTCGTGCTTGCCGGCGTGGTGGCGGCCGGTGCTGTCGCCGACTTGTCGACGGCAGCCGTGTCTTTGGTCGCGGAACTGACGAGACCGGCGACCATCTGGTTGAGAGCATCGCGATTCGACCAGGCGGCATAGCCGGCACCGCCGACGACGGCAACGCCAATGAGGCTCAAGAGGATGCCCTTGGCGCCAAACCGCTGGCGCCGGGGCTCCATGCGATAGCTCTTGCCCTGCAGCCCGGCGACGCTGACCTGTCCGAGATCGGACGGGGTGGGATCGCCGAAATCCGTTTCGGCGGCAAATTTCTCGTAGCCGGAAAGCTCCTTGATCTCGTTCCAGCCATCGGCCGGCGCCGGCTTGGCAGCCGGTTTTGCCGGCGTGCCGTGGACGTCGGAAAACAGGTCGACATCGTCGAAATCGCCAGCGGGGATCGGAAGGACCGGCTTGGCCGGCGCAACACTCTCCGACTTCACAGGCGGCAGTTCGTCGAAGGTCGCGGCATCCCAGGCGAATGGCTCCGCTGCCTCGGGCATTCTTGCAACCGGATGCTCATTGGCCGTGAAGCCGACGTCCGGCGGATAACGAACCGGGATGGCGGCAGGGCCAGGATGGGTTGGATCGAGCGGCTCGGCGGCGACGGGCATGGACCAGGAATGATCCGGCTCGCCACGGGCATCGACCTCAGGAGTGGCCACTTCCGCCCACACATCGTCGAAATGCGCGGCGCGATCGGCATGGACCGGATCGCTATGGGTTTCGCTTATGAAGTGATCCGGTACAACGGCAGCAGCGACTTCAGGTGCCGGCTCGTGGGTCCGCCCGTATTCCTCGTCGGCAGGATGCGAAATTTCCTGCTCCGGCTCGTGCCGAGGCCATACGTCTTCGACCGGACTGCTGACGACGGAGGCCGACGGCTCGCGATAACGCTCATGGTCAGGAACGTCGTAGAGATGCTCCTGGACTTCCACAGGCTCGGGCTGCACATCAGGCTTTGGCGCCCAGTCGTCCTCTTCTCGCCAGGTATCGTCGGCGCTGGGAGACGGTGCTTCCGCATGGTAGGCCGGTTCGACCTCGACATGCGCGGGCTCTTCCTGCGCAGCCGGCTCCGGCACGTATTCCGGCGTCGGATTTTGCACCGGTTCATAGGCAGGTGCCGGCTCTGGGGCATGCTCCGGCTCATATGCGTGCGCCAGCTCCGGGGCATGCTCCGGCTCTGGGGCACGCTCAGGTTCCGCAACGTGCTCGGGTTCTGCAATCGGCTCGGGTTCAGGCTCGGAAACCTGCTGCGGCTCTGGCGCGTCGTAGGGTTCGGCTGACGGCGCGTATGCTTCTGTCGCTTCGCCAACCACCTCGTTGACCGGCTCAAGACCGGCTTCGGCGTGCTCGGCCTCGACATCCCTGATGGCAGCTTCGAGTTTTTCCAGCTGGCGTTGCAGCATAGTCTCGGGCGGACGCGGCTTCATGCTTTCCAGCTGGCGCTGCACGGCACCCCGGGCGCGGGCATAAACCTTCACCCGCATCTCGGGTGTATTGTCAGACAGGCCATCTACGGCACGTCGGATGACTGCTACAAAATCCGCCATCAGTACTTTCTCGTGATGTCCAGCAGGGAAGCCGAACAGCTTTTTATCGTTGGCGCGACATTAATCCTCAAACGGATCAGTCACAAGTATGGTGTCGTCGCGCTCCGGGCTGGTCGAAAGCAGGGCCACCGGCGCACCGATCAGCTCCTCCACCTGGCGTACATATTTGATCGCCTGGGCCGGCAGGTCAGCCCATTTGCGGGCCCCAACGGTCGATTCTTTCCAACCCTCAAGCGTAATGTAAACCGGCTCCACCCGTGCTTGCGCACCCTGGCTGGCCGGCAAATGATCGATCTGCTCGCCATCGAGCATATACCCGACGCATATCTTCAATTCTTCCAGTCCGTCCAGCACATCGAGCTTGGTCAGCGCGATGCCTGTAATGCCGTTTGTGGCAACCGACTGGCGAACCAGTGCCGCGTCGAACCATCCACAACGACGTTTACGCCCGGTAACTGTGCCAAATTCATGACCTTTTTCCCCAAGAAACTGACCGATCTCATCTTTCAGCTCGGTCGGGAACGGACCTTCGCCGACGCGGGTTGTGTAGGCCTTGGTGATCCCGAGGATATAGCCCAGCGATCCGGGGCCCATACCCGAGCCTGCAGACGCCTGGCCTGCGACGGTGTTGGACGAGGTCACGAAGGGATAGGTGCCATGGTCAATGTCAAGCAGCGAGCCCTGGGCGCCTTCGAACAGGATGCGTGCGCCGCGACGGCGCTCCTTGTCGAGCAGCAACCAGACGGTTTCGCGGAACGGCAGCACACGGTCGGCGACCGATGTCAGCTCTTCCATGATCGTCTCATGGGAGACTTCGGCAACGCCGAGCCCACGACGCAGCGCATTGTGATGCGTCAGGATACGATCGACCTTGGATGGCAGGCTGTCGAGATCGGCAAGGTCCATGAAGCGGATCGAACGGCGGCCGACCTTGTCTTCGTAGGCAGGGCCAATACCGCGGCGCGTGGTG
>Ga0070670_100000278_pt1 | contig 44999 bp, 36 predicted proteins | sample KBSS63metaG_FD_64665 | JGI IMG/M metagenome (GOLD analysis project Ga0070670, IMG submission 64665) | Switchgrass rhizosphere microbial communities from Kellogg Biological Station, Michigan, USA - KBS S6-3 metaG | ecosystem: Host-associated > Plants > Roots > Rhizosphere > Soil ... | reverse complement strand
CGGAGGTTGTCGAGAAAGTTGACCTTGATTTCCATGGGGGCACACCAGAATAACGGACTAAACAAAAATGGCCGCCATTATGAGGTTTTTCATCGGGAAGTTTCAGGCTTTTGACCAGTGGCGGGCCAATTGACCCATGTGGATTAACTTTTTTGCAATTGGCGCCGATGAACTGAGGGCAATCAGGGAGTAGTCGGAATGCGCAATAACCAGCCCGTAACACAGCGTGAGATTTCCCTCGCGCCTTCGCAAAAACTCATCTCCGCCACAGATGTCCGAGGTGTCATCACTTACTGCAACGACGCCTTTGTCGAGATCAGTGGCTTTGAACGCGCCGACCTGATCGGCGCCCCGCAGAATATCGTACGTCACCCGGATGTGCCGCCCGCGGTGTTTGCGCACATGTGGGGTGCGCTCAAACAAGGCCTGCCCTGGATGGGCATCGTCAAGAACCGCTCGAAAAATGGCGACCACTATTGGGTCAACGCCTATGTCACGCCGATCTTCGAGGGCAGCAAGGTGGTGGGTTACGAGTCGGTGCGGGTCAAGCCCACTGCCGATGAAATCCGCCGTGCCCAGGCCCTGTACCAACGCATCAGCCAGGGCAAGCCGGGCGTACCGCGCCTGGATGCCTGGCTGCCGGCCGCGATCAGTTGCGTGCCGTACGTGGCGACCGGATTGGCCGGCAGCCTCGCGGGGTTATTCCTCAGTGCACCCATCGCCATCGCGGTGGCTGTTGCGGTCGCCGTGCCGGTGGGTATGCTCTGCTCGCGCTGGCGCCAAGGCAGCACGTTGCGCCTGTTGCAAGGTGTGGAGCCTTCGACGTCGGATGCCTTGATCGCGCAGATGTACAGCGATGCACGCGGCCCACAGGCCCGTCTGGAAACCGCGTTCCTCAGCCAGGACGCGCGCCTGAAAACCTGCCTCACCCGCCTGCAGGACAGTGCCGAACAGTTGAGCGCCCTGGCCGGGCAATCCGATCAGCTGGCCACCGCCAGCTCCAAGGGCCTGGACCGCCAGCGCGTCGAAACCGAACAGGTCTCGGCCGCCGTCAACCAGATGGCCGCTACCACCCAGGAAGTCGCCAGCCACGTTCAACGTACCGCCGACGCCACTCAGCAAGCCAACGTACTGACTGGGCGCGGCCGTGAAGTGGCGCGTGATACCCGCGAAGCCATCGAACGCCTGTCCGCAGTGGTCGGCGAAACCGGAGCCACCGTGGCGCGATTGGCCAAGGACAGTGACGAAATCGGCAGCGTAGTGGATGTGATCAAGGGCATTGCCGACCAGACCAACTTACTGGCCCTGAACGCCGCCATCGAAGCCGCACGGGCCGGCGAGCAAGGCCGTGGTTTTGCCGTGGTCGCCGACGAAGTGCGCCAACTGGCACAGCGTACGTCCCAGTCCACCACCCAGATCCACGCGCTGATTACCCAGCTGCAGGCGTCTTCAAACAACGCGGTGCAAAGCATGGAGCACGGCCAACGCCAAGCCCAGGAAGGCGTGGCCTGGGTGCTGGAGGCCGACCAGGCGCTGGTAGGCATCAGCGAGGCCGTGTCCCATATCACCGAAATGACCACCCAGATCGCCGCCGCCACCGAAGAGCAAAGCGCGGTCGCCGAGGAGATCAGCCGCAACATCACCACCATCGCCGAACTGGCCGACCAGACCTCGATGCAAGCCCATCAATCCACGGACTTGAGCAAGGAGCTGACGAATACCGCGGCCACCCAATATGCATTGGTCGAGCGGTTCAATCGCTGACGGTGAGCACCGTTGAGAAGCAACGCTCGACGGTGCAACGCTTTACGCCAAAGGAGACGCCCATCAGCCGGTTTCAAGTCATGGCTGCTTACGGTACTTCCCCGTCAAGTAATCCAGGCTGTCGGGCGCCGAGTTGTGTTCAATGACCGCGAAGTTCTTTACCAGTTGGATGTGGTACGGGCCTGCCCGTTTGGACGCCAGGGGGTCACGCACGATAATCAGGTTTTCGGTTTCCATCGGCACGGTGTGATGCGCGGTCACGATGGCTTTGGAGGTGCCGGTGGCTTTGAGTGTGAGGGTGAATTGCGCGAGTTCCCGGCCCTCGGCATCGCGTTCGGGCAAGATAGTCAGGTCCAGGTCGCCATCGCGGTCGAGGAAGTCATCACGCATCTGGTAATGGCCACTGCGTTGGTCGCGCGCGACTTCGCTGAGTTTGTCGTACTCCGGTTCGCGGTCCTCACGCTGCAATTGGATCTCCAGGTCAGGCGTGTTGTCCTTGCCGGCAGCGACCCAGCTACCGCTGTAGCGATAAGGCTCGACGGTTTCCTGGGTTATGCGCCAGATCCCGGTCTGGTGGCCGTCATCGGCGTATTCGAAGAGGTAGTCGAACGCCTTGCCGTCATACTCGCCCTGCTCACCCACCAGCTTGATCGGCTTGCCACTGCCACTTTTGGTGTAACGCACTTCACCGATCAGCACCGCACCTTGCTGCTGGTACCAGAGTTGCACCGGGATCTTGCCGTTGAGGGTGCCGACCAGGTACTGAGGGTCTTCATTGACGGGGCCTTCGAGGCGCGGTGTCTCCTGCCATTTACCGTCTTTCCACTCGCCAGTGGTGCGCAGCATGTAGCCGCGGGGCATGCTCGAGTTTTCTCCATCCTCGGTAGGCGGGACTTCTTGTTGGGTGTAGGAATCCAGCCGCACCAACTCACCGTCGCGCATGTGCAAACGGCTGGAACGTGTCCAGCAGCAGCCACGGTTGGTTTGCGAATGGATGATGCCGTCCTTCGCGACTGAAAACATCCCGCCGAAGGTTTCGTTCGCCAGGTCGGTCAATGGACGGTTCAGTACCCATTGGGTTTTAACCGGGTCTTGCAGATACACATCGTAGTGGTACTGCAAGCTCTCATTGGCATCTTCACCATTACGAATCGCCAGGTCCTGGCGCCCGTCCCCGTTGATATCGGCGAAGTACAACAAGCCGTACTCGCCCACCAGATGGTCAGCGCGTGTCGCGCCATTGCGATCCTGCGGCACGTTACCGGCCGGGGTCTGCAACTGTTGCAGGGTTTCGAGGGTGGTTCTGTCACGCACGGTGATCAGGGCGCGAGCCAGTTGCTGCACGTCTTGCGGCACGTCCGGGAACACTGCTTCGACCAGGAATTTGCCACTGGGATCGTTGACCGAGAACGAGCGCGGCTCGGCCATGGCCGGTGCGGCAAAGGTTATCGAAAGGAACACACCGCGCACTAACGAACGCATTCAGAGCATCCTTGCTGAAATTCGGGGCGACAGTGTAATGGCAAACGGTGGATGCTTCGCATAAATCCCTGTTTGGGTCTACGCATGGGCTGATATGTTTCGCATCACGCCAGCAAAAGGATGTGCAAACATGCCCTTCACACCCCCTCAAACGGCTTCAGTCGTTTTGGTCCAGGCTCAACAAAGCGATGTGGACGACCTTGTAACCATTCGAATCGAGGCTATGCGCGAAAGCCTGGAGCGTGTTGGGCGCTTTGATCCAGTGCGCGCGAGGGAGCGGTTTCTGAATGGGTTTGAAGCCCACAACACACGCTACATCGAGGTTTCTGGAGAGCGGGTAGGTTTCGTAGTCGTCAAGCAGTACCACAATGAACTGTTACTCGATCATTTGTACGTTAGACCGAGCATGCAAGGATCAGGCATCGGCGCTGCTGTTCTCACGCAGATCTTCAACGAAGCCGATGCAGCTGAGCGCCCTATTAAAGTGGGGGCACTTAAAGACAGTGCCTCGAATCGCTTTTATACCCGCCATGGTTTCAAGTTCGTCGAAAGCAGTGAGTTCGACAATTATTATGTTCGTCAGAGCGTTTCGCCGGCTCAATAAAGCAGTCACCGGGACGGAACAGTTTCCCAAAAAGTCCGTGCGTTCTTAACGTTCAGACATTGGCGCAAGGTGTAGACGGCATACACATTGCGCCCATGAGTAGGGTTATCGGGCTAGACCCGCACGAGCTTGCCTGACCGCAAGTCATCAATGGCCGAGCACCCAGCCAACAGGCCGATACCGGCGCCATCGCACAGGGCAAACGCCATGACCTCCCTATCATTGACGCTGAAGTTCGGCCCCAGCGAATACGTCGAACAAATCGCTGTCTGGCCCCCACGTTGGCTGATATGTTTCCAGCCATACCCACAAAGGAAAGTGCCATGCCGCCGATAGCCACTAACGCCGCACTGCTGATCATCGACATGCAGCAAGGCATGACCCAGCCAACGCTGGGGCGGCGTAACAACCCAGGCGCCGAAGTGCAGATACAGCGCCTGTTGGATGCGTGGCGGCAATCCGGCCGCCCGGTCGTGCACATCCGGCACATTTCGCGTTCGCCCGGTTCGGTGTTCTGGCCGGGCCAACCGGGTTGCGAGTTCCAGCCGGCGCTGGAACCGCTTGCGCATGAGCATGTGGTGGAAAAGAACGTGCCGGATGCCTTCGCCGCCACGGGGTTGGAGCGCTGGCTGCAGGTGCGTTCGATCCGGCAACTGGTGATCGTCGGTGTGATCACTAACAACTCGGTCGAGTCCACAGCGCGCTCAGGCGGCAACCTGGGTTTTGAAGTGGCTGTGGTTTCAGACGCCTGCTACACCTTCGATCAAACGGATTTGTCCGGGCGCCTGTGGCCGGCCGAGGATGTGCATGCGTTGTCGTTGAGTAACCTGGCAATGGATTATGCCGAGGTTGTCACGGCCGACGAGATCATGGCTCATTGCTGAGCGTGCCTGTCACAGGTCGGGTGCGGCTGACGCGTGCGCTTGCAGATACGCCGTCAACAGCAGCGTGGTCTGTTGCTCCAGCGCGGCTTTAGCCAGGCTGCGCCACCATCGCTCGCCACGCCTGGACGCTGGCGCGCTCATTCACCTTGGCTTGCCACGCATGCAGTGCCTCACATTCCTGCGGTATCGGCAGTTCCACCAGTGCGGCGAAGATCAGGCCGCCCAGTACGGCAATGTCCGCCATGGAAAACGCATCGCCCGCTACGTACGCCCGTGTTTTGAGGAGGCCATCGAAGTAGCGCATGCCCCTCACCGCCTTGTCGCGCATACGCATGCCCCATTCGGCGTTCTGGTAAAGCTCGACCTCTGGTCCAAGCCCAGGCGTGGCGTGATGGAAATACACGCTGACCGCGTCCATCAGCTCAATTTCCGCACGTTTGGTCAGCATATGGATCAGGCCTTGCTCAACGGGAGTTTTACCGGTGAGGGTCGGGGTTCCTTCAAGGACGTCCAGGTACTGAGTGATCGCCGTGCATTCAGCGATCAACGTGCCATCGGCAAGCTCCAGCACCGGCAGGGTGCCGGAGTAATTCAGGGCGACAAATGCGGGCTGTTTGTGCTCGCCTTTCCAGAGGTTGACCGAGACGAACTCGATGCTCGGCAGCAGGCCTTTCTCGGCCAAGGCGATCCGCACGCGTGCCGGATACGGGCCGCTGTACCAGTCATAGATCTTCATCAGCGGGTGGGAGGATGCGTCGGAGAGTGTCGGTTGGAACGTCATGTTGGGGTCGCCTACCTGTCAAGTGGTAGGTAAACATTGAGCGCTTGTTTTTCAGCTGTCAAGCATTCCCTACCAGTTGGCAGGTAAAACCTTATGGGCGTAGAATCCGCCCATCCCACCCCACGACCGAGGAATCCCTACGTGAGTGAAAACGCGCGTGAAGCCATCCTGGAAGCCGCCAAAGCCGCGGCTCAGCATTACGGCTACAGCGGCATCAACTTTCGCAGCATCGGCGAAACGGTGGGGATCAAGAACGCCAGTATCTATTACCACTTCCCGAGCAAAGCCGAGCTCGGCGCGGCCGTCGCCAAGCGGTATTGGGAAAACACCGCCAGTGCCCTCGAGGCCATACGCCTGGAAAACCCGGATCCGTTGGAGTGCATGCAAATCTACCCCAGCATCTTTCGCCAATCCCTCGAGGACGGTAATCGGCTATGCCTGTCCAGCTTTATGGCGGCCGAATACCAGGACCTGCCCGAGGCCGTCAAGAAAGAGATCCTGGCGTTTGCCGATATCAACGTGGCTTGGCTGGCGGCCCTGCTCACTGAGATCCAACCCGGCGATGCCGAAAGCTGCGAGCGCCGCGCCCGCGCCATCTACACAGCCATTGCCGGTGCACAGTTGATTGCCCGCACGCGCGCCGATCTGCGTTTGTACGACGAACTGGTGCAGAGCTATCGGGACGCGGGGCTCATTCCGAGGTGACGGGCGGGAGCCCGCCACCGAAGACATCCACTGACACCGCTGTTGGCGCAACAACAGTGCTTGGACAGCTTGTGCGGAATCAACACAACCCAACCCCTCACGAAACACTCGTATCCCATTGAAATAAAAGCATTTAACGCTATGGCATGACGCGTGCAAAAGCCTTCGCATCAATCCGAAGGATGCCCCCATGCCCCACACACTGCCCCAGGCGTTGTTGCTTCAAGCCCACACCCGAGGCTCGGCGATTGCCTTGCGCTACAAGCATCTGGGCATCTGGCACACGCGCAGCTGGAGCGAACTGGCGCACGAGGTCAACCGGCTCGCCGCGGCCCTGCAGGCGCGCAATTTCCGTCAGCACGATGATCTATTGATCATCAGCCAAGCGCGTCCCGAAGCGCTGCTGTTGGCGCTGGCAGCGCAATGGCTGGGGGGCAGCGTCACGTTGCTGGACCCGGACCGCGACAACCGTGCGCTGCTCGCCGGGCTGCGGCCGCGCTTCGTGCTGGCGCAAGACCTGCAAGCGCTGCAACACCTGCGTGAAGACGCAGTGGTGATGTACCTCGACGGACGTGGGCTGAGTCAGCAGCAAAGCGCCGAGTTGATCGCCTATACCGACTTAAGCGCGGAAACGCCCGCCCCCGTCTGCGCCACGCAACCCGGCGATACTGCGTTCGTCTTTCATGCCGACACCCCGCTGCGCTTGACTCACACGCAGTTGCTGGCGGGCGCTCGCACGCTGGTCCAGCGGGAACAACTGAGCGCCGAAGAGGAGGCATTGGCCGCACGGGTATTCGCCGCCAGCGGGCAAGCGCGTTACCTGCTCGCCCCCTGGCTGCACACCGGGTTTTGCCTCAACTTTCCCGAGGCTCTGGCCACGCGTGACACCGACCGCCGAGAGCTCGGCCCCACGTTAGTACTCGGCACCCGCGAATCCTACGCCCGCCTGGAACAGTGGGTGCAAGAGCGCCTGCCCATGCCGGGCACCCTCAGCCACCACGTGTACCGCTGGGCCATACAGCCGAGCTCATCCCCCGCTCGCCACTGGCTGGGCCACTGGTTGGTGCGGCGTCCCTTGCGGGATGTGCTGGGCATGAGCCGCCTGCGTGTGCCGCTGCTGGTCGGGCCGCCGCTGAGCCCGGAAACGGCGGCGTTCTTCTCCGCCTTGGGGATTCGACCCGGCCACTGGCAAGAACCCTCCCCCCGCCACGAACCCACCGACCACTTGCTGTCTCAACCTGTCTGACGAGCCCGCCATGCACTCACCCACCCAATCGGTATTACTGCGGCTCGATGACATCTCCCTGTCGTTCAAGGGTATCAAGGCCATCACCTCCATCAGTTTCGACGTCAAAGCCGGCGACATCTGCGGGCTGATCGGCCCCAACGGCGCGGGTAAAAGCTCACTGCTCAATGTGATCAACGGGGTCTACCACCCCCAGAGCGGCACTGTCCACTACGCGGGCCAGACGCGACGGCGTATGCGCGCACACCAGGCGGCCGAAGGCGGGATTGCGCGGACCTTCCAGAACATCGCGCTGTTCAAGGGCATGAGTGTGCTCGACAACGTCCTCACCGGGCGCAACCTCAAGCGCCGCAGCAGTTGGATCGAACAGATGCTGCGCCTGGGCCGCGCGCCCAGCGAGGACGACACGCACCGCCTGCACGCGGAAAAGGTGATTGCCTTTCTGCAGATCCATCCCTGGCGCCATGTGCTGGTAGGCACCCTGCCCTATGGCCTGCAAAAGCGTGTCGAACTGGCCCGCGCCCTGGCGTCCGAGCCCACCCTGCTACTGCTGGATGAACCCATGGCGGGCATGAACGCGCAGGAGAAAGCGCAGATGAGTCAGTTCATCCGCGACATCAACCGCGAGTTCGGCACCACCGTGGTGTTGATCGAACACGATATCGGCGTGGTCATGGGCCTGTGCGACCACGTGGTGGTCCTCGACTACGGTCGCAAGATTGGCGACGGCACCCCGGAGCAGGTGCGCGCCAACCCCGATGTCATCGCCGCTTACCTGGGGACTTGAGCATGGAATTTTTCTTCGAAGTGCTGATCGGCGGGCTGCTGGCGGGCGTGATGTATTCCCTGGTGGCGATTGGTTTTGTGCTGATCTACAAAGCCTCGGGCGTGTTCAACTTTGCCCAAGGCGCCATGGTGCTGTTCGCCGCGCTGACATTTGTCAGCCTGCTGGAACGCGGCTTCCCCTTCGCCTGGGCGTTCCTGCTCACCCTGGCAAGCATGGTGGTGCTGGCGCTGCTGATCGAAAAAGTGGTGCTGCGCCCCTTGGTCAATCGCCCGCCGATCATCCTGTTTATGGCCACCCTTGGGCTGTCTTACCTGATCGAAGGGTTCGCCCAGTTCCTCTGGGGCGCACAGGTGCATGGGCTGGACCTGGGCATCGCCGACGAGCCGCTGGAAATCCGCGGCATGCTGCTCTCGCAATTCGACCTGTTTGCCGCCGGCACCGCCGCCGTGCTGGTGATCGCCCTGTCGCTGCTGTTCAACAAGACGCGGGTGGGTCTGTCGTTGCGTGCGGTGGCGGATGACCCGCTGGCATCCATGGCGGTGGGTATCCGGCTGCCGCGTATCTGGGCGCTGGTGTGGGCAGTGGCGGGGTTTGTCGGCCTGGTGGCCGGGTTGCTCTGGGGCGCGCGCCTGGGGGTGCAGTTCTCGCTGTCGCTGGTGGTGCTCAAGGCGTTGCCGGTGTTGATCATCGGCGGTTTCTCTTCCATCGGCGGCGCGATTGTCGGCGGTTTGATCATCGGCGCAAGCGAGAAAATCGCCGAGATCTACCTCGGCCCGATCATCGGCAGCGGCATTGAAAACTGGGTGCCGTACGTCCTTGCCTTGCTGTTCCTGCTGGTGCGGCCTGCCGGCTTATTCGGCGAGCGCGCCATCGAACGGGTCTGATTGTCCTTGAGGAAATGCCTGCATGCTGTATCAAGAAGTCGGTCAAATCAGCACCTCCTACGCGGCCGAGCGCCGTACCTTCCGCTTGCGCCAAGACCGCATCGGGCTGTGGCTGCTGCTGGGTTTTGCGTTTTTTGCGCTGCCGTGGCTGGGCAATGACTACTGGTTCAGCGCCATTCTGGTGCCGCTGCTGGTGCTGTCGCTGGCGGGGCTTGGGCTCAACCTGCTGACGGGCTACGCCGGGCAGCTCTCATTGGGCTCGGCAGCGTTCATGGCCGTGGGCGCGTTCGCCGCCTACAACCTGCACCTGCGCGTGCCCGGTTTGCCGCTGCTGGTCAGCCTTGCCCTGGGTGGTGTGATCGCGGCGCTGGTGGCGGTGCTCTTCGGGCTGCCGAGCCTGCGTATCAAGGGGTTTTACTTGCTGGTGGCGACCCTGGCCGCGCAGTTCGTGGTGGAGTGGGTGCTCACCCGCTTCAGCTGGTTCACCAACGACAACGCTTCCGGGGTGATCACCTCGCCACCGCTGCTGGTTGCCGGGCTGGATTTCAGCTCACCCCGAGGCCGCTATGTACTGACGTTGACCATAGTGGCGGCGCTGTTCTGGCTGGGCAAAAACCTGGTCCGCAGCGAGCTTGGCCGCAACTGGATGGCGGTACGCGACATGGACACCGCCGCCGCCGTCATCGGTATTCGCCTGTTGAAAACCAAGCTGCTGGCGTTTGCGATCAGCGGCTTTTACCTGGGCGTCGCGGGCTCACTTTGGGCCTTCGCTTACCTGGGCACCGTCGAGCCTCACGGCTTCGACCTGAGCCGCTCCTTCCAGGTCTTGTTCATCATCATTATCGGCGGCCTGGGCAGCGTGCTCGGCAACTTCCTGGGGGCGGCGTTCATCGTGTTGTTCCCTATCCTGCTGGGCAACCTCTTCGCCCTGCTGCCCGCCGGGCTGATGGACGCGGGCCAATTGGAGAACATCCAGAAGATGCTCTTCGGCGCGCTGATCATCGCTTTTTTGATCAAGGAACCGGAGGGCCTGGCCCGCCTGTGGCAGCGCTTTCGTCAACGGGCCAGGGTGTGGCCGCTGCGTTACTGAACTCAATAACCTCCCAGGAATGACCTCCATGACACACCGCTTATCGCTGCGCCGCCTGGCCTTGGGCCTGGCCCTGATCACCGGCACGCTCTCGGCCGGCGCCCAGGCTGCCAACGAACAATACTTTCCGTTGCAGAGCTACCGGGTCGGCCCGTATGCCGCCGGCGGCACCGGTTTCTTCGGCGGGTTTATCGACTACCTGCAATACATCAACGCCAAGGGCGGGGTGAACGGCGTCAAGCTGACCTGGAGTGAATGCGAGACCGAGTACGTGGTGGAGAAAGGCGTCGAATGCTACGAACGCCTCAAGGGCGGACTCAACGGCGCCCCGGCCGCCGCGACCAACCCACTGTCTGTGGGCATCGCCTACGCCACCCTGGAACGTTCCACCGCCGACAAATTGCCGCTGATCACCATCAACCACGGCCGTACCGACTCCACCGACGGCAGCGTGTTCCCCTATGTATTTCCGCTGCAGCTCAATCCGTACTCGGAAGTTTCGGCGATCATCAACTACATCGGCCAACGCGAGGGGGGCGCGGACAAGCTCAAGGGCAAGAAAATTGCGGTGCTGTACCACGGCTCGCCGTACGGCAAGGAAACCAATGGCGTACTGGAAACCCTGGCAAAAAATGCCGGCTTCGAATTGACCCTGCTCGAAGTGCCGCACCCCGGTAACGAACAGCAATCGCAGTGGCTGAATATCCGCCGCCTCAAACCCGACTGGGTGATCCTGCGTGGCTGGGGCGTGATGAACCCGGTGGCGCTGAAATCCGCGCAAAAAGTCGGCTACCCGGCCGATCACATCATCGGCAATATCTGGAGCAACTCGGAGGAAGACGTGGTGCCCGCCGGTGCCGCCGCCAAGGGCTTTATCTCGATCACCACGCACCCTTCCGGCACCGACTTTCCGGTCTTGCAAGGCATCAAGCAAAGCGTGGTGGACGCCGGCAAAGGCAACCTGGCCGACCCCAAGCGCTTTGGCACCGTGTATTACAACCTGGGCGTGGTCAACGGCATTCTCAACGTCGAAGCGCTGCGCCTGGCCCAGGAAAAATACGGCCACCAACCGCTCACCGGCGAACAGGTGCGCTGGGGGTTCGAACACCTGAACCTCGACGATGCACGGCTGCAGGCACTCGGCGCCAAAGGCCTGGTGCAACCGCTGAAACTCTCCTGCGCCGACCACGAAGGCGGCGGCGCCGTGCGCTTCCAGCAATGGGATGGCCAGCGCTGGAACCTGATCAGCGACTGGGTACAGGCCGACCGCGCACTGTTGCGGCCGATCATCGAAGCCTCTGCCGCGCAGTACGCCAAGGAGAAAGGCATCACCCCGCGTGATTGCAGCAAAGAGCAGTAAGCATCTATCGGATGCAACACAGTTCAAATGTGGGAGGGAGCGTGCTCTCGATGGCGATGGATCAGCCTATGAATCTATTGACCGGCACTCCGCTATCGGGGGCAAGCCCCCTCCCACATTTTGACCTCAGTGTGTCAGACCACGCTGACTCACGACGCGACGTCGCTGGCCCCCTGATCAGCGACTGGGTGCAGGCCGACCGCGTGATTGCAGCCAGGAGCAGTAAGCTCTATCGGATGCAACACATTTTGACCTCGGTGTGTCAGCCCACGCTGACTTCCACTACGCCAGCATTCAACCGCACCGGCCACACCCGCAGGCGCTGCTCCGGTGCCTCCAGGCATTGGCCGTCGTGCAAACGGTAATGCTGCTTGTAGATCGGCGCGGCCACCACCAGGTCGCCCTTGATGCTGCCGACCAAGCCACGACCGATCACATTGGCGCCGGATTGCGGGTCGTGGTTGTCGATGGCGTACAGCGTCTGGTCCTGCGCACCGGGCAGGTAGAACAGCGCGACTTGGGCGCCGTCCAACCACACCACCACCCCGGAATTGCTCACCAGGTCGGCCTCGCTGCACACACCTTTCCAAGTGGCCAGGGTGCGTTGAGTATTAGGCTGGCTCATCAGGCAATCTCCTCGATGACGGGAATCAGGTTGAGTTCAGCGGCCATGATCGGCCGGCGCTGGCCGCGTTCCTGGACGAAGTGGATGTCCGGGTCGGGGCGTTTGTCGTTGACGAAGGTGCGGAAACGCTTGAGTTTTTCCGGGTCCTTGAGGGCGTTGGCCCACTCGCATTCATAACGGTCGACCACCTGTTGCATCTGCGCTTCCAGCTCGGCACCCAGGCCCAGGCTGTCGTCCAGGATCACATCCTTGAGGAAATCCAGGCCGCCTTCCAGGCTTTCGCGCCATACGGAGGTGCGCTGCAACTTGTCGGCGGTGCGAATGTAGAACATCAGGAAACGGTCGATGTAGCGGATCAGCGTGGCGTCATCCAGGTCGGTGGCGAACAGCTCCGCATGACGTGGGCGCATGCCCCCGTTGCCGGCGATGTAGAGGTTCCAGCCCTTCTCGGTGGCAATCACGCCCACGTCTTTGCTCTGGGCTTCGGCGCACTCGCGGGTGCAGCCGGACACCGCGAACTTGAGCTTGTGCGGCGAGCGCAGGCCCTTGTAGCGGTCCTCGATCAGCAGCGCCATTTTCACGCTGTCTTGCACGCCGTAGCGGCACCAGGTACTGCCCACGCAGGACTTCACCGTGCGCGTGGATTTGCCATACGCATGCCCGGTCTCGAAACCGGCCGCGATCAATTCGGCCCAGATATCCGGCAGCTCGTGCAGTTGCGCGCCAAACAGGTCGATGCGCTGGCCGCCGGTGATCTTGGTGTAAAGGTCGTATTTCTTCGCCACCTCGCCGATCACGATAAGTTTGTCCGCGGTGATCTCGCCGCCCGGAATGCGAGGCACCACCGAGTAGGTGCCGTTCTTCTGCATGTTGGCCATGAACGTATCGTTGGTGTCCTGCAAGGGCACCAGGGAGGCGTCCATGATCGGTTGGTTCCAGCACGACGCCAGGATCGAACCCACCGCCGGCTTGCACACGTCGCAACCGGTGTGGCCACGGCCGTGTTTGGCCAGCAGTTCTTCGAAGGTGATGATGCCTTCCACGCGCACCAGGGCATACAGCTCCTGCCGGGTGTGGGCGAAGTGTTCGCACAGGCTTTTGTCGACGCTGACACCCCGGGCGATCAGCTCATGCTCGAACACTTGCTTGAGCAACCCCGCGCAGCCGCCGCAACCGGTGCAGGCCTTGGTCTGGGATTTGAGCAGGCCGAGGTCGCTGCAGCCGCTGTCGATGGCCGAGCAGATCGAGCCTTTGGTCACGTTGTGGCAGGAGCACACCGTGGCCGACTCCGGCAACGCACCGGGGCCGAGGGTCGGCGCACCGCTGGAGGATGGCAGGATCAGGCTGGCCGGCTCGGACGGCAGCACGATGCTGTTCTGCATGTATTGCAGCAAGGTGTCGTAATAGCTGTTATCGCCCACCAAAACAGCACCGATCACGTGCTTGCCCGAGGCATCCACCACCAGCCGGCGGTAGCTGGCGCTGGCCTCGTCGATAAATTGATAACTGCGCGCGCCGGGCGTATGGGCGTGGGCGTCGCCGATGGAGCCCACGTCCACGCCGAGCAACTTGAGTTTGGTCGACATGTCCGCGCCCACAAACGGCTCGGCGGTTTGCTCGCAGAGCAGCGCGGCAACCCCACGGGCCATCTGGTAGCCCGGCGCGACCAGGCCGAACAGGCTGCCGTTCCAGGAGGCGCATTCGCCAATCGCGTAGATGTTCGGGTCGCAGCTCAGGCACTCGTCGTTGATCACCACGCCGCCACGCGGACCGATCTCCAGGCCGGCCTGGCGAGCCAGTGCGTCCTGGGCGCGGATGCCGGCGGAAAACACGATCAGGTCGGTTTCGAGGAACTCGTCATTGGCAAAATTCATGCGATAGCGGTACTGCTCGCCGGCGCTGATCGACTGAGTCGCACGCGACAAATGCACCCCCACGCCCAACCGCTCGATCTGCGCCTTGAGCGCCAGGCCGCCAAAATCGTCCAGTTGCACCGGCATCAAGCGCGGCGCGAACTCCACCACGTGCGCTTCAAGGCCCAGGCTCTTCAGCGCGTTGGCGGCTTCCAGGCCCAGCAGGCCACCGCCCACAACCACACCGCGCCGCGCGTTGGCGGCGGCCTTACGGATGGCATCCAGGTCTTCAAGGGTGCGGTACACCAGGCGCGAATCGCCTTCGGCGCCCTCGATGGGCGGCACGAAGGGATAGGAACCGGTCGCCAGTACCAGCTTGTCATAGGCCACACAACCGTCGGCGGTGATCACTTCGCAGCGGGCGCGGTCGATCTCCACTACCGGCACGCCCAGGTGCAACGTCACCCCCGGCGTCTGGTAAAGCGAGGCTTCTGAGAGTGCCAGCGACTCAGCATCGCGGCCGGTGAAATACTCGGACAGATGCACCCGGTCATAGGCGCGCATCGGCTCTTCGCTGAACACATGCAAGCGGTAGTGATCCAGCACGCCGCGTTCGATCAGTTGCGCCACACAGTGGTGGCCGACCATGCCATTGCCGACGACGATCAGGGTTTTGAGACTGTTCATATAAATCACCCGACAAAGCTCATCACGGTTTAAAAAAGCAAAAAAAAACGCCTGAAACCTTGCGGTTCCAGGCGTCTTTGCCTGTTCTTATGCGGGTTCGGATCGGGCGACTGCGCCGGATACACCGCTATTGCCCATGGTGTCGATCGTCGTTGACCGAGGTGGGTTGAGAGGGAGCTTGCAGGGTCTGTGCCAACCGAAGACAAGGCCTGCGTTCACGGCATCACAACGTAATCAGCGGTTTTTTACGCGCGCTTTCAGCGCCTCCAACTGGTGCGCCCCGCGTCATAAAAGTGCACCCGCCCGCTTCCTGTGGCGAGGGAGCTTGCTCCCGCTGGGCTGCGTAGCGGCCCCAACATCCTGGGAGCGCTGCGCACTCCAGCGGGAGCAAGCGCCCTCGCCACAATGATCTCGGTCCTCCTCAGAATGGGTGTTTCAGGCCGATAAAAAACCTGGCGCGTGACTTGCTAGGAACACTTCAACCAGGCAATCAACGCTGATTGCCCTCTCACGACAAAGGCGCCGTGTAATCCCCGTTTTTTCAACGGAGGGTTACAAGGCGCCTTTTTTGTTTACGGGGTTACGGATGGCAAACCAAAACGTGCGCAGTGTGTGTCCTTATTGTGGCGTGGGCTGCGGCATCGTCATGCAGGTCGAGCAGAATAAGGTGGTCAAGGTGATCGGCGATAAGGCCCACCCCACCAACTTCGGCCGCCTGTGCACCAAGGGCACCACCTGCGGGCAAGCCATCGCCGAGTCCGGACGCATGGAGAACGCCTATGTGCGCCAGGCGCGCGAGCATGATCCTGTGCGCATCGCCATGGACAAGGCCATCCGTGAAACCGCAGGCCGCCTGCGCCAGATCCTCGACACCCACGGGCCGGATGCGTTGGCGTTCTACGTGTCGGGCCAGATGTCGCTGGAGTCCCAATACCTGATCAACAAATTGGCCAAAGGCTTCGTGCGCACCGCCAACATCGAGTCCAACTCACGCTTGTGCATGGCCAGCGCCGGCAGCGGCTACAAACTGTCCCTCGGCTCCGACGGCCCGCCAGGCTCCTATGAAGACTTCGACCGCGCCGACCTGTTCTTCGTGGTCGGCGCGAACATGGCCGACTGTCACCCGATCCTGTTCCTGCGCATGATGGACCGGGTCAAGGCCGGGGCGAAGTTGATCGTGGTCGACCCTCGGCGCAGCGCTACGGCGGACAAGGCCAACCTGTTCCTGCCCATCAAACCCGGCACCGACCTGGCCCTGCTCAACGGCCTGTTGCACCTGCTGGTCAAAAACGGCCATACCGACCCGGCCTTTATTGCCGCGTTTACCGAGGGCTGGGAGGCCATGCCCGCGTTCCTGGAGGACTACTCGCCAGAACGGGTGGCTGCGATCACCGGCCTTGCCGAAGCCGATATCCGCCAAGCCGCCGACTGGATCGGCCAGGCCGCCGAGTGGATGAGCTGCTGGACCATGGGCCTTAACCAGAGCACCCACGGCACCTGGAATACCAACGCCCTGTGCAACCTGCACCTGGCCACCGGCGCCATTTGCCGTCCGGGCAGCGGGCCGTTTTCCCTCACCGGTCAACCCAACGCCATGGGCGGGCGCGAAATGGGCTACATGGGCCCCGGCCTGCCGGGGCAACGCTCGGTACTGGTCGAGGCCGACCGCGTGTTTATCGAGGACCTGTGGCAGATCCCCCACGACAGCCTGCCGCGACAGGCCGGTAGCGGCACCGTGGCGATGTTCGAACAGATGGCCGCCGGGCAGATCAAGGCCTGCTGGATCATCTGCACCAACCCCGTTGCCAGCGTGCCCAACCGCCAAACCGTGATCAATGGCCTGCAGGCCGCCGAGCTGGTGATCACCCAGGACGCGTTCCTCGACACCGAGACCAACCGCTACGCCGACATCCTGCTGCCCGGCGCGCTGTGGGCCGAGGCCGAGGGCGTGATGATCAACTCCGAGCGCAACCTGACCCTGATGCAGAAAGCCGTCGACGCCCCCGGCGAGACCCTGCCCGACTGGCAGATCATCGCCAGGGTTGCGTGTGAGATGGGCTTTGCCGAGGCGTTCACCTATGCCTCCGCCGCCGACGTATTTGAAGAAATCAAACGCGCCTGGAACCCCAAGACCGGCTACGACATCCGTGGCGCGAGTTACCCGCGCCTGCGTGAACAGCCGCTGCAATGGCCCTGCGCATCCACTGAGGCCGCGCACCGCAACCCGATCCGCTACCGCACCAACGGCACCCTCGCGTTCGCCACGGATAACGGCAAGGCGCAGTTCCTCGCCCGCCCCCATATGCCGCCCGCCGAGATGCCCGATGACACCTTCCCCTTCGTGCTCAACACCGGCCGCGTGCAGCACCAATGGCACACCCTGACCAAGACCGGCAAAGTCGCCACGTTGAACAAACTCAACCCCGGCCCCTTCGTCGAGCTGCACCCGGAAGACGCCGCCCGCTTGGGCGTCCAGGACAAGGACCGGGTTGAAGTACGCTCCCAGCGCGGCCACGCCGTGCTGCCCGCCGTGGTCACCGACCGTGTGCGGCCAGGCAACTGTTTTGCGCCGTTTCATTGGAACGATGTGTTCGGCGAACACCTGGCGATCAATGCAGTGACCAACGATGCGGTGGACCCGATTTCCTTGCAGCCCGAGTTCAAGTTCTGCGCCGTCGCCCTGGCCCGGGTCGAACTGATCGACCACCAGTTCCTGGACCTCCCTTCCCCCGTAGCAGAGGATTGCACCCTGTCGCGCCTCGACGCCTTCGCCGACCTCGCCGGCATCCGTCACGTATCGCCACCGCCCCTGAGCGACAGTGAGCGCACCTACCTCGCCGGCTTCCTCAGCGGCCTGCAATCCAACGCCGCGCGCCAGGCTGTCGGCGTACCGACAATGCCCGCGAATGCCCCCCTGGCCGACGCATCCCGGCTGTGGCTGAACGGCTTGCTCGGCGGGTTGTTCAGCCATACGGAAACCCTCGCAGCGCCCTCCCCGGCCGTCACCCTGCTGTGGGCGTCGCAAACCGGTAACGCCGAAGCCCTGGCCGAACGATTCGCCAAGCGCCTGCGCGAGGCGGGCATCACGGTGGAGCTGAGCGCGATGTCAGACTTCCCCGCAAGCAAACTGGCGAGCACCCACACCCTGGCATTGATCAGCAGCACCTTTGGCGACGGCGACCCGCCGGACAATGGCGAAGGCTTCTGGCACAGCCTCAGCACCGCCGAGACGCGCCTGGAGTCGCTGCGCTTTGCGGTGCTGGCCTTGGGCGATCCGAACTACGACCAGTTCTGCAACCATGGCAAACAGCTCGATCAGCGCCTGTTGGAACTGGGCGCAACCCGCCTGTTGGAACGCGTCGATTGCGACACCGAATTCGAAGCCCTGGCCGATGCCTGGCTGGTGCGCTTCCAACAGACCCTTCACCCGACAAAGCCCGTAGCACTCGCCGCACCGGCCACGCCTGCCGGCAAGACCAAGCTGTACGGCTCACGCCTGCTGCTCAACCGGCACCTGAACCCGCAAAGCCCACACAAGGAGACCCGCCAGTTCGCCCTGGACCTGGCCGACTCCGGGCTGACTTATGAGGCCGGTGACGCGTTGGGCGTGCGGCCGCGCAACTGCCCCGAACTGGTCAGCGAACTGCTCGACCTGACCCGCCTGAGCCCCAGTGCCAGCGTGAACATCGACACCTTCGGCGATGTGCCCCTGCAACAGGCGCTCACCCAGCATTTCGAAATCGCCCGGCCCAGCAGCGATACCTTGACCTTCATCGCCGAGCGCAGCGCCAACCCTGGCCTCAAGCACCTGCTCAACCCCGAGCACAAGGCCCAATTGAATGACTGGTTGTGGGGCCGGCAACTGGCGGACGTGCTACAGGAATACCCGATCGAGTGCTCGGCGGACGAACTGCTGGGCACGCTTAAGCGCCTGCAACCGCGTTTGTATTCGATCGCCTCGAGTGCCAAGGCGTACCCGCAGCAAGTGCACCTCACCGTGGCCGCCGTGCGCTATGGCAAACGCAAAGGCGTGTCCTCGACCTTCCTGGCCGACCGTGTCGGCGACGGAGAAGTGCCGTTGTTCGTGCAGCCGTCCAAGCACTTCCGCCCCCCCAGCGACGGCGAGGTGCCGATGATCATGATCGGCCCCGGCACCGGCGTCGCACCGTTCCGCGCCTTCTTGCAGGAACGCCGAGCGCTGGGCCATCAGGGGCGCAACTGGCTGTTCTTCGGTGAACAGCACGCGGCCAGCGACTTCTACTATCAGGACGAACTGCAAGGCATGCAGCGCGACGGCCTGCTCACCCACTTGAGCCTGGCGTTCTCCCGCGATCAGGCGCAGAAGGTCTACGTGCAGGACCGCATCCGCGAACAGGGCGCCGAGCTGTGGCGCTGGTTGCAGGACGGCGCAAAGCTGTACATCTGCGGCGACGCCAGCCATATGGCCAAAGACGTCGACCAGGCCCTGCGCCAAGTGGCGCAAACCCACGGCGGGCTTGGCGTGGAAGGCGCCGCGGAGTACTGGAGGCACTTGAGCGAGCAGAAGCGTTATCTGCGTGATGTGTACTGATTGGATACAGAACAATAAGCACTTTGTATTGTGTACAAAAAACCCTAAAGATTTACCGGTATCGGGCCGAAACAGCAGAAACAGCGAATCGCCGTATTTTATTGATTGAAATCGGCGATTTGGCCGCCCTCTCCGCTGATGGTCGTCTCGATGAAAATAAAAAATAAACTGGTACTGGCATTCGTCTCTGTCGCTTTTATCCCGGTAAGCCTGGTGGCGGTGATCTCGGTCATGAACACGCGCACCCAGGCCGTGGATCAGTTCATCGATGGCAGCACCCGTGAAATCCGCCAGATCGATGGCAACATCCGGCAGTTCTTCGACGGCACACTGCAAAACGTCGATCAGATGGCCACCGACCCTGTATACACGTCGGTGAACACGCTGAAAAACTATCAGCCCACCGACGCGGCCAGCCAGCCGATGCCGGCCGAAGCGCAAGCCGTGATCGACCGTTTCGCGCGCTTTGGTGCCACGCACCCGGCGGCGGCGATCCTCTCCATCGGCCTGGAAGACGGCACCTACGCCAAATGGCCGGATGACCCGCAACTGGCCAAGTACGACCCACGCACCCGCCCTTGGTACAAGGCCGCGATGGCCAGCCCCGGCAAGACCGTGCGCACCCCCGCTTACTACTACGACAAAGACGACGTGGCACTGGTGGGCACCGCGCGGGCGCTGTTGGACAACGGCAAGCCCAAGGGCGTATTTGTGGTCAGCGTGTCGCTGAAGAACCTCACCGAACTGGTCAAAAGCATCAAGCTGGGAGAAAGCGGCTATGTGATGCTGATCGAAGACGGTGTGGTGCTGGTAGACCCGCGTGACGCCGCCCACAGCTTCAAGCCGCTCAAGGACCTGGGCGCCCCTTATGCGCATTTGGCCGACACCCCGCAGGGCTCCACGGAAGTGGTGATCGACGGCGTGCGCTACATGGCCAACGTGTGGACCTCGCCCGGCCTCGGCTGGCGCTATATCGGGCTGATCGAACACCGTGAAGTCATGGCCGAAGCCACCCGCATGACCTACCTCACCGCGACCATCGTCGGCGTGCTGGTGCTTATCTTCGGGCTGATCGCGGCGGCGTTCTCCAAGGTCATCGTCAAACCCATCGGCCAGGTCAGCACCGGCCTGCAGTCCATCGCCCAAGGTGAAGGCGACTTGCGCCACGAACTGCAGGTACAGGGCAAAGATGAAACCGCCGAACTGGCCGGCTGGTTCAACAAGTTTCTCGCGGCGATCCGCCAACTGATCCAGCATATCGGCGCGGCCTCGGCCAACCTGCAGAACGCCTCCAAGGTCAACAGCGAGGTGGCGCACAACATGAACGAGGCCGCCGGCCGGCAACGCGAGGCGGTCGAATTGGTGTCGACGGCGTTCAACGAGATGGTGGCTACCGCCAACGAAGTCGCGCGCTCATGCAGCGGTGCCGCGGAATCCGCCGAAAACGGGCACCGGCGTGTGGCCGAGGGCAAACAGCAGATCGAAGCCACCACCGATAACGTCAACCGTCTGGGTCGTCGCCTCACCGAATCGTCCCAGGCCATGGTCGAGCTGGAAGCCGGCAGCCGCAGCATCAACCAAATCCTCGGCACCATTCGCGCGATCGCCGAACAGACCAACCTGCTGGCGCTCAACGCCGCCATCGAGGCTGCCCGTGCCGGTGACCAGGGCCGTGGCTTCGCCGTGGTTGCTGACGAAGTGCGCGCGCTGGCCAAACGCACTTCCGACTCCACGGGCGAGATCGAGCAACTGCTCGGCACCCTGGAAAACAAGACCCAGGAAGTCACGCAAAAAATGGGCAGTTGCCTGGACCTCTCGCGCGCCAGCGTCTCGTCCATCGAAAGCGCGCGGGACAGCTTTGAAGGCATCCAGACGTCGGTAAACGAAATCCGCGACCAGAACCTGCAGATCTCCGCTGCCGCCGAGGAGCAGCACAGCGTGGCCGAAGAGATCAACCGGCACATCCAACAGATCTACGACGAAGCGCGGCTGGTGGAAAGCCTGGCCAACTCGGCGCAGGACGACTCCGGGCGGCTGTCGGACCTGTCGGATGAGTTGAATGGGCTGGTGGGCCGGTTCAAGTCCTGAGGAAGGCGGCGATGCTCATTGAGGTGCCGCCTACCGTCAACGGGGTAAAGGCGTGAACGAGCGACATGCGGGGGGTCATACGCCAATCGTATGAGCCTGGAAGTGCGCGACCAACATTGAGTGAGGGAGCTGTCGACCCCCAGCGAGGCTGCGAAGGCGGCGACACTGCCAGCATCTTCAGCGCCTGACACACCGCTATCGCAGCCTCGCTAAAGCTCGACAGCTCCCACAAGGGATCGGCTGTATAAGTGGGATTTTGGTCGTAGCTACGAGCGCAATTTGAGCCACGACGAAAATCAAATGTGGGAGCTGTCGAGCCCCAGCGAGGCTGCGAAGGCGGCGGTACTGCCAACATTTTCAGCGCCTGACACACCGCTTTCGCAGCCTCGCTAAAGCTCGACAGCTCCCACAGGGGATCGGCTGTGTGGATGGGATTTCGGTCTTAGCGGCGAGCGCAATTTGAGCCACGACGAAGATCAAATGTGGGAGCTGTCGAGCCCCAGCGAGGCTGCGAAGGCGGCGGTACTGCCAACATTTTCAGCGCCTGACACACCGCTTTCGCGGCCTCGCTAAAGCTCGACAGCTCCCACAAGGGATCGGCTGTGTAAGTGGGATTTCGGTCGTAGCGGCGAGCGCAATTGAGCCATGGCGAAGATCGGTATGGGAGCTGCTATCTACCTTTGCTGTGAAACCATCCAGCCCAGAAATGCTTGAAGCCGATCTAAGAATTTTTCGCTGTCGGCACTGGGGTTTCGGGCTTCAAACAGGAAGAAGGCCACTTGGGCAACCTGCGTCGGATAACCCCGTAGGAACAGCGCAACATGCTCTTCAAGTGTCTGCGGCCACGTCGATCCGTCTTCTCCACTCAATACCTGGGTGGCTCTGATCAGTTTGCGCGACGCTTCGCGCTGCAAGCGAAGGCGTTCTTGCTCGGTGTCGGCACGTGCGATGCGGGTGACATAGGCTGTCAACACCGCGGCATAGTCACCATTCACGGCCAAGGCAATGTCCAGTGACGGCCGAAACCGCTCGAAGTGCAGTGCCAGGTCATTGCCCCATACGCATCGGCAATGGTGCTTGAGCCAGTAGCCCCAGCGGTTCCGGTTTTCAGCCGCAAGTGCTTGTGCGCGGCTGCCGATATCGAAATCCACCTTGGTGACGTGCGGGTGCCGCCGCTCCAGGTCGCACCGCACGACGTCCAAGCGCGCCAACTGCGTTGACGTCGGCGACTCGCGCAGCACCAGCGTGAGATCAAGATCGGAAACACCCGGGACGGCATCGCCGCGCGCCACACTGCCATAGAGGTAAATGCCGTCCACCCCAAACTCTGGAGGTGAGAGTTGGTTGCAGACATCCTCAAGCAATGGCTGAAACTCACGCTGCACGGGGCCGTCGGAAACCGTGAGGATAAAACCGTCGGCGTCCACGCCAGTGGATCGCGATGCGCTCATGGCCGATGCCTCTCGATCACCAGCCCCTCCTCCTCGCTCGGCACGCAGAAGTGGCGGGTAATCAGGTCAAATTCGGCATCCGTGGCGGCAAAGTCATGGTCACCTTGGGCGTTGCGCGCGTGCAGTCGGGCGCGGCAGGTGGCGTCATCCTGTTCAAGGTAATGCAGGCAGTGCGGGACCTGGGCGACGTGCGCCAGGCCCAACAGCCATTCGCGGCTGGCCAAGGTATTGGCAGGAAAATCCAGCACCACGTTGACGCCCGATTGCAGCATATTGATGACCAGCGGCCCCAGCACGCCGCGAATACGCTGGGCGCAGCTGAGGTAATCGGCAATGGCGCGGATTTCACCGGGGTATAGCGTGGCGAGCCAGTGGTCTTCACTCAGCACAATGGCGGCGTGCTCGGCGGCAAGGCGCGCGGCGAGCGTGGACTTGCCCGAGGCGATCTTGCCGCAGAGCAGATGCAGGGTTGGCATAGGGCGGTTCCTTGTGTCAGGCCTGCCAGCATGCAGGCTGAGGATTGATCGCACAACGTCCTGCACGCCTTGAGCTATTGCGATGGCCCCTCTTCAAGGTGGGCTGCGCCGCTTCCAGTGCTCATAGAACGCCAATGAGGCGACGTTCTTGTCCTTGGCTTCAAGCATGATGTCGAAGCGATCGAGAAATTGCAGCGCGTAGTCGTTGGTCCAGCGGTTCCACATCTGCGCGCTGTGGGCGTACAGGTCGCGCTTGGACACCACCTGCAACAGCGCGTCCATTTCCAGCTTATGCTCGGCGTCGAATCCCAGTTCCTGCAGGCTCTCCTGAGGTTGGGAATAGTGCAGGGTCGGCCGTACGCCGCGCCAGCTTTCGATCACGCGGGCGACCCGCTCCGAGTGGGGGTCGATGTAGTGGTTTTCGTTGACCCAACAGTGGTGAATGTCCAGCACCACCGGCGCCAGGTCGGCCACTTGCAGGCAATGATCGAGGCCGTAGGTCTTTTCGTCGTTCTCAAAGGTGATGCAGTTGCGCGCCACTTCCGACAGGCGCGACCACACCGCACGGGTGCCTTCCACCCCGAGGCGGCCGGCAATATGCACATTGCACTTGAGGTCCTGGAAGCGCCGGCCGTAACCCATCATGCGGATCATGTCGGCGTGGTATTCGAATTCAGCCAGGCTGTTTTCCACCACGCCGGGGTTCTCCGAACCGAGCACACAGTACTGGCCGGGGTGGAACGACAGGCGGATATCCGCAGCGCGGGCCAGCTCGCCGATGGCGGCGAAACCTTCCACCAATTGACGCTCGATGGCCGGGTCTTTATAGACGGCGGCAACGTTCGGATGGCTATAGAACGGCAGCAGATCACTGCTCAGGCGCAGCATGCGCAGGGTCGGTGGCAGTCCGGCGACATAGCTCAGCAGGCGTAATTGGGCGGCCAGGTTGTGGGTGACCACTTCCACCAATTTGTCGCGAGCCACCTGCGGCGAGACACTCTCCATCCAACGCAACGTGGTCGTGCGCGGGTTGAAGGGGCCTTCGATCAGCTTCAAGGCGCTGGCCGACAGCAGGCGTTCGGGATGCTTGTACTGGCATGCAAAGCCGATGCGAGGATGAGTCATGGAAGCGCCTGACGGAATAAAAGTGCGGAAATGATACGGCGTTAGGCCGAAACTGGCCCAGTGGGTTCACAATATTTCGACACGATTCACGCTGAACTTTCTGACACGCGGTGCGTTCATTTCCTATGCGCTGCCCTGCTAAGGGGCGTTGTACAACAAGGAGCCGCTACCACGATGACTACCCTTCCCGCTTACCGATACACACCCGGGCCGCTGCATGCGACCTTACTGGCCGGCACCGTGCCGTTGTTTCTCGGTGCCTTGCTCAGCGACATTGCCTACACCCAGACCTACCAGATTCAATGGGCCAACTTCGCGTCCTGGTTGATTGCCGGCGCGCTGGTGTTTGCTGGCTTCGCGTTTCTGTTCGCGCTGGTCAACCTGCTCCGTGCCGAACGCAAGGCCGGGCAACCCACACGCTATGTCCTGCTGCTGTTGGCCACCTGGGTAGTGGGCCTGGTCAATGCCTTCCAGCATGCCAAGGATGCCTATGCCTCGATGCCGACCGGCCTGGTCCTGTCGGCCATCGTCTTGCTGCTGACACTGGCGGCCACCTGGACCGGCCTGCGCGCGGGAGGTGTCAAATGAAAACGTCCAGCACCCTGACCCTGTTGAGCGCCACATTATTGCTCGCCGCCTGCGGTGGCGAAGGCGACAAGACCCAGGCCCGCGGCCCCGACCCCAAGCTGCCGGAACAACAAAGCAGCCTGTTGCCGAGCATGAAGATCGCCGAGCCTGCGCCCTGGGGCGAGCAGAAACCCAAGGTTCCGGAAGGCTTCAGCGTCACGGCGATCGCCACGGACCTCGCCATCCCGCGCCAGACCCTGGTGTTGCCCAACGGTGACATCCTCGTGGCCGAAGGCCGTGGCGGCAGCGCGGCCAAGCTCAAGCCCAAGGATGTGATCGCCAGCCTGATCAAGGCCGAAGGCAACACCAAGGTCAAGAGCGGCAACCGCCTGACGTTGCTGCGCGACGCCGATGGTGACGGCACCTACGAACTCAAGACGGTGTTCGCCGACAACCTCAACGCACCGTACGGCCTGGCGTTTGCCAACGGCAAACTCTACGTGGCCAACCAGGACGCGCTGGTGAGCTTCGACTACGCCGACGGCCAGACCAAGGCCAGCGGCCCGCCCAGCACCGTCACCGACCTGCCGGCACAGATCAATCATCACTGGACCAAATCCCTGGCCGTGAGCGCCGACGGCAGCCAGCTCTACGTCGGTATCGGCTCCAACAGCAACGTCACCGAACGTGGCATGGAAGTGGAGATCGACCGTGCGATGGTCTGGCAGATCGACGCCACTACCGGCGCGCACAAGCCCTACGCCACCGGCTTGCGTAACCCGACGGCACTGACCATCCAGCCGGACACCGGGCAATTGTGGACGGTGGTCAACGAACGCGACGAGCTCGGCCCGGACCTGGTGCCGGACTACCTGACCTCCGTGCGCGAAGGCGCGTTTTACGGCTGGCCCTACAGCTATTGGGGCCAGAACGTCGACCCGCGCGCCCAACCGCAGAACCCGGCCAAGGTCGCCGCCGCGATCAAGCCGGATTACAGCCTGGGTTCCCACGTGGCGGCGCTCGGCGTGGACTTTTCGATCCCGCAAATGGGCGAGAAATTTGCCGACGGCGTGTTCGTCGGCGAGCACGGCAGTTGGAACCGCGACAACCCAGTGGGCTACAAGGTGATCTTTGTGCCCTTCAGCAACGGCAAGCCGTCCGGTGAGCCGATCGACTTTGCCACTGGCTTTCGCGGTGACGACGGCAAGACCCGTGGGCGTCCGGTGGGTGTGACGGTGGACCCGAAAGGTGCGCTGATCATTGCTGATGACTTGGCCAATACCGTGTGGCGGGTGACACGTAATCAGTAGCTGGCTGCGCGTGATCTGCTTTTAACCTCGGGCGCCCCGTCTAACACGGTGCCCGAACCCAGGCTTGAATCGGGGGCTAACCCGGCAGGACGCCGGGTTAGCTACGGGTGACGCGCTCGCCGACGCCTTCCCCCTCGTCATCCTGCAACTGCGCTTCCAGCCAAGCCAGCAAGGCCGAAACCTCCGCCCGGTCCCTCTCCCCTTGGTGCCTGTACACCGAAATAGCCTCAGGCAAATGCACACTCTGCGCACACGGCCTTACGAGCGCGCCGCTTTCAATCAACCGACTCGCCGTACGCCGCCAGCCCATGGCGATACCGTGCCCTTCCACGGCCGCTTGCAGCATCAGCGGGTAACTGTCGAAGCTGGCACTGCGTGCATTCCCGGCCATCAACTGCCCGAACACCCGTAGCCACTCATCCCACTCCATCAAGTGGGGCGCGTCAGCCCTGTGGTGCAAAAATGTATAGGACTGCAATTCGGTGATCGGCAGCGGTTGTTCCGCGCTCAGGTAGGCGGGACTGCACACCGGAAACACCTCGTCGGAGGCGGTGAACATCAACGGATGCGAGCCACTGGCGCGCCAGGTGCTTTGCAGCGCCACGTCGAAAGGGCCATTGAATTCCGTGAGTGGCCGGGTGGAGGTCACCACCTGGATCTCGATGTGCGGGTACTGCTGGTGAAACGTGGAGAGGCGCGGCATCAGCCAATAAAACGCTTCGCACAATTGGCACAGCAGCACCACCCGGTTGCGGTGGTGCGACGCGCGCAGGCTGGCGGCCCCCTCGCTGATGCTTTGCAGCGCAAGGCTCACCACCCGCCCGAGCTCACGCCCTTCCTGGGTGAGGAACACTGCGCGATTGCGCCTTGAAAACAGCTTGACGCCCAAGTTGTCTTCCAGGCCCCGAATCTGCCGGCTGATAGCGGCCTGGGTGATGTGAAGCTCATCGGCCGCCCTGGAGAAACTCTCCAGGCGCGCCGCCGCTTCAAAGGGCAACAAGCTCGCGAGCGGCGGTAAGGTTTTGCCGAGTGCATTCATAATCTGAGGTTATGCATCCAGGGCTGAGAACTCGTTTGTAGCATACCCGCGTGGCTGGGCACCATGAATGCATGACTTCAGGGACACTCTCCATGCAGACCTCCGCTTTCCTCGGCGTAAGCCTTGCCGTTATCGCGCCCCTGGGCTGGGCGCTGAATTTCATCGCGCCATACGTCACCGGTGAATACAGCCTCTTTGACTTCATGGCGGTGCGGTACCTGATTGCCGGCGTACTCGGCTGCGCGGGGTTGATCCTGTACCGCGCCCAATTGCGCTGTCTTGGCCCGCGCCGGTTGTGGATCGCTGCCGGACTCGGTGTAACGGGCTGCCTGGGCTACGGCGCCTGCATTACCGCTGGCGTCGTCTTCGGCGGCCCGGTGTTGACCCCGACGTTTGTCAGCCTGGTCCCCGTGTTACTGGCCCTGCTCGGTAACGCCAGGAACAAGACCGTGCGCTGGTGCCGGCTGGCCATCCCGCTGGGGTTCTTGACGGCAGGATTGCTGCTGTCGAATCTCAGCAGCCTCCAACACGCTCCTGCGAACAGTGGCGACTGGCTGGCCGGTCTGTGCTTTTCAGTAGGTGCCGTGGTGGTGTGGGTGGGCTTCAGCGTGATCAACCAGAAGCACTTGCAGGCCCTCGCGCCCTCCGCAACCGGCGTCTGGACCGCGCTCATGCTGACGGGCAGTGGTATTGCCACGCTCTGCCTGGTACCGCTGGCGCAGATGCTGGGCTTGTTCAAGCTGCCAACCCTCGGTTTCGGCTTTGCCCAGGCGGGGCCATTGTATGCCTGGTGTTTGTTTATCGCGCTGATGTCGACCCTGATCGGCGCCTGGGCCTGGAACGCTGCGACCCAGCGTCTGCCGATGGTGCTGAGCAGCCAGTTGATAGCCCTTGAATCCCTGTTCGCCAGCCTGCTCGGCCTGTGGTTCAGCACGCGCTGGCCCACGCTCATGGAAACGGCCGGGATAGCCGCGGTATTGATCGGTGTGGTCCTGGCTGTTCGCATTATTCTGACGGCCAGGCAGCCCGCCACCACGCGTCACGCCTTGAAGGAAATACGGCAATGACCGCAACAGGCCAGCACGGGCAATGGTTGTGCGCACCTGATCAAATGGATTGACATGCTTGCCTGAAGCAACAATATAATTGCCCCAGGCAACCATTCGAGTATTCGCGCATGTCTACCCCTCTGCTGATCGAGCGCGCCGGTGTCGTGCGCGGCTTCAACCGCTTCTATACGCAGCAGATCGGCGTGCTGCAGGAACACCTGCTGCAAAGCGACTACTCGCTCACCGAAATCCGCGTGATGTACGAGTTGTCTTCCCGAGGCGATCTCACCAGCGCTGACCTGTGCCACATGCTCAGCCTGGACGCGGGTTACCTGAGCCGGCTGGTAGGCGGCCTGGAAAAGCGCGGCCTGATCCAGAAAGTCCGCTCCGTTACCGATGCTCGCGCGGTGCAATTGCACCTCAGCGATCTCGGTCGCGCCGTGTTGGCGCCCTTGGAGCAACGCACCCAGAACGAAGTCATCGCCCTGCTCGACAGCCTGCCGGAGCAGCAACAGCATCAGCTCACCGAAGCCATGAAACGCATCCAGGCCCTGCTGCAAGGCACGGCGCCCAGCTATCTGCTACGCGATCCACAACCCGGCGACATGGGGTTGGTGGTGCAACAACAAACCGCGATATACGCGCGTGAATATGGCTGGAATTGGGAATTCGAAGCGCTGGTGGCGGAGATTGTCGCCAAGTACCTGCGCGAATTTGATCCGACCTCCGAGCGTTGCTGGATCGCGGAAAAGGACGGTGACGTGGTGGGGTCGGTGTTTGTGATCCGCCATGACGACACCACAGCCAAGTTGCGCATGCTCTACGTGGATGCCAGCGCGCGGGGCATGGGCATCGGCCAGCGTTTGGTGGACGAGTGCGTGCGTTTTGCCCGCCAGGTGGGCTACACCCGCATGCTGCTGTGGACCGTGGACATCCTGACCGATGCGCGCAAGCTCTATCAGAAAGCCGGGTTTGAGTTGGTGGAGGAGGAACCGATGGTCAGCTTCGGTAAATCCCTGGTCAGCCAGACCTGGGCCCGCGCGCTGTGAAACGGTCCCGCGCGATTGCCGCGCGGGACGTCAAGCCTTACAGGTCGGTGATTTCCTTGTGGCGCGGCACCAGCGTCTTCATCACGCTCCAGGCCACCAGGTAGGCCAGCGCACAGATCGCGAACATAATCATGTAGCCGGTGTGGATATCGTTGACTGACTTGTAGTAGTCGAACACCCAGCCACCAATCTTGGTCATCACCACCCCGCCCAAACCGCCGGCCATGCCGCCGATGCCGACCACCGAGGCCACGGTCTTCTGCGGGAACATATCGGAGACGGTGGTAAAGATGTTGCACGACCACGCCTGGTGCGCCGACGCGCCCACGCCGATCAACAATACCGGCACCCAGAAGCTGATGTAGCCCAGGGGTTGCGCCAACAGCACCACCAACGGAAACAGGGCGATCACCAGCATGGCTTTCATGCGGCCGTCATACGGCGCATCGCCACGGGCCATGAAGTAGCTCGGGAACCAGCCGCCGCCGATGCTACCGACCATGGTCATGCTGTACAGCACCGCCAGGGGCAGCACGATGTCGGGACCTTTCATGCCGTATTGCGCCGACAAGTAGGTGGGCAGCCAGAACAGGAAGAACCACCACACGCCGTCGGTCATGAACTTGCCGAAGGCGAAGGCCCAGGTCTGGCGGTAGGTGAGCAACTTGAACCACGAGACTTTTTTCTCTGCCACGCCCGCAGTTGCCGGGGTGAACGGCTGCACGGTCTGGTCGCTGCGGATATACGCCAGCTCGGCGGCCGACAGGCGTTTTTGCTCATCCGGCTTCTTGTACAGCGCGACCCACACCGCCACCCATACAAAGCCCAGGCCGCCGATCACGATGAAGGCCGCTTCCCAGCCCCATAACCCGGCAATCAACGGCACGCAGATCGGCGCCAGGATCGCCCCAACGTTGGCACCGGAGTTGAAGATACCCGTGGCCAGGGAGCGTTCTTTCTTGGGGAAATATTCAGCGGTGGCCTTGATCGCAATCGGGAAGTTGCCCGCTTCGCCAATCGCCAGCACGGCGCGGGAGAGCATAAAGCCGGCAATCGACACCGGAATCACCGCCAGGCCGATTGCACCGCTGATCGCCGCGATGCCCTCGCCCATCGGTACCGAGAACGCATGCATGATGGCGCCTGTGGACCAGATGCCGATCGCCACCACGTAGGCCGCCTTGGTGCCGATCTTGTCGACAAAACGCCCGGCGAACAGCATGGAGATCGCGTAGACAAACTGGAACACTGCGGCAATGTTGGCGTAATCGGTGTTGCTCCAGCCAAATTGCGTCGACAGTTGCGGCGCCAGCAAGCTGAGCACCTGGCGGTCGAGGTAGTTGACGGTGGTCGCGAAAAACAGCATCGCGCAGATGGTCCAGCGGTAGTTACCTACTGCTTGGCCAACGCGATGAGCATGGATGGGCTCGATCAAGTTCATGGCATCACTTTTTATTTTTGTTAGGTAGGACATATGTAACGTCATATGTCGTCGTACAACTGTGGCTTTTATATCGAGGTCCCTATCCCCTGTCAATCTGAAAGATTAGGGTTATATGAGGTCTTGCGCGGCTGTGAAAAGTGTCAGCTTTGAGCGGTTGTAGGATGACAAATCCTGAATACCCGGCTGGGTGGCTTGCCGGGTACATCATCGAGCACGCCGAAAGGCTGCATGCCAAGCTTCTCCAGCACGCGGATCGACGCCGCATGGTCGGGCCGGACCAGGCCAAATACCTCGGGTAACGCCAGGGTTTCAAATGCCAACTTCAGGGCATCGCGCCCCACTTCGGTGGCATAGCCCTGGCCCCAGGCTTGCTCGGCAAAGCGGTAACCCAGGTTGATGCGCCTTTGCGTCAGGTAATTGAGAGGCGCGATACCGCCAAAGCCGATGATGTGCTCGGGTGCTGCGTGGCGCGCAATCGCCCACCAGCCATAGCCCTCGCTGGCCCACTGCTCGAGCCAGCCGTCGAGCAGGCGTTGCGCATCGGCCAGGCACGTCAGGGGGCCGGCGGGGTTGAACAGGTGGGTCCGAGGGTCGCCGAAGATCGCGAACAATGGCTGCAGGTCGCTGGGGAGTGGCTGACGGTAGGTGAGACGCGCGGGGCTGGCGAGCATTCGGATAACTCTCTGGAAAATTCACAAAGTTCAATGCATCTGCAAAAAAACGCAAATACGGGTGAATTATTTCATGTCCGCTTGTATCTGAACTGACAGAGCGGTGCCATCGCTGCGATGGCACCTCCCCTGTTCTGCTTTAGAGTGCCCCCGCATGAAATTACGTAAGAAAAGCGTCAAACCCATCGGTTTGAAAGACATCACCATCGTTGACGACGCCAAGGTGCGCAAGGCAATCACCGCTGCCGCCTTGGGTAACGCCATGGAATGGTTCGACTTCGGCGTCTACGGGTTTGTCGCCTATGTGCTCGGCAAGGTGTTCTTCCCGGACGCCTCGCCCAGCGTACAAATGATCGCTGCATTGGGTACCTTTTCGGTGCCCTTCCTGATTCGCCCGCTGGGCGGTCTGTTCTTCGGCGCACTGGGCGATAAATACGGGCGGCAAAAAGTACTCGCCGCCACCATTGTGATCATGTCCCTGAGCACCTTTGCCATTGGCTTGATTCCCGGCTATGCCTCCATCGGCATCTGGGCGCCGATCCTGCTATTGCTGTGCAAAATGGCCCAGGGCTTCTCGGTCGGCGGTGAATACACCGGCGCGTCGATCTTCGTCGCCGAATACGCCCCGGACCGCAAGCGCGGTTTCCTGGGCAGCTGGCTGGACTTCGGCTCCATCGCCGGTTTCGTGCTCGGCGCCGGTGTGGTTGTACTGATTTCCACCGTGTTGGGTGAAGCCGAGTTCGAAGCGTGGGGCTGGCGCCTGCCGTTCTTCCTCGCCCTGCCCCTGGGCATCATCGGCCTGTACCTGCGTCACGCGCTGGAAGAAACCCCGGCGTTCCAACAGCACATGGACAAACTCGAGCAAGGCGACCGCGAAGGCCTGACCCACGGTCCCAAAGTGTCGTTCAAGGAAGTCGCGACCCAGCACTGGCGCAGCCTGCTGACCTGCATCGGCATCGTCGCGGCCACCAACGTGACGTACTACATGCTGCTCACCTACATGCCGAGCTACCTGTCGCATAACCTGCATTACAAAGAAAACAGCGGCGTGCTGATCATCATCGCGATCATGGTCGGGATGCTGTTCGTGCAGCCGTTCATCGGTTTTGTCAGCGATAAGATCGGTCGCAAGCCGTTCATCATCGCCGGCAGCATCGGCCTGCTGTTCCTGTCTATCCCTGCCTTTATGCTGATCACCAGCGGCAAGATCGGGCTGATCTTCGCCGGTTTGCTGATCCTGGCGGTGATCCTCAACTTCTTTATCGGGGTGATGGCCTCGACACTCCCGGCGATGTTCCCCACGCACCTGCGCTACAGTGCATTGGCCAGTGCGTTCAACGTGTCGGTGTTGATCGCAGGCGTCACCCCGACTGCCGTGGCCTGGCTGGTGGAAAGCACCAACGACCTGTACATGCCCGCCTACTACCTGATGGTGTTTGCGGTCGTTGGCCTGGTCACCGGCCTGACCATGAAAGAAACCGCCAACAAGCCGTTGCGCGGCGCAGCGCCGGCCGCTTCGGACATGGAAGAAGCCAAGGAGCTGCTGCAGGAACATCACGACAATATCGAGCAGAAGATCGAAGACATCGATGCCGAGATCGCCGAATTGGAAGCCAAGCGCAACAACCTTGTGCAGCAGCATCCACGGATTAACTAAGCCCTCAACGTGCGTGGTGGGCCAGGACCACCACGCAATTGGAGTGTTCACCTATGATTCCTAGCGTCACCTCAGCACAGTCCCTGCTCAGCGCCGATGAGCGCGCTGCCATCGCCGAAATAGAAGCCAGCACCAGCATCCTGCAACTGGTCACCCGCCTGACCGGCATGCGCTTTGCCGGCCTCGCCAAATTCACCGACCAGGAATGGGTGGTCTGCTCCGTGCACGACACCGCCGAAATGGGCATCCAGGTCGACGACGTGCTCGACCTCGAAACCACGCTGTGCAGTGAGTTCTTTATCAACCCTCAGACGCTGTTCATCCCGCAGATCAGCCAGAGCGGCCGTTTTGCCACGCGCCCGGTGGTCAAGCAATTCGCCATCGAAAGCTACGCCGGTGCGCCGATCTTCCTGCCTGACGGCCGCCTGTTCGGTGCGCTGTGCGCGCTGGATTCCAGGGCGACGCTGTTTGAAGACCCCAACCTGCCGGAAACCCTCAGCCTGTTCGCGCGGCTGATCGGTTGTATTTTCTACGCTAACCTGACGGCGGCTGATCACTGACAGTCGCTTTGCCACGCAGTGCCGCCACATCGCGCTTAGGCGGCATGCCGAACAAGCGGCTGTACTCGCGGCTGAACTGTGACGGGCTTTCATAGCCCACTTTGAACGCGGCACTGGACACGTCCTGGTGCTCGTTCAACATCAAGCGCCGCGCCTCATTCAGGCGCAGCCACTTCTGATACTGCAACGGGCTCATCGCCGTCAGCTGGCGAAAGTGATGATGAAAGGTTGCCGCACTCATTTGCACGCGCGCCGCCAATTCATCGACGCGCAATGCCGCGTCGTAATTGAGCTTCAGCCAATCAATCGCTTTGGCAATCCGATAGCCCTGCCCGTCGACGGAACAGATCTGACGCAATCGGCTCGCCTGGTCGCTTTTCAGTAGACGATAGTGAATCTCGCGCTGGATCAACGGTGCCAGCACCGCAATTGCTTCGGGTTCATCCAGCAGCGCCACCAGACGCGCGAAAGACGCCAGCATGCCCTGGGTCACCGTACCGATGCCCACCCCCTTCAGCACCGCCCGCTCCCGCGCCGGCGGCAGCTCACTCTGAGCGATCAGCTCGGCCAATATGCGCAAATCCAACTTGAAGGTGAGCCCAAGGCAAGGTCTTTCGGGGCTGGCCACCAGCACTTCGGAATTGGCGGGAATGTCCAGTGAGGTCACCAGGAAGCGCGAAGTATCGTATGGATAACCCTCACCCCCCGCCCACAGCTGTTTTGCACCTTGGGCAACCAGCACGATGCACGGCTCGACCATGCACACCACGGGGCTTGCGGGCCGTTCACGTCGGTAGAAGCCAAGACCAGGAATCGGCATGGGGTAGTCGCCCGGTGCCTGCACCCGCGATCCAATAGCCTGGATCAGCGCGTCCAGGGGCGTTTCATTGATAGTCATGACAGGCTCTTTTTCTCTCGTCATCGGACTTTACCCCGAGCGGTCCGTGGCGTCCCGGCAAACCGCAGAACTCAGAGGATCAGGCAAGTAATCCATTCAAACGCACTACAGAACCCTGACCGCCCCCGGGAAAATGTGCGCACCCAACCCCTCAAGGATCATCCGATGAAAAACCTCCTGCTCACCCTGGGTTTGCTGGTGACCTGCACCTCTTCACTGGGAGCCGATATGTCCAACGGTGCCAACAACTTCTACACAAGCGACAAGATCAATGTCGAAAAGGTCACCTTCAACAATCAATACGGCATGGCGGTCGCGGGCAACCTGTTTGTGCCCAAGGACCTTGCCCCCACCTCCAGAAATGCTGCGATTATCGTTGGCCACCCGATGGGTGCCGTCAAAGAACAGAGCGCGAACCTCTATGCGACCAAAATGGCAGAACGGGGTTTTGTAACGTTATCCCTGGATCTCCCATTCTGGGGAGAAAGTGCCGGCACACCACGCAATGCGGTGTTGCCCGAGCTCTACAGCGAAGCCTTCAGCGCCGCCGTGGATTACCTCGGTACCCAGCCAATCGTCGACCGCGAGCGCATTGGCGTGATCGGTATCTGCGGCAGTGGCAGCTTCGCCATCGCTGCCGCGAAGATCGACCCACGCCTCAAGGCCATCGCCACGGTCAGCATGTACGACATGGGCGCCGCGACTCGCAATGGCCTCAAACATGGCGTGACCTTGGCGCAACGCCGACAGGTACTGCTGCAAGCGGCCAACCAGCGCTATGTGGAATTCCAGGGGGGCGACACCGTCTACACCGGCGGCACACCGAACGCCCTGACCGGCGATGCGGTTGGCGATGAGTTCTACGATTTCTATCGCACATCGCGCGGTGAGTTCACCCCCACCGGCGCCTCGCCACACACCACCACCCGGCCGACGCTGAGCAGCAACGTGAAGTTCATGAACTTCTACCCGTTCAATGACATCGAGACCCTTTCTCCGCGTCCGCTCTTGCTGATTGCCGGCGCCAATGCGCACTCCCGCGAATTCAGCGAGGACGCCTACCAGCGTGCTGCCGAGCCCAAGGAACTGGTGATCATCCCCGACGCCGGGCATGTGGACTTGTACGACCGGGTCGACCTGATCCCGTTCGACACGCTCGCCGGCTTTTTCAGGAAGTACCTGAAGTGACGACCGCCGAGCCAAAAAACTGGGGCGCCGTACTCGCAATGTCACTGGCGGCATTTGCCCTGGTGGCCTCCGAGTTCCTGCCCGTGAGCCTGTTGACGCCGCTGGCGACCGACCTGCATATCACCGAGGGCCAGGCCGGACAGGGCATTTCGGTATCAGGGCTGTTTGCCTTGCTCACCAGCCTGGTAATTGCGGCCGTGGCGGCGCGGGTTGAACGCAAGCGCTTGCTGCTGTCCTTGACCCTGCTGATGATCATTTCTGGCACGGTGGTGGCATTCGCACCCAATTACTCCGTGTTCATGCTGGGCCGCGCGTTGATCGGCGTGGCCATCGGCGGCTTCTGGTCACTGTCGGCCGCCACCGCCATGCGCCTGGTGCCCGCAGCCCAGGTGCCGCGGGCATTGGCTATCGTCAATGGCGGCAACGCACTGGCAACGGTGATCGCGGCACCGTTGGGCAGCTTCGTCGGCGGCTTGATCGGCTGGCGCGGGGCGTTCTTTTGCGTCGTCCCCGTTGCAGTGCTGGCGGCGGCCTGGCTGATGCTCAGTCTGCCGTCGATCAAAGCGCAGGGGGCGGCAAAAAACGGCCGCCTGTTGGGCTTGATGAAGCGCAAGCCGGTGGCCTTGGGCATGCTGGCGGTCAGCGTGTTTTTCATGGGCCAGTTCATGCTGTTCACTTACCTGCGACCGTTTCTGGAGGCTGTCACCCAGGTCAGTGTTTCCCGGTTGTCGCTCATATTGTTGGTGCTGGGCCTGGCCGGACTGGTGGGGACGCTCCTGATCGAGCGTTTGCTGAAAAAGAGCGTGTTCCTGACATTGATCATCATCCCTTTGGTGATGGCGGGGATTGCGCTGGCGCTGGTCAAGGTCGGCAGCTCCATGGTGATGACCACGTTGTTGCTGGGGCTCTGGGGCCTGGTCGCCACCGCCGCGCCGGTGGGCTGGTGGACCTGGCTGTCGACAACCCTGCCCGACGATGCCGAGGCAGGGGGTGGCTTGATGGTCGCGATCATCCAGCTGGCGATAGCATCGGGCGCTATCGTTGGCGGCCTCGTGTTTGACTGGAGCGGTTACCAGGCTACCTTCCAGTTGAGTGCGGCGGTGCTGGGTGCGGCAGCCGTGTTGGCGTGGCTCGCGGCTCGCGCCAGCGGTTACCGCGCACTGTCGATGATTTGCCCGCCATCCGGTGTGAGGCTGTAGCCGGTAATGAATTGCGCGTCCTGGCTGGCCAGGAACAGCACCACCGGCGCAATGTCATCTTCAGGCGAGCCGTAACGCCCCAGCACATTGGTCAGCGCCGGGGCGTCATACGCATCGCCCCAGGTGTCGGCCACCGGCAACAGGTTGTTGACCGTGATGTTGTCCACTCCCCATTCTCGCGCCGCCGAGCGTGTGAGTGCGCGTACGGCTTCCTTGGCGATGTTGTAGGTGCATAGCCTGCCGGTGAAGCCCAAAGCCAGGGGACGCAACGCGCTCCAGCGTGAGCCCTGATCCGCTGCAACGCTCTCAACGTTTTGCCACGGCCGCCGATAACACGTCATACCCCTGACTTGCAGCGACGCTCTGCGGGAAACAATGCCGAACTCTCTCGCTCCTATCGTCCGCTCGCTTTCCGACCGCACCAGCCTTTCACTGGCGCGCACCTCGCTGTTCCGGTTCATGGGCTTGTTGGCCGTGGTATTTGCTGCCGCGGCCTACTCGCTGGTTTACCTCGCCCACGAACTGGACCGTTCCGAGCAGGTTGAAAGCGCCTTCTATACCCGTAAAGCCGTGCAATCGCTGGAGAAAACCTTACGGGTGACCGTCAAGGACTACGCCTTTTGGAGCGATGCCTACAAGCACTTGCACGTTAAAGTCGACAATGACTGGGCTTACATGCGGGGCAATCTCGGCGCCACGTTGTTTGATGATTTCGGTTTTCAAGGCCTGTTTGTGGTCAACGACGCCGATCGCACGGTGTACGCGGTCGTCGACGGCAAGCTGCTGGATATCGACCTCACGCAATGGCTGGGCCAGCCCATTGCCGGGATTCTCGACCAGGCCCGTGCGGGTGCCGACAGCGAAACACCGATCACCACCTTTATCAACGTGCACGGCAGCCCCGCGCTGGTGGCGGCCGCCGCCATCACTCCCGGCACCGACCCCACGGTGCGGGCCGATGGCCGGCCGGCCTCGGTGCTGATCTTCATCGACATCCTCAACAGCGCCAAACTGGCCGTGATCGGCGATGAGTTCGGCGTGAACAAACTGCACATTGCCAGCCCCGATGAAATCGGCAAAACGTTGCTCTTTCCCCTCGGCGACAACGGTACCGCCGGCAGCCTGCACTGGGAGCCGGCCCGGCCCGGTTTGCGGCTTATGGGGGTCGGTCTGCCGCTGCTGGGCCTGGCCGCGTTGCTGGTGTGCCTGATGACCTGGGCCATTTCGCGCCGCACCACCGCCGCCGCGCTCGCCCTGGATGCGAGCCATTCGTCGCTGCAGAACAGCCAGAATGCCCTGGCCACCAGCGAAGCACGCTTTCGCGATGTGGTGGAGGCCAGCTCCGACTGGGTGTGGGAAATCGACGCCGGTTGGCGCTTCACTTACCTGTCGGAACGCTTCGAAGGCGTCACCGGGTTGACCCGCTATGCGTGGATCGGGGCGACGATGAACGACTTGCTGGAGACCGAGTCGGGCCTGCTTTCCCAGTGGCTCAGCGCACCCGGACGACGCCCGGATATCAGCGTGCAGTGTCGCTACGTCGATGCAGCAGGACAGGAACGCACCACTCGGCTGTCGGCGCGAGAGATGCCGTGCGGCGGGTTTCGCGGGACGGCCACCGACGTGACGGAAGAAGTCGAAGCCCGTCGGCGCATCGAGTTCTTGTCCCAGCATGACGCCCTGACCGGGCTGCCCAACCGCACCCGCCTGCAAGCGTTCCTCGACGGCAAACTCAAAGCCCTGCCCTCCACCGAACAGCCCCTGGTGATGCTCAGCCTGGACCTGGATCGGTTCAAGCCGGTCAATGACCTGCTCGGGCACGCGGCCGGTGACCGGGTGCTCAACGAAGTGTCTGCGCGCCTGGCGGACTGCGTGCGCCATGGTGATCTGGTCGCTCGTGTCGGCGGCGATGAATTTGTGCTGATCCTGACCGATGCAGGCACTCAGGACGAAGTCGAAACCCTGTGTAAGCGGTTGATCGAATCCATCGAACGCACGATCAGAATTGACGAGCAAGAGGTGTTCATCAGCGCCAGTATCGGGATTGCCATCGCGCCCAACGATGCCCGCGAAGCCGCGGAACTGCTGCGTTACGCCGACATTGCGCTGTACGAGGCGAAGGCCGCCGGGCGCAATACCTGGCGGTTCTATTCCGGCGACATGAATGCGCGGATCATCGAACGTCGGCGTCTGGAAAGCGACCTTCGGTATGCGATCAAACATGCGGAACTGCGCCTGCACTTCCAACCCCGCTATCGCATCGCCGACGGGCAAATGGTCGGCGCCGAAGCGCTGGTGCGCTGGCAGCACCCGGTACGCGGCCTGATCGCGCCGGACACTTTTATTCCGATTGCCGAAGAGTCCGGGTTGATCCTGGCGCTGAGCGATTGGGTACTGGAGACCGCTTGCGTGTGTGCCGCGCAGTGGCCGGAGCCTCTTTTTGTGTCCGTCAACCTGTCACCCACGGAGTTCAAGCGTGGCAACCTGGTGGAGCGTACGCGGCAAGCGCTGAATAGCTCAGGCATTGATCCCGCGCGCGTAGAACTGGAAATCACCGAAAGCGTCATGCTTGAAGATGCCACCGGGGCGCTTGAGGTAATGTGCACACTCAAGCAATTGGGCGTACGCATTGCCATGGATGACTTCGGCACCGGCTACTCGTCCCTGAGCTATCTGCGCGCCTTCCCGTTCGATGGTTTGAAAATAGACCGCAGCTTCCTCACCCGACTGGAGGAAAGTGACGATGACAAGGCAATTATCCAGGCGATTGTCGGGCTGGGCCGCGCCCTGGCACTAACAGTCACGGCCGAAGGCATTGAAACCGCCGAGCATCTGGCGCTGCTCAAGGCCGTGGCCTGTGAAGAGGGCCAAGGCTATTTCCTCAGTCGGCCATTGGATATCGAGGCGCTCAACAGCTTGCTCGACGTGCACGCCGGCACCGTGCAGTGATTACCGGAAAAACTGGCTCGGCGTCTTGCCAAACTGTTTCTTGAACATGCTGGTAAACGCGCTCGGGCTTTCATAGCCCAGTTCCAGGGCGATATCGATCACCTTCTCGCCCACCGCAATGCGCTCCAGCGCCAGCAGCAGCCGCGCCTGCTGACGCCACTGGCCGAAGGTCATGCCGGTTGCCTTGCGGAACAGGCGCTGGATGGTGGTCTGGTCCAGGTTCAGGCGCGCGCTCCAATCCGCCACGGTGGAGGCGTCCCCCGGATCGTCCTGTAACGCAAGGCAGATCTGCTTGATACGCGGGTCGGCGGGCTGGGGCAACGCCAGTGGCAGCGCCGGCAGGATGGCGAGTTCGTCGAGGATCAGGTGCATGATCCGCGCCTCCCGCGAGTCCTCGGCGTACGGCGGTTTCAAACTCACCGACGCCCTGATCAGCTCGCTCAGCAGCGGCGAGATGCTGACCGTCTTCGGCTCGCCGGGCATGTTCGGGAACCGGTCCGGGCGCACAAACACGCTGCGCATTTTCAGGGTGCCGACACAGCGCAACGAATGCACCTGCCCGCTGGGCATCCAGATCCCGCGATTGGGCGGTACCGTCCACTGGTTCAGCGCCGAGTACACCACCATCACCCCTTCGATGGCGTAGAGCAGTTGATGTTTTTCGTGGCTGTGGTCGGGGATCACCCAATTTTCCGGGTAATCCGTGGCGGAACTGATGACCGCCCAGGCGCCTTCGTTGATTTCCTGGAGAAATTCATTCAGTGGTTTGATCATTTCGCCCTTTTTGCGATGGTTGCCGCCCGAATTACGCGAGACAGGCATTCATGACGAATCTAGCATAAACGCCGAATCATTTTGTAATGGATGGTGACCTTAAGAAGTCGCCGCCTCTGATTAGCTGCCTTGTATGGAATGCCTGCATGTCGACCCTCACCGCGTCACCCGCCGCTGCAACCACTGCACCCCAAGCCAGCCCCTTGGTCATGCGTATCCTCGGCGCCTGCGCCTTGGCGCATTTGATCAATGACCTGATCCAGGCCGTGCTGCCGTCGATCTACCCGATGCTCAAGGCCAACTACGGGCTGTCGTTCACCCAAGTGGGCCTGATCACCCTGACCTTCCAGCTCACCGCCTCGCTGCTGCAACCCTGGATCGGCTACCACACCGACCGCCACCCCAAACCGTGGCTGCTGCCGGCGGGCATGGTGTGCACCTTGATCGGCATCCTGATGCTGGCGTTTGTCGGCAACTTCCCGGCGATCCTGCTGGCGGCCGGCCTGGTCGGCGTCGGCTCGTCGACCTTCCACCCGGAAACTTCGCGTGTCGCGCGCCTGGCCTCCGGCGGTCGCTACGGCCTGGCCCAATCGACCTTCCAGGTCGGCGGCAACACCGGCAGCGCGCTGGGCCCGTTGCTGGCGGCGGCGATCATCATTCCCTACGGCCAAGGCCATATCGCCTGGTTCGGGCTGTTTGCCGTGTTCGCGATCCTGGTGCTGTACGGCTTGAGCCGCTGGTACCGCAACCACCTCAACCTGTTCAAGCTCAAGCAAGGCGGCAAAGCCACCCATGGTTTGTCCAAAGGCCGCGTGACCTTCGCCCTGGTCGTACTGGCCGTGCTGGTGTTTTCCAAGTACTGGTACATGACCAGCCTGACCAGCTACTTCACGTTCTACCTGATCGAAAAATTCCAGCTGTCGGTCTCCAGCTCCCAGATGTACCTGTTCCTGTTCCTGGGCGCAGTGGCGGTCGGCACCTTCGCGGGCGGCCCCATCGGCGACAAGATCGGCCGTAAGAAAGTCATCTGGTTCTCCATCCTTGGTGCAGCGCCGTTCACCCTGGCGCTGCCCTACGTCGACCTGTTCTGGACGGCGGTATTGAGCGTCGTGATCGGGTTTATCATCGCCTCGGCCTTCTCGGCCATCGTGGTCTTTGCCCAGGAACTGGTGCCGGGCAATGTGGGCATGATCGCCGGGATCTTTTTCGGCCTGATGTTCGGTTTCAGCGGGATTGGCGCGGCGCTGCTCGGTTTGCTCGCTGACACACACGGTATCGAGTACGTCTACAAACTGTGCTCGTTCCTGCCACTGGTGGGCATCCTGACCGTCTTGCTGCCGTCTACCAAAGGCATTTGACCGCACTTATCCGCATGACTGACGCAGGCAGGGACGCCTGCGCAGCATGCCGCAAGCCAATCCGTGCTTAAATCCTTGTTTGGCAGCTTCCCGCGCATTTCTGCTCGCCGCCCCTCCAAGGAACCCCCGCATGCGCCTGCCAGACTTCATTCTTGCAAACCTCGAACCGATTCTTCAGGCCTGGGAAGACTTTGCACGCACCATCCAGACCCCAGGCGCCGACCTCGACCGTGCAGGCCTGCGTGATCACGCCGAACAGATGCTGCACGCCATCGTACTCGACCTGCGCACCAGCCAGACGGTGCAGGAACAAACCGAAAAGGCTCAGGGGCTGGCACCGCAGAATGACACCGAGAGCCCCGCTGAAACGCATGCGGTAACCCGCTTGATGGCGGGGTTCTCCATCGACCAGATGGTGTCTGAATACCGTGCGTTGCGCACCAGCGTACTCAGCCAGTGGCTTGACCAGATCAAACACGGCACGGCGCTGCAAGTCGACGACATGAACCGCTTTCATGAGGCCATCGACCAGGCGCTGGCGGAATCCATCGCCAGCTACTCGCGCGCGGTAGAAGCGTCGCGCAATGTCTTCCTGGGCATTCTCGGTCACGACCTGCGCACGCCGCTGGGTGCGATTCTGCTGGGCGCCGACATGCTCAGGCGTTCGCCGGCCTTGGGCGAGCGCAATACCCGCGTGGCCACGCAGATTTACACCAGTGTCCAACGCGCCAGCCAGATCGTTGGCGACCTGCTGGATTTGACGCGCTGCCAGATGGGCCCCGGCATTCCGGTCAAACGCACGGCCGTCGACCTGGCACCGATCTGTGAACGGATCGTCGACGAAATCCGCGCGTTTCACCCCGACTCACACATCCTGTTCGAAGCGACAACCCAGGCCACTGGCGCCTTCGATGGCCCGCGCATGGAGCAAGTGTTTTCCAACATCATCAGCAATGCAGTGCAACACGGTGATGCGCGTTCACCGATCAAGGTGCAATTGTCGGCGTCAGCAGAGACGTTGGTGTTCGCGGTGCACAATCGCGGCAACCCCATCCCGGTGGACGTTTTGCCATTTATCTTCAACCCCATGGGGCGCTTTTCCCAACGCGCGGTGATTGAACACGGCCCCACGGAAGGCCTCGGGTTGGGCTTGTTCATCGCTTCTGAAATTGTGGCGTCCCACCAAGGGTTGATTGAAGTCGAGTCGAGCCTGGCGTCTGGTACGGTGTTCCGCGCAACGGTGCCTCTGTACTGACCTGCGTGCACTGACCTACGTGCACCGACCTCCGCGGGCTGATAGCCGTTCGCCAGTAAGGCTCCGAAAACCGCTCGCGAAGGCTTACAATCGCGGTTTTCAACGCAACCCTGGCAGACCCGGCAGCACATGACGCTCGACCCTCCTACGATTTTGGCACTCACCGTTGCCCTGGCAGCCGCTGCCGCCCTGTACCTGGCCGTTGAATGGCGCAGTGTGCGTGAACCTTCGCTGCTGTACTGGAGCGCCGGTTTCGCGACCATCAGCATCGGGTCCACGCTTGCGCTGCTGCGCATCAATGGCTTTGTGATGATCGGCATCTGGTTCGCCAACGGCCTACTGGTGAGCGCGCACTTTCTGTTTTTGCTCGGCGTGGCGCGGTTCACCCAGGTGCGCCTGTCACGCCTTTGGCTGCTGATGCTGGCGGTCTGGTTCGGCATGCTGATGCTGCCGGCCGACCTGCAGTGGTCCAAAGCCATGCTGGGGGTGCAGTCGCTGCTGGTGGCGCTGCCGACCTTGCGCGCCAGCTTTTTGCTGCGCCCCCATGGCAAATCGTTGAGCATCGGCGCGGTGCAATTGCGTTATGTGCTGCTGATCCATGGCACCTTCTATGTGGCCAAGGCCCTGTCGGTACTGATCCCCGGCACCTTGATCGACCTTGCCGCGTTCAAGGGCGAAATCATCCAGGTCTCCCTCGTGGAAGGCGCCATGGCAATCATGCTGATTGCCCTGTCGATGACCGGCTCCGAACGCTACCGACGCGAACAACAGATCGCCCGCCTCGCTGCCCGCGACCCCCTCACCGCTCTGTACAACCGCCGCGCCCTCGACCTGCGCGCCCCACGCCTGCTGGCCCAGGTGTCGCCGGCGCAACCGGGTGCGTTGCTGCTGATCGATATCGACAACTTCAAATCGGTCAACGACCTCCACGGCCATATCGCCGGCGACCGCTTGCTGATCGCGTTGAGTGAAATGATCCGCGGCGTGGTGCCCCGAGGTGCGCTGGCCGCACGCCTCGGCGGCGATGAGTTCGTGATCCTGTTGAACCCGGCCTCCACGGAGCAGATTGTCACGCTGGGCAGCAGCCTGCGCGACCAGTTTCACCAACTGGCCGCGCAGACCTTCGCCACGCCCGCGCCGGTCACCCTGAGCATCGGCGCCAACCTGTTTGATCAACCACCGCCGAGCCTGACGGCGCTGATTGAACAAGGCGATACCACGCTGTATGAATCCAAGCGGGCTGGCCGTGACAGCATCCGCCTGGTCGACCGGACCGGCACCGGCCCGTACGGCTAACTGCTTTTTCCAAAATCGACGGTGGCGGCGAATGCAAATGAGATGACGACCGTTGCAGCCATGCCAACACAAGCATCGACACAACGTTTTAGCAACCACAGTAACCACGATGCGAAGCGAGCCGCTCTTGATCTTGATCTTGATCTCAGGCGCCCCGTCAAACACGCTGGCCGTAATTCGACAGGGATTTGGGGGGTAAACCGGCAGGGATGCCGGTTTAGCCGCCCCGCGCCATGGATGGCGCGTGGCGGCGGCCCCCCAAATCCCTGTCGGA
>Ga0070670_100000275_pt1 | contig 45407 bp, 37 predicted proteins | sample KBSS63metaG_FD_64665 | JGI IMG/M metagenome (GOLD analysis project Ga0070670, IMG submission 64665) | Switchgrass rhizosphere microbial communities from Kellogg Biological Station, Michigan, USA - KBS S6-3 metaG | ecosystem: Host-associated > Plants > Roots > Rhizosphere > Soil ... | reverse complement strand
CAGGCGGGCAACGGCGTGCCTATCGTCAACATTGCCGCGCCCAATGGCAGTGGGCTGTCGCATAACCAATTCCAGGATTACAACGTCGGTCAGCAGGGCGTGATCCTCAACAACGCGACCGGTCGGACCCAGTCGACCCAGTTGGGCGGGATCATACTCGGTAACCAGAACCTCAATGGTACGGCTGCCAGCGTGATCCTCAACGAGGTCAACGGCGGCAGCCCCAGCCAGTTGCGCGGGTTTACCGAAGTGGCGGGGCAGTCGGCGCATGTGATCGTGGCCAACCCGTATGGCATTACCTGCAACGGTTGCGGCTTCATCAACACCCCGCAAGCCACGTTGACCACCGGCAAAGCAGTAATTGAAAACGGGCAGGTCAGTCGCTATCAAGTCGATCAAGGCAGCGTCACCGTTGAGGGCGCAGAGCTCAACGCGAACAACATCGACCGCTTCGAGATCATCACCCGCTCGGCCAAGATCAATGCCGAAATCCAGGCCAAGAACCTGACGATCATCGCCGGCGCCAATGACGTCGACGCGAAAACCCTCAAGGCCACCGCCCGCGCTGCAGCCCCGGCGACTAAGCCGCAACTGGCCATCGACTCCTCGGCGTTGGGCGGTATGTACGCCGGTGCCATCAGGCTGGTCAGTAGCGAAGCCGGCGTAGGGGTAAAACTCGATGGAAAAATGGTCGCCAGCGGTGGCGATATTCAACTCGAGGCCAACGGGGACCTGAGCCTGGCGCAAGCCACTGCAGCTGAAGCGGTTGTCATTAACGCCAGGAGTCTCTATGCCCAAGATGCGATTTATGCCGGTACCCGTGTCGAAGCCACAACCCAAGGCACGCTGACCAACCGCCGATCCATCGCGGCTCAGGACAGCGTCAAGCTGGCCAGCGACGGTCAGCTCAACAATCTGGGCATGATCGAGGCCGGCGTCACCCCGGAGAACACCCGCAACCAAACCGGTGATGTGACCCTCGCCGCCAAGAACATCGACAACCGTGGCCAGAGCGTCATCGCCAGTCGCGACCTCAAGGCCACCGTCACCGAGACCCTCGACAACCGCGCCGGTACGCTGTCGGCGAACACCGGGATGGTCCTCAACGCCCAGGACCTCGACAATCGCGGCGGCACCCTGATAAGCCAGGGTACGGTCAAAACTACCCTCGGTGGTACGCTCGATAACCGCGACAACGGTACCCTCGCCAGCAGCGGTGAGCAGACACTGACAGCGGCAACGGTGAAGAACACCAAAGGTGTCGTCAGCAGCCAGGACACCCTCGGCCTGGACGTGGCCAGCCTCGACAACAGCAGCGGCAAAATCACCGCCAAAGGCGCACTGACTCTGGGCGGCACCACCGTCGAAAACGGTAAGGGCCAGATCACCAGTCAGGGAGACATCCTCGCCACCGCCAAAACCTTCAATCAGCAAGGCGGCAAACTGATCAGCCAAGGCCAGCTCACGCTGGCCGCCGACACCATCGACAATAGCCTCGACGGCTACATCGCCTCCGCCAATGCCATGGCCCTCACAGCTCACGAGCAGTTGACCAATACCGGCAAAGGCATCATCAGCACTCAGCAGGGCCTGACAATCAATGGCGGTGCGGTGGACAACACCACAGGTAGCCTGCTCAGCCAGAGTGGCATCACCGCCACCTTGAGCGGTGGACTGAATAACCAAGATGGTAGCGTCATCACCCAGACCGATAACCTCAACATTGAAGCCAACAACGTTGATAACCGGGGCGGCGTTTTGGCCAGCGTTGCGGGCACGCTTAAAACCACCCTGGCGACGGTGCTGGACAACGGCAAGTCACTGACGGCCCCGAGTGAAGCGGGACTGATCCAGGCCCAGTCGCTCAACCTGGGCGCGCAACAGTCGGTGCTCAACAACGGCGGCCAGATTTCCGCCCTGACCGGCGATACCGAGATCACCACCTCTATCCTGGACAACCAGAACGGTGCATTGCTGGCAAAGCAATTCCTGACCGTACGTGCGACCGATCTGAACAACACCCAAGGCCGTGCGGCCGCTGATGCCATCGATTTCGGCCTGACCGGCGAGCTAAACAACCAATCTGGCCTGGTCGAAGGCAGCAGCGGTTTGGTGATTGACGCTGCCTCCATCAACAACCAGAACGGCAAGCTGCGTTCTCTTGGTCAGCAAGGTACCGCCAGCGTGGCCAGCGCGCAGTTACTGGATAACCAGAGCGGCATGATCGAAGCCGCCAACCATGACGTGTCCCTGCGCATGGCCAGCTTCAAGAACACCGACGGTAATGTCCGCCATGTCGGCACCGGCACTTTTGGCGTTGATCTGGCGAAGTTCAGCAATATCGGTGGTAGCGTCGCCACTGCCGGCACACTGACCGTCGACGCCGCGACCTGGGACAACAGCACAGACGTTCAAGCTGATGTGCTCAACGTCACCGTAGGCCAGTTCAATCAGGCAGCCACCGGCAAGCTTGCCGCCAGCCAGAGTTTCACCGGTAAGGGCGACACGTGGACCAATGCCGGGCGCATCACCAGTGGCGGGGCGTTTTCCCTGACCGCTACCAACGTCATCAACACCGGTACCCTCGGTGGTGCTGGAGCAGTTGAGCTGAACGCCGATGCCGTGCGCAATGATCGCGGCCTGATCTTCAGCGGCACCGACATGGCGCTGCGTTTCAAGAATCTCACCAACTACTACGCCGACATCTACAGCCTAGGCGGCCTGAGTATGATGGGCCGCGATGGCGTCGCCCGCAGCGGATCGCTGGAAAACATCTCCAGCCATATCGAAGCCGCCAGCGATGTGCTGGTACGCAGCGACAGTGTGATCAACCGCAAGGATGTGTTCAGTACGATCGACGAGGCGGTGTCGGGCTACCTCAGCGTGACGTGCTACGACTGCGGTGGTGATCATCACAACGTCGACTATGTGGCACACGAAGTCTCCAAAAGTGTGGTGGCGACAGATTCGGCCAGTTCCTCGATCCAGAGTGGCGCCAAGCTGACCGTCGACGGTTCAAGCGTACTCAATAAATACAGCACCATGGCCTCGGGCGCGGATCTGCTGATCACCGCCGACAACTTCGCCAACATCGGCGCTACTACCGGTATCAGTACACGCACGCGTACCTGGAACACAGGCCGAGTGACGGACGGCACTGATGAGCGCTTCCGCGCCAACTGGATCAACCCCTACAACGCCCAGCCCAACCCAAAAGTATTGCCGGTTGGCGCGCTCAACTCGTTCAGCCTCGTGGGTGACACCACCACTGTGACCCCAGGCGATCCGATAGCGGCAGTGATTCAGGCCGCCGGTAACGTCAATATCCAGGCAACCCAGCAGCTGGAAAACAGCAGCATCGTGCAGTTCACACCGCCCAAACCGGTCGGGGATAAGGGCGGCGCCACTACCGTAGCCCAGCCCGCAGTCGTTGTGCTCAACCCGCAACTGCCACCCGACCTGGCGCAACAACAAGTCAACCCGACCACCATGCCCGGCTTCACGCTTCCGACCGGCCAGAGCGGCTTGTTTCATCTGGTCGACAGCGCCGCTGCTGCCAAAAGCAGCCAAGACTTGAGCCAGGCCAACATCCAAGCTTCGGACGCCAGCCGTGTCATCACCGGGCCGAAATACATGGTCGTCACAGACCCGGCGCTCACCGACCTAAAGCAATTCATGAGCTCGGACTACCTGCTGGGCAAGCTCGGCTACGACCCGGAAACCAGTTGGAGGCGCCTGGGCGATGGCCTCTACGAGCAACGCCTGATCCAACAAGCCGTCACCGCCCGCACGGGCCAACGGTTCATCGACGGCCAGACCACCGATGAAGGCATGTTCAAGTACCTGATGAACAACGCCATCGCCAGCAAGGAGCAACTCAACCTCGCCGTCGGCGTGACCCTCACCTCCCAACAAGTCGCAGCGCTGACCCACGACATCGTCTGGATGGAAGACCAGGTCATCAATGGCGAGCACGTGCTGGTACCGGTGTTGTACATGGCTCAGGCGAACAACCGCCTGACGGCGGATGGGGCGTTGATTCAAGGCAAGGATGTGACGCTGATTGCCGGGGCGGATTTGAAGAACGCCGGGACCTTGCGTGCCAGTGAAAATCTGTCGGCAGCCGCGGGTAACAATCTGGTGAACACGCGGCTAGCCGAGGCTGGGGAGAAGCTAAAGCTGGTGGCGGGCAAGGACCTGGTGAACATGCAAGGCGGCATCCTCAAGGGCAAGGATGTTGAGCTGAGCACGTTGACTGGGGACATCCGCAATGACCGGACCATCACCACGATTGAAAACAGTGGAAAAGGATTCAGCTCCAAGACTGCGGTTGTGGATAGCGCCGCAAGCATTGAAGCCGGAAACAACCTGACGATGCACGCCGCGCGGGATCTGCTGAATGTGGGCGGGGCCATTACAGCAGGAAAGAACGCGGAGTTGAGCGCGGGTAATGACGTGGTGATTGCGGCGGCTCGCGAAGAGACCGGGTCTATGCGTCAGGACAAACGGCATTTTTGGGAACAAAGCCAGACGGTGCAGCATGCCAGTGAGATCAAGGTCGGTGGGGATCTCGATGTTGTGGCGACGAATGAGCTGACGATGGTCGCCAGCCATGTAAAGGCGGGGAGCGACGTCAACCTGTCTGGCAAGGATGTGAACCTCCTGGCGGCTGCCAACGAAGAATCAACTGAGTATCGCTATAAACGCAGCGGCAAGAAGGTCAATCAGGAGGAAGACCATATTCGGCAGCAGGGTACGACGATTGATGCCGGTGGAGATGTAAACGTCGCTGCGCTGAACGACGTGACGATGGTCGCCAGCAAAATCAACGCCGGTAATGAAGCGTATCTTGTTGCCGGTAACCAGATGAATTTACTGGCTGAGCTCAATCGCGACTACTCCCTTTATGACATGACCAAGAAGGGCAGTTGGGGGAGTAACGCTGCTAAACGGGATGAGGTAACACAGCACACGAACGTCGGGAGTGAAATCAAGACGGGCGGCGATCTCACGCTCAAGAGCGGCGGCGATCAACGTTATCAAGTGGCAACCCTGGACAGCGGAAAGGACCTGACACTGGATAGCGGTGGCCGCATCGTGTTTGAGGGCGTGAAGGACTTCCACGATGAGAGCCATACCAAGAGCAAGGGTGACTTGGCTTGGTACAAGATGAAAGGCGAAGGGAAAACGGATGAGACCCTTCGGCAAAGCGCTCTGATCGCTCAAGGCAAGCTTGTCATTAAAGCGGCCGAAGGCATTCGTATTGACATCAAACAGGTCGATCAACAGAGCGTTAGCCAAACCATCGACGCGATGGTTCAAGCTGATCCGAACCTTGCTTGGATGAAGCAGGCGGAAGCTCGGGGCGATATCGATTGGCGCCAAGTAAAAGAAATTCACGATAGCTTCAAATACGAGTCTTCTGGGTTGGGGGCGGGGGCAAAGATTGCCATCGCAATCTTGATGTCGTTCATCATGGGCCCAGCAGGTTTCGGGTTGCAGGGCGCCAACTTGGCCGTTGCAACGAGCTTAAGCACCACTGCCGTCACCAGCACCATTGATAACAAGGGCAACCTGGGGCTGGCAATCAAAGAAACGTTCAGTGCGGGCAGCTTGAAAAACGCTGCTGTTGCGGGCGTGACGGCGGGTCTAATCGACTATGCAGACACCAAGTGGTTTTCCGATGCGAGTGGAGCGACTAATGGCGGCTCAACAGTTGTCTCCAGCGGGCCGATACAGAATCCTGGCTATGCCTCAAGCATGCTCAAACCGGAAAACTGGGCCAATACTCTCCTGAGAAGTGGCACCCATGCACTCATCAACGGCAGTGTTTCTACGGTCATTACCGGCGGAAGTTTAGGTTCGAATCTTGGAGAGGCGTTCATTGGTGAAGGCATTGAGCTAGGTGCCGCAATCGGGAACAAGAAGATTGGTGACTTGGCGGCGAATCTGGACGTTGCCCCCAAGATAGCTGAGAAGCTGGTACTGCATGCGGCATTGGGTGGCCTGATCGCCAAGGCTCGCGGAGAGAGTTTTGCCAGTGGAGCCATTGCAGGCGGTGTGGCTCAAGGGCTGACGCCTATTGCGAATGGCTTGTTGGCGGAGTATGTCAGCTCACGCTTTGAGGCGGCCGACCTAAGTGCCGCAGGAAGCCAGTTGAAGATCGGAACAGCGCAGATCATTGGTTTGATTGCTGCGGGAGCCGCAGGTGGGAACCCGGAGACAGGTAGCCTGATTGGCGGCACGGCGGAAAAGTACAATGATCAGGGGTTTCACCTTGACCCTACCGATCAGTTTAATGACGATGGCTTGCCACCGCAGAATACGCCGTCTGACGTCGATAAGCTCAAAGCGGAAATATCGTTATTCATCCTGATGGGGCTTGTCCCTGAATTGCTGGGCGGGGCTGCCGAGGGGTTCATAGCTAGAATCACTGGGATGTTCAGTAAGTCTTCAAGTGAAGCATTAGCTGGAGCGGGGACCAGGGCCGGTGCGGGTGGCGCGTCAGAGATTGGTGCGAAAGCTGGAGGTGCAGTCGCCGAGGGGGCAGGAGCTGCGGCAGAGGAGATAGTAGCCGGTGCAAAAGGCAATCAGCTAATAAATGGGACGTGGGTTGATGCTGAAGGGCTTCCATTACCTGTTCCTTCCAGTGTAGGTGCATCTGGGCGAGTCCCGAATGTTTTGCAAACTGGGGGTAATACTCTCAATAAGAGTACAGCTAACGCACTGAATGAGCATTTTGGTGAAAGTTTAGCTCCGCGTGAATGGGGCAGAGCACTTGAGGCATTAAAAGCTGACGCTGGAAAGCTTCCTAATAATTTTCATGGCAGAATACTAGACAATGGGGATTATGTAGGTAAAGCTGGCGAGGTTATTGGAAATATTAGAGATTATCTGCCATGAGTAAAAACTCTAGGATTACTCCTGTTTCGTCGGACTATGAAACATGTGCTGAGTGCTACGTAAGGTTGATGATTTACCCTGGGGAGAGGCACCCCGATGAAATCACTAATATCATGCAGGTTCGGCCAACATTAATTAATGTCGCTGGTGAGAAAATTACAAATAGTCGTGGGCTAACAAGAGAGGTAAAAAACTCTGGTTGGTTTTTGTCTACCGAAGGATATGTATTGTCAAAAGATCTTAGAGAGCACATTGACTGGATAGTTGAAAAAATTTCTCCGCATCGTGAATCGCTGAGAACAGTTCAAAAAATTGATGGAGTTAAAATTACGTTGAAATGTGTGTGGTTTTCCTTGCTAGGTCATAGTGGTCCTGTGCTTTGGCCGGAGCAAATGAGAGCTCTGGCGGATTTGGATTTAGAATGCTCTTTTGATGTTTACTTTGTCGAAAGTTAGTTGGTGCAAAAGAGGTAGCAGATACAGCTGCGACGGGCGTGGGAAAGTTTTTGTAAATGAAGGAACGTTTCCAGGCGAGGTATTTACCGGAAAGAAACCGTTTCAGACGACTCCTGGAACAGGGAGTGTGACACAGGAGAGGTACAACCCAGCGACTGGGAAACTGGAAGAATCTGTGATCGAGTACGACCAGTATGGCCGGCAGGTTGAAAGAACGTATTACACTAACCACGGGTATGGGAACCAAGGTAAGCCTGCGGAATATCATTCCGACCCGCACACGCATACCGAGGTCGTGGTCAGGGTCGTTAGAGCTTCGTGATTTTTGGCTCTTTGGTTGGTCCGAAAGCAACTGCTAACGCTCCAAATACACACAGGTTCATTACGGACTCTGCTGGTAATACTATTGATTTAGATTATACGAAGGGACTCAGGGAAACGAATGTGACGGTCACGGGAACGCGTGGTGGTGTTCAGTATGCGTTGCAGGGCCTTGGCCGTAGCAGATCCCTCGGGCACGAGTTCGCGTTGGGCCAGCATCTACTCATGCAGTTTTCAGCTATGGGCACCGCCGTTTCCTAGCGCAATTGCCAATGGTCTTCGTGGCTCATTTCCTTGGAGTGTGGCTCGACTTCGTACAGCCCGCCAATCGATTGAAGCACCTGCTCCGCCAACTGGCTTTTTATTCGCGACGTGCAGGTCGAAGAACTTGCGGCGCGCGGGGCCCATTCAGCCGATTTCAGTGATGCCCAACTCGAAGCTTGTCTTATAGCCGGCGAAGTCGTTACAGACCAGCTTGCCGTTCCACGTGCCTAGGAATTGACGCCCATGTGAGCCCACACCGATTCAGGCATACGATTGCCACCGATTTGATGAGGCAGCCCAAGTGTAATTTGCACATCGTCAAGGATCTCTTGGGACATCGGAGCATCAGTACCACCCTGAAATACGTGCACGTGGATGTCGACCAGGTGCGGTATGCGCTGGAGGAGATGCGGTGACTGGCTGCAGCTATCCACTTTTCCTACAGGCCAAGAAATTTTGCTGCTTTGACTTCGCGCTGACTCGCGACTATTTTTGACGCGTGGCAGTTTTTATTTTTGTTGAGCTATAGATTCGATGTACGCCTCCACCACGTTTTTCGTGGCACCGCTGTGATTTCTCAGTAGCAAATGACTGTTAATCATTGGCTCCCTGGTTCGAATCCAGCTCATGGAGCGCAAATAGCGACATAAAGAGAAGCCTGCACAGATGCAGGCTTTTTTTGCCTTGGATTTGACCCAGCCCTCCCTGGCCAACGCACAGGTCGTTGCCTTAGACAACGATCCTCAATGCCATAGCGCTGAGTCCGTAAAGCGGGCGTTTGTCCGACTCCTGAAAAATAAAGTCATGGATCCATTTTGGATGCGGTGGAACTGGCCTTATCTGCCAACCCACCACTGGCTTGTCTGCTGGCAAACGTCATCCCAGCAGTTATTCATCCGTAACCACCCATTTATTGTTCAGGAATCCAACAACCTGAAAGCCAGCGCCGCACTGCCTTATTCCGCATCTCTACCCTCTTTGCTGCGAGAGCAACCCGCCACTTTGCCAATTGCGTCGCGCCCACCTACCGTCCCATCACTGAATGAATCACAAAAGCATGGATTCAAACCCTTCGTCTTAGCGGGCGATGCCTCAACTTACTACTTCAAGGAGCCTGCGAACCCCCGTCAATCGCACTCGCTTTATCTTCTGGATACCAAGACGGGGGCCTATAAGCAGAGCGCCACGCGCGTTGTATCCGATGGGAATGGAGGCTGGCAGAGGGATGTCGGTTTGAAGGGCGGCAAGGAAGATCCGAGAGTGACACAACAAGCCACTCTTAGACGAGAGTTGCAGCAAAACCTGGTTCAGGCCAGGTCTACGGCGGTCCAGACGGCTTCAGCGGTGGACGCAGAAGGTGCTGCTAACGGCGGCTATGTTTCGAACGCAACGCTTACCGCCAACGCTGAGGCTCAGAACGCAGTGCGGCTGCTTGAAGCAGCCCTGCGTAACTTAGCGTAAGGAGGAGGGGGGAAGTGTCCGAGCACTACGTCTTGCGTGATTATCACCCCCCGGCGCGCACCAGCACGCCGCGCTCCAGTTCATCCACCACCGCACTCTGCGGCAACCAGGCAAGGCCATAGCCCTCGATAGCCATGCGCATCAACCTGAAATGTTTGAGATAGGGGCTCACAGTGTCGCTTTGGTCGATCCCACAACGATCCTTGCGCGCCGGTGCGTCAGCCTTTCTTCGGGGGATCATGACCCCAGATAAAAAAATTTTACGGACCCCGCTTGAAATTTTTCCGCCTGAACCTACTTAGGCTTTACGCGATGCCGAATCCGGGTCGCGTACTTAATCACTTGGAGAAAACTCAGGAGATTTTGCAATGGCTACTACTCTTTCGTTGGCCCCACTGTTCCGCCACTCCGTCGGCTTTGACCGGTTCAATGACCTTTTCGAATCGGCGCTTCGCAGCGAGGCCGGTACCACCTATCCACCTCACAACGTCGAAAAGCACGGCGATGACCACTACCGAATCGTCATCGCGGCCGCAGGCCTGGTGGAGGATGACCTGGATATCCAGGTGGAAAAAGGTGTGCTGACCGTCGCCGGCGGCAAGCGCGAGCACAATGAAGGCATCACCTACCTGCACCAGGGCATCGCCCAGCGCGCGTTTCGCCTGTCGTTCCGCCTGGTCGACCACATTGAAGTGCAGGGCGCGCAGCTTTCCAATGGTTTGCTGAGCATTGACCTGCTCAGGGTCGTACCGGAGGAAGCCAAGCCTAAGCGTATTGCGATTGGGGGTGCTGCGAAGGCGGATGTGAAGTCCATCAGCGAGCAGTGACTGAAATGAATAAAGGCGCTCTTTGGAGCGCCTTTATTCGTGGTCTTCATACACGATGTCGCGGTGCCCAAACGGTGCAAAGTAACCTGTGGCGAGGGAGCTTGCTCCCGTTGGGGCGCGAAGCGGCCCCCGTTGTTGCATGACAGACCTGGGACTGCTGCGCAGTCCAACGGGAGCAAGCTCCCTCGCCACTGGCACAGTGGTTCTCCCTTAGCTGAAGGGATCACGGCTTGTTCTGCACACCACAATCCGGGAGTGTTTGGGCTGTTTGCTGCTGCGCAGCCCGTGCCTCCCGGCCCTCCCACTTGGCAATCACCAACGGCGCCAGCGCATTGCCCAACACGTTCAGGGCGGTCGTCGGCATTTCCATCAAGCGATACACCCCCGCGATGAACGCGATCCCTTCCAATGGCAACCCGGCACTGGCCAGGGTCGCCGACAGAATCACGAACATAAACCCTGGCACCCCCGCAGCGCCTTTCGAGGTGAGCACCATCGTCACCACCAGCAGCGCCTGGTCCCCAAAGCTCAGGTCGATACCGTACAACTGCGCCACGAACAAGGTGCCGATGCCGAGGAATAGCGAGGCACCGTCGAGGTTGAACGAATACCCCACCGGTACCACAAAGCTCACCAGTGAAGGCGGTACGCCGTAGGTTTCGAGCTTCTTCATCAGTTGCGGCATCACCGCCGCCGAGCTGGCGGTGGAGAAGGCCAATACCAGTTCATCCTTGATATGCCGCATCAGCGCGAACAAGTTGATGCCGCACAGGCGTGCCACCAGGTTCAGCACCACCAGTACAAAAAAGGCGATGGCCACGTAGCTGACCATGATCAACTTGGCCAGCGGCATCAGTGAGCCGAAACCGAAGTTGGCCACGGTCACCGCGATCATGCCGAACACGCCGATGGGCGAGTAGGCCATGATCATCGAGGTGACCTTGAACATCGCATCCGAGACGCCCCGTAGCAGGGCAATCACTGGGTCTTTGCGCTCGGCGGGCAAGCGCGCCACACCCAACCCGAACATCACCGCAAAAAACAGCACCGACAACAGGCTGCCCTGGGCCATGGCGTTGATCACGTTGTCCGGGATGATGCCGACGATGATTTGCCCCAGGCTGTGGCCGCCACCATTGCTGGTGGGCAGGGTGATAGTCGCCGCGTGCAGGCTGGACAATTCCGTGCCGGCGCCCGGCTTGAGCAGGTTGCCCAGCACCAGCCCGACGATGATCGCCAAGGTGGTGATGCAGAAAAAATACCCCAGTGAGCGCGCCCCGATCCGGCCCAGGGATTTGCCGTCACCGTGGCCCGCAATGCCCACCACCATGCACGAGAATACGATAGGCACCACGATCATCTTCATCAGCTTGATAAAAATGTCGCCCGCCGGTTGCAAGAGATTGTCCACCAGCCACGGCCGGGATTCGGGAAAGCGGTGCAGAAGGGCACCCAGGGCGATGCCGGCGAGCAAGCCGATCATGATTTGCCATACCAGCGCGATACGGGGCGTGTGCATAGGAATGCCTCATTTGAGATCAATGATTTTAAGTTGTTGTTCTAGGCAGTCAAAACAGCGGCCGTCCGTGGGTCGCCGGGTGCAGCGGGAAACCGTCAGCGCAGGTCGCGGCAAGCGTCCTTGAGACGACGGCACCCTTCTTCGATCGCTTCTAACGAGCTTGCGAAGGACAGGCGCACATAGGGCGACATGCCATATGCTGCGCCGCTCACGGTGGCCAGGCCGTAGTCACGCAGCAGGTAGTCCACCAGTTGGGTGTCGCTGTCGAGGCGATCGCCTTGTGGGGTGAGCTTGCCCATCAGTGCGCTGACGTTGGCGAACACGTAGAACGCGCCGTCCGGCGGGGTGCAGCTCACGCCGGGGATGCCCGCCAGCAGGGTCAGCATGCGTGCGTGGCGTTGCTGGTATTCCTCGCGCATCGCGGCGATGGGCGCCTGGTCTCCGGCAAACGCAGCCACCGCAGCCGCCTGGCTCAACGAGCTGGGGCACGTGGTGGTTTGCGACAGCAGCTTGGCGATGGCCGCGATCAGCCAGGTGGGGCCGGCACCAAAACCCAGGCGCCAGCCGGTCATGGCGTAGCCTTTGGAGGCACCGTTGACGATCAGCGTGCGCGGCTTGAGGTCGGGCGCCAGGCGCGTCAATGGCACGTGCCGGGCTTCGCCATACACGAAGTGCTCGTAGATTTCGTCGGCCATGATCAGCACGTGAGGATGACGCCGCAGCACCTGTGCCAGCGCCTGCAGGTCGGCCTCACTGTAGACCGCGCCGCTGGGGTTGTTCGGGCTGTTGAGGATCACCCATTTGGTCCGCGGGGTGATCGCCTGTTCCAAGGCGTCGGGCGACAGCTTGAACCCCAGGCTTTCGTCGCCGGGAATAATCACCGGCGTTGCATCGTTGAGGCGTGCGATATCGGGGTACGACACCCAGTAAGGCGTGTGCACGATGACTTCATCACCTCGATTCAGCGTGGCGGCCAGCGCGTGATAGATGATGTGCTTGCCGCCGCAACCGGCCACCACTTCATCCAGCCCGTAGGCCAGGTCGTTGTCCCGTTGCAGCTTGAGGCAGATGGCCTGGCGCAGGGCGAGGGTGCCGGTGGTTGGTGTGTAATGGGTGTCGCCGCTGTGCATCGCCTGGCCGGCGGCTGCAAGGATATGCGCCGGGGTGTCGAAGTCCGGCTCGCCTACGGTGAAGTTGACGATATCGCGGCCCTGGGCGCGCAACTCGGTCACCAGCGCATTGGCGGCAATGCTGGGGGAGGGCGCGATGCCCAGGACGCGGTCAGACAAAAAGTGCTTCATGGCGCCAACCCTGCATTGTCCAGGACCTTGTCGATCCAGCTCTGGCGCACGGCACCGCTGGCGATCTCGGCTTTGACGGCGTCTTCATGTTCGGCATGCTGCGCGGCGCGGCGCAGCACTTCGGCGGCGTCTGCCTGGGAGAACGCGACCAGGCCGTCTTCATCGCCTACCAGCAGGTCGCCGGGGTTGATGATCATACCGCCGATCGACACCGGCACGTTCACTTCGCCGGGGCCGGTTTTGTACGGGCCGGTGTGCACAACGGCGCGGGCATAGCACGGGGTGTCCTCAAAGCTGGCGACATCGCGGATCGCCCCATCAATCACAAACCCCACGCAGCCGCGTTGCTGGGCGTAGAGCTTTACCAACTCGCCGATCACCGCGTTGTTGGTATCGCCCTGGCCATCCACCACCAGCACATGGCCGGGTTGCAGCAAGCTCAAGGCTTTGTAGATCAGCAGGTTGTCGCCGGGGCGGGTTTTTACCGTGATCGCCGTGCCGACCAATTTGCCGGTGCGGTTGTAGCGCGTGAGGCCACGGGCGCCGATGTGCCGGCCGAGGTTGTCGCTGATGTGCGGGGTGACCACCTGGGCGAAGGCCTCGACCAATTCGGCCGAGGCCATGGGGGCGTTGGGAAGGATGCGTGAACCGGGCAAGGACATGGCAAATCTCCAGAATCGTTGGATAGCAACGGGCTATGGCCAGATCTTAGGAGTGATAATCGGAGAGTTTTAGCGATATTTTATGATGTGTTAGCATCGCTTTTTTTCATGAGCGCTCCGCCATGATCACCTTCAAGCAAATCGACGCGCTGTACTGGATCGCTGAACTGGGCAGCTTCGAAGCGGCGGCCAACAAGCTGAACATGTCGCAGTCGGCCATCTCCAAGCGTATCCAGGAGCTGGAAGACACCTTCGACGTCGAGATTTTCGACCGCAGCAAGCGCAATGCCCGGCTGACGGAAAAGGGCGGCGAGCTGCTCGACTACGCCCGTGACCTGCTCAACAGCCGCGACCAATTGCTGGAACGGGTCAGCGCCCGTGAGGTGCTGGTGCGCAGGTTTCGCCTGGGCGTCACTGAACTCACCGCGCTCACCTGGTTACCGGCGTTGGTGGAAGCGCTGCGCCAGGCCTACCCCAAGGTGCAAATCGAGCCGTCTGTGGAACTCAGCAGCGAGCTGTTCCGCAAACTGGAAAGCGACCAACTGGACCTGGTGATCGTGCCCGACGTGTACAGCGATCCGCGTTTCCACAGCACCGCGCTGCAATGCGTGGAAAACGCCTGGCTCTGTTCGCCGGGTCTTATCCCTGACGCAGACCCTGTCAGCCTTGAAACCCTGGCCAACTACACGGTGTTGACCCAGGGTTCACAGTCGGGCACCGGCTTGATCTACGAGCGCTGGCTGGCCGCGCACAACGTGCAGATGCCACGCACACTCACCAGCCATAACCTGCTGGTGCAGGTGGGGTTGGCGTTGTCGGGGATCGGTGTGAGCTATTTGCCCAAGGCGTGTCTGTCCCACCTGATCGAGCAAGGGGCGTTGCGCGCGTTGGTCACGCAGCCGGAATTGCCGACTATTCAGTATGTGGCGCTGCACCGGGTGGATCGGCAATTTGGCTTGAACCAGGACGTGGCGCGGATGGCGCAGGCGTGCTGCAATTTTTCGCGCCTGTTGTTTTAGCGCACGTGGAACGTGGCCAGGCCGGTGGGTATGCCTGTGTCTCGGTAGCGTGATGGCGTAAGTTCAACGTTCTTGACGATGCATCGACCCGCTCCTCTCTCTAGCAAGAGGTCCAAGCGCATGGCATTTACCACCCTGATACTGGATGCACCCGGCCCTCCATTGTTATTTGAGGAAGTTGACCGCTTACTTGAGTTGGGCCTGGTGGTCACCCTCAATCTCTATTATTTCGCGGACAAACACAGCATTCGCCGACACTATGGCGAGCGCCTGCGGTACACCGAGATCAACGGCCACGACAGGCAAGCGTTCATCGATGCCGTGACTCAGGCCGGGGGGTACAGCGTGTTCAAGACGCGCCTGAATATTCCCATGGACGGCGAACTGATCCGCGCCGCCGTATCACCGGCCTTGCCCACGCCGCTGCGCGCTATCGCCCAAGCCGGTGCAGGCCTCAACCATATCGACCAGCAAGAGGCGCAGCGGTGTGGCGTGACCTTGTTGAACACGCCGGGCGCCAACGCGGCGGCGGTCGCCGATTATGTGGTGGCCCAGGCGTTGTTTTTATCCAGAGACCTGGACCACTACAACGCTGAAACGCACTGCGGTCGCTGGTCCAAGGGCACCTTGGCGCCAAGCCTCGAATTCAGCGAACTCACGCTAGGGTTGGTCGGCACGGGCAGCATTGCTCAAGAGGTCGCACGCAAAGCGGGATCGCTCGGTATCAAGGTCATCGCCACCGGTTCCGAACGTTTTACCGAGCAGGCCGCGCGCAGCCTTGGGCTTGAGCGACGACCAACCCTCGAGCACGTGCTGGGGGAGGCCGACGTGGTCTCTATCCACGTCCCGCTGACACCGCTCACCCGAGGCCTGTTCGGGCTTGCCCAGTTCAGGCAAATGCGCCAAGGGTCGGTGCTGATCAACACCGCTCGCGGCGGCATCGTCGATGAAGCCCAGTTGGCAAGCTTCATGACCGCGTTTCCCAGGCACATCAAAGCGGTCGCCATCGATACCTTCGCGCTGGAAAAAGACCGCTTCAACTCGCCCCTGGCAGGCGTCGGCACTGCCCAACTCACACCGCATATCGCAGGCAATACGACGACGGCGATCCGTAGGGCTTCACGGCAGATTGTCGACAAGATCCATGCGTTCAGCCTCACGTGAGCCTGTGGCGAGGGAGCTTGCTCCCGTTGGGCTGCGCAGCAGCCGCAGCCCTCAGGAACGCGCCGTCCCTGACGCACCTGTATCAGCCGATGTGGGGACGCTGCGCGTCCCAACGGGAGCAAGCTCCCTCGCCACAGGGGAGGCGAGGGAGGCCGCAATATCCCAGGTCAGCAGGAGTTGGCTGATCGCTGCGTCGAGGGTGGCGTGCGGGACGTTATCGCGCGCCAGAATCGAAACGCCCTGCAGGAAACTATCAAACACCGACGCCATCACTGCCGGGTTAACCGTGGGCGGCAACTGCCCCAGACGAATCGCCCGTTCCACACACGCCACAATCCCCGCCCGCGTACGCAGCCGCGACTGCGTCAACCCATCCGCCACCCGCGCATTCTCCGGGCTCGGCGCGCTCATCACGCCCAGCGCCACCATGCAGCCCTTGGGGTGGCCGTCTTCACACTGCATGCGCGCGGATTGGCGCAGTGCGGTTTCAACGGCCCGGCGCGGTGGCAGGTTTTCGTCCCACAGGCATTCAGTGACCTGGGCGTAGGTCGCCAGGTAGCGCTGCACGCATTCGTCGAACAACGCTTCTTTGGAACCGAAGGCTGCGTAGAAACTCGGCGCGGAGATCCCGCCGCCCAGGCCGGCCTTGAGCTGGGCCAGTGACGTGGCGTCGTAGCCGTGCTGCCAGAACAGGTGCATGGCCTGTTCCACGGCGTGTTCACGGTCGAAGGTGCGGGGGCGGCCCATCTGTGCCATGTCTGATCTCCGGGTGGGGAAGCGAGATAAATACTAGTCGATACATAAGTCGTTGACAACGCATGGCGTACGCCCGCAACATCTGTATCGATCAGTATTTAAGTTCCGCTCAAGGAGTTGCCCGTGACCCCCTCATTGACCTTATCGGCGTCATCCGACCGTCTGCCCATCGGCGCCTTGCTCGCCCTGGCGATGACCGGCTTTATCTGCATCGTCACCGAAACCCTGCCCGCCGGCCTCTTGCCGTTGATCAGCGACGGCCTGGCGATTTCCCCGTCCATGGCCGGGCAGATGGTCACCGCGTATGCCTTGGGCTCGGTGCTGGCAGTGATCCCCATGACCATCGCCACCCGCGGCTGGCGCCGGCGTAATGTGTTGCTGCTGACCATCGTCGGCTTTTTGCTGTTCAACTCCATCACGGCGCTGTCGTCCCACTATGGCGTGACTCTGGTGGCACGCTTCTTTGCCGGTGTCGCGGCGGGGTTGGCCTGGAGCCTGCTGGCCGGTTACGCCCGGCGTATGGTCGCGCCCCATCAACAGGGCAGGGCGCTGGCGTTGGCGATGGTCGGCACGCCGATTGCGCTGTCGTTGGGTGTACCGCTGGGTACATGGCTGGGCGGGTGGGTGGGATGGCGCACCACCTTCGGCCTGATGTCGGCCGTGAGCCTGGTACTGATTGCGTGGGTGCTGGTGAAAGTCCCGGACTACGCGCCCCAGCCTGCGCATCAACGCGTGTCGTTGGGCAAGGTGCTGACGACGCCGGGCGTACGGCCAGTGCTGGCGGTGGTGATGACGTGGATGCTGGCGCACAACATTCTGTACACCTACATTGCACCGTTCGTGGCGCCTGCCGGCTTGGCGGAGCGGGTTGACCTGGTGCTGTTGGTGTTCGGGATGGCCGCGTTGGCGGGGATCTGGATCGCGGCCAGGTTGGTGGAGCCGCTCTTGCGCAACACGGTCCTGGCCAGCCTGGCGGTGTTTGGGGGCGTCTCGCTGGTGTTGGGCTTTTTCGGTGGCGTGCCTGAAGTGGTGTACCTCGGTGTGGCGGTCTGGGGCCTGAGTTTTGGCGGCGCGGCAACCTTGCTGCAAACCGCGCTGGCCGATGCAGCGGGGGATGGCGCGGATGTGGCGTTGTCGTTGAACGTGGTGGCCTGGAACAGCGCCATTGCCGGCAGCGGCGTGGTCGGCGGGGTATTGCTGGATACCTGGGGCGTGGCGTCGTTTCCGTGGGCGATGCTGGTGTTGGTGGGCGTGTCCCTGGCGATTGCCTGGGGTGCCAGCGCCCATGGTTTCAAGCCCGGCCGACGGGCCGCTGAGGCAATAGTGGCCCATTAAACCTTCGGTCGAGCGCCATAGGGTGTACGCTGGGTCTCAATTCATCGGATATTAGCCCTTCATGTCCACACAAAGCGAAGAGAGCCGCCAGATCGTAGCTTCTCTGGCGCACCGTGTTGGTCCCACCGCTGATATTGCAGGCATCGCCCAGGCGATCATGTCGATATTGCAGGACATGGACGCAGCACTCACCCCCATTATCGGGCAGCAAGGCTGTGTCGCGCTGTTGCGTCGCAGCCTGCACCTCAGCGCCTCGAAGCATGCGCGACTGGCCGGTGTGCATGATCGCGTGCAGGCCGCGCCGGATCGGGCCGAACTCAAAGCCCTATTGCTCGAGCAGAGCGAAGCCGATGCGTTGTTTTTCGGTGAAGAGCTGTTGACCACCTTTTACGCCTTGCTCACCACGCTGATCGGGCCCTCGCTGACCGCGCGTTTACTGCGCGACGTATGGGCACCTTCTTTGAGCGACACCCCTTCGCAGGAAAAATCGCCATGAGCACCAAAGTAACTATCAACCGCCTGGCTACCGGTGTGCCAGGTCTGGACGAGGTGCTGGGCGGAGGTTTGCCGGAGTTTTCGTTCAACCTGATCGCCGGCCCGCCCGGCTGCGGCAAGACCACCTTGGCGCATCAGATGATGTTCGCCCTGGCGACACCTGAACGCCCTGCGCTGTTTTTCACCGTGCTGGGCGAGCCGCCGCTGAAGATGCTGCGTTATCAGCAGCAGTTCGACTTTTTCGACAACGAAGCGATCAACCAGTCGATCCGCTACATCAACCTGGCCGATGACACCCTGGCCGGTGATTTGGATGAAGTGCTGCGACGCATCGTCAGCGAAGTCGAGGCGCATTCACCGTCACTGGTGTTTGTCGACTCCTTCCGTTCGGTGGTGCTGGCCAGCCAGACCCAGCACAACCCCAACAACAACCTGCCGCAGTTCGTTCAGCAACTGGGCATGTTGATGACCACCTGGCAGGCGACCACCTTCCTGATCGGCGAGTATTTCACCGAAACCGACACCAACCCGATTTTCACCGTGGCCGATGGGCTGATCTGGTTGCGCCAGAGCGTCGAGCGCAATTCGATGGTGCGCAAGATGGAAATCATGAAGATGCGCGGCCAGCCGACCTTGCCGGGGCTGCACACGTTCCGGATCGCCAGTTCGGGCATCAAGGTGTTCGCACCGGCCCCGCTCAACCCGGTCGAGACGCCGATGACGCTGCCGGTGCAACGCCTGAAAATGGGCGTGCCACGCCTCGACGAGATGCTCGGCGGCGGCTTGCCCCGAGGTTATTCGCTGCTGGTGGCGGGGCCTTCGGGGTCGGGCAAAAGCATTCTCGCGGCCACCTTCCTGGCCGAAGGCGCACGCAATGGCGAAACCGGGGTTATCGCGGTGTTCGAGCAACGCCCCAATCACTCGCAAAACGCCACGCTCGCTGACTTGATCCTCTGCGGCAAGGTTGGTCTGGTGGACAGCCGGGCGCCGGACCTGTCGATTGATGAGATTGTCCAACTGCTGCTCAGCGAAATCAGCCGCCTGAGCGCCACGCGGGTAGTCATCGATTCACTGTCGGGCTTTGAGTTGGCCCTGGCGCCGACCTTTCGCGCCGACTTCCGCGAGTCGTTGTCGCGCATGGTCACCGCGTTGACCCGCGCCGGGGTCAGTGTGTTGATGACGTCGGAGCTGGAAGATCGCTACACCGACCTGCGCTTCAGCCCCTACGGCACGGCGTTCCTCACCGACGCGATCATCGTGCAGCGCTACATCGAAGTGCGCAGCCGCCTGTTGCGCATCATGGCCGTGGTCAAAGTGCGCGCCAGCGCCCACTGCGACGAGCTGCGCCAATACCACATCAATGACGATGGCCTGCAGATCGGCGAGATGCTCGTTGACCAGGAGGGGCTGCTCGGTGGACGCCCGACCACCCGGCGCACAGGAGACCCTGATGTTTGAGCTGACCCATGAGTAATACGCCTGGAGAGGAGGAGCGTAAGGTGGCCAATGCTGCCCACGAACTCTTCCTGCTCGGCCAGAAAACCGTTGAAGCCCGCGCGGTATTGGCCGCGCTGCAGCAACAGCTGGACGACGCCAACAGCCGTTTGGAGGATTCCCAGCACGTCGAGCAACTGATCGAGGCCAACCAGCAGTTAGTGTTGGCGATACTCCTGGCGCAATCCGACGCGGTTGCGGCCCCCCAGGTCGAGGATCAGCCGCTGTTTCAGGCGCTGCGCGAAGCGAACGCGCAGTTGGTGATCGCCGCACTCAGCGCCCAGGACCTGCAGGCCACGGCGGAGCAGGCTTTGGGCCAGCAAAAAAGCATCCTGGCGATGGTCGCCCACGAGCTGCGCAACCCGCTGACGCCGATCAGCCTGATTGCCGAGCGCATGGTGCGGCTGCCCAGCGACCAACTGCCGCGCATGCGCGAGTTGATCGAAGGCCAGGTGCAGCATATTTCCCAATTGGTCGACGACCTGTTGGATGTCTCACGCGCCAGCACCGGCAAACTGCGCATCCACCGCCGTGAGGTGGACATGCTGCGCATCCTGAATGCTGCCGTCGACGCCTGCAGCCCGGTGATGATCTCCCGCAAACAGCAATTCGACGTGGCGCTGCCCGACGCCGTCCTGACCGTGGACGGCGACCCCGTGCGACTTGCGCAGATCCTGCACAACCTGCTGGGCAACGCGGCCAAGTACACCCAGGCGGGCGGCACCATTGCGATGGTGGTGACCGCGGAGGCCGGACAGCTGAAGATCAGCATTGCCGACAACGGCATTGGCGTAACCGCCAAGGCCTTGCCGTTCATTTTTGATCCTTATGTGCAAGACGCCCACGCCATCGGTTTCAACAGTGCCGGCCTGGGCATTGGCTTGACCGTGGTGCGCGAACTGGTCGAAGCCCATGGCGGCACGGTGACGGGCAAGAGTGAGGGGCATGGCAAGGGCAGCGAGTTTGTGGTGATGCTGCCCCTGTCGGGTTAAGGGATCAACCGCGCGGCGCGCAACTGATCGAACACCGCGAAAAACGCCTGGTCGCTGGCCTGGTAAGCGGTGAAACCCAGCTGGCGGCTTTTGGACATGTCCGTGACCACCTCGATCGGCCGCCCCAGGTCGGCATCGGTGTGCCACGGCGAGACGAGCCGGCTGATGTCGGCTTCTTTCAACCCATGCTGCGCAACCATCTGGCTCCAGGCGGACTGGTCATCGGCCATCTGCTGCTCAAGCGGGCAGGGCTGGGCGGGGAAGTCTGCCGGGGTGAGGCCAAAGTAATTGGCGATTTGCCCCCACATCCATTGCCAGCGGAACACATCGCCATTGGTGATGTTGAACGCCTGGTTCGCCGCCGTCGGTGTGGTCGCCGCCCATAGCTGTTGTTGGGCCAGTTGCCGGGCATCGGTCATGTCGGTGAGGCTGTCCCACTGCACACGCGAACCTGGGAACACAAACGGGCGCCCGGTGTGTTTGCACACGCTGGCGTAGACGGCGAGGGTGGTCGCCATGTTCATCGCATTGCCCACGGCGACGCCCGTGACGGTGTGCGGGCGGTGCACGCTCCAGGTGAAGCCGTCTTTCTCAGCCGCAGCGAACACTTCGTCTTCCTGGGCGTAGTAGAAATTCTCCACGTCCAGGCGGCCTTGTTCTTCGCGGAACGGGGTCTGCGGCAGGCTGCCCTTGCCATAGTTTTCGAACGGGCCGAGGTAGTGCTTCAAACCGGTCACCAAGGCCACATGCTGCACCGTGCCGGCCGGGCGCACGGCGTCCAGCACGTTGCGCACCATGGCGGCGTTGACGCGGATGTTCTCGGCTTCCGTGGCCTGGCGCGACCAGGTGGTGATGAACACATGGGTGGGGTTCAACTCGGCCAGTGCCTGCTGTACTGAGGCCGGGTCTTGCAAGTCGGCGGCTATCGGGATCACGCCGGGTATCTGGGACGGGCTACGGGACAGCGCGGCAACCTGCCACTGGTTATCGAGCAGTAACTGGGTGGTGGCGCTGCCAACGATGCCGCTGGCGCCCACGACGAGTGCGGTCTGGGTCATACAATTCTCCCTAGGATGTAGGGTTCTGAGCCCTGGCGTGTAGGAGAGGTTCAACCTTATCCGTGAGCCTTGCGGCACCAAACCGGTATATCAGGGTCCATACGCCCCGCACGAACATTCGCGCTCGTCCGTTTACCCTCACCATAAGATCTAACGCATGTACCTACGCAAGATTGCAGTCGGGCTGTCGGCCCTCGTTTTACTCTCCACCGCTGTAGACGCACGCAGCCTGGCCAATCCCTACACCCCCACGCAGCAACGCAGTTCGTTTGACGGTTGCGCCCAACTCTTTCCCGCCACCACCCCGATCAACATGGCCACCGTCCCGGCGTCGATGAAGCCCTTGGCCCTGTGCTCCGACACCTTCGCGGTGCTGTACTCGCAAACCAGCAAGACCCCGCTGGTGGTGGTTGAACGCCTGAATGCCACGCAGTTGAAAGACGCAAAAGGCGAGGAGCGCACCAACCAGTTCTACCCCGACCCACGCATCCCCAAGGCCGGGCGCGCCGAGCTGAGCGACTACCGCAGCCAGCACCCGGCCGTGGACCGTGGCCACCAGGCCCCGGCCGCCGATGCGCCCAACGCCCATGCCATGGCTCAATCCTTCGCGCTGTCGAACATGGTGCCGCAAGACCCCACCAACAACCGCAAGATCTGGAGCAAGGTCGAGGCCGACGTGCGCAAGTTTGCCCAGCGCTCCGGCGGCGATGTGTACGTGTTTACCGGCCCGCTGTTCGACGCCGGCTACAGCACCATCGGTAAAAACAAGGTCTGGGTGCCGACGCGCTTGTTCAAGCTGGTGTACGACGCCTCGTCCCGGCGCGCCTGGGCGTATGTGCTGCCCAATGCTGAGACGCGCATCCAGAAGCCGATGGACTACGACACCTTCGTGAAGAGCACCGGGCTCAAGTTGTTGGGGAATCTTCCGGTTTCCGGGTCGGTGGGGCGGACGTGATCGACGCGAGCCGATCCATCTGGCGCTTGAGGGTATAGAGCGCCACACCCACCGCCAGGATGCCCGACACAGCGCCGACCCCCAGCGCCCAGCGCGGCCCGAGGTGGTCGGCCACCCAGCCGACGATAGGCGCGCCGATCGGCGTGCCGCCCAGGGCCACGCCGACACGCAGGGCGATCACCCGACCGCGCATGGCCGGCTCGGTGGTGAGTTGCATCAGGCTGTTGGTGGTGTTGCTGAAGGTCATGGCACCCACGCCGATGATCACCAGCGCCACGGCAAACAGCCAGTAGTTCGGCGCGAGGGCCGCCAACGTGCAGCCGATCCCGAAGATCGCCGCGCCGTTGAGCAGTGACCTGAACTGCGGCCGTTCACGGCCAGCCGCGATCAAGGCGCCGGCGATGGTGCCGATGGCCAACGTCGAAGACAACAGGCCATAGCCGCGCGCATCGGTATCGAACACGCGGACCGCCATGGTCGAGATGAAAATCGGGAAGTTCATGCCGAAGGTGCCGATCAGAAACAGCATCAGCAGGATCGCCTTCAAGTCCGGCCGCGCCCACACATAGCGCAAGCCCTCGGTGAGGCTGCCCTTGGTGCGCAGGGCGCGAACCTTGGCGTGCTGCCCCGACACCCGCAGGAAAAACAACGACGCCAGCACCGCAAAAAAACTGCTGCCGTTGAGCAGGAATGCCCAGCCGGTGCCCACCGACGCGATGGTCAGGCCGGCCACCGCCGGGCCGATCATGCGCGCCATATTGAACGAGGTGGAATTGAGCGCGATGGCGTTGGACAAGTCCTTCTCGGCCACCAGCTCCGCGACGAAAATCTGCCGCACCGGCGCATCGAACGCCGACGCGCAGCCGGACAGGAACGCGAACACATACACGTGCCACAGCTCGACAAACCCGGTGATGGTGAACACCCCCAGCGTCAGCGCCAGCAAGCCCATGACCGCCTGGGTGACGATCAGCAGCTTGCGCTGGTCATAGTGGTCGGCGGCAAACCCGGTCCACGGCAACAGCAGCAACTGCGGCCCGAACTGCAACGACATGACGATGCCGACAGCGGCGGCGTTGTGCGGGGTGAGCTGAGTGAGTACCAGCCAGTCCTGGGCGGTGCGTTGCATCCAAGTGCCGATATTGGACACCAACGCACCCGCGGCCCAGATGCGGTAGTTGGGGCTGCGCAGCGAGCGGAAGGTGCCGAGGAAACTCATGGCGGTATTTTTTACTCCTCAAGGCGGGATGATCTAAACAGCGCCTGGGTGTATGACGCGGCAGGCGCAGTTCACAACCACAGTGAAGATCAATGTGGGAGTTGTCGAGCCCCAGCGAGGCTACGAAGGCGGCGGTATTGCCAGCCTCTTCTTTGCCTGACCCACCGCCATCGCAGCCTCGCTGGGGCTCGACAGCTCCCACACTGAATATCACCCCACGGCGTTATACTCGCCCCCTCGCAATCAACCCATTCAATCAACCCGGGATACCCCATGAGCACCTCTCTCCCTCTCACCCCTGCGCGCAAGCCTGTCGCGCCGCTGGTGGCCTTTATCATCCTGGTGCTTGGCGCCCTGTTCCTGCAAAACAGTGTCGGCTCACGCCAGGTGCTGTTGCTGGTGGTCGGCGCTGCACTGGGCTTGACCCTTTACCATGCGGCCTTCGGTTTTACCTCGGCCTGGCGTGTGTTTATCAATGATCGCCGTGGCGCCGGCTTGCGTGCGCAGATGGTGATGCTGGCGGTGGCGGTGCTGCTGTTCTTCCCCGCGTTGGGGGCGGGCAGCTTGTTCGGCCAGCCGGTGGTCGGGCTGGTGGCGCCGGCCGGGGTGTCGGTAGTGTTCGGGGCGTTTATCTTCGGGATCGGCATGCAGCTGGGCGGCGGTTGTGCGTCGGGCACGTTGTTCACCGTGGGTGGCGGTAATGCGCGCATGCTGGTGACGTTGTTGTTCTTTATCTGCGGTTCGTTGATTGCCACACACCACGTTGACTGGTGGTTTGCGCTGCCTGCGTTCCCGGCGGTGTCCATCGTCAAGAGCTTCGGCGTGCTGCCGGCGCTGGGCTTGAGCCTGACTGTGTTTGCGCTCATTGCGGTTATCACCGTGCGCCTGGAGAAGGGCCGTCATGGTCAGCTGGAAGAGGGCGTAAAAAGCGAGCACCAAGGCGTGCGCCGCTTCCTGCGTGGGCCGTGGCCACTGGTGTGGGGCGCCATCGGCCTGGCCCTGCTCAACTACGCCACCCTGGCATTGGCGGGGCGGCCATGGGGTATTACTTCTGCGTTCGCCTTGTGGGGCGCCAAGGTGGCAAGCGGTCTGGGTGTGGACGTGGCCAGCTGGGCGTTCTGGCAAATGCCGGGCAATGCCAAGGCCCTCGCCGCGCCGGTATGGGAAGACATCACCAGCGTCATGGACATCGGCATTGTCCTCGGCGCGTTGTTGGCCGCAGGCCTGGCCGGGCGTTTCGCCCCCAGCCTGAACATCCCGGCGCGCTCGCTGGTGGCGGCGGTGATCGGCGGCCTGTTGCTCGGCTATGGCTCGCGTCTGGCCTACGGCTGCAACATCGGCGCGTACTTCAGCGGCATCGCCTCGGGCAGCCTGCATGGTTGGGTGTGGCTGGTGGCAGCGTTTATCGGCAATGGTGTGGGCGTGCGGTTACGGCCGTTTTTCTTTGCCGGCGAGCGGCCGCAGGTCGCGTTGAGCGGTTGCTGAGTCAGCTCTGCGGGGAAATGTCTGGCGCCTGAGCGGCTTCAGCCGCCAGCTTTTCCCGGTCCGCCTTGCTGACGTACGTATCTTTTTTCTTCGGCGCCAATTTGGCGCTGGCTTTTTTGGCTTTGGCCTTGAAGAGCTGCTGGAGTTTTTTCTGGCGATTCATGTCTTTTACCAACCTTTGAAAGGCCTCGATGATACCAGTTTAAAAAAGCGGGCTGTTCCCCTGCGCGCTTTTCAGCATAAGGCGCTTGATAAAGCCTTTTCCGACTGTTGGCGTTGCTCTTAGGGGTGAGCCGTGCGCTGCAAAAATTCGCTGATCAGCGCGATCACCTGCTGCTGGATCACCGCTCGCGGCCGCGCGCCCTCACCATCCCGGCAGATCATGCCATCGCCTGGCGAACTCTCTTCAACCAAGGCCATGCCACCTGGCTTGCAGATCGGCATGAAACTGAAGTGAGTGGCATCGTCGATCTTCACGTACTGCGTCGACGCCTCTGGCAGCCGCTTGGCCAAGTCGGCGGACTCCAGATTGAAGTCCATATCCTCGGTTGGCACGCCCCCCGCAATCACCAATGTCGGCACTTGCAGTGCGGCCAGGCTGGCGTCGGTCATACCGCGCGACAGGCCCAGGTCCAATGACACGATGGCGGTAACGCGCTTGTCGCGCAAATCCGCCGCCAGTTGGGCCTTCCCGTCTGGTGTGCCGGCGGGGTTCATCTCCCGGTAGCCAATGCAACCGCCCAGTTTGGGGTGGACGTCGCAGTCGCGACTGAACAGGTCGGGGTCGAAGCGCGCCCCGGCGATTTCCAGCACGGTCCAGCCGCCGAGGGAGTGGCCCACGGCGGCAATCTGGTTTTTCGCCACTGCGCCAAATTGCTTCGGCTGGGCCAGGACCGCGTCGATAGCACGGCTCAGGTCGGCCGGGCGTTGCCATAACTGCGCGGCGTTTTGCGGGCTGCGGTCCTGGGTAGTGGTGCCGGGGTGGTTGACCGCCGCCACGATGTAACCCTTGTGCGCCAAAGCACTGGCCAGCCACACCTGTTTGCCCCAATTGCCGCCGTAACCGTGGGAGAGCACGACCAGCGGATGGTCGCCGCTGGCCGGTGGTGCGTCAGGCACGGCAAGGGCGCCGATGAAGACCGCGTTGTCGGCGATCAGCTGGGGTTGAACAGTGGTGGCGGCGGGGTACCAGACCACCATTTCAAGCGCGCGGTTGGTTTGCGCGGCGGGCAGCGTGGTGGTTGTGAAACCGACGGAGCGTTCGTCGGCGAAGGCAGGCGTGGCCAGGCAGAGCAGGAACAGGGCGCGAAAAGCAGTTTTCATTTTTGTTATCGTCCTTGATTCGGGGCGTGCATCATTACCTGAAACCGTTCGTCCGGGTATCCCCCCAACCCGCCCTTGGTATTGGCCAACACAGCCCCATAACTACCCTGTATCCATTCAGGGGAAATGCCGACCATGACCAACCAAACCGAAACCGCCATTCTTGCCGGCGGTTGCTTCTGGGGCATGCAAGACCTTTTGCGCCGCTACCCCGGCGTGCTGCACACGCGGGTTGGCTACACCGGCGGCGATGTGCCGAACGCCACCTACCGCAACCATGGCAACCATGCCGAAGCGATTGAGATCGTGTTTGACCCGGCGGTGATCAGTTACCGGCAGCTTCTTGAATTCTTTTTCCAGATCCATGACCCGAGCACGGCTAACCGACAGGGCAATGACCTTGGGCCCAGTTATCGTTCGGCGATTTATTACCTGAGTGAGCAGCAGCGGGATATTGCCGAAGATACGGCTGCGGATGTCGATGCATCCAAGTTGTGGCCGGGTCGGGTGGTGACAGAGATCGAGCCGGCCGGACCGTTTTGGGAAGCGGAGCCGGAGCATCAGGATTATCTGGAGCGGATTCCTAATGGGTATACGTGCCACTTTGTGCGGCCGAATTGGAAGCTGCCGAAGCGGAGTTGAAGAGGGCGGTGAGGAGGAAGGTCAAGGGTGGCGGCGCGCCAGCGAAAGGTGTGCGCGCCGCCTCTTGATGTGAACCGTTGCCTTGCCTACGCGTGGGTCAGCCCGGTCAACGTATCCGCAATGGTTTTGGTGCGTTGCGCCGTGCCTTCCGTGGCGCGGCTGGAGGCCTCCAGTGCATCGAGCATCTCGCGCAGTGCGCCGACCCCGGTGGACTGATCTTCAATCTGCTGCGCAACGCGCTGGATCTCACTCGACAGCAGGTCGATATCCACACCGATTTCCGCCGCATTCTTACGCGTGATCTCCGCCAGTTTTCGCACCTCATCGGCCACCACCGCAAAGCCCCGGCCCAGGTCACCCGCGCGCGCCGCTTCGATGGCGGCGTTGAGCGCCAGCAGGTTGGTCTGCCCGGCGATCTGCTGGATCACCTGCACAATCGACTGGATACGCAAACTCGAACCGGCCAGCGTCCGCGCGCCTTCAACGGCAACATCCGCCTGGCTGGACAGCCCCTCCACCGTCGCCCCTGCCTGGGCCGACACGCTGTTTTGCCGATCAATAGTGCCCACCAGGTCGTCCATCGACGCATGCAGCTCACCAGAGTAATGCTTGAGCTGCGCAGCGATGTCCTCCTGCTGACGCTCGGCATGTGCCAGCACCAGGCCCAAGTCCGCCAGACCTTCGAACACCGGCAGGATATTGCGGTCCAGCCCACGGGTATTCAGGGTGTTGGTGAAGTCGTTGTTCTTGAATGCGGCAATCTGCTTGACCACCACATGGTTCAACCCCGCCAGCTTCTTCACCTGGCGACGTAGGAAAAACGCCTTGAACTCGCCATAGTGCGCGATGAAATTATCCACGTACTCATCACTGAAACTGGCACCCTTGGCGACCCGGAAAAAGAAAATCGCCGTCAGCGTCTGGTTCAGGTTCAACCCCAGAATCTCACCAAAGGTCGAGAACCCCGCCAGCGGCACGTCCCCAAACGCCCCGGCCATGCTGCCCAGCTCGGCGGCGTTGTTGAGCCGACGCAAAATGCAGTCATTCAAAATACCCGCCACCGGCACACCGCCCTTGCCACGCAAAAATTGCTCGTAGTCCAACCGCGTCGCCTCACGCAACGGTGTGCGCCGCACCATCACCAACTCCTCGCCCGGCGCCACGTCGCAAAACAACTGCACGATCTGCTGCTCAAAGTCGATGCGCGCGATGGACCGCACGAACAACTCACTGCCCACCCGGATCGCAAACGAATAATCCGCCAGCTTCGACTCCAGCGCCTGGGGCGCACAACTGAAGGCATCACACAGCGCCTGCACCATGCTCTTGATATTGCCGGCGCTGTCGATCACCTGATCAATCGTGCGGTCCTCCACCGAAGCCGTCAGCACACTGAAGGTCAAATCCGCCGGCTTGAAGTTCTGGCTCTTGAACACCCCAAACCGCACCTGCGCCGCCGTCTTCAGGAACACAATCTGCGCATGGTGCTGATAACTGCGCTGGCCGTCATGAATCAGCGTCTTCTTGAAATCCGATTTACCCCCGGCCGACCCCCCCACAAACAGGCAAGGAAAGCGGCCCGACTCATACAGCGCCTCCATAAAAAACGACTCCGACGCCGACAACCCATCGAACACCACATACGCCAACGTATCGCGATGATCAATCGCGGTACGCACCTGCACCCGCTTGATATTGCTCACCAACTTGGCAATGCGCTCCTGCATGCCCATGCGCTTGCCGCCACTGCGGATGTCCTCGCATTCCAGCGGCACCATCACGACTTCGGCGGAGGCGATCACACTGTCGTCGAACAGCTGCAAGACGATCCGGTCCCAACGCTCGCCCGTGGCGCAATACAGCGAATTGGGTGCGTTGCAGAGCTCGCCGGAGGTGGTGCAGAGGCTGATGGTGGACTGGGGGAAGCGGCGTTTGAGCTTGACGGCGATGGCGTCGATGTCGAGGTGGGGGGAAATGAAACCGGTGATCAGGGTGGGGGTGATGCGCAGGGTGGTGAGGGAAGCGTCCAGGTCGTTGGCGGTGCAGGTGAGCGTGGTGGTGCCTTGACGAGCGGCCCGGGGGCTTTTGAAGAGGGAGAGTGGGTTCATTAGGTGGGGGCTCGAAAGGATGGGGGCACACGGGAGAAGTGTGTGGATAGTGAGGGTATCGGCGGGTGGGGTGGGGTCTGGAGGGCGGGGAAGGGGGATGCGACGGATGGCCGCGGTTTGAAATAGTTATCCAGCCACAGGGTGGATTAGGCGTGACGTTGAACAGGTGTGTTGTGCCTGTTTTAGGGCCAACACCTTTTCGCTACTAAACGAGAGCGTTGCGGCTGTACGCAGGTGAGTAGACCGGGGAAACACACAAAGCCGGCGCGCCCGAGGGCGCCCTGCGCAGAGCCACCATCAAGCACAGACAAGAGCATCTGATCGATGAGGCTTATGCCTCGCCAAGGCTCGACACCCCCCCACAGGGGAGCGGCGTTGTTTGTGGGCGTTGTGGTCGCGAAAAGAATGTCCCTTCTTACTCAGGCTTTTTATAGGCCTTGTACTCGTTCTGCAGCACGATATGGTCCGCGACGTATTTTGCATCGTGCCACACCCCGTAGATAAACGATGACGCGCGGTTGACCAGGTTCGGCAGCCCCAAAAAGTAGATGCCGCTTTCCGCCGAAATCCCGCGCTTGTGGAACGGCTCGCCTTTCTCGTCAAACGCATCCACTTTCAACCAGCTGAAATCGAATCTGAAACCGGTGGCCCACAGGAGGGTGGTCACGCCGGCCTCAGCCAGATCCAGGCTGAGGATCGGATTCACCAGGCACTCCGGGTCAGGCAATAATTCCCAGGCTTGCGGCTCCAGGGGAAACGGCAATCCGTTCGCCTCGATGTAGGCATCCGCATCGCGCAGTACATCAAAGTAAGCGCGGTCGCCTTCGGCCACGTTCTCGGCCAAGCCCGGTTGGAAGGTCATGACACCGTCCTGCCAATTCTGGGTGACGCCCACCAACTGAATCCCTTGGTGCGCGAGTCGGCGGAAGTCGACGGTCTTGCCACCTTCATAACCACTCACCGCAAATGCCACGTGCTTTTTCTTCGGCTGGATTTTGACTTCGTCCCACAGGCCCAGCGCACCCAACCACCAGCAGTAGTCGCGGCTGCGGTAGGCGCGGGGCGGACGGTAGTGCTCGCCGACCGAAAGGTACACGGTCTTACCGGCCTTTTGCAGTTCTTCGGCGATCTGCGAGCCGGAGGCGCCGGCGCCGACCACCAGTACGGCGCCTTCGGGCAGTTGGCCGGGGTTCTTGTAGGCAGAGGAATGCAGTTGATGAATTTTCGCGCTGGCGGGGACGATATTCGGGATGGACGGGCGCTGGAACGGGCCGGTGGCGGCAACGACGTTGGTGGCTTCGATCACGCCGGCCGAGGTGGTGACCTTGAAGCCGGGTCGACCAACATGGCGCTCCACCGACTGTACTTCCACACCCGTGCGTACCGGGGCCTGCAATTGGTGCACATAGGCTTCAAAGTAATCCGCCATGCGCTCTTTGGGGGGGAAGGCCTCGGGTGAAATACCTTCGAATGTGAGACCGGGGAAGCGGTCGTGCCAGGCCGGGCCGTTGGCGACGAGGGAGTCCCAGCGTTCCGAGCGCCAGCGTTCGGCGATGCGGTGGCGCTCCAGCACGATGTGGGGCACGCCCATCAGGGACAGGTGTTCGCTCATGGCGACGCCAGCCTGGCCTGCGCCGACGACCAAGGTGTTGATGGTTTCTACTGACATGGGCGGTTCCTGGAAAGTAAGGGGTTTGTCTGCAACACCGATTTCAACCGAAGGCGCCGGCAAGCCAGCTCCCACACTTGAAGTGTTGTGGTTTCAAGATGTCAGCAACGCAGCTAGGGCAGTCAGTGCCAGTTCATAGCCCAGCGCGCCTAGCCCAGCGATCACGCCGGTGGCGGCTTTGGACACGTAGGAGTGATGCCGGAAGCTCTCGCGCTTCCAGATATTGCTCATGTGCGCTTCGATGATCGGGCCGTCGAACGCCAGCAGCGCGTCGAGTATCGGCACGCTGCTGTAGCTCAGCCCGGCCGCATTGATCACGATGGCGTCGGCGTTCAGGCGTGCTTCCTGGATCCAGTCCACCAACACGCCTTCGTGGTTGCTCTGGCGAAAGTCCAGGGTCAGGCCCAGCGCGGCGGCATGGCGTTGGCAACGGGCTTCGATGCTGGCGAAACTTTCGCTGCCGTAGGTGCCGTTTTTGTCCAGCCCGTAAAGGTTGGCGTTGGGCCCGTTGAGGAAAAACACGCGGTGGGTCATGAAGGGCTCCAGGTTATTCGGCGACGGTCAGCACGACTTTGCCGATATTGGCATTGGCTTCCAGCAGGCGGTGCGCGTCGGCGGCCTGAGCCAGTGGCAACTGGGCGTGGACCTGCGGGCGTACCAAACCGGAGGCCAGCCAGGGCAGCAAACGCGAACGGATGCACACGGCCAAGCGGGCTTTTTCGGCATGGCTTTTGGGGCGCAGGGTGGAGGAGGTGAGGCTGAGGTTTTTGCGCATCAGCACTTGCAAGTCCAACTCGATGCGCGCGCCTTGCAGGAACGACAGGCTCACGTGCCGACCGCCCATGGCCATGGCGGCGAGGTTGCGCGCCACGTAAGGACCGCCGACGTTATCCAGCACCACGTCGACGCCGCGGCCTTCGGTGCAGTCGTTCACTGCGTCGACGAAGTCTTCAGCATGGCGATCGACCGCACGCCACACGCCGAGCGCTTGCAGCATCGCGACTTTCTGCGGGCCGCCTGCGGTGGCAATCACCCGCGCACCGGCGGCGTGCGCACACTGCACGGCAAAGCTGCCGACACCACTCGCGGCACCGTGGATCAGCGCCGTGTCGCCACTGCGCAAACGGCCCAGTTCAAACAGGTTATGCCACACGGCAAACGCCGCTTCCGGCACCCCAGCGGCATCGTGCAGTGACAAGCCCGCAGGCACCGGCAAGCAATGCGCCGCCTGCGCCACGCAGTACTCGGCATAGCCGCCGCCACTGAGCAAGGCCATCACGCGATCGCCGATGGCGAACTCATCCACACCCGTGCCTACCGCGACGACAATGCCCGCTGCTTCCAGGCCCAGCACATCGGTGACCCCTGAGGGGATGGGCGAGCCGTTGCGTTGCATCAGGTCCGGGCGATTGACCCCGGCCGCCGTTACACGAATCAGCACTTCACCGGCGTGTAATTCCGGGACGGGGCGCTCTACCACCTGCAGCACTTCTGGGCCGCCAGGCTCGCGGGCGATCACCGCTTTCATACGGTCCAGTCGTCCGGTACCACGGCGATTACATCAATCTCCATCAACCATTCAGGTTGCCCCAGGCCGGAGATCACCAGCCCGGTTGAGATGGGGAACACGCCCTTCAGCCATTTGCCCACCTCCTGGTACACCGGCTCGCGGTAGCGGGGGTCGATCAAGTAGGTGGTGGTCTTGACGATATGCGACAGGTCCGAGCCCGCCTCTTCAAGCAGTTGCTTGACGTTTTTCATCGCCTGCTCAGCCTGGGCACGCGGGTCGCCAAGGCCGACCAGGTTGCCGTCGAAGTCAGTGCCGATCTGACCGCGAACGTAAATGGTGTTGCCGGCGCGCACGGCCTGGCACAGGTCGTTGTCCAGCGCCTGGTTGGGGTAGGTCTGCTGGGTGTTGAACATGCGGATACGGGTGTGGGTAGGCATGACGGTAACTCGTGGAAAGCGGGATGAGTCCAGCTTCACACCGCCCCGGTTCCGGCGAAACCAGCATTTGCGCGGGGTAGTGCTTAGGAAAAACCGAAGCCCTTGCAGGTCATCGGTTGGCGCCTGACCCGGCACGAACCCTGCAACGTGACCCACACAGTCATTGTTGAGGGGCAGGCGTAATGCTCAGTCGTATTACTCAGCGTCAACTGGAGTATTTCGTTGCGTCAGGAGAGGCGGGCAGCATCAGTGCGGCCGCCGAGCGCATCCACGTGTCGTCGCCGTCGATCTCGGCAGCGATCACGCATATGGAGGCAGAGCTGGGTATCCAGCTGTTTATCCGCCACCACGCCCAAGGCATTTCCCTCACGGCGGTAGGGCGCCTGGTGATGCAGGAGGCCAAGCTGATCCTGGAACAGATGACCAACCTCTACACCATTGCGTCGGAGTCATTGAACACCGTGCGTGGGCCGTTGCGCGTGGGGTGCCTGGAGTCGCTGGCGCCGATGATCACGCCTGAGCTGGTGTTCGGTTTCGGCCGTGCGTTTCCCGGCGTGCGGCTGACGCAAGCCGAAGGCAACCACGAGGAGTTGCTGGAAAAATTGCGCAGCGGTGAGCTGGACATCGCCCTGACCTACGACCTGGTGACCAGCCCGGACATCGACTTCCAACCCCTGGCGCAGTTGCCACCCTATGTCATGGTCGGCGAATACCACCCATTGGCGAGCTTGCCGGCGGTGAGCATGCAAGACCTTGAGGCCTACCCGGTGGTGCTGCTCGACACGCCGTGGAGCCGTGACTATTTCCTCAGTCTGTTCATCCAGTCGGGCACTACGCCGAACATCATCATGCGCTCTACCAACCTCGAAACGGTGCGCGCCATGGTGGGTAATGGGATCGGCTATTCCTTCGCGAATGCGCGGCCCAAATCGAACATGTCCCAGGACGGCAAACGCGTGATTCGCCTGCGCCTGGCGGGCGCGCACCGGCCGATGCGCCTGGGCTACGCCACGGCCAGCAATACCCAGTTGTCGCGCGTGGTGTCGGCGTTTGCCGAGCGGTGCCGCATGTTTGTGTCTGACCAATACATCCCCGGCATGGCACCGCCGAGCTTTTTTGACCCGCATGCGGTGCGCGATTGCAGGAGCGAGCTTGTTCGCGAAGGTCGTTAACGATCACGCGGTAACCCGGTTTTGCACCGAAATGCGGCGCCCGACGCGCCGTGAATTCCGGCGTGCACCCTTTTGAGCTGCATAGGTTCTGCCTACCCAGTGCCCCGGCTTTTACGAATTGACCCCAAGTGCCTCCCCCCACGACTCTGAACCCATCGATGTAGATCAACTTCTCAGGGCACGGCGACGATGACATTCGACTGGAATTACATGTTTGGTTTGCTGGCCGATGCCGAGTTCTGGCGCGCGACGTGGACGGTGATCAAGCTCAGTACCCTGACCTGGGTCCTGAGTATTGGCCTGGGTTTTCTGTTGGCGCTGGCCAAGCAATCCAAGCATGGCCTGCTCAGCGTGCCGGCCCGTGGCTACATCTGGCTGTTCCGCAGCCTGCCACTGCTGGTGCTGCTGATCTTTATCTACAACCTGCCCCAGGCGCTGCCCGGCACGTCGGCGGTGCTGGCCGACCCGTTCTGGTCCGGCCTGCTGGCCCTGGTCATCTGCGAGACTGCCTACGTGGCCGAGATCCATCGCGGTGGGCTGCTCTCGATTCCCAAGGGGCAGGGTGAGGCGGCGCGTGCGCTGGGCCTGAAGTTCTTCGGCACTCAATGGCGCGTGGTGATTCCCCAGGCGCTGCGGGTGGCGTTGCCGTCACTGGCCAACGAATACATTTCCATCGTCAAGCTCACCTCGCTGGTGTCGGTGATCTCCCTGACCGAGATCCTGATGGTCGGCCAGCGCCTGTATTCGCAGAACTTCCTGGTGATCGAAACCATGGCGGCGGTGGCGTTCTTCTACGTGTTTATCGTCACGGTGTTCGACTTCCTGCTCAAGCGCCTGGAGCGCTTTCTCGACGTCAACCAGCGCAACGTTTCCCGCGTTCCCGACGCGGCGGTACTGGCCCTCGCGACCCAACGGCGCACGGCCTTGGCGCGCCCGGCCACCAACGGCGAGCCCGCGCTGCAAGCCGCACGGCTGCACAAGGCCTACAACGACATCGAGGTGCTGGGCTCGGTCAACCTGCAGATCCAACCCGGTGAAGTGGTGTCGGTGATCGGCCCGTCGGGCTCGGGCAAGACCACGCTGATCCGCCTGCTCAATGGCCTTGAGCAATTGGACAACGGCGAGATCCGGATCAACGGCCAGCCGTTCATTCACTTGAATAAAGTCGGCGCGCAGAAACCCCAGTACATCGAGCACGCCGAACATCGCCTGAACATCGGCATGGTGTTCCAGAGCTTCAACCTGTTCCCGCATTTGAGCGTGCTCGACAACCTGCTGATGGCGCCGAAATACCATCGCCTGGGAGCGACCTCCGACCTCAAGCAACAGGCTTACGCGCTGCTGCACAAGGTCGGCATGCTCGACCACGCCTGGAAGTACCCGCACCAGCTGTCCGGCGGCCAACAGCAACGTGTGGCCATCGCCCGGGCCCTGATGATGCGCCCGCAGATCATGCTGTTCGACGAGCCCACCTCGGCCTTGGACCCGGAGAAAGTCAACGAAGTGCTGCAGGTGATCGAGGCCCTGGCCGAGGAGGGCATCACCATGGTGATCGTCACCCACGAGATGAACTTCGCCTTCAAGGTTTCCGACCGCATCGTGTTCATGGAGAAGGGCCGCGTGGTCTGCGAGGACACGCCGGGCGCCCTGCGCAGCGGCCACAATCCACGCGTGGAGGCGTTCCTCAAGGACGTCTCGCTGGCGTGATCTCTTTAACGTTCAGGACACACTAAAATGATTGAGCAAGCGCAAATCGAACAATTCCAGCGTGACGGATTCCTGGTGGTAGAAGGCGTGCTGTCGGTGGACGAAGTGGCCGCGCTGCAGCACGACTTCGACCAGTGGGTAGAAGAAAGCCGCAGCCATGACCGGGGTTGGGGCGCCACCGTGGATGGCCGCGAGCGCTTTGACCTGGAGGGTGATCACCGCGCCGATCACCCATCGCTGCGCCGGGTCAGTTCGCCCACCGAGATTTCCCCGGCGTATGAACGCGTGGCGTTGCACTCACGGATGGCAGCGATTTCAGCGCAGTTGATCGGCGCCAAGGGCACGCGTTTTCACCACAGCAAGATCAACTCCAAACTGCCCCATACCGCGACCCAGGTGAAGTGGCACCAGGACTTCCTGTTCACGCCCCACAGCAACGATGACATCGTCACCGCCTTGCTGATGGTCAGCGAAGTCACACCGGAAAACGGCCCTTTGAACGTGATCCCCGGCAGTCACAAAGGCCCGCTGTGGTCGCACTGGCAGCACCAGCGCTTCACCGGCGCGGTGGACGATGCGGTGGTTGAGGAGCACTGCCAGCAACCGGTGGCCTGCTATGGCCCGGCCGGCTCCGTGTGCTTCATGCACACCCGTCTTCTGCATGCTTCCAGCCCCAACGAGACCGAACTGCCGCGCACCCTCTTCATCAGCGTGTACGCCGCTGAAGACGCGCTGCCATTCGGCGAAAACCCGTTGCCCAGCACACATGCCGGCCTGCTGGTGGCCGGTGAAGAAAGCGGCTTGGTGCGCTCCACCGACAACCACATGCGCTTGCCGCAGAAGCCCCGTGGCGCCTCGTTCTTCGTGCAACAGGCAGGACAAGATTCAGCCACTGCCTAACCCAATTCCTTGCTACCCAAACCCCTCGCAGGTAATCACCATGACAGCGTTTCGTAAAAGTGTTCGTCCCCTTGCCGTGTGCCTGCTGGGCGCAGCGGTTGCAATGACTTCGTTGGCGGCTTCGGCGTTCCAGCAGGATGGCAAGATCATCGCCGGGTCCGATGTGACGTTTTTTCCCTATGAGTATATGGATAACAACAAGCCCGCAGGCTTTGACATCGAGTTCATGGACGGCCTGGGCAAGGTCATGGGCCGCAAGGTCGAGACCCTCGACACACGCTTCCCCAACCTGATCACCGGCCTGCAGGCCGGGCGTTTCGATGTGACCAACTCGTCGATGTACATCACCGCCGAGCGGGTCAAGGTCATCGACATGATCCCTTATCTGAAAAGCGGCGAGTCGATCCTGACCCTCAAGGACAGCACCTTCCAGCCCAAGACCCCGGAAGAGTTCTGCGGCCACAAGATCGGCTCCATGGGCGCCACCTCGTGGCTGGCGCAGATGAACAAGCTGTCGGCGGAGTACTGCGTGGCCAAGGGCTTGAAGCCGATCCAGATCAGCGAATACAGCACTGACCCGCAAACCACCCAGGCCCTGTTGGCCCTCGCGGTTGAAGCGCAGATCACCGACGCCGCCGTGGCCCGGGGCGTGATCGACAAACTCGGCAACCGCGTGGTGATCTCGTCCGACACGCTGATCTACCCGGTGCTCAATGGCTTCGGTGTGAAGAAGGGCAATGACACGGTGAAGAAGGCCTTGCTCGATGGCCTGGAAAAATACCGCGCCACGCCGGAGTACGCCGCCTTGCTCAAGAAGTACAACTTCGAAGCACCTACCGATGCGGACATCGCAGCACTGATGCCGAAGTAAACCTACAAGCGCGTGCCGCATTCGCGTGCGGCCGCGCCCTGCGGAGATCGATTCATGGCGTTATCCCACGAAGAACAGACGCGCATCGACCTGGCGGCGACCTTTCGCATCATTGCGCACCTGGGCATGCATGAAGCGGTGGCCAACCACTTCAGCGCCGCTGTGTCGGCCGACGGTAAGCAGTTTTTGCTCAACCCGAAGTGGAAGCACTTCTCGCGTATCCGCGCCAGTGACCTGTTGCTGCTGAACGCGGACGACACGTCCTGTGCCGATCACCCCAACGTGGACGCCACCGCCTGGTCGATCCACGGGCAGATTCACCGGCTGCTGCCGCACACCCGTGCGGTGCTGCACTTGCACCCGGTTTACACCACGGCGGTGGCGTGCCTGGCGACGCCGCACATCCCGCCGATTGACCAGAACACCGCGCGGTATTTCAACCGCGTGGCGGTGGACGAGTTGTACGGCGGCATGGCTGACACCGAGGCTGAAGGCGCGCGCCTGGCCGGGCTGCTCGACGGCAAGAGTCGCCTGCTGATGGGCAACCACGGCGTGATGGTGACGGCGGGGTCCATCGGCGAGGCATTTGACGATATCTGGACCTTGGAACGCGCCTGCCAGATTCTTGTGACGGCCTGGTCGACCGGGCAGCCGTTGCGGGTGTTGTCCGATGACGTGGCGGAGAAAACCGCGCGGGGTTGGGAAGGCATTGCCGATTTTTCCCGCCAGCATTTTGAAGAAATGAAGCAGTTGATGATCGACGCTGACCCTTCAGTGCTCGACTGAGGAAACCCCATGACATTTTCCGTTGTCGCCCGCTGCGCCGAGACGGGCCAGTTGGGTATCGCCATCAGCTCATCGAGCATAGCGGTGGGCGCGCGTTGCCCATGGCTACGGCCTGGCGTGGGCGCGGTGGCGTCGCAGAACATCACCTTGCCGAGCCTGGGGCCGCAGGTGCTGGACGTGCTGGAGCAGGGCCTGACGCCGAGTGAGGCGCTGGCCACCCTGATCGAGCAGGATCACAGCCAATACCGTCAGGTGACGGTAATTGATAGCCAGGGCCGCACCGCGCATTTCAGTGGTGCGCAGACCCTGGGTATTCACAACGCGGTGAGTGGTGAGCAATGCGTGGCGGCCGGGAACATGTTGGCCAATCCCGGCGTGATCAATGCCATGGTGGCGGCGTTTGAAACGGCCTCGGGGCACTTCGCCGACCGCCTGCTGGCCGCGATGCATGCCGGCGTGGCCGGCGGTGGCGAAGCCGGGCCGGTGCATTCGGCGGCGCTGGTCATCGTCGATGACCTGTTGTGGCCGGTCGTCAACCTGCGCGTAGACTGGGCCGACGTCGACCCCATCAGCGCGCTTGATCAGCTCTGGCAGGCCTATCGCGGGCAATTGCAGGACTACATCGACCGCGCCATCAACCCACAGATCGCACCGGGCTACGCTGTGCCGGGAGATGACCGATGAACACGAGCCGCGACCTGCTGGCGCAGTTGGTGCGCTTCGACACCACCAGCCGCGAGTCCAACCTGGCCTTGATCGACTTCGTGCGCACGTACCTGCAGGACCACGGCGTGGCCTGTGAGCTGGTGTACAACGAACACAAGAGCAAGGCCAACCTGTTGGCGACCCTAGGCCCGGCGGATGTGCCCGGCATTGTGTTGTCCGGGCATACCGACGTGGTGCCGGTGGACGGTCAACGCTGGAGCGTGGCGCCGTTTGAATTGACCGAGAAGGACGGCAAGCTGCATGGCCGTGGCACGGCGGACATGAAGGGCTATATCGCCTGTGTGCTGGCGTGCGTGCCGGCCCTGGTAAAGGCGCCTTTGCGCATGCCGGTGCATATCGCGCTGTCTTACGATGAGGAAGTCGGCTGCCTGGGCGTACGTTCGCTGATCGAGCGGTTTCATGGGCAAGCGGTCAAGCCGCTGTTGTGTGTGATCGGCGAACCCACCGAACTCAAGCCGGTGCTGGGCCATAAAGGCAAGCTGGCGATGCGTTGTCATGTGCATGGCGCGGCGTGCCACTCGGCGTATGCGCCGTCGGGCGTAAATGCCATCGAATACGCCGCGCGCTTGATCAGCGAACTGGTGCGTCTGGGCGAAACGCTCAAGGCACCCGAGCATCTGGATGCGCGATTTGATCCGGCATTTTCCACGGTGCAGACCGGCCTGATCAACGGCGGCAAGGCGCTGAATATCGTCCCGCAGGAATGCACGTTCGACTTTGAAGTGCGCTCGCTGCCGGCCCAGGATCCTTGGCAGGTGGTGCAGCAGTTACAGGGTTACGCTGAACACACGTTGTTGCCGGCGATGCGGGCGGTGAGCGGGCAATCGGCGATCAGCATCAGCGAACTGTCGAGTTACCCGGGCCTGGCCACGTCGCTGGAAAGCCAGGCGGCCGAGTGGGTTGCGCAGTTCTGCGGCTCGCGGGAATTTGGCACGGTGGCCTTTGGTACGGAAGGCGGTCTGTTCGACGAGGCCGGCATTCCCACGGTGGTGTGCGGCCCCGGCAGTATGGAGCAGGGGCACAAACCGGATGAGTTCATCAGCATGGAACAGCTGCAGGCGTGTGACCGGATGTTGGCGCGGGTGGTGGCGTTTGTGAGCCGGTAAGTCATGCGCCGATCAGCATTGTGGTGTGTCATTCAGCCGTCAGGGTTTTGCCACACCCACCCGCCACTGCGCCGGCGGCAAAATCCCGTTCACCAGGTAATTCCCCACAATCCGCGACTTGTATACGCGCGGGTTGTGGTTCGCCAGGGTGCGCGCATTGCGCCACAGCCGGTCCAGCGCTTTGTCGCTGGCGGTGGCACTGGCACCCAGTGCATCGAACAGCGCCGTGGTTGCCGCAAGCGTTGCGTCGACCACCGGGTTGACCGCCAGGCACACTTCCAGCTCCGCCAAGGCCACCTGGGGGTCGTCATCCTGCAGCGGTTGGTCGTGGGCAATCACATACTGCGCGGTGTGCTCCAGGCGTTGCGCCGCTTGTTGGGTGATGGCTTGCGCGGCATAGGCTTGGCTGGCGACTTCGCCGATCACTTGCAGCAGCTGCACGTCGTGGCCTGCGGTGTCGGCGTTGCCGGTGGTGAAGGTGCGGGCGCGTTTGCTGAGTTCTTCGGCACCACTGAGCGCGGCACGCCGAGCGATGCCGGCGAGGGTGCTGAGGTGGTAGAGCTGGAAGAATGATTGCCCATGGCCAAAGCGCTGGTGGGTGAGGCGCACATCGTTGTCCACCACCGGTGCGTTGTCGAAGATGCAGGTGCCGCTGGCGGTGAGGCGTTGGCCGAAGCCGTTCCAGTCATCGATGATCTGCACGCCGGGGGCCTTGAGGTCGACGACCACGCTGTAGACCGTGCCGTCTTCGCCAGTGGCGATGGTGTTGATCAGGTCGCTGTAGAGCGCGCCGGTGGTGTAGAACTTTTTGCCGCTGATACGCAGCGCACCGGCGTCGTCACGGTGCAGGCGGGTGTCGAAATCGCCACGGGCCTGGCTGCCGACTTCGGTGCTGCCCGGCGACAGCAGGGCGCCCTGGCCGAGCCGGTCCAGCCATTTAGCGCGCCAGTCACGGTCCTTGGCGCTGAGCACGTCTTCGCAAAAACCAAAGTGGCCACGCAGGGCCTGAGTGATGTTGGAATCAGCGGCGGATAACTCGGTGAGCAACGTGAGCAGCTCGACCAGCGTGGCGTCCTGGCCGCCATAGCTGGCCGGCAGACGCCAACGCGGCAAGCCCAGGGCGTTCAGTTGCTGGATCACCGTGGCGAGGCTGGCGTGTGTTTGATCCGCCTCGGCGGCCTGCGCGAGGATGTGCGCAAACAGCGGCCGAAACGGCGCGGCCAGGTGTTCGTAGCGGGCAGTGGGCGGCGTGCCCCAGATATTCAAAGCGGGAGTCGGCATGCAATGGACCTTGCAGAAAGTGGTTCAGGTGCTGGGGTCCAGTGGTCTGGTGACGTCACCCTAACTCAGGGGCGGCCAAGTTTTTAATACGAAAAGCAGCTAGCGACCTGTACGACGGTTCTATCGATAGTGCGCAACAGTATTAAACCTCGCCCTCTTATTGCGATAGCTTCTACGCTGAACGACCAGACTGCATGCCCACAGATGGTTGAAACAGCCATCTAACCGTGTGGGAATTTTTATGATCAACCGCCGAACACTGCTTTCTTTGCTGGGCCTTGCTTCCCTGACCCTGCAGGGCCCTTCCGCCTGGGCAGCGGAGCCGCTGACCCTGACGGTGGGCGACCAGTTCTTCTCCAACCGCATCGTGCTGGAGCTGTCCGGCGAGCTGAAAGACCTGCCGTACACCATCGATTTCAAGCGTTTCAACACCGGCTCCCCCGTGGCCTCGGCGGTGGCCAGCGGCGCGCTGGACGTGGGCATCGTCGGCGATACCCCGGTGATCAGCCTGGCCGCGAATGGCGCGCCGGTGAAGGTGGTCGCCAGTACCCAGACCAGCCTCGACGGCGTCGGCATTGTGGCACGCAAGGGCATTCATTCAGTGGCCGACCTCAAGGGCAAGACCGTCGCCATCTGGAACGGTTCGTGGAGCCAACAGTTGGCGTACAAGGCGTTGGATGAGGCCGGTGTGCCGCGCAGCAGCGTCCACTTCAAGTACCTGCTGCCGGCCGAGGCGAGCCTGGCGTTGACCCAAGGCGACATCGACGCCTTCGGCACCTGGGAACCCTACGTGTCGTTGCAGGAAAAAGAAGGCAGCAGCCTGATCCGCAACGCCAAAGGCTTGATGAGCGCGCCCACCTACATCGTGGCGTACGAGCCGGCCCTGGCGCAGAAAAGCGCGATCATCAAAGACTTTGTTGCCCGCCTTACCCGCGCTCGGGAGTGGAGCAACACGCACATCGATGAGTACGCCGAAGCCTGGTCCAAGGCCAACCAGTCGGCACCGGAAATCGCCAAGGTGTGGTTCAAGCGCGATGCGATCAAGGTGCTCCCGATCTCGCCGACGATTGTCAGCGAGGCCCAGGCCACGGCGGATTTCCTGGTAGATGCCCAGATGCTGAAGCAGCGGTATGACGTGGCGCCGTTGTTTGATCGGGTGCTGAACTAGGATTTTTCTTCCGGGGCTCATCGGAAACAAAAAATCACTGGCATCGACAGGGAGTAGCCATCAGGCTACAAGTGATTCTGTGAGTGATTTGATTGGCAGGACGCCTGAGTTTGATACAGGGCTCGACGGTTTGAGGGGGGGATAAAACCGACCAGAAGCGAGGAATCAAGCGCGCAAAAGAGATTCTTGATGCCCTGAGAGGTAGATGACATGAACGAGTCGAAATTCAAACCCGAGGACATGCCGATCCTCGATCTTGATACGTCCGGTACCAGCGTTTATGAAGCGTCGCGCTTCCTCGATAGCCCGGAAAGCATCAGTGCGTATCTTGCGCAAAGCATGATGGCCCAAGATCCGCAGGTACTCATGAAGGCGCTTGCCGAGGTCGCCAAAGCGCAAGGCGTGAACAACGTTGCCGAGGCGGCAGGCGTTAGGGGTTGAGCTGACCGTACAGCCCATCAAACGACCACAATCGGCAAAATAACCAAGGTCAACTGTGGGAGCTCGACAGCTCCCACATTGACCTAAGTTGCCTTAGGGAATTACCGCACGAGGCACGGCTGCTTGTTGTTGAAGCGCCATCCCGGAATCAGGAACTGCATCGCCACGCTGTCATCCCGCGCGCCGAGGCCCATGCCTTTGTATACCTCGTGGGCCTTGGCCACCGCGTCCATGTCGATCTCCACACCCAGGCCTGGCTTGCTCGGCACTTTCACGTAGCCGCCTTCGATTTTCAGCGGTGCCTTGGTCAGGCGTTGGCCGTCCTGCCAGATCCAATGGGTGTCGATGGCGGTGATGTCGCCGGGGGCAGCGGCGGCGACCTGGGTGAACATCGCCAGGGAAATATCAAAGTGGTTGTTGGAGTGCGAGCCCCAGGTGAGGCCCCAGTCGTTGCACATCTGCGCCACGCGCACCGAGCCCTGCAGGGTCCAGAAGTGTGGGTCGGCGAGGGGGATGTCCACCGATTGCAACTGGATCGCATGGCCCATTTCGCGCCAGTCGGTGGCAATCATATTGGTGGCGGTCTTGAGGCCGGTGGCGCGACGGAATTCGGCCATGACCTCGCGGCCCGAGTAGCCGTTTTCGGCACCACAGGGGTCTTCGGCGTAGGCGAGTACGTGGTGCTGGTCGCGGCACAGGCGGATGGCTTCTTTCAATGACCAGGCGCCATTCGGGTCGAGGGTGATGCGTGCGTCGGGGAAACGTTCGGCCAGGGCGGTGACGGCTTCGATTTCGGCATCGCCACTGAGCACGCCGCCCTTGAGCTTGAAGTCATTGAAGCCGTACTTGGCTTGGGCGGCTTCGGCCAGGCGCACCACGGCGTCGCTGGTCAGGGCCTTTTCGTGACGCAGGCGGAACCATTCATCGTCGCTGTCGGCTTCGTTGCGGTAGGCCAGGTCGGTCGCGTTGCGGTCGCCGACATAGAACAGGTAGCCGAGCATTTTCACCGCATCGCGCTGCTGCCCTTCACCGAGCAAGGCGGCTACGGGGACTTCGAGGAACTGACCCAGCAGGTCGAGCAGCGCGGCTTCCACGGCGGTGACGGCGTGGATGGTGATGCGCAGGTCGAAGGTTTGCAGGCCGCGGCCGGCCGCATCCCGTGAGGCAAAGGTGCTGCGCATCTGGTTGAGGACACGCTGGTACTGGCCGATTGGCTGGCCCACCACCAGGCTGCGGGCGTCTTCGAGCGTTTCGCGGATACGCTCGCCGCCGGGGACTTCACCCACGCCGGTATTACCGCTGCTGTCCTTGAGGATGACAATGTTGCGCGTGAAGTAGGGGCCATGGGCGCCGCTGAGGTTGAGCAGCATGCTGTCGTGGCCGGCGACGGGGATGACCTGGAAGTGAGTGACGACGGGAGTATTCATGGCAGGTTCCTAAAGGGGCTCAGAGAGGTTTGCTGATGGCGGCGCCTGTTGGTGCGCTGGGCGACGTCAACACGGCAGACGGCGACGTCTTGGCGAAGAACACCAGGATCGCGGCGAGCACCGAGGTGCCGGCCAGGCCGTAGAGGCCGCCCTGGATCGAACCGGTGGTCTGTTCGAGAAAGCCGAAGGTGGTCGGCGCGACGAAGCCGCCCAGGTTGCCGATGGAGTTGATCAGCGCGATCACCGCTGCGGCGATGCGCACATCCAGGTAGCCCTGGGGGATCGGCCAGAACAGCGACGATGCCGACTTGAAGCCAATGGCCGCAAAACAGATCGCCACAAAGGCAAACACCGGCCCACCGGTGGTGGACATGAACATGCCGGCCGCTGCAATCAACAGCGCTGCCGCCACCCAGGCCTGCTGGAACTTGAACTTGCCCGACAGCGA